>Ga0307508_10000154_pt1 | contig 82824 bp, 61 predicted proteins | sample 9_EM_MG_FD_203089 | JGI IMG/M metagenome (GOLD analysis project Ga0307508, IMG submission 203089) | Populus trichocarpa ectomycorrhiza microbial communities from riparian zone in the Pacific Northwest, United States - 9_EM | ecosystem: Host-associated > Plants > Roots > Unclassified | place... | reverse complement strand
TGCTCAAGATCGACAACGGCTCCTCCACCGATCCGGAGAACGGCTTCATCGTGGTGACCCAGGTCGGCAGCCAGACCTTCGGCATCGTGGTCGACGGCGTGTTCCACACCGAGGAAATCGTGGTCAAACCGATGTCGACCAAGCTGCGCCACATCGACATGTTCTCCGGCAACACCATCCTGGGCGACGGCGCGGTGATCATGATCATCGATCCCAACGGCATCGCCAAGGCGCTCGGCGCCGCCGGCGGCGACAGCCACGAGATCGCGGACGAGATCTCCGGCCGTCATTCCGGTGCCTCCGAGCAGACCACCTCGCTTCTGGTATTCCGCGCCGGCACCAACCAGCCCAAGGCGGTGCCGCTCGGGCTCGTCACCCGGCTCGAGGAGATCGCCGTCGACAAGATCGAGCTCAGCAACGGCCGCTACATGGTGCAGTACCGCGAGCAGCTGATGCCGCTGGTGCAGATGGCCGGTGTCGAGGTCAAGACCCAGGGCTCGCAGCCGATCCTGGTGTTCGCCGATGACGGCCGTTCGATGGGGCTCGTGGTCGACGAGATCATCGACATCGTCGAGGAGCGGCTCAACATCGAGGTCGTTGGCGAACAGGAGGCCGGTATCCTCGGCTCCGCCGTGATCAAGGGCCTGGCCACCGAGGTGATCGACGTCGGCCACTTCCTGCCGATGGCGTTCGCCGACTGGTTCGTCAACAAGGAGATGAAGGCCTCGGCGGCCTCGCAATCGGTGCTGCTGGTCGACGATAGCGCATTCTTCCGCAACATGCTGGCGCCGGTGCTCAAAGCCGCTGGCTACAAGGTGCGGGTCGCCCCCAACGCCGAGGAGGCCCTGGCTGCGCTGCGCTCGGGCCAGATCTTCAACGTGGTCCTGACCGACATCGAGATGCCCGACATGAACGGCTTCGAGTTCGCCGAAGTGATTCGCGCCGACCAGCATCTGCATGCGATGCCGATCATCGGGCTGTCGTCGCTGGTGTCGCCGGCGGCGATCGAGCGCGGCCGCCTGGCCGGCTTCCACGATTACGTTGCCAAATTCGACCGTCCGGGCCTCATCGCGGCGCTCAAGGAACAAACCGCCGACCGGCGGGCGGCATAAGGAAGCAAGCCATGACCAACAAGACCGATGCCATCGAGGGCGCCGCCGCCGAATACGTCACCGCCATGATCGGCGGGCAATTGTTCGGTCTGCCGATCTCGCGGGTGCAGGACGTGTTCATGCCGGAACGGCTGACCCGCGTGCCGCTGTCGTCCTCAGAGATTGCCGGCGTGCTCAATCTGCGCGGCCGCATCGTCACCGTGGTCGACATGCGCGCCCGCCTCGGGCTCGCCAAAGCCAGTGACGGCAAGCCGCCGATGGCGGTCGGCGTCGACTTGCGCGGCGAATCCTATGGCCTTTTGATCGACCAGATCGGCGAGGTGTTGCGGCTGGCCGACGAAGGCCGCGAGGAAAACCCCGTCAATCTCGATCCCCGCATGGCCAAGCTCGCAGGCGGCGTGCATCGCCTCGACGGCCAGCTCATGGTCGTCCTCGACGTCGATCGTGTCCTCGAAATCGCGTCCAAGCCCTCGCTTGCCGCTTAACCCGACTCCCGGCCTTGAATAGAGAGGAGAGCCCAAATGAGAACATGTCTTGTGGTCGACGATTCCAGTGTCGTGCGGAAGATCGCACGGCGCATTCTGGAAGCAATGGATTTCCAGATCATCGAGGCCGAGGACGGCGAAAAGGCGCTCGAGGCTTGCAAACGAGGCCTGCCCGACGCGGTGCTGCTCGACTGGAACATGCCGGTGATGGACGGCTACGAGTTCCTCCGCAATTTGCGTCTTATGCCCGGCGGGGACCAGCCCAAGGTGGTTTTTTGCACCACCGAAAACGACATCGATCACATCTCGCGCGCGTTGCATGCGGGCGCCAACGAATACATCATGAAACCATTCGACAAGGATATTGTCGCGGCGAAATTCCAGGAAGTTGGATTTACTAGTCAGATGATTCCGGCGTCTGTCTGATCTTCATCTATTAGAGGCCTCCCATGAATCCGCCCGATTATGAATATTTGCGCAAGCTATTGAAAGACAACTCCGGTCTCGATCTGTCGGCGGACAAGCAATATCTGATTGAAAGCCGCTTGCTGCCGCTGGCGCGCAAATCGGGTCTGTCCAGCATCGGCGATCTCGTGCAGAAGCTGAAAGGCGGCTCCAGTGCCTTCACCGCCCAGGTGGTCGAAGCCATGACCACGAATGAGACGTTCTTCTTCCGCGACAAGGTGCCGTTCGACCATTTCCGCGATTCGATCATGCCCGAGATTCTCAAGGCGCGCGCGAGCCGCAAGAGTGTCCGGATCTGGTGCGCCGCCGGGTCAACCGGTCAGGAGCCCTATTCTCTCGCGATGTGTCTGAAGGAAATGGGCGCCGCGCTCAACGGCTGGCGGGTTGAAATTCTGGCCACCGATCTGTCCCAGGAGGTGCTCGAGAAATCCAAGTCCGGACTCTACAGCCAGTTCGAAGTCCAGCGCGGCCTGCCGATCCAGATGCTGGTCAAGTACTTCAAGCAGAGCGGCGATATCTGGCAGCTCAATGCCGATATCCGCGCAATGGTCCAACACCGGCAGCTCAACCTGCTGCACGATTTTTCACAGCTGGGCGTCTTCGACGTCATCTTTTGCCGGAACGTGCTGATCTATTTCGATCAGGAAACCAAGATCAACATCTTCAGCCGGCTGGCAAGGGCGATGGAGCCGGATGGCTTTCTGGTGCTCGGTGCAGCCGAGACGGTGGTGGGACTGACCGACGTGTTCAAGCCGTTCCCGGAACGGCGTGGCCTCTACCGGCCCACTGGTGTTGCCGCCGCGCCGGCCAGGGCGACGTCAGCTGCATCGACATGGTCGAAGTTCCCGACCGCCGTGGCACTCTAGCGCGGTGAATTTGAAGTTCCTACCAGTTCCGGCTGCACATATACCGGCGAAGTTTCAGAATCGGAGCACTAATTGCGAGTTTTGGATTTGGGGCATTAGACAGTGGCTGAGGAAACCAAGGGTATCGAACGGGTCACGTTTACGCGAGGCTATGACGTATGCATCATGGCAATCGACGGGACCTGGCGCAGGGATTGCCAGCTCAGTGCCGTCTCCGACAGCGACGCTTTGCTGAATCTGGAGGGCTCCATCCAAGGCCTCAATCTGAAGGAATTTTTCCTGCTGCTCTCGTCGACCGGGCTTGCCTATCGACGCTGCGAGCTTGTTCGGATCAACGGCTCGCAGATGGACATCCAGTTCATCAAGGGCAAGAGCAAGAAGAAGAAGTCGGTCCCCTCCACCTCCCAGACGGTTTGACCGTCCATCGCGGGTGTTCGCCGCCCGCAACATTGATGGCGCAAGGTACGAGCGGCCGCGCGGGCTCTCCTGCATCGGAGCGCTTTCCAGGACTGCGAACACGTATCCCCCCTCGCCGGAAAGCGTTCCGCGATCGCCGTGCCCGACCGTGACGTCAAACCGGTCGGCTCGGCCATGTCCGCGTCAAACCGATCTGCGCAGATGCTGAACAGGTTGTGGCGATTTTCGGGCGATTGATTTACGGCGCCGAAGGCGATTTGTCGTAGACGTGAACCCCACCCAACTTCCGGAGACTATGATGTCGGTCAGTTCCACTGCAACTCACGACCGGTCGCGCGCGGCAGGCGGCGGCCAGGGGCGCGCGCTGCAGCTCTTGGTCATCGATGACGATGCGGCCCAGCGAATGCTGATCGCACAAGCCGCGAAGCTTGCAGGCCACGTCGTGACCTTCGCGGCATCATGTTCGGAGGCCATCGAGCAAATCCAGAGCCGCCGCTTCGACTGCGCAACCGTGGACCTGATGCTCGAGGATGGTGACGGTACCGAGGTCATCAAGGCTATGGCGGACGCAAAATTCGCGGGTTCCGTGATCCTCGTCAGCGGATCGAACGCGTCCCGCCGCATTGCCGCGCGGTCTTATGCGAAATCGCTGGGGGTCGACCTGCAGAGCCTGCCGAAACCGATGGATTTGGCCGCCCTGCGCATCTGTCTTGCGAATCTGACCAAGACCGCGATGGGATTGCCGGTCACGCATATCTGGGGCGGTGTTGCCGCCGACAGTGTCGCCGAGCTGCATCGACCCTGAATAGGGCAACCGCTCAGCGCCTGATTCGCCCTTGGGCCGACCGCGGCAAAGACCAGTATCCATTTTCCCAATTCCGCGATACATCGCTGCAATACCTATCCGTGGACTTCGGAAAGTGATGGACTAATCACAAATCTATAATGCGATCTGGAGTCCTGGATGGATCTTGCCGCTCGTGAGTCGGGGTTTCAGATCGGCGGCACTCGCCGGCCGAGCTCCCGGCGGCGGCGACGTCCCGACCGGCACCCATGCACCTTCCTCTTGCCCACCGGCATTGCTACTTGTGGTTAAGTCTGCACCGCATACATATAGGGATAGGTCAAACTATTCGGGTACGTGGTAACATCGGCAGGGATTCGATAAAGACGCAGAGTCATTTCAAAGGTTAACGGGTGAAGGCACATGGGCGAGAAACCTGCCTCCCGCGGCGAGATTTTCGTGGTGGATGACGATCCTGCCGTCCGTGAAACCCTTTCGGTGGTTTTGTCGGCGGGCGGGTACGAGGTGATTTGCTTTGCCGACGGGGCGGCGCTGTTGGCCGTGGCCCGGAGCAGGGCTCCGGCCTGCATTCTGCTCGACGTCCACATCCCGGGAAAATCCGGTCTCGATATTCTTAAAGAGCTGCGCGGCGAGGATTACCCCGCGCCCATCTTCATGATCTCGGGGCAGGGCGACATCGCCATGGCGGTAAGCTCGATCAAGAACGGCGCGCTCGATTTTATCGAGAAGCCGTTCCGCGGTGGCGAGATCGTCACCCGGCTGAACGAGGCGATCAGCGCATTTGCGCGCCGGCAGGCTGAAAACGCCTCGACCAAGATCGGGTCACTTCATTTCCCCGGGCGCGAGCCCCTGACCCGGCGCGAACGCGAGGTGCTTGAGCAATTCGCATCCGGCGCCTCCAACAAGGAGGCCGGCCGCACGCTCGGAATCAGCCCCCGCACCATCGAAGACCATCGCGCCAATATCATGAAAAAGCTGGGCGCCAAGAATGCGGCCGACCTGATCCGGATCGTGATGACGGCCTCGCGGGCGTCCTAGTCTGACCGAGTCATGACCGATTTTGTCACCCCATCCTGACGAGCATCGCGATAGCGATGCGTGTCCTGACGATGGTCGGGGTCGTTTGGCCCGACCCGCGCGGCGCACCTCAGCCGTTGCGTGACCGGCCGGTGCCCTGCGATCCCTCGAGCGCCTTGCGGATCATGCGGGCCATCTCCGACTTGCGATAGGGTTTGGCGAGCAGGAGGATGCCGCTGTCGAGCCGGCCGTGATGAATGACGGTGTTCTCGGTATAGCCCGAGGTGAACAGCACTTTCATGGACGGCCGCCTGCGTCTTGTTTCGCAGGCGAGCTGGCGGCCGTTCATGGCGCCCGGCATGATCATGTCGGTGAAAAGCAGGTCGATCTGATCGTTGGCGTCGAGGATCGCCAGCGCCTCCGCGGCATTGGCGGCCTCCAGAGTGGCGTAGCCCAGCGCGCGCAATTGCGTCAGCGCATGGTCCCGCACAAGCCGGTCGTCCTCCACGACCAGGATCGTCTCCTCGCCGCCTTCAATCACCGTCGAGATGGTGGTCTCCGGAGTCATCGTTTCGCCGCTACCCGGGGGCAGATACATCTTGATCGTCGTGCCGTGACCTTCCTCGCTGTAGATTGCGATGTGTCCCGCCGACTGCTTGACGAATCCATAGACCATGCTCAAGCCGAGGCCGGTGCCCTTGCCGACGCCCTTCGAGGTGAAGAAGGGATCGAACACCCTGTCGATGATGGCGGCGGGAATGCCGTTTCCAGTGTCGCTCACGGCAATCAGGGCGTAGCGGCCGGGACGGACGTCGTCGTGCAAGCGGGCATAGTTTTCGTCGAGGCAGGTCCAACCGGTTTCGAGAATGAGCTTGCCGCCGTCCGGCATGGCGTCGCGGGAGTTCAGTGCCAGATTGAGGATTGCGGTCGTCAGATGATTGGGATCGACGCTGGCGAGGCATACATCGTCCTCGAATATCGCCTCGATTTCGATCTGTTCCCCGAGCGTCGGTCGCAGCAGCTTGGCGGTATCCACGATCAGCATGTTGATGTCGATTTCCCGCGGCTGCAACGGCTGCCGGCGCGCGAATGCGAGCAAATGCTGGGTGAGATCGGCGCCGCGAGCCGCAGCCTCATCGATCATCTTGGTGATGGCTGCAAGCTGCGGCTCGTTCTCGACGGCCTTTGCCAAAATCTCGATCGTTCCGGTGATCACCGTCAGGATATTGTTGAAATCGTGGGCGATCCCGCCGGTGAGCTGACCGATGGCCTCCATCTTCTCGGCCTGCCGGATCCGCTCTTCCGCGGCGATCTGGTCGGTCAGATCGCGGAAAAACCCGTTGAACAGGAAGCCGTTGCGCGTCTTCAGCGCGGTTACGCTCATTTCCGCCCTGAACTCACTTCCATTGCGCCGCTGCACCACGATCTCGCGGCGCGTCTCCGGGATCTCGCCCCTTCCAGACCGCAGGAACCGCTCCAGCGCCGCCTTGATCTCCTGGCGATCCGCGCCCACGAAAATGAGGTTCGGCAGGTCCTTGCCGAGGATCTCTTCACGAGGCCACCCGAAGATCTTTTCGGCCCGCGAGTTCCAGTTCAGGATGCGCCCGCCCTCGTCGGTCTGGACGAAAGCGTCGAGTGAGGTCTCGATGATGTTGCGGGCGAGTTGTTCGCTTTCGTGAAGGGTTTCCTGGGCCAACCGGCGTTCGGTCATGTCGCGGCCGACGAAGAAATGACGCTGAACCGGCTCCGACCAGGTGGCCATCCACGTCAGCGTCACCGCGCGGCCGTTCTTGTGGATATAGCGCGTATCGGTATTTCTGGCCTGACGCCCGCTCCTGGTGGCCCGCATTTCGGCGCGAGCGTGTTCGAGATCCTCCGGATCGACGAATTCTGCAGCGTTGCGGCCGACCATCTCGTCCGGCGGATAGCCGAGGATCGCTTCGGCGCTCGGGCTGACCTGGATCATGAGCCCCTTCGAATCGGTGATCAGGATCAGGTCCTGGGAGGTTTCGAAGATACGGCGCCGCTCCTCGGTCTGCCGGCGAAGCGCCTGCTCGGTTCGCCTGCGTTGGGTGATGTCGCGGGCGATCTTCGATACGCCCACAATCTGTCCGGCCGGATTCTTGATCGGCGAGATGCTGACCAGGACCTCGACCAGGCTGCCGTCCTTGTGCCCTCTGACGGTTTCCTCGTGCTGGATCCGTTCGCCGCGGCTGATCTTGCCCAGGATGTCCTGGATATCGTCCGACCGGCCGGCAGGCACGATCAGATCGATACTTTGTCCGACGGCTTCCTCGGCCGAATATCCGAACATTTGTTCCGCGGCCGGATTCCAGCCGGTGATGGTGCCGTCGAGGGATTGCGTCACGATCGCATCGTTGGACGACTCCACGGCCGCGCTATACAGGCGCTCGCGTTCGGCGAAGTGATCTCGCGCAGCCTCGGTCAGGTAGTGCTGCTGGACCTCGCGTTCGAGTTCGGCGGTTTTTGTCCGCACTTCGCCCATCACCCGCGCGAACGCCCGGGCCAGCACCCCCGTCTCGCCGCCGGCGTCGAGCGGAATGGCAACCCTGTCGTTGCGGACGACCCCTTCGACCGCCGCCGTCAATTGCTTGATCGGCCGCGTCAGCGACCGCGCCACCACCACCGCGAGCGCGGCCGCGCACATCATCGCGATGAAGCCGAGGGCAAACGTCATGTTCCTGATTCGCGCCGGCGGTTGCATCAGCACGGCATTGGGGACGGTCTCGATGACGGCGATCCATTCCCGGCCGGTCAGCAGCACCGGTGCGAGCGTGGCGACGGTCGGCTCGTCTGCTTCGTCCGATACGATCTGCCCGCCGATGTTCGAGGTGCCGATCTGGGAAACGAAATAGGGAAAGCTGAGCTTCCAGTTCGCGCCACCGCCAAGTTGCGAACCGAACTCGAAGGAGGGGTCCGGATGAACGAGATAATCGCCTTGCCCGTTGATGACATAGATCTGTCCGCCCGGCCGCGCCGACGATCGCGCGTGGCTGAACGCGGGCCGCATGTCGAGAGTGATCTTGATAATGCCGAACGGGCTTCCGTCGACTGCAAACAGCGGCATGGCGACGGCCATGGTCGGAACGTCTTGATCCAGACTGATCGGCGAGATGTAGGTCTCGCCAGCCGGCAAAGCGATCGCTTGCCTGAAGAAGTCTCGGCCGCCATTTTGCATCAGTTCGGCGTCGGGAACCAACCGAACCTCGCCGTGGGGGCCTTCCCGGTCGACCCGGATGATCTCCCGGCCTCCGTCGTCGATTCCGATCAGCCGCATTTTTGCATAGATCGGCTTGACCGCCATTTCGGCAATGAAATGGTTGGCGACCCGATCCCGCCAGATGTCGGAAGACACGCCGTTGGTCGGATCGACGCCGCCTGATCGTTGCGCGCGGATCAGTCCCGTAAGCTCTGGAACCGCATAGTAGCTGATGATGTCCTCGTGGACCCCGGCGACGGAGGTCCCGAGTTCGGCCGCAACCAGCCTTGAATGGATTTCCAGACTCTGCAGCGTGCGGCCTGGAACGACACGCGCCAGAATGGCATAGCTGATCCATCCGACCGTCAACACCGCGGCCGCGACCAGCATGGTCATTGCGATGGCAAGTCTGGCGGCCAGCGTCAGGCCTTCGGGCGCTGGGCTGTCCCGCGCTAGCAAGGTGGTTTTGGCATTAGTGGCCAGACGCTGCATCGCGCTTCGGGGTGGCTGTTGTCGACGGCTGCTGGGCGGCTTCGAGGCAACTCGCGACGGTCGCAAGCAAGGTGGCAGGCTTGAAGGGCTTCGGCAAGCTGCGGACTGCGCCAAGCTTGGTCGCCATCGCCAGGAAATCAGGTTCGTGCCCGAGGCCGGGGGTGATGGGACGGCCGGAGATCACGATAATCGGAAGCCCGGGCTTCTTTTGACGGATGAGCCGCATGGTTTCCAGCCCATCCATTCCCGGCATGAAGACATCCAGAAGCAGGAGGTCGAACTCTTCGGTCTCGATCTTGGCCAGCCCCTTGCGACCATCGTTGGCCACGTCAACGCTGTGTTCGGCCCGCTCCAGCAGCAGCTGGATCGTCAACTGAACGGCCGGGTCGTCATCAACTACCAATATCCTTGCCATGGCAATTTTCTCGATCGGATGCGGAATCAACAGCAACGGCTGGTTGCAAATCTTTTGCTGAATTCGTGGGCTGCCGCAAGCGATTCTGGGTGCGGATTGCAGACTATTTCAGGCGAGGGCGCAGGATTTGCGGGGAAGATGAACGGTTCCAGCGGAACTTGGCGTGCGGCGGCCCGGGAACCAACGCCCGCTCTCGCGACGACTTCGTCGGATTTTGTGCGCACGCCGTAGTTGTCCGGTCTCGGTTATTTATCGCGGCTTTATCTGAAGGTGAAAGGGTCGTCGCGACGCGCATTTTCGCGAGCGGTTTGGCTGCGGTTCACGCTCGCGTTGATGTGCGCAAGGCTTCGAAGGGAACTCGGATTCACGGCGGGGCTTTAGCCGTGGATCCTCAATCGGTTTCTGGATCGGCCTACAGAAGATTCAAGATTTCGCGGGGACGACGATGCCAATTTTCAATCTGCGGATCAGAGGCCGTCTCTATGGTGGCTTCGGCGCTCTCGTGTTGCTGGGACTGGCGATGGCTTGCTTCGGCGTGTCGCAATTGTGGGAGATTTCGGCCAGCGTCGCGAAAATGGAATGGCAATCGGAGAACGCGATCCGCGTCGGCTCGATCGCGAGCGATCTCCAGGCCATCCGCCGCGCCCTCCTGAACTACGTTTTCGATCACGATCCGGCGTCGTATGACGAGTCGGAAAAGCGCCTCGACGGGATCCTCGGCCTGGTCGAGATCAATCTCAAGAAGACCTTTGTCGAAGAGCGGCGCCGGGCCTATCAGCAACTCAAGGACGATGTTGCCGAGCTCAAGCTGAAACGGGCCGCGCTCGGCGCAGCCGTCGACAAGTACGTTGTGAGTCTTAATGCATTGGTGGCCGATGGCGACAAGATCGCTGCCGATATGGCCAAGTTCCAGGACGCGGCGCTTGAAACGCCGCTGGAACTGCAAGTCGCCGCGTTCGATTCCAAAGTGCTGCGGCTTCGGGTCGACACCGGGCGGCTGTTGGCCACGCGCAATGGCAAGGTCGTTGAAGCCTTCAACGCCCACTTGAAAAGCGCGCAGCAGCAATTGTCCGAGCTCGACAAGACCGACATGCCGCGGGTGCTTACGGTGTTGCTGGCGCCGATCAAGCAGGACCTCGCCAGATATGCCGCTTCCTTCGACAATGCAGCGACCAGCATGCTGCTCGCCGACAGCATCTACGCAACCGTCATCGCTCCGCTATCCAAGGCCGCGGTCGACCGCATCGAGACGCTCAAGAGTTCAATCGAGGATGCATTCCTGGTCACCGCTGCCGGTGCCGACCTGCATATCGGCAGCGTCGTCACGGTTCAGGAGTACCTCGCAGGTGCCGTGACCACCTTGGGACTGCTGATCGCCGTCCTGATTGCCCGCAGCATCATCAATCCGCTTGCCGAACTCGTCGGTGACGCGGGCCGGCTGTCCGGCGGCGATACCACGGCCAAGTTCGAAACCGCGCAACGCCGTGACGAAATCGGGCAGGTGGCGGGCGCGGTCGCGAAATTCCGCGACAATGTCATCGCGCAACAGGAGGCGTCGTCGAGCTATGTCCGCGAAGCCGAGGCGCGCGAGCAGATGAACCGCAATATGGAGAGCGCCGTTGAAGATTTCCGCGTGGTGGCCAATGAGCTGCTCCAGAACGTCAGCGAAAATGCCGGCCGCATGCAGCAGACCGCGGGAGCCCTGAGCGGCATTTCCAGCAACGCGACCCTGCAGGCGGCCGCCGCGGCCAAGGCCTCGGATCAGACCGCGGCCAACGTCCAGACCGTCGCTGCGGCGGCCGAGGAGCTCGCCGGTTCGATCCAGGAGATCGGCCGGCAGATCGAGATGTCGAATTCGACCGTGCGCACCGCCGGCTCCGTGACCGCTCGCTCCGAGAGCGAGATCGAAGGTCTGGCGCAGGCCGCGCAGAACATCAGTTCGGTGGTGGATCTGATCCAGGCCATTGCCGCGCAGACCAACCTGCTCGCGCTCAACGCGACCATCGAAGCCGCACGGGCGGGCGAGGCGGGCCGTGGCTTCGCGGTCGTCGCTCAGGAGGTCAAGTCGCTGGCCGGGCAGACTGCGAAGGCCACCCAGGAAATCGCCCAGCACGTCCAGGGAATTCAGACATCGACAGGCAACGCGGTGGCCTCGGTCAAGGAAGTCGGCATCGCCATGCGTCGCATCGACGAGGTGACGACGGCGATCGCCAGCGCGGTCGAAGAGCAGAGCGCGGCGACCCGCGAGATTTCGCAAAACGTCCAGATGGCAGCCTCCGGCTCGCAAACACTGGCGAGCAGCATCGCGACGGTCAATGCCGCGATCGACGAAACCAACTCTTCGGCCGACCATGTGCTGAGCGCGTCCGGCAATGTGGCCGGCGCCGCCGAGCGGCTCGCCGAGGAGGTTCGGCAGTTCTTCGTCAAGCTGCGCACCGGCGCCTTGGACCGGCGCAAGGACGCCGACCCAAACTACCGGGGACCCGAACGGCGTGAAGGCGGCGGCCGAAGCCGCGTGAGATCGGACAGGAAGGTCGCGTAACGCGCGCGGCGACCCGACACGGCCGCGACCAAGAAGCCATCCGTTGGTAGGGGCAATAATGCTCGATCTGATTGCTCATCTCGGAATCCGCGGCCGCCTGCTCGCGGGCTTCGCGTTGATCAGTCGCTCAGATATTCCGGATGATCGGCGCGAATCTTGGCGAGGTCGCCGAGCGTGCCCGACAGATGCGCGCGCAGATGCTGCTGTGCCTGGTCAGGCTCGCCGGCGCCGATCGCCTTCACAATCAGCTTGTGATGCCGCAGGATGTCCTGCGCCTTGCCCGGTGAGGGCAGATGCAGCCGGCGCAGCCGGTCGATGTGGCCGCTGCGGCTCCTGACCAGCGTCCACAGATCGTGCTTATCGGCCGCGCCATAAAGCGCGGCGTGGAAATCATTGTCGGCCGCCATGAAGCTTTCGAAGTCGCCGGCCTTGGCGAATTGCTGCTGGCGCGCGATCAGCCGATCAAGGTCCGCAACGAGCGCAGCTTTCGGCGCCAGCGCCAGCATGCGCACGATCTCGAGCTCGAGCGCCTGGCGCAGGAAATGCGCCTGTTGCGCCAGCCCGACGTCGATCCGGCTCACCACGGTGGCATGCTGCGGGAAGACGTCGACCAGCCCCTCTTCCGCGAGCCGCATCAACGCATCGCGGATCGGCGTCGAACTGACCCCGAACTGGGTCGCCAGCGCCACGCGTGACAGCGCTGATCCCGGCGGCAGCTCCAGCGCGATGATGAGGCCGCGCAGCCGCTCGAACACCTGCGGCGCGGCCTGACGCTCGCGATCGAGCCGTTCGGTCGCTCGCGGACCAGCGCGGGGTGCGGCGAATCTGGAGTCCATCGGATTGGCGGACCTGAAAGAAGAGGCTTGCCTGAAATGCACTAATACATTAGTGCATTTCCAAGGCCGCGGTCAATGGCGGCCGGTCACGGGAGAAATGCGCAATGAACAAGCTCATGGCAGGGGTCGGCGCCGGTGTTTTCGCCCTGCTGGCGGCAGGGGTGAGCGCCGGGCCTGCGCTGGCCCAGCAGAAGACGGAGATCTCGCTGTCGCGGCAGCCGGGAATCTTCTACATGCCGAGCCACATCATCGAAAAGCTGCAGCTGATCGAGAAGCACGCCGCCGCGCTCGGCGTCCCCGGCGTCACCACCAAATGGGTCACCTTCAACAGCGGCGGCGCGCAGACCGATGCGCTGCTCGCCGGCGGCGTCGACATTCTCAACACCGGGACCGGCAATCTGTTGCTGCTGTGGGACCGCACCCGCGGCGGCGTCAAGGGCATCGTGGCGACATCCGCGCAGCCGATGACCTTGATCAGTCGCGATCCCAACATCAAGACGCTCAGGGATTTCGGCCCCAGCGACAAGATCGCGGTGCCGACGGTGAAGATTTCCACCCAGGCGATCGTGCTGCAGATTGCGGCCGCCGAGCTGTTCGGCGCCGAACAGTGGTCGAGGCTCGATGTCAACACCGTCCAGCTCGGGCATCCCGATGCCTATGCGGCGCTGTCCAATCCGAAGCACGAGGTGCGCAACCATTTCTCGATCCCGCCCTTTACGTTCCTTGAATTGAAGAACGTGCCGGGCGCCCATGTCGTGCTGTCCTCGCCCGACGTGATGGGCGGTCCCTTGAGCCAGGCTCAGTTCTTCACCACCACGAAATTCGCCGACGCCAATCCCAGGATCATCCAGGCGGTGCGCGACGCCACCAAGGAAGCGCAGGACCTGATCCGCAGCGACACCAAGACTGCGGTCGAGATCTACAAGGAGATCACAGGTGACAAAACCAGCGCCGAGGATCTGCTGGCGTGGCTCAAGGAGCCCGGCATGATGGAGTGGAACCTGGAGCCGCAGGGCACCATGAAGTTCGCGGCTCATCTCTACAAGACCGGAACCTTGAAGACCCAGCCGAAGGCGTGGACCGATTACTATCTGCCGATCGCGCACGACCTGAACGGAAGCTAGAGGCCATGGCGGCGCTCCTCGATGTCAGCGGCGTGACGTTGCGCTACAAGACCTCAAGCGCAGTGATCACCGCGACGGAACGGGTCGGCTTCACGGTTGATCGCTCCGACCGTTTTGTGCTGCTGGGACCGTCCGGCTGCGGCAAGTCGACACTGCTGAAGGCCGTCGGCGGCTACCTCAAGCCAAGCGAAGGCCGGATGCGGATCAACGGTCGCGACATCACCGGTCCGGGCGCGGACCGCATGATGATCTTCCAGGAGTTCGATCAATTGCTGCCCTGGAAAAGTGTGCTCGGTAACGTGATGTTCCCGCTGCTGACAGCGCGGCGCCTGCCGCGCAAGGAGGCCGAGCAACGCGCCCGCGCCTATATCGAAAAGGTCGGGCTGACCCGCGTGGTCGATGCCTATCCGCATACGCTCTCCGGTGGCATGAAGCAGCGCGTTGCGATCGCCCGCGGCATGGCGATGGAGCCCGACATCCTGCTGATGGACGAACCCTTCGCGGCGCTCGACGCGCTGACGCGCCGGACCTGCCAGGACGAATTGCTGCAGCTCTGGGACGAAACGAGATTCACGGTGCTGTTCGTGACCCATTCGATCGCGGAGGCGATCAAGATCGGCAACCGCATCCTGTTGCTGTCGCCGCATCCCGGGCGCGTCAAGGCCGAGGTGGTCGACGTCGACCAGGTCTCGAACCAGGACGGGAGCGCCGGGCGGCTGGAGAGCCAGATCCACGATCTGCTGTTTGCTGGCGCGGCAACGGCGCATTGAGAGGGACGATGGGAGAAGCGCGAATCCTCAGGCGTGACGACGCGGCCGTAGTGACGGAGACCTCCGGCGAGGTTGAGCGCAAGCTTGGCGTTGCCGAACTGCTGTGGAACGACGGCTTCGTGCGCAAGGCGGTCATCATCGTCTGCCTCGCCGCGATCTGGGAAGCCTACGGCAGCGCGCTCGACAATCCGCTGCTGTTCCCGACCTTCCACGACACCGTTCTCGCCCTGGTCGAGAAGACTCGCGACGGCACGATACCGCTGCGCGCATGGGCGTCACTGAAGGTGCTGTTCATGGGCTATGCCGCCGGCATTACGCTCGCCGCGATCCTGACCATCGTCGCCATCAGCACGCGGATCGGCACGGATTTTCTGGAAACCGTCACCGCGATGTTCAATCCGCTGCCGGCGATCGCGTTGCTGCCGCTGGCCTTGATCTGGTTCGGGCTCGGCAATGGCAGCCTGGTGTTCGTGCTGATTCACTCGGTGCTGTGGCCGGTCGCGCTCAACACCCATTCCGGTTTCAAGAGCGTGTCGAACACGCTGCGCATGGTCGGCCGCAATTACGGCCTGCGTGGCTTTCCCTATGTGGTGCGGATCCTGATCCCGGCGGCGTTCGGCGCGATCCTCACGGGCTTAAAGATCGGCTGGGCGTTTGCGTGGCGCACGCTGATTGCCGCGGAACTGGTGTTCGGCGTTTCCTCCGGGCAGGGCGGGCTTGGCTGGTTCATCTTCGAGAACCGCAATCTGCTCGACATTCCCGCCGTGTTCGCCGGCCTCCTGACCGTGATCCTGATCGGTCTCGTGGTCGAGAATCTGATATTCCGTATCATCGAGCGCAACACGGTGCAGAAATGGGGGACCCAGTCATGACCGAGCAAAAGAAACGCCCCGGCGAGCTGCGCAGCGCGCGCTGGTTCGCGCCGGACGATCTGCGCGCCTTCGGCCATCGCTCGCGCACCATGCAGATGGGCTACGCCCCGGAGGAATGGAAGGATCGCCCCGTCATCGCCATCCTCAACACATGGTCGGACGCGCAGCCCTGCCACATGCATTTCAAATCGCGGGTCGACGACGTCAAGCGTGGCGTGCTGATGGCCGGCGGCTTTCCGATGGAACTGCCGGCACTGTCGCTGTCGGAATCGCTACTAAAGCCGACCACGATGCTCTACCGCAACATGCTGGCAATGGACGTCGAGGAATTGCTGCGCGGCCATCCGGTCGATGGCGTGGTGCTGATGGGCGGCTGCGACAAGACCACGCCCGGTTTGCTGCTGGGCGCGACCAGCATGAACGTCCCTGCGATCTATCTGCCCGCGGGTCCGATGCTGCGCGGCAACTGGAAGGGCAAGACTTTGGGCTCCGGCTCGGACGCTTGGAAATATTGGGACGAGCGCCGCGCCGGGAAGATTTCCGACAAGGACTGGGTCGACATGGAGGCCGGCATCGCCCGCAGCTACGGCACCTGCATGACCATGGGCACCGCCTCGACCATGACGTCCATCGCCGAAGCGATCGGCATGACCTTGCCTGGCGCGTCCTCGATACCGGCGGCGGATGCCGGCCACATCCGAATGGCGTCCGACTGCGGCCGGCGCATCGTCGAGATGGTGTGGGAGGATTTGACGCCTGCGAAGATCCAAACCCGCAAAGCCTTCGAGAACGCGATTGCGGTGGCCATGGCGATGGGCTGCTCGACCAATGCGATCATTCATCTGATCGCGCAGGCCCGCCGCGCCGGTGCGGATATCGGGCTCGACGATTTCGAGATTGCGAGCCGCAAGGTGCCTGTCATCGCCAACGTGCGGCCCTCCGGCGACACCTATCTGATGGAGGACTTCTTCTATGCCGGCGGCCTGCCGGGCCTGATGAGCCGCATTCGCGACCATCTGCATCTCGACTGCATGACGGTAACGGGCAAGACGCTGGGCGAGAACATCGCTGACGCCGAGGTCTATCATGACGACGTCATCCGCACCGTCGCCAACCCGATCTACGCCGAAGGCGCGCTCGCGGTGCTCAAGGGCAACCTCGCCCCCGACGGCTGCGTCATCAAGCCGTCGGCCTGCGATCCGCGCTTCCTCAAGCACACCGGGCCGGCGCTGGTGTTCGACGATTATCCGTCGATGAAGAAGGCGGTCGACGATCCCGCTCTCGACGTCACCGCCGACCACGTGCTGATCCTGCGCAATGCCGGCCCGCAGGGCGGGCCGGGCATGCCGGAATGGGGCATGCTGCCGATCCCGACCAAACTGGTGAAGCAGGGCGTGCGCGACATGGTGCGGCTGTCGGACGCGCGCATGAGCGGCACCAGCTATGGTGCCTGTATCCTGCACGTCGCGCCGGAAGCCTACATCGGCGGGCCGCTGGCGCTGGTCAAGAACGGCGACCGCATCACCCTCGATGTCGCGGCACGCACGATCAACCTCGATGTGTCGGAGGCGGAGCTTGCGAAGCGGCGCGCCGCATGGAAGGCGCCGGAACCGCGCTATGGGCGCGGCTATGGCTGGATGTTCACGCGCCACATCAAGCAGGCCAACGAGGGCTGCGATTTCGATTTTCTCGAGACCGGTTTCGGCGCGCCGGTGGGAGAGCCAGTGATTTATTAGTCCAACCCGTCCTTCCGGGGCGCGAAGCGAACCCGGAATCTCGAGATTCCGGGTTCGATGCCGCGCATCGACCCGGAATGACGAACAAACTGGGATAGAAAACAATGTCAAAACTCACCGACACCACCCGCACCAAATTGAAAACCGTCTCCACCGCAACGGTCGCGACCGCGCTGTTCAAGCGCGGCCTGCGCATCCAGATGATTCAAGACGTGCATCCCTTGGGTGCCGATCAGCCGACATTGGTCGGGGAGGCCTTCACCTTGCGCTACATGCCGGCGCGTGAGGACCTCAACACCATCGATGTGTTCCGCGACCGCTCGCACCCGCAGCGCAAGGCGATCGAGGACTGTCCGCCCGGCGCGGTGCTGGTGATGGACAGCCGCAAGGACGCGCGTGCGGCCTCGGCCGGCGCGATCCTGGTGACGCGGCTGATGCAGCGCGGTGTGGCCGGCGTCGTCACCGATGGCGGCTTCCGCGATTCGGCCGAGATCGCCAAGCTCGGCTTTCCCGCCTATCACCACCGGCCCAGTGCACCGACCAACCTGACCCTGCATCAGGCGATCGAGATCAATGTGCCGATCGGCTGCGGCGACGCGCCGGTGTTTCCCGGCGACGTCGTCCTGGGCGATGCCGACGGCGTCATCGTGATCCCCGCGCATCTCACTGAGGAGATCGCCAATGAAGCCTTCGAGATGACCGCGTTCGAGGATTTCGTCACCGAGGAAGTCCGCAACGGCCGCGGCATCTTCGGACTCTATCCCGCGACCGACGCGCAGACGCTGACGGATTTCGCGGCGTGGCGGAAGAAGATGGGGCGGTAAGAAGCGTTGAAGTTTTCGTGACAACCTGAGCGCGAGGTGACATAAATCGGTTAACCAATGCGAGGACGCCGTGCACGAATTGAGCGCCGGATGGCAATGGCTGGAAGATCTCCTTGGCGCGCTGGGACGATTATTCGAAATTCCCGCCGTCAAGGCAATATTCGAGACCTTGGCGGAAATGCTCCATGGGACATGGATTTGTAGTGGTGACCCGCATCGCCACTCGATCGAGGACTGCAAGAACCTCATCGAGCACTACGCGCCATATGCTGTAGTCGTAGTGGCTGTCGTAGCCGTTTTGATCCTTGCGGAAAAGCTGGGCTCCGATAGGCACTGATCGTCAGACGCAGCTTGGCCGAATGAAAGTACTTCATCACGCATCATGAATGATGTCTCAGCGTGGCGAAGGACACCTTCACTCTCTCCGCTTGCGGGATGGTGAGCATCTCACACCGCACCCGCGCGATCAGCGGCTGCCGAAATCGAGGCCATAGAGGAACCGATTCATCGCGGGCACGAATATTTCCTGCTCGAAACCTGCTTTCAACAGCACCCGTTGTGAGGCCGTGTTTTCCGGATGCGCGAAGGCGCGCAGCCTCGGCCAGCGCCGCTGCTCTCGCGCCAACGCCACGCAGAATTGCGTCAGCTCGGTCGCGTAGCCCTTGCCCCAGGCGGCCGGCGCGAAGAAATACCCGACCTCGACGCCCCAACCCGGATCGAACGGATCGTCATAGAGCCCACCAAAGCCGATCGTCGCCTTCGTTTCCCTCTCGACGACGACCCAGGGCGCGCAGCCGATCCGGCGACGTTGCCGTTCATGCGCGGCGAGATAGCGCCGGCAATCCCGCACCGACGCCTGCACGGCCGTGTACCGCATCGCTGCGGCATCGCCGAGAAATTCGAACAGCGCCGCTGCGTCCGCCAGGCGCGGCGGCCGGAGTGTCAGGCGCACGGTCTCGAACTGCATGGGCGTCGAGACTACACGCGGAACGTGGGATTGAAAGAGCGCTACGCGATCGCTTCGGCCAATCCCGCCGCCCACAGCGCGAACGCATAGACGATCGCGATCTCGTCGAGCCGGTTGAAGCGGCCCGAGGCGCCGCCATGGCCGGCGCCCATGTTGGTGTGCAACAGCACCGGCCCGCCCGCTCGCATGGTGGCGCGCAGCCGCGCGATCCATTTCGCCGGCTCCCAGTATGTTACCCGGGGATCAGTAAGCCCGGCCATCGCGAGAATCGCGGGATAGTCCTTGGCTGCGACGTTGTCGTAAGGCGAATAGGACAGGATGGTGCGAAAATCCTTTTCGCTCAGCAGCGGGTTACCCCACTCCGGCCATTCCGGCGGCGTCAGCGGCAGGGTGTCGTCGAGCATGGTGTTGAGCACGTCGACGAAGGGGACTTCTGCGACGATGCCCGTGAACAATTCGCCGGCGCGGTTGGCGACCGCACCCATCAGCATGCCGCCGGCGCTGCCGCCATGGCCGACGATGCGCTTGGCGCTGGTGTATCCGGCTTCGATCAGCGCACGCGCGGCGCCGGCGAAATCGTCAAAACTGTTGGTCTTCTTCTCGCGCTTGCCGTCGAGGTACCAGCCCCAGCCCTTGTCGGTGCCCCCCCTGATGTGCGCGATGGCGTAGACGAAGCCGCGGTCCACCAGCGACAACCGGTTTGCATTGAAGGAGGCCGGCATCGCCATGCCGTAGGAGCCGTAGCCGTAGAGCAGCAGCGGCGCGTTGCCGTCCTGCTTGAAGTCCCGTCGATGCAGCAGCGAGATCGGCACCTCGGCGCCGTCATGCGAAACCGCCATGATGCGGGTGGTGACGTAATCGGCCGGATCGTGGCCGGACGGAATTTCCTGGCGTTTGCGCAACACGCGTGTCCGCGTCGCCATGTCGTAGTCATAGACCTCAGACGGCGTCGTCATCGAGGAGTAGGAAAACCGCAAATTCGTGGTGTCGAATTCGTAGGAGCCCATACTGTCGAGTGAATAGGCGGCTTCGTCGAAGGCGATCGCGTGCTCCTCGCCGCTTGCGAGGTCGCGGATCACGATCGCCGGCAGCGCGTTGGAGCGTTCCAGCCGCACCAGATGACCGGAATAGAGATCGTGGTCGAGCACGTAGATGCCCGCGCGGTGGCCGATCAGGTCGCGCCAGTTGGCGCGCTCGGGCGCGGCGAGCGGTGCCGTGACGATCTTGAAATCGATGGCGCCGTCGGCATTGGTCAGGATGAACAATTCATCGCCGCGGTCGGCGATCGAATATTGCATGCCAGTCTCGCGCGCCGCGATCAGGCGCGGCGCCGCGTCGGGATCTCCGAGATCGAGCAGCCGCTGTTCGGATGTTTCGTGATCGCCGCCGGCGATCACGCAGTAGCGGCCGGAGGTCGACTCGTGGATGTGCGTGAACCAGCCGGCATCGCGTTCCTCGTAGACTAGAACGTCATCCGCCTGAGGCGTGCCCAGCCGATGCCGCCACACCTGCATCGGGCGGTGATTGTCGTCGAGCTTGACGTAGAAGAAGCTCGCGCAATCGGCCGTCCACACCACGCCGCCGTCGGTCTCTTCCACGACGTCGGCGTGGTCAGTCCCGGTGTCCCATTCACGTACGCGAATCGCAAAATATTCCGAGCCCTTGACGTCGGCGCTCCAGGCGGTGAGCTTGTGGTCGTAGGAATGGCGTGCGCCGCCGAACTTGAAATAGTCGTGGTCCTTGGCGAGTTGATCGCCGTCGAGCACGACCTGGACGTCGCCGCCATCGCGCGGCCTGCGGCAGAACATTTCATGCTGGCCGCCTTCGCGGAACTTGCGGAAGTAGGCGAAGGGGCCATCCGGCGAGGGGACGCTGGAATCGTCCTCCTTGATCCGACCGCGCATTTCCGCGACCAGCTTCTTCTGCAACGCCGCGGTATGGCCGAGCAGGCTGTCGGTATAGGCGTTCTCCGCCTCGAGATACCTTCGGATCTCGGGATCGAGGATCGAAGGGTCGCGCAGCACCTCCTGCCAGTTCCGGTCCTTCAGCCAGGCATAATCATCCGTCACGGTGATGCCGTGCACGGTGAAGGAATGGCGATGCCGCGGCGCCACTGGCGCTGCGACCTTGGCATCTGGCATATGTGTCAATTCTGTCGCGTCTGTCACTGAAGTCCTCGACCAGGGGGCGTTTTGGACTCCGACATATGGGCAGCCAAAGGCGATTTGCCAGCCGGCCGGGCTTCGGCAAAGGGGCGCCGGAGCGGGTTCAGTGGCTTCGTCCTTCGAGACGCATCGCTAACGCGATGCGCCTCAGGACGAGGTCCCAGTCCTCATGGTGAGGAGCGCGTCTTCGCGCGTCTCGAACCATGAGGCCACTGGAGGCGGTGAAGCGCTTTAGCTATTCCGCAATCGCGCGGTCGCGCTGGCCCCGAAGGCGGGGATGCGGTTCACCGCCATCACCACCGCAAACGTAATCACCAGCATGGCGATGCCGAGCACCGAAATCGCGGCGAGATCGCCACTCTCGTTGAGATCGTAGATCAGGACGCTGATCACCTTGGTCTGCGAGGTGAACAGGATGATCGCGGCCGACAATTCCCGCATCACGCCGATGAAGATGAAGCACCAGGTCGCGATCACGCCGGTACGCAGCAGCGGCGCGGTGATCTGCAGCAGGGATTTGAGTCGCGAGGCGCCGAGAATGCGGCTCGCTTCCTCGAGTTCGGGATGAATGGTCGCGAACGCCGCCTGCAATTGCTGATAGGCCGAGGGCAGGTTGATGGTGAGGAACGCGATCAGCAGAATCCATAGCGTGCCGTAGAGCACGAAGGGCGGTCGCGTATAGCTCAGGAACAGGCCGACGCCGAGCACGATGCCGGGCACCGCGACCGGCGCGGTCGCGACGAAGCCGAGCAGGCGCGAGCCCGCGATCAGGCGCCGTGTCGTGACATAGGCGATGATGAGCGCGAGCAGCGTGCCGATGGTCGCGGTCGCGGTGCCCAGGATCACGGTGTTCTTGAGCGCAAGGGATGTCGACGACAGTTCGGTGAACACGAACACGATGTTGTGGAAAGTCGCCGTCGACGGCGTCACCAGCGTCGTCGCGTTCGGCGAGAACGCCGCGTTCAGCAGCGCGAAATAGGGCAGGAACACCGGATTGAGCAGCACGATGAGGCAGAAGGCGAGTGCTATCAAGCGCCAGCGCTTCAACGCGACCGGGCGCGGCGGGCCGTATTTGCCGCCCACCACCGAATAGCCGCGCCGGCCGAGGATCGCCTTCTGCGCCTGCAGCAACAGCATGGTGAGCAGCAGCAGCGGCACCGCGGCCGCGGCGGCAAGCTCGAGCTTCGGCGGATACTGGAACAGGCTCCAGATCTTGGTGGTCATGGTGTGGAAGCCAGCCGGCAGCGCGAGAATCGCGGGTGAGCCGAACAGCGTCATGGCCTGCAGAAAGGCGATCAGAGCGCCCGCGACCAGCGCCGGCAGCGCCAGCGGAATGGTGACGCGCCGCGCCGTGGTCCAGGCTCCGCCGCCGAGGATCGCGGAGGCGTCTTCCAATTCGCCCGGCATGGTGTCGAGCGCGTTGGCCACCAGCACGAACACAAACGGAAAGGTGTAGCAGGAGATCACGAAGATGATTCCGGTCAGCGAATAGATGTTGAAGAGATGCGCATCGGACTCGCCCTCCGTCACCGCGCGATAGAGCTGGTTCAACAGCCCGCTGTTCGGCGCGGCCAGCAATTCCCAGGCGACCGCGCCGAGGAAGGGCGGGGTGACGAAGGACGCCGTCACCAGCGCGCGGATGGTCTGCCGCCCCGGCATGTCGGTGCGCGACACCAGCCAGCCGATCGGCGCCGCCACCAGGCAACAGAGCACGGCCGATGTAACAGCGATGATTGCGGTCGTCAGCAGCGGATCGAGGAAGTCGGGATCGGTGAACAGCGTGAGGAAATTGCCTAGCGTGAAATGCCGGGCCTTGTCGGTGAAGGCGTAGACCGCGAGCCAGGACAAGGGCAGCGCGATCAATGCGACGAGACCGATCGCGACCAGCCACAGCACCGGCTTGGTGAGGTCGAGCTTGGCTTTGGGGGCGTCGATGCCGGCGGTGATGGTCATGCTGTTTCCACGTCTGCGGTGCAAGCTCCCTCTCCCCGCCCTTTTGCGGGGAGAGGTAACAAGAAGCCGAAAGCGCGCGGCGTTATCATGCATCACACCCGAAACAGCCGCGCATAGCGCGTCTTGATTTCTTCCGTCATCGTCTCGAGCGCAGCCGCATCTTCCTTCATCAGCTTGATGTCCGACAGCTTGCGCCGTCCCGGCTTCGAGGTGACCTGCGCGTGAACCGAATATTGCGCGGTGAAGTCGGTGAAAAATTGCTGGGTTTCGCGCGTATGCAGCCAGGCCTGGAACAGGCGCGCGGCATTGGGATGCGGCGCGCTGGCAAATATTCCGGTCGGCCCCGAAATCACCGGTGCGCCCTCGACCGGATAGATCGGCTCGACCGGCTGGCCGGCCTCCTTCAGCAGCACGACGCCATATTCATTGCCGTCGGCCATCACCGCGCGCTCGCCGAGCGAAAGCTTCTTCGGCGGGTCGGTTGAGGATTGCACCTGCATCACGCGCTGCTTGGCGAGCTTCTCGTAATAGTCCCAGCCGAGTTCGCGCACCGTCTCGAAGGTCGCGGTCATGATCGTGCCGCTATAGGCGGGATGGCCCTTGACCATCTTGCCGGCCCATTTTGGGTCGAGCAGGTCGGCAAAGCTCTTCGGTGCGTCCTCTGGCTTGACGAGCTTGGTGTTGTAGGCGATCGAGGACAGCCAGATCCGCGAGGTCGCGAACATCCCGTCGCCATCGCGATAATTCTCCGGAAAATATTTGGCGACGTCCTCGGGCACGAATGGCGCCAGCCAGCCGTTCTTCTTCCAGGGGATGAAGTGCGAGGCATCCGACGAGTTGATCACGTCGGCGGCGTGGATGCCGCTTCCAAATTCCTGCGCGATGCGCTGGAACAGCCGTTCGGACCCGGAGCGCTCGATCTGCACTGTGATGCCGGGATAGGCCGCCTCGAAGGCCTTGCCGAGCTTCTCGCCGACCGGGAGGTCCATCGAGGAATACAGCACGACCGTGCCTTCCTTCTTTGCGGCATCGATTAGCTGCGGCGTGATCGCCTCCGCCGGCGGCGCCTGCGCGCGCGAGGGCGCTGCGAACAGTGTCGCGGCGAGTGCCGTCGATGCCTTCAGCACGTCGCGCCTGGAGAGCCTCTTTCGCGTCATAGCGTGCTCCTTATCTCGCCAGCGCCCGGCAACGTTCCGCCGGCAGCAACAACCAGACCGCGCTGCCTTCGGCCACGAGATTCTCCGGCGCCGTGACGACGCGCAATTGCGTACCGTCGTTGCTCTCGACCAGATAGTCGCGGGTGGCGCCAAGAAAGACCTGCCGAACCACGCGCGCGGCTACGGTGTTTTGCATGTCCTGCGGCGCCCGCGCCGATAGCGCGATGTCATGCTGGCGGATCGCGACGGTCGCGCTGGCGCCGGCGACAAGCGGCGTTCCAACCACCTGCAGGGTCGCGCCGGCAAAGGCGATGTGATTGGCATCGCGCGCGATCCCCTTGATGATGTTGCTGGCGCCGATGAAGCGCGCGACGAATTCCGATTGCGGCCGGTCGTAGACATCCTCCGGCGTGCCAAGCTGGTCGATCCTGCCGGCATTCATGACGGCGATGAGATCCGCCGTCGTCATTGCCTCGGACTGGTCGTGGGTGACGTAGACCGTGGTGTAGCGATATTCGTCATGCAGCCTGCGGATCTCGAAACGCATCTCCTCGCGCAGATTCGCATCGAGATTGGAGAGCGGCTCGTCCAGAAGCAGCGTCTCCGGCTCGACGATCAGCGCCCGCGCCAGCGCCACGCGCTGCTGCTGGCCGCCGGACAGCTCGCCGGGATAGCGCTGGGCCAGCGGCTCGAGCTTGGTGGTGCCGAGAATCGCGGCCAATTTCTTCGCAATGGTGTCGCGGTCGAGTTTGCGCAGGCGCAGGCCGTAGACGATGTTTTCCGCGACCGTCATGTGCGGCCACAGCGCGTAGCTCTGGAAGATCATCGACATCTTGCGGCTCTCGGGCGGCAGCGTGCGCTGCTTGTCGGAGACCACGCGCTCGCCGACGTGAATTTCGCCGTCGGAGGGTTCGAGAAAGCCGGCGATCAGCCGCAAGGTCGTGGTCTTGCCGCAACCGGAGGGGCCGAGCAGGCAGACCAGCTGCCCATGATCGATCTTGAGCGAGACATGATCGACCACGGCCAGCGAACCGAACCGCTTGGTCAGGCCGCGCAATTCAACGGACGCCAATCACATCACTCCCCGGTATTCTCTTTTTGCGCGCGGCGCCGTTGTCGGCTGCTTATTTATCGCTGGATCAATATAAGCACGAATGCGGGGGAATGGAAAAGGCTTGGCATTGAACTATCGTCGTCCCGGCCTTGAGCCGGCTAGAGCACGATGAGATGAGGTTGCACCGGTTCAGCGCGCGAGGTGCGCCCCCTCGCCGCGCTCTTGCGGGGTCGAGACGAGCAAAGCTCGCTCTAAGAGGGTTGGGTGAGGGGCTCTTCGATCCGCGAGCGTTGATTTGCGATGGGCACAGTGCCTTGCCCATCACCCGAAATTCGCTGCCGCGAATTTCGACCTCTCCCCGCAAAAGGGCGGGGAGAGGTGAACTGAGTCAGCGGGCAGGCCGATTCAATCAAAAGCCATCGCGCTCGGGCGGGCGCGCGAATGCCGTCAAACAGCATCTCTCAAGACGAGCGACACGGCGTATGGGTCCCGGCTCGAGGCCGGGACGACGTGATGATGGAGTTTGCTTGCTGCGGAGTTGATTCGAAGCGCGCAGGCAGAGCCGGCGCTTCAAAATCCCCGCATCAGGCGCTGACACTCTCGCCGAGCCACTCGATCGCTGCCTCGGTTCCGCCCTTGCCGTGCGGAATATTCAGCGCGTTGAGGCCGATTTCGATGACGCCGAGCGTGCCCAGGATCATCGGTGCGTTGATATGGCCCATATGGGCGATGCGGAACGCCTTGCCCGAGAGGTCGCCGATCCCGATCCCGAGCACGACGCCGCACTTCTCCTTGCAGTAGTTATGCAGCGTCGCCGGATCGTGGTCGCCCCGCATCGTCACCGTCGTGACGGTGTTGGAGCGTTCGGCGGGTTCGGCGATGTTGAAGCCGAGCACCTGGCCTTCGGACCAGACCGCGACGGCACGGCGCACCGCCTCGGCCAGCAGGCGATGGCGGGTGAAGACGTTGTCGAGACCTTCTTCGTACAACATGTCGACGGCCTGGCGCAGCGCGAACAACAGATGTACCGGCGCGGTGCCGGCATATTTGCGGTAGTGCTCGCTGCCTTCGCGCTCGCTCCAGTCCCAATAGGGCGTGCGCATGTTGGCGCGCTTGTGCACCTCGAAGGCGCGATCATTGGCGGCGACGAAGCCGAGGCCGGGCGGGGTCATCAGTCCCTTCTGCGAGCCTGACATCGCCACGTCGATGCCCCATCCATCCATCTCGAACGGCATGCAGCCGAGCGAGGCCACGGTGTCGACCATGTACAGCGCCGGGTGGCCCGCCGCCTTGATCGCCTTGCCGATCGCCTCGATGTCGTTGACGACGCCCGACGCGGTGTCGATCTGGGCGGCGAGGATCGCCTTGATGGTGTGGTCCTTGTCGCGCCTCAGGCGCGCCTCGACCTCCTCCGGGCGGATGGCGCGGCGCCAGTCGCCCTTCAGGACCTCGACTTCGGCGCCCATCGCGGCGGCGGCATTGCCCCAGCCGATCGCAAAGCGCCCGCTCTCGAGCACCAGCACCTTGTCGCCGCGCGACAGCACGTTGGAGAGCGCGGCTTCCCAGGCACCATGGCCGTTGGCGATGTGGATGTAGGTCTTGCCCTTGGTGGCGAACAGTTTTCCGAGATCGCGCAGCAAGCTCTCGGTCAGGTTGGTCATCTGTTCCGAATAGATGTCGAGCGCCGGGCGATGCATCGCCTGCAGCACTTTGTCGGGCATGTTGGTGGGCCCGGGGATGGCCAGAAATTCCCGGCCCGCGCGAACGGACATTGTGATCTTCCTTGTTGGGGACGCTTGGTGGTGACGGGTGATGCGGATGGTGCAATTGTATCATTCGCATCACGATTTGGCAGGCCCGTTTGCGAATGCGAGGATTGCGGGTCTACCGGCAAATATCAGGTTTTTGAGGGAAATTTGGATTTGACATTAGCGTGTCGAGCTGGTTGGCGAATGCCGATTCCACTGCCGCGGGGCCGGCAGATTCGCCGCTGACGCTGACCCCGGCCAGTTCGCTTGCGAAAAGGCCCGTCATCTCCGGGTCTCGCGGCAGCCTGCGGCCTCCGCCTCCTCGACGGAGCAGAACCAGCGCGTGCCCTTGCTGATATGCATCTTGATCTGCGCGTACCAGCGGCTGGTCGGGGTGTGATAGATGCATTCGCCGGCGCGGTTGACATTGCCCTTGATGGTGCAGTCGGCCGACGGCGGCACCGGGCCCGAGGCCGAGGCGAGCAGCGTCGCGTTGGCGTCTTCCGGCGGCTTGGTGGCGCCGAGAATCGCGGTCTTCTTGTTGCGAACGCGCCAGTCCCAGGGCGCGATGAACGCCCCCTGCCACATCCCGACCTTGGCTTCGCGCGCGGCGGCCTCGTCGGCGTCGTAGTCATGGGAGAACTGCTTGTAGGACAGCGCCCATCCGTTCTTGACCAGCCATTTCTGGATGTCCTCGCCGTCGACCTCGCAGCGCGCGACCATGCGGCCGCGGCGGTCGGCGACCTGGCGGGGGTGACAGGTCCAGGGCTTGTTGTCGGCATATTTCGCCAGTTCGTCGCGCGCGGCGATGCCGCAGGTCCAGCGCTCGCCCTTGGCGTTGATGCAGAGCTGATCGAGCGAGGGGGCGTCGATGCCGCCGAGGCGAATACGGCTGTTGCCGATCAGGACCTGGTCGCCCTCGCGGACCTTGGCGACGCCGGTGACGTCCGCGGGCGCCGCAAAGGCCGGCATGACGGAGGTCAGCAACAGGACTGGTAAAGCGAACCAGGACGTCTTGGTCATCCAGAGCGCCAATTTTCAAATGGGATCGATGCAATAAGGCGCCGCAATTGTGGTGCGGATTGGGCCGGCACACCAGCATAACCCGGCTGTAGATTCCTTCAACTTCGCGCGAGCAACGTTGCGGCGGGAAGTTTTCTTGCCCTCCACCCCCCGGAAGGGTGCACAGGCAAGCTCGTGGATTAATTCGAGTATCGCGAACCTGGACGCCGCGGCGCCAGTCGGCGTTCCAGCGGGACAACGGCGAAACCGTTACGCGAGGATGAGGTCCGATTGCCCGCACAGCGTGCACGATGACCGAATCCCCGACCCGAGGGCGGATCGCGGTGCGCGATCGGGCCTTGACGATCGTTTGCGATCCGAAGTACTTTGCAATACAAAGTTAGTGGACCCGGGAGCATTGTGGATCCTGGAACGGGTGATGTGATCCGATGGGCGACACCACCTCGCGTCGGCGTGTAGCGGCTTCAGTTGGGCTGTTTTTTGTGCAGATACTTTGCATTACAAAGCTATTGTTATTGCAAAGTACTCCCGGTGGCGGGCGGACCTCTTTGGGCCGTGCCGCCACGGACCGTCTATCAACGGCCGACACCGACGCGAGCGCCGGCGCATCGCAATCCCGCATGACGCGGGGAATGGGAGCTGTCACCATGAGCAATCGGCAATCCGGGATGATCGAGACACCGTTCGGCCCAGTTGCCGGTCCGGCCCGACGCAAGCCGGGATGGTGGGTCGTCGTCGTCGCGGTGATCTATCCGGCGGCGGTCATCGCGATCGAGCTTACCGCGGCGCTCTGCGCGTCCGTCCTGTTCGATCCGATGCCCAGCCTGGCGCATGTCCTGGTGGTATCTTTCGCGCCGGCGAGCAATCTCTTGACGTTCAGGCATCTGCGGCGCGACTTACCACCGCGTTCCGCCTGGTTCGCCTTCGCCAACGGTGCCGCGATCGCGATCGCGGCACTCTATGCGCTGTTGTTCGTTCCGGTTCTGCCGCTGGCGGTTCTCGGTATACCCTATGGGGTCGGCCTGCTGCCATTCGCGCCGCTCGCTTGCCTCGCGGGCGCCCTGCGGTTGTGCGCGGCGTTCCCGACTGAGCCGCCAATGGTTCCGCGGTTACGCCGCTCCGTGCTTGCCGGAATGGCTTGTGGCATCGCGCTGCTGCTCGCCCTCGACGTCCCTTCGGCGGCGACCAGGCTCGGCGTCCAGTGGGCGATGAGCGGCGAGCCGGCAGAACGGGCGCGGGGGTTGACGCTGCTCAGAACCATTGGCGACGACGATCTGCTGTTGCGGCTGTGCTACGACGCCGTCGGCCGCCCGACCGGGCTGTTGAGCGCGTTCGTGATGTTCGGCAACGGCATTTCGCTCGCGCCCGCGCGGCGACAGGTCGTGCTGTCCCCGCCGCAGGCGCGCGAGATCTACTACCGGGTCCATGGCGTGCCGTTCAACGCCAGGCCGGCGCCTTTCGAGCACGGCAAATGGTCGCGTTTCGGCGAGTTTCAATTCGACAATGATCACGGCGGAACGCAAGTCGGCGGCCGGCTGAAGGGCCTCGACCTGGTGTCTTCGCGCATCGACGGCTCGGCCAGCGGCGACGACGCGGTCGGCTATCTCGAATGGACCATGGAGTTTCGCAATTCGGAGCCGATGGCCCGCGAGGTGCGGCTCGAACTGGCGCTGCCTCCCGGCGGCGTGGTGTCCCGTGCGACGCTGTGGATCAACGGCGAGGAGCGCGAGGCGGCGTATGGCGGGCGTGGCGAGGTTCGCGCCGCCTATCGCGAGGTCGCCGTGCAGCAACGGCGCGATCCGCTGCTCGTCACCGCCAAAGGGGCCGATCGGGTGCTGGCCCAGGCGTTTCCAGTTCCCGGCCGCGGCGGCACCATCAAGTTCAAGATCGGAATCACGGCGCCGCTGCAGATCACCGAGCCGTCGAAGGCCCGCCTCACGCTTCCGGCGATCGTCGATCGCAATTTTTCGTTCGCACCCAACTTCAGTCACGGCGTTTGGATCGAGAGCAGGCAGGCGCTGGCCGTTTCGGCGCGCGGTCTCAGCGCCGGCCGGATCGACGGCCGGCTGTTTCGCATTGCGGGCTCGATCGGCGACGGCGACCTTTCGGGCACGCGCCAGGCGGTCACGGTCGCGCGCGACCCGGGTGCCTGCCGGGTTGTCGCCCGCCTCGGCGAGCGCGAGCCCATCATGCAGGAGGTGGTGCCCAAAAGCCCGCCAGCGGCCGCTTCCTTGATGCTGGTCGTCGACGGCTCGGCGCGGCTGGCGGGCCGCAGCGGCGAACTGATCGCTGCGCTTGACGCCATCGCCCCCGCCACCCCGGTTGGGGCGATTATCGCATCGGATCCGATGCGGCGGATCGCGCCGGCACCGTGGTCCGACGCGCAGAGAAAATCTGTCGCGCGGCTCATCCGCGCCACGGCGTTCTCTGGCGGGCAGGACAATGCCCCGGCGCTCGCCGAGGCGCTGCAGATGCTCGAGGCCGAGCCGAACGCGATGCTGCTCTGGATTCATGGGCCGCAGCCGGTGAGCTTCAGCGGCAGTGCCGCCCTCCTGGAGCAGGCGACCGCACGGCTCTCGCGACTGCCGGGTGTGGTCGTGTATGACGTCGAGCCCGGCCCCAACGAAGTCCTGCCCGACGCGCCTTGGGCCTGGGGCGCCCGCTCGCTGCCGCAAACCGGTGCACTGCGATCCGACCTTGCGGACTTCTTCAGTCGCGAATCGGGGGAGACCGCAGGGCTCGCGATCCGGCGCACCGAGGCTGCGACCACCGACGGGTTCGCCAAGGGCTCCGATCACGTCGCGCGGTTGTGGGCGCGTGACCGCGTGCTCGAGTTGATGCGGATCGATCCGGCAGCCAATCGGGCGGCCGCGGTGGCGCTGGCGTCCGCATACCAGCTGGTCACGCCGGTCAGCGGGGCCGTGGTGCTCGAAAGCTCGCAGCAATTCGCGGCCAGCCGCCTGACGCCCGCGAATCCAGTATCGGTGCCGACGGTTCCGGAGCCGCAGGAATGGGCGCTGGCCTTGATCGCCTGCGCCGCGCTGGCGTGGCTGGTGGTTCGCAACCGGCGGCGGCTTGCGGCGGCATTGTAATGCATCCGCTTCTGGTTGCGATGGTGGTGGCTGCTGCGTCGTGGGATTCCTGGCGCTGGTATTTCGCGCGCGTAGCGGCGACGCCCGAGGAGGCGGTGTCGCTCGCCGCGGCAGCGCTATTCCTCGCCGCACTGGGTGTTGCGCGGACGCCGAGGCCGGCGGCACCGCGTCCCATCCCGCTGCTACCGGCTGCGATCCTGCTCGCGCTCTACGCATCGAGCTATGGCTCGCTGCCCCCGATCATGCGCGCCGCAGTGGCAATCGCGGCGACGCTGTTCAGCTTCCATCTTGCCCTGTTCAAACAGCGACCGCCGATCGCCTTCTGGGGATTGGTCGCGCTCGCCCTGCCGGTGCTGCCATCGTTGCAGTTCGTGCTCGGCTATCCGATGCGCGTAGTCTCGGCGGCGCTCGCCGTCGCGATGCTGCAAGCCCAGGGGCTTGCGGTTGCCCGGCAAGGGACGTTTCTGCTCTGGCACGGCGAGATGGTCGACTTCGACGCGCCCTGCAGCGGCGTGAACATGCTGTGGGCGGGGCTGTTGCTCACCCTGATGGGCTGCGTGCTGTTTCGGCTCGGTGCCATCAAGGTCGCGGTGGCGATCGCGCTGTCGGTGGTGCTTTCAATCGCGTCCAACGCGCTTCGCGCGTGTAGCCTGTTCTATGTCGAGGCGGGACTTTTCGCAGCGGCCCCGGTGTGGTGGCACGACGGCATCGGTCTCGCGGCGTTTACCGCATCCGCGGCGGCAACGCTCTGGCTGCTCGGGTGGCTGCGAGACCTTAAGCCACTGCACCCGGAGGCAATGCCTTGAACCGGTTGATGTCGCCGTGCACGATCACGGTCTTTCTGCTCGCGGCGCTCGCCGCTGCGGTGGCGCCGCTCGCCGGCGGGTCGAATGATGCCAGCGCTGGCAACGCCGGCTTTCCGGGGTGGCCTACCCAATATGAGGGCCGTCCGCTCGTCGCGATGCCGCTCACGCCGCGCGAAAATTCGTTCGTGCGCGATTTCCCCGGCCGCGTCGGCCGGTTCTCCGACGGCCGGCGCGAGATCATCATGCGCTGGGTCGAGGCGCCGACCCGGCGCCTGCACTCCGCCGCCGACTGTTTCCGCGGCATCGGTTACAGCATCACACCGCTGCCGGTCCGGACGGATGCGAGGGGAGTCGCGATGAGCTGTTTCCGCGCCGGCCGCGGCGGCGACACCATCGCGGTCTGCGAGATGATCCGCGACGAACGGGGCGCAGTTTGGCCGGATGTTTCCGCGTGGTATTGGAATGCGACGTTCGGCGCCAGCCCGGGTCCGTGGTGGTCGTTCGTCGTAGCCGAGAGGATGTGAGTGGTGCTCTGTCAGGACTAGCCGCCCCGCGCGCTCATCGCCCGCCGCGCCAGCGCGAGCCCCATCAGCACGAAGGCCGAGGTGACCTCGCTGCCGCCGACCAGGATGCGGGTCGGTGTCTTCATCTTGTTCCATTCATAGGCGCGGTAGGGTCCGTGACGGCCGCCTTCGCCGAGATGCGCGACGATGCAGGCGAGCGCCGGCGTGAACGTCCTGACGTCGGCGCCGAGATGGCCGAGCGCGATCAGGGCCAGCGCCGCGTCGAACACGTTCATCTCGACCGCGGTCAAATCCTGCAGCACATAGGTCAAGACCTTGCCGCGGATGGCGTCGAACGCGCCGTCGGGATCGATCGTGCGTTGCGCCGCGACCGGCAGCGTCAGGAAGGCCGCATAGCAGCGGCCGAAATAGGCGCAGTACAGCTCGGGCAGATAATAGATATGCGAGCGCGGATCGGCGAAGGCGCCGCTGGCCGCCAGCCGCTGCTGGAAGCCGATGATGCGCTGCAGCGTCGCCAGCCGCTGCGGCGTTTCCAGGATCTGCCAGCGGCTCAAATTGCGGAAGCAGACCTCGAGAATGTCGAGATTGAGGGTTGGATCGAGATCGTTGCCGAACGGACGCTCGCCTTCGAGGCTGTCGATCCAGGTCGCTACGCCGCCTTCGTAGTCGATATTGTCGTTCAGCGGCACGGTCACGCGCGGCTCGTTGCCGCCGCTCTGCACCTGGTACCCCGCATAGAAGTCGATCAGCGGCTGGTTCAGCATCGGGCTCGTGGAGCCGGCCTGGGTCGCCGCGGAGAACGCGCAGGCCGTGGTATCGCAATCCGGCACATAGACGCCGAAGCCGAGGTCCTGCTTGACCTGGGCGAAAAACCTGGAAAAGCGCGGATGCGGCAGCGGCGCCAGCGCGGTGACGACGTCGAACGTCCGGCCGTCGGCGCTGCGCACCTGCTCGCGGCTGGTGGTGAGGCAGAAATCGACCATCTCGGCTGTGGCGCGGCGGGCGGCCGCGATCTCGGCTGGCGAGGCAAGGCCAGAGTCCACGTAGCTCAGCAGTGCCTCGGTGAAGAACGCGTCGTAATAGGCCGAGCGGTGGCGGATCTGCACCGGCGCCCACATCGGCTCGGCAATCCCGGTCCAGGGCGGGTTGATCAGGCGGCCCGCCGGCGAGCGCGCGATGAACACGCGCGCCAGGTTGAACAGAAGCGTCGAGTTCTTGTAGCCACGCGAATTGAGGCCGCTCAGCGCCATCAGCAGTTCACGGCCGCGCACGTCGGGATCGCCGATCAGGTTGAACGCCGCATAGGTCGGGATGAAGCCGTGACTTGCAAAGGAGCGCAGCAGGTGCGCGGCACAGGTCCGGATGATGGCGTCGATCTGGCTGTGCGAGGGAGCCGGCCCCGGCGCGGGCGCCGCCGGGGGCCGCGGATGCTTCAGCGTGATCGTATCAAGGAGCGCCGCGACTGGCTGGCCGACCGCGTCCCAGTCCGGGGTCTCGTCGTCGCGGGCATGGGTCAGGGCGTCGCGGAGCGCCGTGAGCCGGGACTCCTGGTTCAGTTCAGTGAGGCCGGCCCGGCGCAGCAGCGGGCGCAGCGCGGGATTGCCGAGCGCGGTCCGGTAGAATTTCGCAAGGTGCGGATCGCCGCCGCCGTGCGCCGCGAGCACGGGGTCGCAGACATCATAAAGCGACGGTCCGTCCTTCCGGACCGTCAGCGCGCGGCACGCGGCGCTGGCAAAGTATTGAAAATTCATGGATTTCTTTCCGCGCGAATCGCGTTCGCGCGTTCCCCTTTGACCGCGCGCAGCTGTTGCGCGGACCGGCGGCTGCCCTTCTTTGGCCGGCCAAGTCGTTGAAAAGTGACACGACGGCAAGGGAAATAAAACCGGAATTACCGGATGTGAGGCAGGTCACGGCGGCGGGCGCCACCGGCTCTTAACCTTGCCGGCATCGATGCAGGGAGGCGCACAGGGCAGCCATGCACCCCAGTGTTGGCAAAAAAATAAATGATTCCAATAGGTTGCGTGAACACAACTGCTTCACTATTGCGGGATGTATCTGGCCGGGTTAAGGGTTTGTTTGTTGCGGTGCCGCAAATTGAGTTCAATTGAGCGACACGCCGACTTCGGCAATCCCGCAAAACCGAGAATGACCTTGGCGCGACCAAGTCTGGCGCGCCACCGGCACTGAGTTGAGGAAACGCACAGTGATGAATGTAACGCCGCTTCGGATCTCCCGCCGTACCGTTGCTGTCGCGACCGCGCTGGCCGGCATGGTGTCGCTGGCGATCGGTGCCCATGCCGCGCTGAACAAGCGCGCGCTGGATGCGGCGAAGGCGGTGGCGACTGAGCAGGGCGCGGAGGGCGCGTCGACCGCCTTGCGTATCGCGCTGGTGATCGGCAACGGTCACTACCCGGATGCCGCGGCCCCCCTGGCTCAGCCGATCAACGACGCGCGCGCGCTGACCGAGGCGCTGCGCCACGACGGCTTCGACGTCGATGTGGTGGAGGATGCCAGCAAGGACGACATGACGCGTGCTGTCCAGCGCATGAAGTCGAAGATCAGGCCGGACTCCGTGGTGCTGCTGTTCTTCGGCGGCTATGGCATTCAGGTCGGGCGCGAGAGCTACATGATCCCGGTCGATGCCACGATCTGGAAGGAATCCGATATCCGCCGCGAGGGCGTCAGCGTCGAGCAGGTGCTGGAGGTGATGAAGAGCCAGGGCGCCCGCGCCAAGCTCGCGGTGATCGACGCCTCCCGCCGCAACCCCTATGAGCGGCGTTTTCGCGCGTTTTCGCATGGGCTGGCGCCGATCGTTGCGCCTGACAACGCGCTGATCCTGTCCTCGGCGACGCCGGGCAAGGTGGCGGAGGATTCCAACGGCCAGGACAGCGTGCTGGTCACCGAGCTGCTGAATAATCTGAATGCGCAGAATCTGAATAATCAAGCCGCCGGCGCCGAGAGCGTCTTCAACAAGACCCGCGTTGCGATCTCGAAGGCCTCCGACGGCGAGCAGGTGCCGTCGGTCTCCTCATCGCTGCTCGAAGACGTCCGCTTCGGCACCACCAGGACCGCCGAAGCCTCCCGGGCGGGGAGCTGAGGGCTCGCAAGCCGTCATCGTCCGCCACCAGGTCCGGCCTCTGGCCGGCCGGATGACAGGCTCCGGCCGGACGATCCAATGCGCCGCGGCGTCTCGCGGGGCATGACGGAAAAAGCGTTCTCTTGCTTTCCCCTACTTCGCTTCCGCGGCCATCACCGGCCGCACCGGATCGCCCTCGCGCAGCAGCGCGCCGGCGCGCGCCACCACCACGTCGCCCTCGTTGAGCCCGCTGCGGATTTCGACCTGGCCGCCGGAGGCGAGCCCGACCTCGACCTGCTTGGTCTCGACCCGGTTGTTCTTGATCACCTGCACCACGGTGCCGGCGTCGGTGTAGAGCACGGCGGTGAGGGGGACCGCGACGCCGCAGCTCTGCCCGGTGCGGATCAGCGCGCGGCCCGACGAATTGATCGCGAGCCGCTGGTTCGCGGTCAGGCCGATGAACACCTGGCCAAGCTGACTGTTGGGCTCGACGGTCGGCGCGATGCGGCGGACCTTGCCCTCGACCGTGTTGGCGCCGACGATGGTGACGGAGGCCGGCTGGTTGACCACGAGCTTGGCAATATTGGCTGACGGCACCAGGCCCACGAGGTCGTATTCGCTGCGCGCGATGATGGAAAACAGTGCCTCGCCGCGGGCGGAGGCCATCGCGCCGATGGTGGCTGACGACTGCGAGATCAGGCCCGCCACCGGCGCCTGGATCATCTGGAAGCCGCCCTCGGGCAGGTTGAGCCGGGCGAGGTTCTGCCCGGCGGTGACGGTGTCACCGGCCTCGCTCAGCACCTCGGCGACCTTCAGCCCCGGCCGCTCCGGCCGCACTGCGGTCTCGTCGCGCGCCAGGATGAAGCCCGAGACCTCGACGATATTGGCAAAGCAGGATTTCGCGGCTTTGAGCACGGTGACGCTGGCGCCCTTCGGCGCGTCCGACTCGTCGGCGGCGCGGGCGGGCGGGGAGGCGAGGGCGAGCATGGAGGCGGCGAGCAGGGCCGGCAGTATCGCTGAAAGCTTGCGCGCGGCGAAGTTGATCATCGGGAATTCCGTTCCGGTTCCGGGGGCATCGATAGCAGATGGCCGGAACCCGAGCCATCTCCGAATCCCCGCGAGCGGGAAGCGGCACGATCGATGAGGTGATTTCTCTCCGTCGTCTCCGGTATGTCGCCGCCACGCGTTAATGGTTCGCCGCCGGGCCGCACCCCGGCGCTTTACGTTTTCCTCCGCCGCGCCGGGCTCGCTTTCACATCCGCCGGCATCGCCGCCTCCGCAGCCGTCTCAGCCCCGGTCGTCGCCTCGGCGGGTGTCTCCGCCTCGGCGCGCCAGCGCAGGATCTCCATCGCCAGCACCGGATGATTGAAACCTTTCAGATGCAGATCATCCAGCGGCGCTGCGTCGACCCATTCCTCGACCATGCCGAAGACGCGCCTGGACGCCACGATCTGGCCGGCCTTGGCCTCGTCGCAGAGCCTTGAGGCGAGATTGGTGACGCTGCCGATCGCGGCATATTCGAGCCGGTGCTCGAAGCCGATCTGGCCGAGTGTCGCATAGCCGAGCGCAATGCCGACGCCAAAACCCAGCGAATGGCCGCGATTGCGCCAGCGCTCGGTGAGGGTTCCGACAGTGTCGCGCATCTCGACCGCCATCTTCACGGCGCGCGCGGTGTGATCGGCGAACTGGATCGGCGCGTTGAACAGGATCATGACGCCGTCGCCGGCATATTTGTCGAGCGTGCCCTCGTAGCGGAAGATCGATTCGCCAAGCGCGGCATGATATTCGCGCAGCACGTTCATGGCTTCCTCGGGCTCGGTAGTCTCGGTGAATGCCGTGAAGCCGCGCAGGTCGCAGAACACCACGGTGACCTCGCGGCGGTGGCTGTCGAGCAGCGCGTCGTGGCCGTCGGAGGAGGCGATCAGCTGCGCCACCTGGGGCGGAAGGAAACGCTCGAGCTTGCGGATGCGCTCGATCTCGTTGAGCTGCTTCTCGACCCGCTCCTCCAGCGAGCGGTTCCAGTGCTGCAGCTGCTCGGTCTGCTCCTGCAGTTTCGCGGCCTGCCGCTGCACCGTCGCATGCGCGTTGGCGAGCTCGCGGCCCTTGTGGTCCACCTCGGAAAACAGCCGCGCATTGCGCATCGCCAGCACCGATTGATGCGCGAAGGTGCGCATCAATCCGATCAGGTTCTCCGGAAACTCGCCGGCGGCGCGGCGCAGCACGACAAGTGCGCCCAACACGCCCTCCCGGTCGAGCAGTGGCGCCACCAGCACCGAATGAAAGCCGGCCGCAACCGCGACATCGCGCAGCAGGTGATCTTCGGCCAGGGACAAATCAGCGATCGCGATCGGCTCGCCCTTCGCGGCCGCCTCGCTCAAAATGCCGGCGCCTTCGGCAATGGTGCGGTGCTCGCCTTCGGTGGTCTCGTCGATGCGCGAATCGGTTCGCTCGCCGGTGCCCTTGGCTTCCACCAGGTTGAACTGATGCCGGTCGGCGTCATAGCCGTAGATCAGCACCGCATCGGCTTGCGTGATCTCCAGCGCGCGGGCGGCCACCGTGGGCAGCACGGCGTTGAGATCGAGCGAGGAGGCGACCGCGCGGCCGACCTCCTCCAGCACCTTCAATTCGTTGATCGACTGCGCGAGGTCGCGCGTCCGCTCCTCGACCTTGGATTCCAGCCCCGCATAGGTCTCCTTGAGCTGGCCGGCCATGCTGTTGAACTGGTCGGCGAGTTCTTCCAGCTCGTCCTTGGTCTCGACTTCGATGCGATGGCCGAAATCGCCGGCGCCGAGCCGCCTGGCGCCGGTGCGCAGCGCCGTGATCGGGATCAGCATGCGCCGCGCCAACAGCGTGCCGGCCAGGATCGCGACCATCAGCCCGAGCCCGATCAAGAGCGCGCCGCGGACCAGCTGGTCGCGGATCGGCGCCAGCGCCAGCGCCGTCGGCTGCTCGAAATAGACCACCCAGCCGAGTTTCGGCACAGTGCTCGCAGCCGTCAGCACCGAGGCGCCGTCGGCGTCGGTGCCTGAAGTGAGGGGCGCGCCATCCGGCGTCAGCAGCGCCGCGACCTGCGGCAGTTTCGACAGGTCCCTGGCGACATCCGGCCCCTTCGACGAACTCGCCAGCACCTGGCCGCGCTGATCGACCACATAGGCGAAATTGGTCTTGCCGACTTGGGCGTCGCCGAGGAAGTCCTGGAGGAAGGCGAGGTCGATATCGGCCACCGTGACGCCGGCGTTGAAGCCGGATTGCGCAACCGAGATCGACATCACAGGCTGCGAGCCTTCGAAGGCGGCGGCCGAATAGCTGACGCGGCGCGCCACGGTGTCGGTGAAGCGCAGGTCGCGGGAAAAGTCGGCGCCGCTGTTTTCCGCCACCGCCGTGCGCGACACCCGCAGCAGCTCGCGGCCCTGGCCATCGACCAGCACGATCTGGCTCACCGCCGCGACCTGGTTGAGCAGTTGCAGGTAGTCGGCGCGATGGTCGGCCAGCGTGGTCGCGCTGGCGCGGGTGACCCAGCTGATCTGGCGTTCGAGTTCGGAGGCCGCCTGGTCGATCCGCTTGGCGGTGGCGTCGGCCTTCTCGGACATCGCGTCGGTCAGCGTCGTCTTGGTGGCGCGGTAGTTGATCCAGGTTTCGGTCAGCCCGTTGACGGCGAGCACGAACACCACGAGGCCAACCAGCGAGACGACGTATTTGGCGAACAGGCCACCCCCGAGATACCAACTCTTGTCCTTGACACCGATCATACAGACCCTCGCGCGCCAGCCTGTCTAGCACAATTCGAGGGGGGCGGCGGGGGGTCCAACGGGCTTGGTGAATGGGGTCCCCAACCCTCCCCCCGTCATTCCGGGCCTGCACCTTCAGTCCGCTATCGCTGACGGAAGGTGCATCCCGGAATGACGCTGAAAGATATGGAGACCGCCCGTAGTGGCCGCGCTCACCTATTAAACAACTGCCGCAGCACGTCGTTCATGGGCTGACTGTCCTGCTGATTGCCTTGCGCCGCCGGCGGCGGGGCAGGCGGGTCGCCCTGCGCCGGCGGGGCGGCGGGGACGGTCTGCGCGCCTTGCGGTGGCGGAATGCTGCGGCCGCGGCTCGGGGGGGTGGCGCCGCCTAGTCCCTGCTGGATCAGATTGCCGATGGCTGCGCCGAGATTGCCGCCGAGCGGATCGGGTGCCGCAGTGCCTTGGCCGGTGCCGCTGGCGTTGTTGCCGGCGGTCCCGCTGTTCTGGTTCCCGGTGAGCCCGCTCAGCCCGTTGATCAGGCCGTTGAGGCCGCCACCATTGGCGCCGAACAGGCCCTGGCCCATCTCCTTGAGCTTGGCATAGGCCGCGTCCGGATTGTCCAGGATGCCGGCCATGTCGGGATAGATGCGAGGGCTTACCCAGGGCCCGTCGATCATGACGGGGATGCCGAGCCCGACCGGATCCGTGGCGCGGCCCTGGCCCTCGGTGGTCATGACGAGCTTCGGCTCGACCCGGAACGCGATCTGTTTGGTGCCGATGTCGATGGTCCCGGCCCCCGTCACCCGCACCAGGGGGCCGACCAGATTGAGATCGGTGGTGGTCGCCTGTCCGCGGTCGATCCGGAACGAGGCCGAGAGCTGGGAGAGGTCGGTGGCCTCGTCCTTGGTCTCCTGCCAGCCCGAGAGCGTGCTCGACGTCAGCGAGCGGATCATGCGCGCGACGTTGACGCCGCGGATGGCGCCGTCCTGGAAATTGACGAAAGCAGTGCCGCTCAGATTGGACATGATGGCGTGCTGGCTGGCGCCCGAGGAGCGGCCGGCGATCTTGGCCTGCATCGCGCCGTCGAGCTTGTCGAAACCGGCGAGGTTTTGCAGCAGCGGCAGGGCGCGCACGCCGACGAGATCGCAATGAAGGGCATAATTCGGGCTGCCGCTGGAGGCGTCGACGATCACCTCGCCCGAAGCCTGTCCGCCATAGGCGCCGAGATTGGTGATCGAGGCCTTCAGGATGCCGCCCGCGAGGCTTGCTTCGATCGCGGCCGGCGCGAACTTCGCGTCGGCGACGTTGATTTCGGCGGCGGACAGCCGAATCTGGGCGTCGACATAGTTCAAGCCGTTGATCTCGATCGGCGCATTGCTCCATGGCGCGCCGGGTTCGGAAGCAGCCTTCGAGGCGGCGACCTCGAGCCGCTGGAAGTCGAGGTCGAGCTTCAGCAGCGGCTTGCTCGCGATATCGACCGAGGCCCAGCCGTTGAAGGCGCCGTCATCGAGCGTTCCGGAGAGGCCATTGATCATCACCACCTGGCCGTTGAGCCGCACGTCGGCCCTCGCGGTCAGCGGTTTGCTCAGCATGCCGGGCATCTCGAACGTGAGATCGATCGGAACGTTCTGGCGCACCGGCGCTGCGGCCTTGATGACGAATTTGAGCGGGCGGTCACTGAGGCGCGCAGAGCCGCCAAGCTTGAACGCGCGGTCGGCGTCGATCGCCGCATCGGCGTCAATGCTGTCGATCCGGTTCTCCACCCGGTCGCGCGGGTTCGAAAAAATGACCGCGCCGTCGGTGACGATGACGCGTTTGATGGTGACCGCGGCGGTCTCCGCCGGCGGCGCGGCGGCCCTGGCCGCGCTCGGGGCATCGCGATGGCGTTCGCGCAACAACGGGACGTAGGCGACCGGCTTGGTCACGACGAGCTCGCTGATCTCGGGGTGCCCCGACCACGCACTCGAGAGCGACATGTCTGCCTGCAGGCGCGCGATGGTCACGCGGTTGCTGCCGTCGCGGTCCTTCGGGTCCCTGACCGTGACGTCGTTCAAGGTCACGTTCAAGCTCGGCCACAGGCTGATCCTGGTCGCACCCGCGATCGCCAGCCGGTAACCGGTCTCGCGCTCCGCCCGAGCCTCGATCGTCGACGTCAGGAAACCCGACGGGATGCCGATCACCAGCAGCAGCACCAGGACCACGAGGATGGCGGCAACGGCCGCGCCTGCGAATTTCAATGCTCTCATGTCGACGTTCCAACCCGGGCGGGTGCCGGAGACACCTTGGTCAAATCGGTTTCGGTCCGGTCCACCGGGCCCCGGACATATTGTTCAAGCTTACCCCGGAAGGGGACGTCGCTCAAAAAACGCCCATAAATAATCAATGGCGCTGTAACTGAATGTGACTTATGGCACACTCGACCGGGGGAGGCCGCACGGTTCGCGAGGGGGTAGGATTTTCGTTGGACCCGGGTTTCGTACAAAAAGGTATTTCGATGAGCAAGCAGGCCGAATTTGCGGTCATTCTGAAGATGAATCCGATGTTCGCTGACCTGGGTGGCGACGAACTGCAGCGGATTTCCAATCTCTGCCACACCCAGCATCTGGCCGGCGGCGAGGTGCTGTTTCAGAAGGGCGACCCGGGCGACGCGCTGTTCGGGGTCCGCCGCGGGCAGGTCCGCATCGAGACCGGCGCCCCCGACGGTAGCCGGCTGACGCTGAACTTCATGGGACCCGGCGACCTCTTCGGCGAAGTCGCCGTCCTCGATGGCCAGAACCGCACGGCGGATGCGACGGCGGGCGAGACCACGGAACTCTTCGTGCTGCGGCGGGAGGATTTTCTCGGCCATCTCGAGCGCGAGCCGAAGGTCGCGATCAAGATCATCCAGCTGTTGTGCCAGCGCATCCGCTGGCAAAGCGAGCGGATGGAGGAGTCGGTGCTGCAGCCGCTGCCGATCCGGCTGGCGCGCCGGCTGGTCGCGCTGGCCGCCGATTTCGGTTCCGAGGTGCATATCTCGCAGGAGCAGTTGGGGGTCTTCGTCGGCGCCGCGCGCGAAAGCGTCAACCGCCAACTGCAACAATGGCGTAAAGACGGCATTCTCGATCTGCAGCGCGGTCGAATTCTGTTACAGAATTTGTCCCGGCTGACTGCGATCGCGCGCAACGAATAGCGTGATCCGAACGGCGTCTCCGCCGTTGTCGCCCCGTGCAGAACCGAAGTTCGCCGCGATGCGCCGCATGCTCTGGTGCGAGCCTTGGGCCGCCGGGGCGGCTGTGCGCCGGCGCTCCCGGCGCAGCCGACCGTGAGCAGTCTGCCATTTTTGCGATCGGCGGCCACCATGTTTGTGACCGAACGCGCCCAACATGATCTCATTTGCGACATCAATACTCAAAGATTGAGACATGAACACTTTTTAACGTTCCGGAAACTGGCTGTCTCGCAGTGCAAGACAGGTTCAACCTCGCTCGCGGCGCGAACGGGACAGGGACCGCTTGGCTGTTGCAAGTAAAGAGTATGACTACCGATGTGTCGCGTACCGACGAGTCTGACGTTCCCGGCGATAGCTGCCGCGTTCCCCGAGATCCCTGCGTGGCCAGATATTTCTTTCACGTCGTTTGCGCGTCGGCGAAGTCTGTTCCTTACCTGGATCGATGGCATTGAAGCCGGCTGGGCCATTCCGCTTCTGCTCGCCGGATTCGTCGCCGTCTGGTTTGTCTATTTTGTCGTCGCCTACAGCAACGGCGACCTGCACCCGGACGTGCTGGAAACCTGGACGCTCGGTCGCAGCATCGAATGGGGCTACGCCAAACATCCTCCGCTGATGGGATGGGCGGCGCGGGCCTGGACCACGGTGTTCCCGCTCACCAACTGGTCGTTTCAGCTCCTGGCGCTGACCAATGCGGCGATCGCGTTGTGGACGGTCGACCTGATCTCGCGGCGCTTCGTGCGCGGCGACAAGCGATTCATCGTGCTGCTGCTGCTGATGCTGATGCCGATCTACCAGTTCCACGCCCAGCGGTTCAATGCCAACGCGGTGCTGTTGGCGGGCTGGCCGCTCGCGACCTATTGCTTCCTGCGCTCGTTCGAAACGCGCGAGCTGCGATGGGCCGCCGCCGCAGGTGCGGCCGCCGCGCTGACGATGCTCGGCAAGTACTATTCGGTGTTCCTGCTGGCCAGCTTTGCCTTGGCGGCAATCTGCCATCCGCAGCGACGGGCTTATTTCGGCTCGTTGGCGCCGTGGGTTTCGATCGGCGTCGGCCTCATTGCTCTCGGCCCCCATCTGTACTGGCTGGTGACGACCGGCGCCCAACCCTGCGCCTACGCGCTGGAGCGACATGGCGGCAAGACGTTCGATGCCTCGCTGGTCGAGGCGGTGGTTTTCGTGCTGGGCGCGGCAATGCTCCTGGCCTTGCCTGCTGGCCTATGGGCTCTCCTGGCGGGAAGCCGCCTGCAGAATGTCTTCAGGGATTTCCGGGCGATGAATACCAGCCTCTGGCTGTTGTTCCTCGTCGGCATCGGGACAATCATCTTTCCGGCGATCACGGCGGTGTTGCTGGGCAGCGACATGATGGTGATCTGGTCGCTGCAAGGTCTGTTCCTGTTCGTTATCCTGATCGTCTGCGGTGCAAGCTATCAAATCGATCGTGAACGTACTGCTCGTCTGACCGCCTTCGTTGCCGGAGCGGCGCTGTTCGGCGCGGTCGTGGTGGCGCCTCTGCACGCGGCGTATCGGAGCGACCACCCGTTGCATGAGGGACGCAATTTCTACCAGCCGGTCGCGGAGGAATTGACCCGGCAATGGCACGCGCAGATCGGTTTGCCGCTGCTGGCGGTGGGCGGCGACGATGACCTCGCCTTCGCCATGGCGTTCTATAGCCCCGATCATCCGATCTATCAGAGGAGCCTGGTGAACCCGCCGCTAAAATTGCCGAGCCAGGCGATCATCGACAGCGGATGGGCCGCGCTATGCTTCGGCGGCGACGAGTACTGCGCCACGGCGATGCAGACGATCGCGGCGGGGAATCCTCGAATCGTCAGATCCGAGATCGTCCTGCATGCGAGCCTGTGGGGCCAGTCCGGCGCCAGCGAGCACTTTACGGCCTTCATCGTCCCGCCGCCGTCACCGACGCAGGAACCGGCCATCGCGCCGCCAAATCCCGGCGTTGCCGAGCACCTCAGAGCGCTACGCCGGATCCGCGCCCACGCCAGTATGGACGGCCTGGCGATGGATCGAACGACACAGTAATTTAGCCAATCGCCGGCAATGCCGTGATCGGGACTTGACGGCTCGCCTGGCCTGCACCTGGATGCGGACACCGTCCGGTTGACCGCGCTCGTGCGCCGAATAGAGTGCCGGTGGCGCCACGCCCCGGTGAATGATGTCCAACAGGTCCCATCGCAACGCCGGTCACATCGGGATGAATCTCCTGCGCAAGCGGGGAATCGCCCACTCCTCCGTCCGTGTCGCCGCGCCACCTGCCCCTGGCCGGACCAGCCACGTGATCGCGGTCGGGGATTGTCTGGAGATGCTGCGCAGGATTCCGTCCGGCTCGATCCAGCTGGTGATTTGCGACCCGCCCTACAACGTCAACGTTGCCGCGTGGGACGATGTGGCGGACTATGTCGATTGGGCCGCGAAATGGATCCGTGAGGTCGAGCGCGTGCTGGCGCCATCAGGCAACTTCGTGATTTTCGGCGGCCTGCAATATCAGGGTGAGGCAGGCAGCGGCGACCTGCTCAGCCTGATGAGCTGGATGCGACGGCACAGCGACATGCTGCTCGCCAATCTCATCATCTGGAACTATCCGAACGGCATGAGCGCGCAACGCTTCTTCGCCAGCCGGCACGAAGAGATCGCCTGGTTTGCCCGCACCTCGAAATATCATTTCGATCTCGATGCGGTCAGGACCAAGCTCGATCCCGAGCGGCTCAAGCTCTACAAGCGCGACAAGCGTCTCAACCCGGACAATCTCGACAAGGGGATCAATCCGACCAATGTCTGGAGGATTGCGCGGTTGAACGGCAATGCGAAAGAGCGGGTCGGGCATCCGACGCAGAAGCCGAGGGAATTGATCGCGCGGCTGGTGCGCGCGCTGTCCTATCCGGGATCGACGGTGCTGGATTTCTTCGCCGGCAGCGGCGTCACCGGCCGCGTTGCGATCGAGACCGGCCGCCACTCGATTCTGGGCGATGCCGATGCACAGTTCCCGATTTATGTCAGGCGGCATCTGGACCAGATCGAAGGCGGGTTGCTCGCCCCGCAGTTTCGCTTGATCGAAGGCGAGGATTGGTCGGATCATCCGGTGTTTCGGACGGCGGCGGAGGCCGGGGCGGTCGTGACGCCCGGCTGAGGCGCCGGGCCAGGGGCGGCGGGTGCAGGCCTTCAGCCCTCACTCCGCCGCCGGCGAGACGATGGTCGGCGGAGGGGTTTGCGCCTGATGGGGCTGGTGCGCGTCGGTGTGCTCGGTGTCGCCGGTGGAGACGATCAGCTTCTTGCCGAAGCGCCAGATCAGCGATCCGACATCGTCCATCATCATGAACATCGCAGGCACGAACACCAGCGACAGGACGGTCGAAAACAAGAGCCCGCCGATCACGGCCAGCGCCATCGGCGAGCGAAACTCGCCGCCGTCGCCGAACGCCAGCGCGCTCGGCATCATGCCAGCGGCCATCGCGATCGTGGTCATCACGATGGGACGCGCCCGCTTCAAGCCGGCATCGATGATCGCCTCGTCGCGCGGCTTGCCGGCGTGGATCGACTCCACCGCGAACTCCACCAGCATGATCGCATTCTTGGTGACGATGCCCATCAACATCAGGATGCCGATCCACACAGGCGTGGTGAGCTGCTTGCCGGTCAACAGCAGCGCGGCGATGGCGCCGCCGATCGACAGCGGCAGCGAGAACAGGATGGTGATCGGCTGCAGGAAGGTGCCGAACAGCAGCACCAGCACCGCATAGACCATCATCAGGCCGTAGGTGATGGCGCTGGCAAAGCCCGACGACAATTCGTTCAGGCTCTCGGCATCGCCCGACGGACTGACCTTGACGCCCTTCGGCAGCGTCTTCATGACCGGCAGGTCGTTGATCTTCCTGGTGGCGTCGCCAAGCGCTGCGGCGCCGACCAGATCGGCCGCGACGGTGGCCTGTCGCTCGCGATCATAGCGGTTGATGCTGGTCGGCCCCTGGTCGAGCTTGATGTCGGCGACGACCGACAGCGGCACGCCGCCCTTTTCGCCGTGCTCGCCGAGCGGCACGCGCAACTGTTCGAGCGTCTTCAGATTGCCGCGCGCCGAGTCCTCGAGCTGCACCCGGATCGGCACCAGCCGGTCGCCGGCGTCGAATTTGGCGAGCGCGGGCCCGACGTCGCCGATGGTGGCGACGCGGATGGTCTGCGACAGGCTCTCCGTGGAGACGCCGAGCCGCGCGGCGAGATCGGCGCGCGGCTGGATGCGCAGCTCGGGCCGGTCGAGCGCGGTCTCCGAGATCACGTTGGAGATGATCGGAATCCGCTTCATCTGGGTCGCCAGCTCGTTGGCGACGTTGTTGACGATGTTGCTGTCGACGCCGGTGACCACAAGCGAAATCGCGCGCAGACCATTCTCGTCGAGGAACCAGAAGCGGATGTCGGGAACGTTGTCGAGCTCCTGGCCGATCTCGAGTTCGAGCTGGCGCTGGGTAATATTGCGCTTCTTCTTCGGCGTGTAGTTGATGATCAGCGCGGCGCGGCGCACTTCCAGCGTTCCGGGCGGGACGCGGCCGCCGTCGACGAACACGCTCTTGACCTCGGGCCGCTTGCGCAGGCGCGCCACGATGTCCTCGGTGACCTGTTCGGTATAGGAGAGTTGCGAGCCCGGCGGCAGCTCCATGGCGAGCAGCGAGCGCGCGGTGTCCTGGGCCGGCAGGAAGCCTTGCGGCAACAGCGTGATGCTCCAGATCGACGCCGCGAAGATCGCAAAGCCGATCACCACGGTGACGAGGTAGTGCTTCACCGACCAGTTGACGAGGCCGTGATAGGCGTTCAGCACCCGGCCCGGCGGCGGATCGTCATGGTCATGGTGCTTGAGGAAATAGGCGGCGAGCACCGGCGTCACGAAGCGGGCGGCGAGCAGCGAGAAGAACACCTGCACCGACACGGTGATGCCGAACTGCTTGAAGAACTGCCCGGCGATGCCGGACATGAAGCTTGCGGGGGCGAAGATCGCGATGATGGTCAGGCTGATGGCGATGACGGCAAGGCCGATCTCGTCGGCGGCCTCCAGCGCGGCGCGGTAGGGTGACTTGCCCATCCGCATGTGGCGCACGATGTTCTCGATCTCGACAATGGCGTCGTCGACCAGGATGCCGGTTGACAGCGTGATCGCGAGGAAGCTGACGAGATTGAGCGAGAAGCCGAGAATGTCCATCGCCCAGAACGCCGGGAAGATCGACAGCGGCAGCGAGATCGCCGCGATGATGGTGGCGCGGATGTCGCGCAGGAACAACAGCACGATCACCACCGCGAGGATGGCGCCTTCGAACAAAGTGGAGATCGCGGCTTCGTAATTGCCCTTGGTGAATTCCACCGAGGTGTCGATCCGCTTGAGATCGACGTCGGGATAGGTGACCTTCAGCGCGTCGATGCGCTTCTGCACCGCGGCGGCGACGACCACGTCGCTGGCGCCCTTGGAGCGCTTGATGCCGAGCGCCACCACCGGCTCGCCGTTGAAGCGGGCGAAGGTCCTGCGGTCGGCGATGGTGTCGGTGACGGTGCCGAGGTCGTCGAGCCGGACCTCGCCGCCGCCGAATAGCGGGATCATGGTGCCGGCGAGGTCGTTCAGCGTCTTGGCGCCGGCGAGCGTGCGGATCGCCTGGTCGTTGCGGCCGATCTCGGCACGGCCGCCGGCGAGGTCGACATTGGTGCCGCGCAGGCTCTGGCTGACATTGACCGCGGTCAGCCCCATGGCCTGCAGCCGGTCGGGATCGAGCGAGACCAGAATCTCGCGCTCGACGCCGCCGATGCGCTCGACCTGGGCGACGCCGCGGACCCCCTGCAGCGCGCGCTTGACCACGTCGTCGACGAAATAGGACAGCTGTTCCGGGGTCTTGCCGGGCGAGATCGCGGCATAGGTGACGATCGGCAGGCCGATCACGTCGACGCGCTGGATCAAGGGTTCGTTGACGTTCTGCGGCAGGTTAGAGCGCACCCGCGTCACCGCGTCCTTGACGTCGTTGAGCGCGCGGTCGGTGTTGGTCTCGAGCGCGAACTGGATCGTCGTCACCGACAGCCCGTCGGTGATCGAGGACGAGATATGCCGCACGCCCTCGACGCCCGATACGCCGTCCTCGATGGTCTTGGTGACCTGCGATTCCAGTTCGGCCGGTGCGGCGCCGAACTGCGCCACCGCCACCGAGATCACGGGGATGTCGGCGGACGGCAGGCGCGTCACCGCGAGCTTGGTGAAGCTGATCCAGCCCAGCACCAGAAGGATGATCGAAAACACCACGGACGGCAGCGGGTTTCGGATCGACCATGCCGAGATATTGAGTGCCATCAGCGTACCCTCAGCCGGTCCATGTCTTCCGCGAACATGGTCTTGACCTGGTCCCCGTCATGCAGCGAACTGCCGGCGTCGGCGACGACGATTTCGCCGACGTCGAGACCTTCGAGAATTTCCGTCGACGTCTCCGACACCAGGCCGACCCGCACCTTGCGGGTTTCGATGGTGTCGCCCTTGACCACCTGCACGGTGAGATGATCGATGGCGGTGTGCGGGACCGCGACGCCGCAACTGCGCTTGGCGTCGATCGAGGCGCGGACGAACATGCCGACCTTGAGCTGCGGATTGTTGGTCAGGGATATCCTGACATGGCCGAGCTGCGTGGTGCGGTCGATCTGCGGCGAGACCAGCCTGACGCGCCCGGGGAGATCGGGCGCGTCGTCGCGGCTGATGCGCGCGGTCGCACCCGGATTGAGCTTGAGAAGATGCACGCTCGGCACCTCGGCGTCGAGCTCCAGCTCGTTGCCGACGGCGATCTTGAACATCGGCCCGGCCTGCGGCGAGGCCGGCGCCCCGACGATGGTCCTGACCTCGGTGAGCAGGCCGGCCGCCGGCGCTTTCAGCGAAATCGGGCCCGGCCGTGCCGCACCGGCTGGTGTGCCCGGTTGCTGCGGTGGCGCGCTCAAGCGGGCCAGTTCCTGATTATCGGTGACCGTATCGCCCTCGCGGACAAGGAGATCGGTGACCTTGGAGCCCTCCTGGTCGGCGCCAACCACGGCTTCGCGGCGCGGCACGACAAATCCGGTGACGCGGACGAGATCGGAGAAGCAGGCGTTGGTCGATTTCGTGACCACCACCAGCGCCTCGCCCTGGGTCTCCTTCTCCTCCGGCGGCGAGCGGTTTTCGAACCAGTACCAGCCGCCGGCAAGCGCGGCGAACAGCACCACTCCCGCCGCTGGCTTGAGGTATTCGGAAAGCGTCATCGTCGGATCAATCCAAACCTGAAATTCGAAGGGAGGCCGGAGGATGTCATCGCCAGCCGACCGAGGCAATCCGTCAATCGGGGTTCGATGTTTCGCATCGCCGCGGCATGACGATGGCTAGATTGCTTGGCCGGTTCGATGGTTGCAACAATGACGAAAGCGTCCCGCAAGGCTGCGGGACGCAATTTGGCCGATGCGGGCTGCGATGTGCACGCGCGATGACTTGATCGCTCACTTCGACGCGGTGGTCTTGTTCTCCGTGTTCACCACCTGGACGCGGCGGTTCACCTCGGCCAGCGGCTGGCTCGGATCCTTGAGTTTGCTCTTGCCGTAGCCAACGGTGACGAGATCGCCGCCGGCAATGCTGTATTTGTCCATCAGGTAGTGCTTGATCGAATCGGCACGGCGTTCCGACAGATCCTGATTGTAGGCCTCGCCGCCGGCGGCGTCGGTGTGGCCGGCGACGATGAAGGTCGAGCCCTTGAGGTCGGGGCTGGTCAGCGCGCGGCCGAGCGCCTGAACCGAGGGCATCGACTTCTGGCTGATATCGGCCGAGTTGTAATCGAAGGTGATTTCGAGATCGATATTGGGCTTGGTCTTGGCGATGGTCGCGATTTCCTCGCGTTCGGTGGTCGACAGCGATCGCGTGTTGCGGCCCCGGATGGTCTGGACGAACTTGTCGGTGGCAGCAGCGGCCACCGGATCGGTCTGGGTCTGCGGGCCGACCGACAGGCCGCGGGTCAATGGTTTCTTCGGCGCCAGCGCCCTGACGATCTGGTCCTCGGTGACGTCCTCGGCGGCGAATGCCTTGCCGAGCCCGAAGGAAAGTCCGGCGGCGATCGTCACGATCGAAAGAATTGCGGTCAGAGTTCTCGTTCCGGACATCTTCGACATTGCTGTTCCCCTCCTGCGCTATCCGCGCGGTTTCACAAGCTGCGCGGAATACTGAAGCCGCGCCGTCCGTTTGTTTAGTCTTCCTCACTATCCCCGGGGTTCGAGCAATGCCGCCCTCAAATAGAAATAGTATCAACGTACCCCGTAACCTTCGAACTCCTGGACGATGTTCGGATCCATCGCCTTGGCATTGGTAATATCCAGAGCGCCTTCCGAAGCCGCGCCGTTGCGCTGCTTGGCAAGGCCGCGTCCATACAATGACGAGGTCAGCCGCGGATTGATCTTCAGCGCCGCGTCATAATCGGCAATGGCGTTTTTCGTCAGGCCGGCCTTGAGGTTAACGAGGCCGCGGCTGTCCAGCGCATCGACGAAATTCGGGCGCAGCCGCAGCGCCTCGTTGCAGTCCTTCAGCGCCGACTGCAGGTCGCCGACGACGCTCCGCGCCCAGCAACGGTTGTTGAGAGCCTCGACGTCCTTCGGATTGAGCCGGATCGTATCGTCGAAATCCTTGATGGCGAGCGCGTAGGCGCCCTTGCTCGCATAGACCTGTCCGCGCCGGTACAGCGCGCCGACGTCGTCAGGATTGATGGCGAGCCTGTCGTTCAGGCTCTTGATGGTGGGGTCATCGTCGGAGACCGATCCGCTGTTGTTGTTCGCCATCGACGTCGGACTGGTTGTTGGCGTTGGGGTTGGAGTTGGAGTCGGCGTGGCAACGACGATCTGAGGCGGGGTCGGTGTCGGGGTTGGCGTCGGCGTCGGCTTGGCAATGATGATCTGGGTCGGTGTCGGGCTTGGCGTGGGCGTCGCAACGACGCTTGTGGTCGGGGTTGGGCTGGGGGTTGGCGTCGACACGATGACCTGGGTCGGGGTCGGGGTCGGCGTGGGCGTCGGCGAGAACGTCGCCACCGGATTGCTCGGCCGGCCGCCGCCTGCGCCCGGGCTGAAGGAGAAGTCTTCAGCCAGCGAGGACGAAAGCCAGGGCACCTGCTCCCGGTTCGAGGCGCGGGTCACGCCGAGCTTGGTCCGGTTGAGCGTCTCCTCCGCCATCAGGTCGGGAACGCGGATTTCCTTGAGCAGCTCCTGCACGAACAGGCTGTGATCGCTGCCATTGTCTGATATCACCGAGCTCAAGGCCGCCGAATACATCACCAGCGTACCGTTCGGCGCGATCACAGGCGCAAGCCCCGCCGAGAAGCTGCGAAACCGGCGCTCGAACGGATTGCGCCTGGAGGCGTCGATCAGGGCGATCTTGACGCCTGCACCGCGACTGTTGATCTCGCCGAGCACGGTCTCCAGGCTGAAGCCGTCGCGCCGCACGTCCGGCTCGGTCCAGATCTGCGCATCGACCGGGATCAGGAAGCTCTGCCGGGCCGATTGCACGCCAAAGCCCGAGTAGAAGATCAGCGCCACCGAACCGGGCTTGATCTTGCCGTAGAGCCGATCGAAGGCGCGGCGCATCGCATCGCCGGTCATGTTCTCCCCGATCTCGACATTGAAGCCGTCGCGCTTCAGTTCGTCGGCGACATCGCGGGCGTCGTTGATCGGCTCCTTCAGCGGCGTGTCCGCGTCGGGATATTTGGCGTTGCCGATGACGACGGCATACCGATCGCCCGCCGCCCAGGACGGAGCGACCGGCGCAACCTGGAAAATCAAGGCAAGGAACAATACGAGGCGGGTTTTCATAACGGCGGCGGTCCAGCAACACAGTGGAGGGGATTTGATATTCGCATATGCAGCATCCGAGAGGGATGCGAATGTCAGAATCGGACCACAAGCGAGAAAGGCGCCGACCCAGCTTGCGCCGGGGCGACCTTACTCTACGCAAATGGCATTATCAAATCGCGGTCGCGACCCGTCAACCGCCTGCGGCGCCATGGAAATTGCCGCATTTGGTGATGATGGGGCGCGCCGACCGGAAAGCGCGGCAGGCCATGCCCGCCATGTCATGGGTGCGACCGGGCGCCCTGTTGCGGATGCAAGTTTGCGCGGCAAGGCTTTGCCGGTAATGTGATTGGCCTCACATTATGATGCCTCTGCGTCATCGCGGCGACACCCTGCGGCCGCCTTGACCTTTGCCGACAGCTCAGGCGAGTAACCTGCATCTGCCCGACCGCAACGAAGAAAAGTGACGACCGATGGGAAACGCCTACGAAATCTATGCGCTCCGCTACGCGACCATGTCGCCGCGCACGCCGCACATGAACTTCCTGCTGCCGGATCCGCACGACACCACGGCTGCCGACCTCGATTATTTCGTCTGGCTGATCCGCGGACACGGCCGCGACATCCTGGTCGATACCGGCTTCAACGCCGAAGAAGCGAGCTTGCGCAGCCGCAAGCTGACGCTCAACCCGGTCGACGCGCTGGCGGCATTTGGCGTCGCGGCCTCGGACATCTGGGATGTGGTCGTGACCCATCTGCATTATGATCACGCCGGCAATCTCGATCGCTTTCCGAACGCGCGCTTCCATTTGCAGGATCGCGAGATGAGCTACGCGACCGGACGCTGCATGTGCACCGGCCTGCTGCGCCATCCGTTCTCGGTCGAGCACGTCACCCAGATGGTGCGCCACGTCTATGGCGAACGCGTCACCTTCCATTCCGGCGAGGGCAGGATCGCGGACGGCATCACCGTGCATCATGTCGGCGGCCATTCCGACGGTCTGCAGGTGGTGCGGGTCGAGACCGCGCGCGGCCCGGTCGTGCTGGCGTCGGACGCCGCGCACTACTACGCGAACCTGCAGCGCAAGAGCCCGTTTCCGATCCTCTACAATGTCGGCGACATGGCGCAGGGCTGGGAGATCGTCGAGCGTCTCGCCGGCCATCCCGATCGCTTCATCCCCGGCCACGATCCGCTGGTTGCCGAGATCTACCCGCGCGCCAGCGACAAGGTCGATGCCTTCGCGCTGCACAAGGCGCCGTCGCGATCGTTCGTGAAATAATGCGTGGCGCGATGTCCTAACAAAGAGCGGCGTGCGCGTAATCTCGACCTCTTGTCCGGACCGCAGCAGCGGCTGCGCGCGGAGGACGCCGAATTGATCGGAAGAAGAACTGCCGCGGGGAGCGATCGACGCCGGTTTTGGGAAATGCGCGGTTTTCCGGTGATCGCGGAGCATATCGACCGGAGCTAATCGTTGTCTCTCTGACTTGCGAGGAGAATCGTGAGTCGCACTGGATCTGCGGCGTGAAGGACGAGCCGTCATTGACCCATAACGGTTGATATTTCCCGAAAGTTGTTAGATGGTTGCCTTGCATCTAACCCGTGGGCTCTCGACGAACTCGGGATATTGTTGGGCGCTATTAATGATCCGTCCCTCCGGCTGACACGATGGCGAAGGTACCCGTCAAAAAGCGTCCAGTGGATACGACCGGCAAGGATGCTGCGCCGTTTACTGGTCGGACCCAATGGGACGCCCTTGTCGATGTTTTACGACTCCTTGGAAATGCGGGGCCATACTTGATACTCGTCGGGCTTGTCGTGTTCGGCTTCTACAAATTTCAAGAACTTAGCCAACAACGAGACGTCGATCTGCAGAGAGTGCGCGAGACAGCAACGGAGTCGTACCGGCAACAGCTGTCTGCAGCAAACAAGGCGCTCGTCGAAACCTACCAAGCAATGGGCAGCATCAGCGGCACGCAAATCAAGAATCTCTCTGAAATGCTGGAACTGCACGCAAAGGCGACGACACGCACTCAGGAATTGCAGCAAGCGCAAGAGCAGCAACGGCTCAAACTAGATCAAGCCCTCCGCGAAGTCGAAAATGCCGGCAACCAAAAAAAGCAATTTGAAGTCGACCTCAAGAACATACAAGACAATGTCGCGCGCGACAAAGCTGAGTTGGAACGATTGGAAACGGCCTTGACGGAGGGAAGGCGGAATCTAAGCGACAGTGCCGTTCAGGTAAGTACGGTGAGGACGAAGATGATCGAACTTGCCAACGCCGTCCACAGTGGTGAGATACTAACCGGTACGCGTCTTGCCGCCGAAATCCTCAAGGAAAATGCGGACACAATCGATATTAAGCCGGGTGGATCGGATGCCAATGCGCTTAAAGCCCTGATCGGTCGCAGTGACACGGATACCGTGGCAGATTTGGCTAAGACTGCCACCTTTGTGCTACGCACGACGGCGCGTCGTGGCGACAACTTGAATGGCTCCCGTTTGCTTGCGGGTCATGCGCCGTCGGGACCTCTCTTCAGAAATGTTACCCAACTCGAGTCGGACGGAAGTCGCATTGTTGGCACCGGTGTAGCGAGCCTGTTTGGCGCAGCTATGCCAGATGAAGACGATTGGTATTCGGTGAGTAAGTCGATCATCGCTCACGGCGAAAACTCCAGTAGCGGGTGGGACAGGCCAAAAGATCAGGAGATGTGGAGCCTGGACGACATCCCAAACAAGGAGATACTCAAGGGCTTTACCGGCGCGCTTCCTTTTCTGAACTTGACGCAGTTGGAGAAGGAAGCGCCAGATATTTTTTCGTGGTTTAAGGACTCGGCTTTTGGCGAACTGCCAAGCGGAATGGCTGAGCGTGCAAAGACTTTCGAGGCCGATTCGCTGTTTCCGGTCTTGAATACAGGCGAGCTATCCGGAATTCCTCGTGAGCTGCGCGATACCGCGGTCCGGCTGTTTAACGCTGCCGTGAAGCATCAAATGAGCGAAGCAGCGACCTTGATTGCAAATAATTCCTCATCACCCGTGTCCCCTGGCCAGCTTGCAGCGATTATTCTGCGTCCGGATTTCGAACTTACGAGATATATGCCGCCGACTGAGAATGATCCGGGTAACGCAGCAAGTTCCGCGTCGCTTGTTGGTCACTATGATTACAAAACGAGTGGCTTCCGGAGGACGGGCTTTGCACGGGAGCGAATAGCAACTTTCGTGTTTTCCCGAAAAGGTGGAACAGGCTGGCAGCTCGAAAAACTCAGTTCAGCTCCAAAGGAACCCGTTTCGGGCTCAAGATAGCTGTGGGGCATCGTTACGGACGTCCGAGTCTTTGTCACCAACGTCCAGCCGGCGGATCGAGAGATAGCTTCGGAGCCATAAGCCGAGGGTCCTACTAATACGCCTCTTTCTCATCCGCCTCGCGGCTGGTCTGCACCAGATCGAGGCTCTGCTCGATCTTGCCGAGCAGGGCGGACAGCGCCTTGCGCTCCTTGGCCGACAGACAGGACAGAATCTCCTGCTCACGGCGCAACAGCCGCGGGATCAGCTCTTGGTAGAGCGCGCGGCCCTTGCGCGTCAGGCGCAACCGGAATTCCCGGCGATCGTCCTCGTTCTCGACGCGCTCGACGATCCGTCGTTGCAACAGCGCCGTGACGGCGCGACTGATGGTGGATTTATGCGTCCGCGTGCAGTGCGAGATATACTGCGCGCTGCAGGGATCGTGGCGGAAACCGAGCGTTGCCAGCACGCGCCATTCCGGAATGTCGAGCCCGTAGCGCTGCTGATATTCGGCCGACAACGCGCCACTGACCTCGGCCGCGAGCCGGTTGAGGCGAAACGGCACGAAGCGGAAGAGATCGAGCCGCGACGTTTCCACCCGGTCGGGCGAGAGGGTGACGGCCGCGCCATTGCGCTGCCTGGGCGACAGGTTCGGCCGTACAGCGGCCGCTGCGGGGAAACGCCTCCCTCCGCGCCGTTCGCCTGCAGACACTTTTGCCAAAATCCCTCCAATCCGGGTTGACGGACCAATGTGAAAGTCTAAGATAGTTGCAACTGCGACTAATTGGCAAGCCGGAATTTTCCAAGAAGCGGCCGTCAAAACGCCATTCGAGCCCTGTTTGACTTGAAGCTCACGAAGACTCGTACAATCCGGGGAAACGTTCGAAGTCCATGGTGCAGGCCAAGACCGAGATCAAGACCGATTTCAAGACTCAGTTCGGCTATCGTCGGCATCCCGACCAGGATCGGCCCGACAGGGATGCGGCCGAGCACGCGATCGTCGTGGTCGGTGCGGGCCCGGTCGGGCTTTCGCTTGCGATCGATCTGGCGCAGCGCGGCCAGCACGTCGTGCTGCTCGACGATACCGACCGCATCGGCGAAGGCTCGCGCGCGATCTGCTTCTCCAAGCGTTCGCTGGAATATTGGGACCGGCTCGGCGTCGGCCAACGCATGGTCGACAAGGGCGTGGTGTGGAGCGTCGGCAAGATCTTTCACGGCGAGTCCCAGCTCTATCAGTTCAACCTGTTGCCGGAGCCGGGCCACAAGCGGCCGGCCTTCATCAACCTGCAGCAATTCTACGCCGAGGCCTATCTGGTCGATCGGGTCGGCGAGCTTCCCGGGATCGATCTGCGCTGGCGCAACAAGGTGACCCGGCTCGAACAGCACAGCGACTATGTGGCGCTGACGGTGGCGACGCCCGATGGTCCCTACCGGCTGCACGCGCGATATGTCGTGGCCTGCGACGGCGCCCGCTCCTCGCTGCGGAAAATGGTGGGAGCGGAGTTCGCCGGCCAGGTCTTCGAGGATCAGTTCCTGATCGCCGACGTCAAAATGACTGCGGAGTTTCCGACCGAACGCTGGTTCTGGTTCGATCCGCCGTTTCATGCCGGCCGCTCGGCGCTGCTGCACAAGCAGCCGGATGATGTCTGGCGCATCGATCTGCAGCTCCATCGCTTCGCGGACCCCGCGATCGAGAAGCAGCCGGAGAATGTGCGGCCGCGGATCGCGCGCATGCTCGGGCACGACAAGTTCGAGTTCGAGTGGATCTCGGTCTACAAGTTTCAGTGCCGCCGCATGGACCGGTTCATCCATGGCCGGGTGTTGTTCGCCGGCGATGCGGCGCATCAGGTCTCGCCGTTCGGGGCGCGCGGCGCCAATTCGGGGCTGGAAGACGCCGAGAATCTCGCCTGGAAACTCGACCGCGTGCTGCGCGCGACCTCGCCGCAGCGTCTGCTGGAGAGCTATCACATCGAGCGCAGTGCCGCGGCGGACGAGAACATCAGGGAATCCACCCGTTCGACCGATTTCATGGCGCCGAACTCGCATCAGGAGGCGCGCCTGCGCAAGGCGGTGCTGGCGCTCGCCCGAGACACCGAATTCGGCAAGCGCATGGTCAATGCCGGACGGCTGTCGGTGCCTGCGACCTACGATTCGCCGCTTTCGACCGAAGACAGCGATAACTGGTGCGGCGGGCCGCGGCCGGGCGCGTCGATGCCGGACGCGCCGCTCGCCGTGCGCGACGGCGAGTCGCGATTCCTGAGCGAGGCGTTCATCAGCGTCGGGCCGGATTTCACCCTGCTCGAGTTCGGCAATGACACGGGAATCGAAGGCCCGGAGAGCGTGAGCGCGATCCGGATCGGTGGCGACTACGGCTTTCTCGATTCCAAAGGGCTCGCCGCGTCACGCTACGACGCCGAACCCGGCACGACCTACCTGTTGCGGCCGGACGGCTATGTCGCCGCGCGGTTCCGTCATCCGACCCGGCCGATGCTCGACGCCGCGCTGGCGCGCGCCTGCCGCCGCAACTGAGGGTCTCCGATCATGGCGCTCTCGATCAGCTCGAATTTCGCCAAGCCCGACGATGCGTTTCGCGCCGTCGTCGAGGCGCATCGCGGACTGAGCGACGAGCAGAGCGCCGACCTCGATGCCGCGCTGGTTCTGATCCTCGCCAATCACATCGGCGATCTCGATGTGCTGCGCGAGGCCATTGCGCTGGCAAAGCGGAGGCTGGTCGACGCCAGTCAGCAGCAAGCGCAGCAGCAGCAACAATAATGGTCTCGACGCGTTAAAGGACACGAATTGATGGCGAAGGGTTTTGCATCCACCACCGACCTTGCGGAAAAGAAGGTCACCTTCTCCGAGATCGGCCCCGATCTCTACGCCTTCACCGCGGAGGGCGATCCCAATTCCGCTGTCGTGGTCGGCGACGACGGCTGCCTGGTGTTCGACGCGCAGGCGACGCCCGCGATGGCGAACAAGGTGATCGAGCGCGTGCGCAGCGTCACCGACAAGCCGATCAAGTATGTGGTGCTGTCGCATTACCATGCAGTGCGCGTGCTCGGCGCTTCCGCCTATCACGCGCAAGGCATCATAGCCTCGGAAGAAACCTATCGGCTGATCAAGGAACGTGGCCAGCAGGACTGGGATTCCGAATATGGCCGGTTTCCCCGCCTGTTCCAGGATGCGCAGAGCATTCCCGGCCTGACCTGGCCGACATTGGCGTTCGAAGGCGAGATGACGATTTATCTCGGCAAGCGCGAGGTGCGGCTGATGCAGCTCGGCGCCGGGCACACGTCAGGCGATATCGTCGCCTGGGTGCCGGATGCGGAGGCGATGCTGTCGGGCGACCTCATTGAATATCACTCGGCCTGCTATTGCGGCGACGCTTACTTGCGCGAATGGCCGACGACCTTGAACGAGATCCGCGATTTCAGTCCCAAGGCGATCGCGCCGGGGCGCGGCGACGCGCTCAAGGGTCTCGCCACCGTGCGCGACGCGATCGCGATGACGCGCGATTTCGTCACCTCGCTCTACGGCGCGGCCGAAATCTCGGTCGCCAGGGGACGCAATCTCAAGGACTCGATGGCGGCGACGCGCGAGGTCATGGATCCGAAATTTTCGAAGTTTGCGATCTACGAGCACTGCCTTCCGTTCAACGTCTCCCGCGCCTTCGACGAGGCGTCGGGGATCGATGATCCCGTGATCTGGACCGCAGAACGCGATCGCGAGATGTGGGCCGCCTTGCAAGGAGGATCGTGATGAACATCAACACCTCGCCTGCCACCCTGAGCAAGAGTTCGGCGCAGGTTACGCCGGGCTACATGTCGGGTTTTGGCAACAGTTTCGAGACCGAAGCGCTGCCGGGCGCGCTGCCGATCGGGCGCAACTCGCCGCAGCGCTGCGCCTATGGGCTCTATGCCGAGCAATTGTCGGGCTCGCCCTTCACCGCGCCGCGCGGCGCCAACGAGCGCTCCTGGCTCTACCGCATCCGTCCGTCGGTGAAACATTCGGGTCGGTTCGCCAAGGTCGATGCCGGCCTGTGGCGCACCGCGCCGTGCCACGAGCAGGAGATCACGGTGTCGCAGCTGCGCTGGGATCCGACGCCGATCCCGCAAACCGAGATGACGTTCCTGCAGGGCGTGCAGACCATGACCACGGCCGGTGACGCCAACACCCAAGCCGGCATGGCCGCGCACGTCTATCTCATCACCAAGTCGATGGTGGACCAGAACTTCTACAATGCCGACGGCGAGATGCTGTTCGTGCTGCAGCAGGGGGGCTTGCGCTTCGTCACCGAGTTCGGCCGCATCGACGCCGAGCCCGGCGAGATCGTGGTGATTCCGCGCGGCGTCAAGTTTCGTGTCGAAATCGTCGATGGGCCCGCGCGCGGCTACGCTTGCGAGAACTACGGCGGCGCCCTCACGCTGCCGGAGCGCGGCCCGATTGGCGCCAATTGCCTCGCCAACGCGCGTGATTTCCTCACGCCGGTGGCGGCCTATGAGGACAAGGACGGGCCTACCGAACTCTACGTGAAATGGGGCGGCGCACTGTTCGTGACGGAGTTACCGCATTCGCCGATCGACGTCGTCGCCTGGCACGGCAATTACGCGCCCTACAAATATGATCTGCGCGCCTTCTCGCCGGTCGGTGCGATCGCGTTCGATCATCCCGATCCCTCGATCTTCACCGTGCTGACCTCGCCGTCGGAAACCGCGGGCACCGCCAACATCGATTTCGTGATCTTCCCGGAGCGCTGGCTGGTGGCGGACAACACTTTCCGTCCGCCGTGGTACCACATGAATATCATGTCCGAGTTCATGGGTCTGATCTACGGCGTCTATGACGCCAAGCCGCAAGGCTTCACGCCGGGCGGCATCAGCCTGCACAACATGATGCTGCCGCACGGTCCGGACCGCGAGGCGTTTAATCATGCCTCGAACAGCGAACTGAAGCCGGTCAAGCTGACGGGCACCATGGCCTTCATGTTCGAGACCCGCTACCCGCAGCGCATCACCGCGCATGCGGCGACCTCCGGCACGTTGCAGGACGACTATGCGGATTGCTGGAAGGGTCTGGAGAAACGCTTCGATCCGAACAAGCCGTAGCTGACTTCACCCTCCCCTGGAGGGGGAGGGTCGGCTCGCATCGCAAGATGCGAGACGGGGTGGGGTGATCTCTCAACTCGGGCACCGTTCCAAACGAGAGACCGTCACCCCACCCCGCCGCTCATTTCATTCGCGTGCGACCCTCCCCCTCCAGGGGAGGGTGAAGAGAACCGAGGTCGCTCGACATCATGCACCCCAACGACCCCACCCTTCGCTCCTTCGTCGACGTCGATCCGACGTCGGATTTTCCGATTCAGAATCTCCCCTACGGCGTGTTTTCGACGGTGGCTTCGCCTGCCCTTCGTGTCGGTGTCGCGATCGGCGATCGCGTGCTCGATCTCGCGGTGCTGGAGAGCGAAGGGCTGCTCGATCTGGCGCCGGCCTTTGACGTGTTTTCGCAATCCTCGATCAACGCCTTCATGGCGTTGGGACCAAAGCAGTGGTCGAAGACCCGGGCGCGGATCAGCGAATTGCTGCGCCATGACAATCCGCAGCTCCGCGACAACAAGATCTTGCGCTCGCAGGCCCTGGTGCCGATGACGGATGCGAAATTGCACATGCCGTTTGCGGTCTCCGGCTATACCGATTTCTATTCGTCGAAAGAGCACGCCACCAATGTCGGCGTCATGTTCCGCGGCAAGGACAATGCATTGCAGCCGAACTGGCTGCACATGCCGATCGGCTACAACGGCCGCGCCTCGACCGTCGTCGTTTCCGGCACCAAGGTGCGCCGGCCGCGCGGCCAGCTGAAGCCGCCGACTGCGGAGATGCCGAGCTTCGGTCCCTGCAAGCGGCTCGATTTCGAACTCGAGATGGGCGTCGTGGTCGGGCAATCCTCACCGATCGGCGAGATGCTGACCGAGGCGCAGGCCGAAGCGATGATCTTCGGCTTCGTCATCCTCAACGACTGGAGCGCGCGCGATATCCAGCAATGGGAATATGTGCCGCTCGGGCCGTTCCAGGCCAAGGCGTTCGCGACCTCGATCAGCCCCTGGGTCGTCACGCGGGAGGCGCTGGAGCCGTTCCGTCTGTCCGGCCCGGTGCAGGACCCGGTGCCGCTGCCCTATCTGCGCCAGGCGGGTGCGAACAACTATGATCTCGAACTCGACGTTGGTTTGCGCACCGATGAGATGAATGCGGGCACGACCATCTGCCGCACCAATTTCAAATACATGTACTGGTCCTCGGTGCAGCAGCTCGTGCACCACGCCTCAAGCGGCTGCGCCATGAATGTCGGCGATCTCTTAGGGTCCGGCACCATCTCAGGCCCCGAGAAGCATCAGCGCGGCAGTCTGCTCGAAATCAGCTGGAACGGCAGCGAGCCGATCGACCTGCCCGGCGGCGCCAAACGTACGTTCTTGGAAGACGGCGATTCGCTTGTCATGCGCGGCTGGTGCCAGGGCAATGGCTATCGCGTCGGCTTCGGCGAGGTCGAGGGGACGATCGTGGCGGCGGAATGAAAAAGCGTCGAAATCACCGCTGGTCCGGCGGAACGGCCCGAACCTTCGCAGAGAAGGCGGCGACGTCGTCCAGACCGAACTTCAAATGCACGCGCTTGTCCGAGGGGAGTTGCTTGGTGACGCATGCCCCGGGCCGCCATTCTTTCGAAGGTCGGATCGGTCGCGATACGAACCCGCCGCCGCAATTCGGACAGACGTTGTGAAGCTTGGTCTCGACGCAATCCGCACAGAACGTGCATTCGTAGCTGCAGATGCGCGCGTCCGCCGCGTTCGGCGGCAGGTCCTTGTCGCAATATTCGCAGTTGGGACGGAGTTGCAGCGCCATGGTCGCACCATTTCTTGCGATATCGACCTGATGATCGCAAATGCACCGCGCGATTCGAATGGCGTATTTCCCTCGATTTCAGCCAGGGGCGCTCCAGCGCGCTTTCCACTCTCCAATGACTTCTCCGATATCCGCCGTCTCCGGTTCGCGGATCGCCGACGGCGTGCGGGAGAAGCGCGGCGCCGGCGCCGGCTGCGTGACGCCGTGGCGCTCGACGAACACGTTGCGCGCCCTCATGTGCGGATGGTCGGGCGCTTCCGCCATGGTCAGAACAGGCGCGAAACAGATGTCGGTGCCTTCCATGATCTGGCACCATTCCGCGCGGGTCTTGCGCTTGAACACCTCGACCAGCTTCTGCCGCAGCGTGGGCCAGGCCTTGCGGTCCATCTGCGCATCGAAGGCGGGATCGGAGAGACCAGCGTGCTGGCGCAACAGCGCGTAGAACTGCGGCTCGATCGAGCCGATCGAAATGAAATTGCCGCAGGCGCATTGGTAGACGCCGTAGAAATGCGCGCCGCCGTCGAGGAAGTTGGTTTCTCGTCCTTCGACCCAACGGCCCATTGCCGTCATGTCGAAGAACATCGCCATCAGCGAGGCGGCGCCGTCGCACATCGCCGCGTCGACCACCTGTCCCTTGCCGGATTTCGCGGCCTCCAGCATGGCCGCCAGCACGCCGACCACGAGATAGAGCGCACCGCCGCCGAAGTCGCCGACGAGATTGAGCGGCGGCACCGGCCGCTCGGCAGGCCCGATCGCGGCCAAGGCGCCGGTCACCGCGATGTAGTTGATGTCATGGCCCGCGGCCTGCGCCAGCGGTCCTTCCTGGCCCCAGCCGGTCATGCGGCCATAGACGAGGCGCGGATTGCGCGCCAGTACGATGTCGGGGCCGAGCCCAAGCCGCTCCATCACGCCGGGACGAAAGCCTTCGATCAGCGCGTCGGCCTGGCTGAGGAGGTCAAGCACTTGGCCCACCGCCGCCTTGTCCTTGAGGTCGAGTTCGACCACCTTGCGCCCGCGGATCGCAACCGCCTTCAAATTCTTGTTCGCGCCGACGCGGTCGAGCGTGACCACGTCCGCGCCCATGTCGGCGAGTAGCATGCAGGCGAACGGGCCCGGACCGATGCCGGCGAACTCGACGATGCGGAAGCCGGCGAGCGGGCCCGTGGCGCGAAGTTGCGATTGCGGGACTGATTGATCGAGCACGTTACCTGTCCATCGCTGGTTGAAATTGTCAGGATGCGGCCGGCGTCCGGTTGCCGTGACGGTCGGGGTCACTGAGCGTGACCTTGGCGGCATCGGCCCAGAGCTTGGCGTTCTGCTTCTGGCGCTCGGTGCCGGTGCCTTCCTCGGCGACCTTGCGGCCGAGCGCGACATAGACCGGGATCTCCTCGTCGCGCATCGGCACAACTGCCTGCTTGCGGGCCATGGCTTGCGCGACATAGGGGGCAAGTTCGGCCTGCTTGCGCCTCTCGCGTTCGATCTCGCGCTCCCGAAACTCGGGCATCACATCTTGCGCGAACAGCTCCAGCGCCTCGCAGATATGCTGATGCCGGTTGCGGCCGCCCTGCTGGATGAACACGGTCTGATCGACGCCGGACTCCTCGAAGTGCCGCAAGTGGGTGCGCAACTGATCGGGCGTGCCGATGCCGTGGTCGGCGCCGGCCGGCGGCAGCGCGTGGCGCGCCTTCTCGAAATTGGTCCAGATGTCGGTGCGTCCGGGCTTGTGCTCGCCGAAGATATAGTGGTGCGCCAGCCCATAGCGGAAGAAACGCAGGCCGTCTTCGCCGCGACGGCGCGCCTCCATCTCATCCGCGTGCAGGGAGAAGCCGGTTACCATCGCGACGTTCGGATTGACCGCATGCCCGATCGGCACGCACTCCTCCTTGAAGATACGATAGTAGTCGTCGACCCATTGCCTGGCCTCGCGCGGATCGACGAAGGCAAAGGTCAGGGCGCCGATGCCGCAGCGCGCCGCGAGCTTGATGGTCTCGCGGTTGGAGCAGGCGATCCAGAGCGGCGGGTGCGGCTTCTGCAACGGTTTCGGCAGCACGTTGCGGCAGGGCATCTCGAAGAACTCGCCCTTGAAGCCGGGATAGGGCTCCATCACCATCATGTTGGCGCATTGTTCGACGGCCTCGCGCCACATCCGCCGCTTCTCGACAGCGTCGAAGCCGACATTGAAGCCGCCGAGCTCCATCAGCGACGCGCTCTCGCCGGTGCCGAATTCGACGCGTCCGTTGGAGACGAGATCGAGGGTGGCGATCCGCTCGGCGACGCGGGCAGGGTGATTGTATTTCGGCGGCATCAGGCAGATGCCATGGCCGAGACGGATCCGCTTTGTTCGTTGCGAACAGGCCGCGAGGAAAACCTCGGGCGCCGAAGAGTGCGAATATTCCTCGAGGAAGTGATGTTCGACTTCCCAGGCGTAGTCGATGCCAAGGCGATCGGCGAGTTCGACCTGGTCGAGCGCCTCCTGGAACAGCCGATGCTCGGCGCCGTCGCTCCACGGCCGCGGCAATTGATGCTCGTAGAAGATACCGAACTTCATGGGTGCCTCATCCCTGCGGGGAGCATGACTTTCTCGGGAATCCGGTCTCTCGTCTTCCGCGTCAGGCTCGATCTTTTAATTAGCCGATTAGCTAAATTGTCTCGCCTTAGCGAGAGCGTGGCAAGCACCTTTTGCGCTCATCCCATGCGCGAACGGCGCGCCTGACCAGCGCGCCGCTCGGCATAAGTTGCGTTTGGCCGCTATCAGCCGGCCGCGGTCACCGCGCGTTGCGCCATGACCTTGATGAGGTTGGCGCGGTAGTCGGAGGTGCCGTGGATGTCACTCATCAGGCCGGCGGCGGAGATTGCGAGCCCGTCGAGGGCTGCGGCCGACCAGTTGGCCTTCAGCGCGGCTTCGATTGCGGCTACCCGCATCACGCCGCTCTGCGAGGCACCGGTGACGGCGACGCGGACATCGCCGGATTTGGTCTTGGCGACGAACACGCCGGTCAGCGCGAAACGCGAGGCGGGATGCGGGAATTTTGCGTATCCTGCCTTGGCGGGAATCGGGAACGAGACCGCGGTGATCAATTCGCCGTCGGCAAGCGCGGTCGCGAACAGTCCCTTGAAGTAGTCCTCGGCCGAGATCGAGCGCTTGTTGGTCTTGATGGTGGCCCCGAGCGCCAGCACCGCGGCCGGATAGTCAGCTGCCGGATCGTTGTTGGCGAGCGAGCCGCCGATGGTGCCGCGATGGCGCACGGCCGGGTCGCCGATCACCGAGGCGAGGTGGGCCAGTGCCGGGATGGCCTTGCCCACGGCGTCGCTCATGGCGACGTCGTAATGCGGTGTCGCGGCCTTGATCGTGACGGTGTCGCCGCTCGCCTCGATGCCGACGAGATCCTTGATCTTGGCGATGTCGATGACGTCGGACGGCGAGGCGAGCCGCTGCTTCATCACTGGCAGCAGCGTGTGGCCGCCGGCGAGAAACTTGGCTTCCTTGCCCTTGGCGAACAGGGTGGTCGCTTCATCGACGGAGGAAGCGCGGTGGTAGGTGGTGGAATACATGGCTCGTTTCCTCTCAACCGTGGATGGCGTGCCAGACGCGATCGGGCGTGGCCGGCATTTCCAGTTTGTTGTGGCCGATCGCATCCGTAATGGCGTTGATGACCGCGGCCGACGAGCCGATCGCGCCGGCCTCGCCGCAACCCTTGACGCCGAGCGGATTGCCCGGACACAGGGTGGTGGTGTGGTTCAGCTTGAACGACGGCAGGTCGTCGGCGCGCGGCATGGTGTAGTCCATGAAGGATGCCGTCACCGGCTGGCCGTTGGCGTCGAACACCGCATGTTCGAGCAACGCCTGGCCGATGCCCTGCGCGAGCCCGCCATGGACCTGGCCTTCCACGATCATCGGGTTGAGCAGCCGCCCGAAATCGTCCGCCGCCACAAAGTTGACGAACGAGGTCTTGCCGGTGGCCGCATCGACCTCGAGTTCGCAGATGTAGGTGCCGGCCGGGAAGGTGAAGTTGGTTGGGTCGTAGAACGCTGTCTCCTTCAGGCCCGGCTCCATGCCGTCGGGCAGATTGTGGGCGGTATAGGCGGCGAGCGCCACCATCGGCAGCGCGATCGACTTGTCGGTGCCGGTCACCTTGAACTCGCCGTTCTCGATGACGATGTCGCCTTCCGACGCTTCCAACTGATGCGCCGCGATCTTCTTGGCCTTGGCCTCGACCTTTTCCATGGCTTTGAGAATCGCGGTGAGGCCGACGGCGGCCGAGCGCGACCCATAGGTGCCCATGCCGAACTGCACCTTGTCGGTGTCGCCATGGACGATCTGGACCTGGTTGATGGACACGCCGAGCCGTTCCGCGATCAGTTGGCTGAAGACGGTCTCGTGGCCCTGGCCATGGCTGTGCGAGCCCGTGAGGACCTCGATGGTGCCGACCGGGTTGACGCGGACCTCGGCGGATTCCCACAGGCCGACCCCGGCACCCAGACTGCCGACCGCCTTCGAGGGTGCGATGCCGCAGGCCTCGATATAGCAGGAGAGGCCGATGCCGCGCAGCTTGCCCTCGGACTTAGCCTTGGCCTTGCGGGCGGGGAAGCCGGCATAGTCGATCGCCTTCATCGCCGAATCCAGCGACGCGCCGAAATCGCCGACGTCGTAGGCCATGATGACGGGGGTCTGGTGCGGGAACTGGGTGATGAAGTTCTTGCGTCGCAATTCCGCCGGATCGACCTTCAGTTGCCGCGCCGCCGTCTCCAGCATGCGTTCCAGGAGGTAGCTCGCCTCCGGGCGTCCGGCGCCGCGATAGGCGTCGACCGGCGTGGTGTTGGTGTAGACCGTGATCACCTCGGCATAGATCGCCGGGATGTTGTACTGGCCCGACAACAGCGTGGCGTAGAGATAGGTCGGTACCGAGGAGGAGAACAGCGACATATAGGCGCCGAGATTGGCGTGGGTCTTGACCCGCAAGCCCGTGATCCTGTTGTCCTTGTCGAAGGCCATTTCCGCGTGGGTGACGTGGTCGCGGCCATGGGCGTCGGTGAGGAAGGCTTCCGAGCGGTCGCCGGTCCACTTCACCGGGCGGCCAACCTTCTTGGAGGCCCACAGCGCCACCATCTCCTCGGGATAGATGTAGATCTTGGAGCCGAAGCCGCCGCCGACGTCGGGCGCGATCACCCTGAGCTTGTGTTCGGGGGCGATGTTGTAGAACGCCGACAGCACGAGGCGCGCCACATGCGGGTTCTGCGAGGTGGTGTAGAGAGTGTAGTGCTCTTCCGCGGTATCATAGTCGGCGACCGCCGCGCGCGGCTCCATGGCGTTGGGGACGAGGCGGTTGTTGACGACGTCGAGGCTGACGACATTGGCCGCCGATTTGAACGCCGCGTCGGCTGCTGCCTGATCGCCGATATGCCAGTCGTAGATGATGTTGCCCGGCGCCTCCGGGTGAAGCTGCACCGCGCCCGGCGCAATCGCCGCCTTGATGTCGGCAACGACGGGAAGCTCCTCATAGTCGACCACCACGGCTTCCGCGGCATCGCGGGCCTGGTTCTTGGTCTCGGCAATGACGACCGCGACCGCTTGTCCCACAAAGCGCACGGTCTCCGGCGCCATCGCCGGCCACGCGCCCATCTTCATCGGCGAGCCGTCCTTGGAGGTGATGGCCCAGCCGCAGATCAAATTGCCGATCTTGTCGGCAACAAGCTCGCTGCCGGTCAAGACCGCGATCACGCCCGGCATCTTCAGCGCAGCGGCGGAATCGATGCCCTTGACCTTGGCATGTGCATGCGGGCTGCGGACGAAATGGGCATGAGTCATGCCTACTAGCTTGACGTCGTCCACATAGCGGCCCTTGCCGGTGATGAAACGCTTGTCTTCCTTGCGCACGACGCTCGCGCCAATGCCTTCAACGCCCATGTTCTGTGCTCCCTACCGGAGATTTGATGTCCCGCCGTTTCCATCGAAATTCGGCGGTCGAAAATGTGGTGGTCAGTGATGATCGTCGGCAGCTGCTATTCCGCCGCCTGCGCAACCTTCATGCGGCCGGCCGCATCGAGCACCGACTTGACGATGTTGTGGTAGCCGGTGCAGCGGCAGATATTGCCCTCGAGCTCGTGCCGCACCGTGGCCTCGTCGAGATTGCCGCCATGGCGGTGCACGATGTCGATCGACGCCATGATCATGCCCGGCGTGCAGTAACCGCACTGCAGGCCGTGATTATCGCGGAACGCCGCCTGCATCGGATGCAGCTCGTCGCCCTTGGCGATGCCCTCGATGGTGGTGACGCTGGAGCCGGCCGCCTGGCCCGCCAGCACCGTGCAGGACTTCACCGCCCGCCCGTCGATATGCACGGTGCAGGCCCCGCACTGGCTGGTATCGCAGCCAACATGCGTCCCCGTCAGGTTCAGATGCTCGCGCAGCAGATGCACCAAGAGCGTCCGGTCCTCGACCTCCGCCGAGACCGCTTTCCCGTTCACTGTCAATTTGACTGTCGACACGCCTGCTTCCTCCCGTTGATTTATCGTTGTTCCAATAGAAGCATGGGGCGGGAACTTTGCAACTAGGATTTTCGTCGCCGGGGTCATTGTGATGTCGCGTTCTGCGGCAAGCGGGCTTCGCGGTCCCGGATGTCACCACCCGGGTTGGCGGAAAAGGCGCCTCGGCAGGCGCGTCAATTTACCGCCTCTTATCCATTTCTGGCCTAGTTTTACGCATCGAGTTGGGGGCCCCCATCCCCGATTCCAGCCAATTTCATCACGACAAGGAGTTCCGGGTGGGGATGTCTCGGACCAACCGGCCGCGCTCGCTGAGGTTGAAGCTTCCAACCTTGCGATTCGGTGCCAAGATCATCGCCGGCTTCGCCACCGTGCTTGCCATTTCAGCGGCAAGCCTCGGCATTGCCTATCTGGGATTCGACCGTGTCTCGGCGGGCGTTTCGTCGTATCGGACCAGCGTGTCGGAAGCCGACCTTGCCCGCAATATCGATCGCGAGCTGATCTCCTATCGTGCGCTGGCACAATACTACGTCGTCACCGCAAAGGAAGCCGATGCCACGGCGGCGCTGGAAGCCGAAGCCAGCCTGAAGGGCGCCATCGAGCATTCCATGAAGGGCACCAACAATTCGGGGCGCCTCGATCAGATCACGCGCCTGGCCGGCGAATTCAAGGCTTTCACCACGATTTTCGCCGACATCATCAAGGTCAAGCGTGACAGCGCGCTGGTGACGCAGAACCAGCTCACGCGCAGCGCCAATACCCTGCGCTACAAAGTCGACGACCTCCCGAGCAACGCGGACGATTCCGAGCTTCAGACAATCGAGTTCGGCGCCAAGAAAGTGACCGAGCAATTTCAGGCGGCGGCGGCGCTTGCCAATACCTTCGTCATCAATTCCGATCGCACGGTTGCCACGAGCGCCATGGCGCATCTCAAGCTCGTCGACAACTCGCTGCATGCGATATCGTCGAAGGACGAGAACATCGTGGCGGGCCTCAAAGAGGCCTCGGCATTGCTCGAAGAGTATCGGCAGGCCTTGTCCAAGCTGATCGACAATTCAAAGAAGATCGACGAGCTGGTCGCCGAGATGGCGGGCTCCGCAGCGGCGATCGTAAAGGGCGCCGGCGCGATGAAGGCGGATCTTGTCTCCGACCAGCAAAGGCTCGCCGCGGAATCGGATGCGATCGTCGGTGAGACCGAACACCTGATCATTCTGCTCGCGGCCGGCGGCATCCTGCTCGGTGGCCTGTTGGCCTTCGTGCTGGGCCGGGGGATTTCCCGCCCGATGATCGCGATGTGCAGGGCGATGCGCGAGCTCGCCGGGGGCAATTTCGATGTGGTGTTGCCCGGGCTGGGGCGTCGCGACGAGCTGGGTGAGATGGCGGGCGCCGTGGAAGAGTTCAAGCTGCAGGCGATCGCCAAGGCCCAGCGCGACGCCGCCGAGCAGGACGCCAAGAACAGGACGGCTGATGCCGCCCGCCGCGCCGAGCTGATCCGCTTCGCCGATGGTTTCGAGGCCGCGGTGGGCTCCATCGTCTCCAACGTTTCGGCTTCCGCCGTGCAACTCGAGCAGGCCGCCGGCACGCTGACGCGAACGGCGGAAACCACCCAAAGCCTGTCGAGCCAGGTCGCCGATGCGTCGGAAGCGACCTCCGGAACCATCGATTCGGTTGCCACCGCGACGGAAGAGCTGTCGGCCTCGGTTGGCGAGATCGGTCGGCAGGTGAACGAGTCCAATCGCATTGCGGGATCGGCCGTCACCCAGGCGCAAGCGACCGACGCGCGCATCGGAAAGCTGTCGCGCGCCGCGCAAGAGATTGGCGATGTCGTCAAGCTGATCACGGCCATCGCCGAGCAGACCAACCTCTTGGCGCTCAATGCGACCATCGAGGCGGCCCGCGCCGGTGAAGCCGGCCGCGGTTTTGCCGTGGTCGCCTCCGAAGTGAAATCGCTGGCGAGCCAGACCGCGAAGGCGACCGACGAAATATCCAATCATATTGCCGGCATGCAGGGCGCGACGCAGGAATCGGTCGCCGCGATCAAGGACATCGGCAGCACCATTTCCCAGATCTCGAACATCGCGTCGTCGATTGCGAGTGCGGTCGAGCAGCAGGGCGCGGCGACGGCGGAAATCGCGCGCAGCGTGCAGAACGTCGCGCAAGGGACCCGCGAGGCCGCCGCCGATATCATGCAGGTCAATCGCGGCGCGACCGAAACCGGCGCTGCATCGGAGGAGGTCCTGCATTCGGCCAAGATGCTGTCGACGGAAAGCTCCCGCCTGCGATCCGAGCTCGATCGCTTCATGGCGAATATCAGAGCGGCCTAAGATCTGCGGGTCGTCCCGGCCTGCGACGCTGAGAATAGTCGTTGCCGCCCCAATTCGGTCTGGCGTGCTCAAGTCGGTAGCGTGCTCTGGAACCTGAGCGCCCTCAGAACGTTTATTCAGCTGAGCGAGCAAGCCGCCGCTGTTCACCGTTCGAGCCCTGGAGACGCGCTGTCCTGGACATGTCGCCGTGGATTCTTGCATGGGATCGCTGCCAAATCCGGCGTTGGATGACCGCCTTGCCGGCCGCGACTCGCGTCCGTGCGATGATCCTCGCGTCATCACCACCGACGTGCCTTCGCGCCTCGACGCTCTTGACTGGGGTGGCTTTCACACGCGCGTGGTGCTGGCGCTCGGCATCACCTGGATCCTGGACGGTCTGGAAGTGACACTGGCGGGGGCGCTGTCCGGCGCGCTCAAGCAAAGCCCGGTGCTGCACTTCTCCAATTTCGACGTCGGATTTGCCAACAGCGCCTATCTCGCTGGCGCCGTATGCGGCGCGCTTGGCTTCGGATGGCTCACCGATCGCATCGGCCGCAGGAAGCTGTTCTTCATGACGCTGGCGCTCTATCTCGCCGCGACCGCCGCGACCGCGCTGTCCTGGAGCATCGCGAGCTACGCGTTGTTCCGCTTCCTCACCGGCGCCGGCATTGGCGGTGAATACACCGCGATCAACTCGACGATCCAGGAACTGGTGCCGGCACGCTACCGGGGCTGGATCGATCTCGTCATCAACGGCAGCTTCTGGATCGGCGCGGCACTTGGAGCTGGTAGCGCGATCGTGCTGCTCGGCCCGGACCTGCTCGGCCCCGATCTTGGCTGGCGGCTTGCGTATCTCACCGGCGCGTGTCTCGGCCTGATCGTGTTCGTGATGCGGATGTGGATTCCAGAAAGCCCGCGCTGGCTGATGGTTCACGGGCATCCCGAGCGCGCCGATGCGATCGTCACCGAGATCGAGCGGTCGGCGACATCTCGCGCGCCGGGACAGATCCTGCCGAGGATAACGCTGAGGATGCGCGCGTACACGCCGCTGCGCGAGGTGGCGCGGACGCTGTTCTCGCTCTATCGCCAGCGTTCGCTGGTCGGATTGGCGCTGATGATCGCGCAGGCGTTTTTCTACAACGCGATCTTCTTCACGTTCGCGCTGGTGTTGACCGATTTCTACGGCATCGCGGCGGACCGGATCGGCTGGTACATCCTGCCCTTTGCGGCCGGCAATTTCCTCGGACCGCTCTTGCTCGGCCGGCTGTTCGATACGCTCGGCCGCCGCACCATGATCGCGCTGACCTATGGCGTGTCCGGCGTGCTGCTGGCGCTGTCCGGCTACCTGTTTTCGATCGGCGTGTTGAGCGCCGCCACCCAGACCATGGCCTGGATGGTGATCTTCTTCTTTGCATCGCCCGCCGCAAGCGCGGCCTATCTCACGGTCAGCGAGACCTTTCCGCTGGAAGTTCGAGCGCTGGCGATTGCGCTGTTCTATGCGATCGGCACCGGCGTTGGCGGCGTGATCGGTCCCACCCTGTTCGGCGCGCTGATCGATACCGGATCGCGCAACAGCGTTTTCGCGGGCTACCTGCTGGGCTCGGCCTTGATGATTGGAGCGGCCGTGATCGCCTGGCGGTATGCCGTGGCCGCCGAACGGCGGCCGCTGGAAACGGTGGCTCGCCCGTTGGCTTTTGTGGAGTAGCATGACATGAACCGGAATCTGGCCGAGGTAACATTGCAACAGGACCTTCCATTACCGCGGCAACAGCCGTTCGAACGGACCCCGCTTGCGCTGGCGCGGCGGTTGAATGAAGTCGCGATCCTGCTCGATATCGACGGCACGTTGCTCGATCTGGCGGCAACGCCGCGCGAGGTGTGGGTGCCGCCCGGGCTTGCGGACACATTGAACCGCCTCGTCGAGCGGACCTCAGGCGCGCTGGCCCTGGTCAGCGGGCGCTCGCTCGATGATATCGATCTGATCTTCGCGCCCGCATTGTTCGCCGCCGTCGGCGGCCATGGCGCGGAAATACGCCTGCCGGGCGACAGTGAAGCCATCGCCACCCACGCACCGCCGATGGACAGGGAGTTGAAGCGGCGCCTGGCGGCGATTGCCAAGCTCGCTCCCGGCATTCTGATCGAAGACAAGGGGTATTCACTGGCGCTTCACTATCGGCTGGCGCCGCATGCGGCGAACGCGATCTATGCGGAGGTCGCGCGGTTGAGGGCCGAACTGCCAAATGCTCCGATCGAGGTGCTGCCCGGCAAAAGTGTTTGCGAGATCAAGCATTCCGGATTCACCAAGGCGACCGGCGTACGCGAATTACTGGCTGCTGAACCGTTCCGGGGCCGCCTTCCCTTGTTCATCGGCGACGATGTCACGGACGAAACCGTGTTCGCCATCATGCCCGAGTTCAATGGGCTGTCCTTTTCGGTCGGACGCCGGGCCGAGGGTGTGGCCGGACACTTCGAGTCGCCTGCGGACGTGCGGGCATTTCTCGCACGCCTGCTCGATGGCGACGACAGCAGTTCACGGCGCTAGAGCATGATGGGGTTAGGTCGAATTGTTGCGGCCAAGGAAGTGTGCTCCCTCGCCCCGTTCTTACGGGGAGAGGGTTGGGGTGAGGGGCTTTCACCGCGAATTCAGCTCGCGGAGAGTCCCGCTCACCCGAAATTCGCGATCGCGAATTTCGACCTCTCCCCGCAAGCGGGGCGAGGTGGAGCAAGCGGCGCATCCCGATTCAATCAAAAGCCATCCCGCTCTAGATCCGACGCTGAGGCGGTGCGTCGATGCCGGCTCGGACGCCCGCGCCTGGGTTCGCGGCAGAATCGAGGCGGCCATGCGGCGAACACAATCTCGCTTGCTTGCATAGAATGGTTCCACACGCTGCGCTTCTATTTTGACTTTATCTCGTCCAATGGTGGCAACGGAACCACATTGATGAACGGCCGTTAACAAGAGCAGCGTCTGGAGGGAACACGTGGACCTCGTTGTCATCTCAAATCGCGTCGCGCGCGGCAAAGCCAATGAGCCGATGACGGGCGGGCTCGCCGCGGCGCTGTTGCCGGTCGTGGAAAAATCTGGAGCGATCTGGGTTGGCTCCAGCGGCCAGGTTTGTGACGGTTCCCAGAAGGAACCGTTCGCCGAGATCGAGGCCCTGGGTACTGGCGCGCTCGCGATGTTCGACCTGCCGGCGGCGCATTATGGCGGCTATTACGAGGGCTTCGCCAACTCGGCGCTGTGGCCCGCACTGCATTCGCGCAGCGACCTGATTCGAGTCTCGCACGACGATTATCTGTCCTACCGCGAAGTCAACGCCTTCATGGCGCGTGCGCTGTTGCGCTTTCGGATGCCGGACACGCTGTTCTGGGTGCAGGACTATCACTTCCTGGCGCTGGGCGCGGAATTGCGCGACCTCGGTGTCAGCGAGCCGATCGGTTTTTTCCTGCATACGCCATGGTCGGCGCGCAGCGTGATGGCCGGCGTCCCGCACCATCGCGAATTGATCCAGGCGATGCTGGCCTACGATCTCATCGGTTTCCAGACCGACGAGGATTGCGAGAATTTCCAGTCTTACGTCCGCATGGAACTCGGACTGTCGGCGCGCGACGGGGTTGTCGTCTCGCGTCGCGGGCGCACCCGTCTTGCGGTATTTCCGATCGGGATCGATGCCGAGGGAATTGCGCAGGCCGCGGCCAAGGCCGTGACCCATCCGGAGGTCTCACGGTTGCGCAAGAGCCTCAACGGCGAGAAGCTTGCGATCGGCGTCGACCGGCTGGACTATTCCAAGGGGCTGGTCAACCGGATCAGCGCCTTCGACCGGATGTGGACGATGGAGCCCGCGCTGCTGCGCTCGGTCTCGCTGCTGCAGATCGCCACGCCGTCGCGCGGCTCGATCGAGGCCTACAGCAATCTGCAAAACGAGGTCGCAAGGCTGGTGAGCGACGTCAACGGCCGCCATGGCGATGTCGACTGGACGCCGATCCGCTATCTCAACAAGGGTTTCGGCCAGGCGGTGCTGGCGGGACTCTATCGCACCGCGCAGGTCGGCGTGGTGACGCCGCTGCATGACGGCATGAATCTGGTCGCCAAGGAATATGTCGCGGCCCAGAATCCCGCCGATCCCGGCGTGCTCGTGTTGTCGAAATTCGCGGGCGCCGCCAACGAACTGGACGCCGCGCTTCTCGTCAATCCGCACGATATCGACGGCATGGCGCGCACCATCGCGATGGCGGTCGCGATGCCCCTGCCCGAGCGGCGGTTGCGCTTCGAGGCCATGATGGACAAACTGCGCGTGCGTTCAATCCAGCAATGGTTCACGGACTTTGTCGGCAGCTTGCAGGACGGTCAGGCCGACAAGGCGTCCCAGGATCCGCGGCTGCTGGACCCGCTGGCGATCCTGCCGCAGGCCTCGGGCCACACCAGCACGCGTTATCATTAGAGGTGGGTGCGGGAGCGCTGCGACCAGTCTCAATCGCAATACGATACGCCGTCGAGAACGGCGCAGCGCGCCCTGTTCGGCGCGCTGGGATTTTCCATCGGCACCATGCCGCCTTTGCCATTGCCGGCAAATACGCCAGGTCCCACGATCACGGATGATTTGTTGCCGATGATCACGCTCGGATGCGGCGACGCCAGGCTTGATCGGGTCCCGTCGGCCCAGATAATCGCGTCGCCGGACCAGACGCCGCGCCTGCCGTCGTCGCAGGTGACGTCCGTGCCCTGGCGGGTGCAGGCTTCCGCGAAGGCACTTCGGCCGCCTCCAAGCAGGACCAGAATCAGGACCGCTGGCGCGGCCAGGGCGAACGGAAATCGACGATGGATCATGATGGTGCCCCAGTATCGGACCGCGGCGGAAGCGCGGTGGCGCAAATCAGTGGTCGGCTCAAAGCGGTTTTGGGTTCATCGAGACCGCCGCCGGCGCCGGCCAGCGGTGGATATCGGGACGGAATAGTCGATATTTGTCAATCTGTTGAGCAAATATCCGGGTTACGCCCGCTGCTCTCTTGCAAAAACCCGCGTGCCCCTTCAAGAGAAGGGATCCGGAGAGATGGCCGAGTGGCTTAAGGCGCACGCTTGGAAAGCGTGTGTGCGGGAAACCGTACCGTGGGTTCGAATCCCACTCTCTCCGCCATATCCTATTGAAATATAAGGCAAACCTCCGTTTTTCGGTGGTTAACCGCCGGATTGTTATAGGCGGGACAGGGTCCGGAAAGCCAGCGTGATCCGTCCTGAAATTCGGTCGAGATCCGAGCTCTAACTGCGCTTTGCCTATCTTTCTGCACCCTTCACACCAACGAGATACCGCGCACAGATCCATTGGTATAGGTCGACTACGCGCGCGTCGTAGATTTGGATATTGGCGCGAGCAAATCGGACATCTGCACGATCAGACTGGTCACCATTTCGGCGCGGCGCAAATTGCGTTAGTCAAAAAGGCGGTCAGGCTCTGTACGGCCGCCTGTGGTGCAAAGCTGACGACTGGCATATTTTTCGGGCGTGTCCGCTCAAAATTACTCATCAAACTTACTTATGATGGATTGGCCACGCAGTTGGGCGCGATGGCAAAGATGCCTCGCCCGGTGATCTTGCCCTCCCTCAGATCGATTACTGCGCGTGCGGCATCGCCAAGTTCGTAACTATGGGTCACGAGGGCGCGGAGGCCGACCGCTACATCGTCGAACCAGTCGACGTAGGTCGCGATGTCGCGATCGCCTTGCGTATCGCCACCGAAACATCCCTTGATCGCGATTCCATGCAGCTGGATGAATCGCAAGTCGAGCTCCGCTGGCCGATGCGCGACGCCGACCACAGTACCGCCTGGGCCGAACCCCGCCCGGCCCTTGCGCACGATGGCGAGCGCTTCCGAGAAGGTCGAGGGCGCGGCGACGCAATCGACGACGTGATCGACGCCGCTCACCCACTTGCCATCCGCCCATTCGGCGATGGTCCGAACGAGGTCCGTCCTTCCCGTGTTGACGAGCCGCGTGGCGCCGAGCCGGTGCGCCAGCGCGAGCTTCTCCTCGTTCAGGTCGATCGCGAATATCTCGCTCGCTCCCAAGGCGCGGGCGGCGACAATGGCCGCTCCGCCGACGCCGCCGGTGCCGATGACCGCGACTGTGTCGCCGGGCTTGATCCGCGCGCTGTTCATGACGGCGCCTGCGCCTGTCACGACGGCGCAGCCGAGCACCGAGAGGGCCGGATAATTGGAAGCGGTCGGGTAAAGATAGGCCTCGTCCGCGACCGACTGTGTAGCCCAGGTGAAAATATCCGGCGTCGTCACGAGCCGGTCGCCGACCGCCAACGTCACCGGCTCGACCCGCCGCGAGCCCAGAAATTCCTGCCGCGGCAGCCAGGACATGATGACGGTATCGCCGGGCTTGACCGCGCTCACGCGCGGACCGGTTTCGGTCACGATGCCCAGGGCCTCGTGGCCGAGCAGGCGGCCGGGCGCGCCGTCCGGTGCCCGCGCGAACTGCTCGAGCTGGTTCAGTTGGCTGTGGCAGATGCCGCTTGCGATCACCTGGACCATGGCCTGATGCCCGACCGGCGCGGGGATGACGATATGGGTCAGAACCGGCGCATTGCTGCCGGGGTAGCCGACGATGGCCTGCGCCACTCTATTGTCCTCTCGATTGACGGGTTGCTGTGTGAGTTGCAGCTAGCGGGCGACCCGCCGTTCCGACGTGCGCAGTGTGGGATAGCGCGCCGCCAATTCGTTGAAGAGCTCTCGCACCAGGCTTGCATCTTCTTCTTCCCGCCCTGCCGCGAGTCGAGCGTCGAGCGCGTCGAAGAGCTGGTGCTTGACGAAGAACCGCCATGCGACCGGCAGACGCGCCAGGATGCCGGTGAGTTCGCTATAGCGTGCCTGGGTCCAGCGGGCCTCGAAGGCGGTGCGATAGCTGCCGAAATCGAACACGTCCTTCTGCCGCTCCGGCCGCGTCTTCTGCATTTCCTGGCGGAGCCTGCGCGTCCCGTCCTCATCGACGCGGTTGCCCTCGATGACGACGCCGTACAGCCGACGGGCGGCGTCGAGCGACACGCTGCCCGAGAGAACGTCGATCAGCACGCGGCGTGGTTCGCGCAAGAGCGGATCGCCAAATCCTCCGGCGCCTGCGCCGACCAGGCGGATCCGGTCGCCGGGCTTGCAGGGCACCACATCGGTATTGCCGAGCGCCTCCGCGTCGGACCGGTCGGGATTTCTTGTGAAAATCGCGTTGGCGCCCGCGCCGCCGCCCAGAACACCCCAGGACGCGAAATGCGTGCGGTCGCGATTGCGCGCCGTGACGGTGGTGCCCGGGGTGAAGACCTCGAACTCCATCACAAGGCCAAGCCCGCCGCGATAGGCTCCGGCGCCGCCGGAGTCGGGCGCAAGGCAATAGCGCCGCACGCGGATCGGCACTTCCAGCTCGTTGATCTCGACCGGCGTGTTGCGCAGGAAGGCATTGTTGGCGCCCGAGCCGTCGCTGCCGTCACCATCCGGCATGCCGCCAGCACCGCCGCCGACCGGTCCGAGCGAAGCCATGACGCTGCGCCCGGCCTGGTCCATCGTCTTCACCGTAACGATCGCCATCCCGCCGGCCGAACAGGCGGGCAGGCGCTCGGGAATGGCGCGCGAGAACACGCCAAAAGTCAGCATGTGCGTGATTTTGCAGGTCAGGCTGCGCATGCCGACTGCCGCCGGCGCCGTCGCATTGACAACAGTCCCCTCCGGCAGGATGCAGCGAACCACGCGATCGAGCCCGGAATTGAGCAGAATATCGCTGTTCAGCGTGTACAGGACATAATGGAATCCGACCAGCGCGAGCGCGTGGCGCGGCATGCCGCCGGTCGGCATGTTCAGGGAGGAGGCGAGCTGTGGGTCGCTGCCCGTATAGTCCATGACGGCCCGGCCGTTGTCGATCGTCAGCGTCAGCGCGACGCGCATCGGCTTGCCGTCCTCGCTGTCCTCGTCGGCATATTCCGCGAAGAAATATTCGCCGTCGGGGATTCCCTTGAGCACCGCCTCGGCCTGCTTCTCGGCATAGTCCATCACCTGGTACATGCCGGCCTTGAAATCGTCGATGCCGAAGCGCTCGATGATTTCCAGCACGCGCTTCTCGCCGTTCACTAGCATCGCGATCTGCGCTTGCAGATCGCCGCGATTCTGCGACGGGGCGCGTACGTTCATCGCCATGATGTCGAGCAGGCCTTCGTCGAGCGTACCTTGATCGACGATCTTGCAGGGCGGAAAGCGGATGCCCTCCTGCTGGATCTCGGTCAGTCTGCGCGACAGCGATGCCGGGACCGCACCGCCCATGTCGGTGTTGTGGATATGGCCGCCGACATAGCAGACGATCTCGCCGCGGTAGAAGATCGGCTTCCACATCAGGATATCAGGCGTATGCGTTGCCACGCTGCCGCTATAGGCGTCATTGGTCATGCAGATGTCGCCGGGGCGATACTCGCCGATCAGCCCCAGCACCGGACCGTAATCGAGGCCGATATACCACGTCGCTCCAAGCGTCTTCGGCGAGGCGAAGGCGAACCCTTCCGGGGTGATCAGGGCGCAGGAGAAATCCTCGGTCTCCTTCACGAAGGTCGAATGCGCCGTGCGGACCAGCGTGTAGGCCATGCTCTCCGCGGCGGCGACGCAGTAATTGGCGAAGATCTGAAGAGCGGAACCACTGAGTGCCATAACCTGATCCTTTAGGCCGTCGCGGCGAGATTGATGATGTGAAGATTGCCCCAGCGGTCGATGTTTACCTCGAAGTCGGGGAGCACGCAGGTGGTGGTATCGTCCTGCGCGATGACCGCGGGTCCCACGAAGCGGTCGCCGGCGCGCAGCGCTTCTCGCCGATAGAGCGGCATCTGCCGCATCGCGCCGTCCATCCAGCACAGCACGGTCGCGGCGGGCTTCGCCGGTTCGGTTGCGTCCGGGATCGGCGTGAGCACCGGGCGCGGCGTGCGGACCTTGGCCACGACGCGCAGCGCCACCACCTGGATGACCGCATCCTCGTCGCGGTAGCGATAGAGGCGCTCATGGGCACGATGGAACGCATCGCGCAGTGCCGCAGTGTCCTTCGCGCGCATGGCCTCTGCATCGAACCCGGTTTCGATCTCGAAGGATTGACCCTGATAGCGCATCTCGGCGGTGTAGGTCAGTTCCGGCAGCGCTCCAGCGCCGACCTCGGCGCGCACCCAGCCGATCGCTTCCTGCTCCAGGGCCAGACGCGTGCGCTCGAGCGATTCCCAGTCGTCATCTCCGAGCGTGCACCAGGCGACCGCGACGAAATCGTTGCGCGTATCCGCGATCAGGCCGCCGAGCGCGCTCAGCACGCCGGGCGTCAGTGGCACGGTGATCCGTTCCATGTTGAGTGCGCGCGCGAGATGACAGGCGAGCATCGGACCTGCGCCGCCAAAAGCCATCAGCGCGAATTCCCGCGGATCGATCCCGAAACGCGAGATCAGCCGGCTGATCCCCGAATACATGCCCGAGATCGACACATTGATGATCGCATCGGCAACCGCTTCGATCGACTCGCCGAGCCGCGCAGCGAGAGGGGCGATTGCCTCGCGAGCGGCGGCGACGTCAAGCCTGACCGAATCGTAGCCGAGCGGCGTCTGGCCGAGCACGCCGATGGCAGCGAAGGCATCAGTGATGGTGGGCTCGCGTCCCCCACGCTTGTAGCAAACGGGACCCGGACTCGAACCTGCGCTCTCGGGGCCCACTTTGAGCACGCCGAACGGATCCACGCGTGCGATCGATCCGCCGCCGTCACCGATCGAGGTGACGGAGACGGACGGGATGTAGATCTGATGATCGCCGATATATTCACCTGTCGCGTATTGCGGTTCACCACCGACGATCAGCGCGACATCCGCGGTCGTTCCGCCGATATCGAGGCTCATGACGTTCTTCAGGTCGCAAAGCTGCGCGACCCAGGCGGCGCCGATCACGCCGGATGCGGTGCCGGAGAGAACGATCTGGACGCAATCCGTCTTGCCGCGTTCGGCGCTCATCACGCCGCCATTCGACTTGGTGACCTTCAGATCCGCAGTGACACCGGAGTTGCGCAATGCCGCCTGGAGCGAGGTCAGGTAGTTCGAGACCACCGGCTGCACGTACCCGCCGATCACCGCTGTGTTGGTGCGTTCGTATTCGCGGATGATCGGCCACACCTCGCTCGCGCAGGAGACGAAGAGATCGGGCCCTGCCTCGGCAATGATTTTGCGCACCTGTCGCTCGTGCTCCGGATTTCGGTAGGCATGCAGCAGCGAGATCACCACGCCCTCGCAGCCGGTCCGCTTCAGCCCCGCCACCGCTTCACGCACGCTCGCCGCGTCGATGGGTTCGAGCTCCCTGCCCTCGGCGTCCAGCCGTCCGTCGACGCCGAAAGTGCGGTAGCGCGGCACGAGCGGCTCCGGTCGCGTCGACATCAGATGATACATGTCGGGGGTCTTGAGGCGCGCCAGCACCAGAACATCCTCGAAATAGCGGTTGGTGATCAGCCCGAGGCGGATGCCCTTGCGCTGCACCACCGCGTTGACGCCGACCGTGGTGCCGTGGGTGAAATGCACGACTTCGGTCGGATCGATGCCGTAGCGCTCGCCGAGCAGGCGAATGCCCTCGGCAACCTCGCGACCCGGGGCATCAGGGCGTGAGAACACCTTGAGGCTGCGTACGGTGCCATTACTTTCGTCGAGTACCGCGAAGTCGGTGAAGGAGCCGCCGATATCGACGCCTATTCTCAAACCCATAGTCCAGGTATCTCCTTTAGGTCTTGTCGAGCAACGCCCGCAGGCGGGCAGGGCTGCGCTTCTCCATGTGATCGCGCAGCTGGAAATAACTGCCGAGGATCGGCATGAACCACGTCTGGCCGCGATAGAGCGGGTGGGACGGCAGCGGCGTGCCGAAGGCGTCCGATGCGAGATCGTGCTCGCCCAGAAGGTGGTGCGCCAGCCGATGGCCGAGCCAGGTCATCGTCGTGACGCCGCTGCCGTTGCAGCCGGCGGCGTAGTAGAGGCCTTGCGGATCGCGCCCGAGGTGCGGCAGGGCATCCAGCGTCACGGCAACCTTGCCGCCCCAGCTATGGCTCACCTTCACGTCGTGGAGCTGAGGGAAGCGCTCCGTCATCTGCGCGAACAGGATCTTTGCGCTCTCCTTGCGGTCAAGCGGATAGAAGCGCGCGCGCCCGCCGAACAGGAAACGCTGTCCGTCGGGCGAGTAACGGTAGTATGCCGTCACCCGGTTCGCCTCGGCCACGCCGCGGTCCCGGGGGATGAGCGAGATTCGCAGCTCTGCGGGCAGAACCTCGGTCGCGATCTGGTGCGAGGTGACCGGAATGAGGCGCCGCTTGAGCCAGAGCGTCGCCGCGCCCGTGTAGCCGTTGGTCGCGACGACAACGTGTCTTGCACGAATCTCGCCGCGGCTCGTCGCGATCCGGTAGCCGCTGCTCGCGCGCCCGATCGACGTCACGCGCGTGTGGCAGGTGAGTTTCGCCCCGGCGCCAAGAGATGCCGCGAGCAGTCCGCCAAAGAATTTCGCGGGATGCAGATGTCCCGCGCCGTTGATCAGC
>Ga0307508_10000153_pt1 | contig 82839 bp, 85 predicted proteins | sample 9_EM_MG_FD_203089 | JGI IMG/M metagenome (GOLD analysis project Ga0307508, IMG submission 203089) | Populus trichocarpa ectomycorrhiza microbial communities from riparian zone in the Pacific Northwest, United States - 9_EM | ecosystem: Host-associated > Plants > Roots > Unclassified | place... | reverse complement strand
CGCTTTGTTTTTTTTAAAAATAAACCCCCCCCCCCCCAACCCCCCCCCCCCCAAAACAAAATCCCCCCCCCCCCCCCCCCCCCCCCCCCCCCTCTTGTTTTCTCCACGGACCAAAGAAAAGGGGAAAAGAAAAGCTCGGCAACTCCGTCCCGCTCGATCCCAAATTCTTCACGGAAGTTCCCGTCGCAGTGTGCATGCTGTGACATGTGATATCACTCGGAGACCCCCTTTTAGCAGTTTTTGTTTTCCTCTCTTCTTTTTTTCGGCATCTACTAGCAGGTACGCAATGCAGATACTCTGCAAGTATGCCTCCTGAAGCACGCCGGCCGGAGCGTGCTGACGGTCCGTGGCCCCCACCCCCTCCCCCCCTTCCCTGACCCGACGATCACAAAGCGTCACTCCAGAAACGCCTTCGAAATCCTGCCACCGTGATAAGTCAGGGGTGTTGCTTTCCCCCCCCAAACCGGAGAATGTGGAGTGGATGTTGGTGGTGCCGCCGGACAAGTACATAAGGGGATATGTATCCCCCCAGGCGATGGACGGCGACATCTAATCTCCACGGGACCTGGAAGGGCGCAGTTCGCCGTCTTTCTTCGGCGATGGGGATTGTTCGGCGGGAGGGTGTATTATCTCGGATACGACACGGGAGACAGATGACGCGTTTCGCTCGCTCGCTCGTGTAGGCGAACGCGAGATATTTGCGTATACCCCGGCTCCGGTCATGTGGATATGTAAGTACTTTACTTTACATGCATAGATATCTACATGTAGATAGATATCCAACATCACTTGCTTTGCTTTGTCCCCTCGATAGTCTACACCCCAGATGCTGACCCATGCCACCCCCACCCCCCCCCCCCACTTCCCTGCGCTGCTCCAGCGGGACGCCTCGGTTGTTTTCCCCGGTAAAAAAAAACTCCGTATATACATATCTACATACATACGGCCCCGAAGCGCGACAGCTACACATCTAGATAAATGGATGGATAGATGGATGGAATCCGATGGATGGGTTAGGTACATCATGTGCAATGATTACTATCTATTACAACTACAGCACCAGGAACCCCCCTTACAGCGGGCGACACGCAGGTCTTTATTTTGCTGGGGGGAAACCACTCCGGCTTCACTATGTAGATACGACGTTTTGCTCTGCTCGTTGGCTCCCATTTTATTCATAGGTACATAGTACAATACTATCGATGAAAACAAAAACAAAACAAAAAACAATATGTATCTACATAGATAGATAAGTACTTTTCCCCGGCAGCAACAGGCAACACGGAGACAAGCAACAACTAATCCCAATCGGAGATCGGGAGGCCGGCCGGCTGGCGATTGGAGATGTTACATACATAGATACCACGGCTCAGCCGAACATCGCTTCTGTTGTGAACCACCCAAGGCATCCGAGACGATCTCCGAGGCATCCCCAGGGTGTCCTTGTCGGTGGGTGCGTGGTGCGGAGTGCAGACTAGTTATCTAACTACTTAGGTACCTACTTAGGTATGTATGGGGAGTTACCTGTCACGTTCTGCAAGTGAGGGATCCGCAGCGTGGGGTTACTTTTGACGTGAGGTGGTTCTTGTTGCATAAGTAATTATCTATTTGTTTTTTTTTTGTCGTTTCTCACGGGGGGCCGGCGAAAGAGCGGGTGGAGAGAGCCTCACGGGTGATTGTTTAACTCGGAGATGTCCTGGTCTGCTCTGCTCGCTTTTTCGGATGGTCGGTTGAAGGGACTTCGTCTCTTCTCAACGGGATGCTCCCCTATCTAACGGCACGACGTGACCGTGGAATCCGCCGTGTATCCAATACATCCTGTAATGGCTTTCTGCCGAAAAAAAAAAGAAAGAAAAAAGAAATGATTTCATCCACCTGTGCCCCTCCCCTCCCCCCACTCCTCACCTTGCTTGTTCGCAAAACCCGTAACTAGATACTACTGCTTGGGCTTTTCGACATAGATACAATTTGGCTCGCCTGTTTGGCCAACCGCTCCACTGGGAAACATTGTAAGAGTTGGCCAAGAATATCGACTTCGGCAAAGTGTGGAACCCGTGGGCGACCTGTACACACTGTGACGGTGTCCAGCAATATCGACAAACGACGGTACGCTATCGTCGGCCTTGATGCCGAAGAGGCCACTGGTCTAAGTAGGTATCAGTCAGGCGCTCCGTTCAACCGCAGGATTACCTGCCTGAGCGGAAAGATATGCCAAGGGTGAAGACCAGGTAGGCCTTGCCCGATCCATGACAACCGCCGAAAACATCGTCCGAGCCTTCCTGCCCGTAGATAAAGCACTCGCCGGTGTTGACGAATTTACCGGTCTCTTCCTTGGCCGCTGGCAAGTGGTACGGGATACATAGATACCCACTATCTGTGCTATCTCGTGTCGAAGCTTGACATGGTCAACATCGGTAATCAAGAAATCCTTGGGATCCAGGGCCACCGTTATATCATGGATGTCCACGAATCGACCACTCTCCTTAGCCTGTTGCTGGCGCCCGCTTGCTGATGTAATAGGCCTGGGGGGGTCGACGTCCGAAGAGAACCGTCGAGCGAGCGATCGTACCGTAACTCGGGGGGCCGGCATACAAGGGACTTGCGTGCAACGGATAAGGCGTGACGTGGTACCGCTGGAGAGAAGAAGGCCACGTCTGCGAACAGCGCTGACCGACCGCTGACCGAGGAGCCTGAACATCTTTGTCACCCGTTATCGTAAACTCCAGCTGGAGAGATAATGTGACATTAAACAAACTCATCTTGTCGTTGTACCGTAGATGCCGTCGCTCTGTTCTGCAATTGTGAACTTGTTTGGATGAGAGTGCAAGATGTCGTCTCAACCAAGTGCAACGTCATGTACCCAGCTACTACATAATTACGTAATTTTAGCTCTGGAGCGCCACTTGGGTGTTGCAAAGCTAGCCAACCATTGAAGTCTCCAAAGTAGGGTATGGAGACAAAAAACGTTGTATATAGACCGAATGCCCGAAACTAGGTGAAGCACCACTAGAATTGCTAACACGCTATGTATGTTTCCTAACGCACACTCACTGCCTGTAGTGGCAGCGGGCCGTCCAGCTTCCGCTCGCGCCCAGCTGCGCCCTGTCGTCCTGGCAGCGACTGCCCTGGCGGCTAGAGGTTCTGCTTACTTGTATTAACGAGCTGGCGAGGGATATCTAGTACCGTTCCTGCAGCTTGCGTTATCAGAGTGCGGATTTTGACGGGTCGCAGTACTTGGGTGAGACTCCCGAGACTAAATAAGTAACAATGCTTCGGAGCATATAGCGAGATGATTCGGTTCCTAATAGGCCGCATTTTCTATGAAGGTCGCGTAGAAACGATATATCCCTCAAATTTTGGGGTCTTTGGGAGTTCTTGATGGTAGTTCAGAGGTCCTAAAGCCTAGCTGCAATGACATAAAAGCGGATCGGAAAGGTGCTATAAAGTGAAATGGCACTATATGGGCCTTGCTGCACGGCATCCCCAACGCCACCGGACTGCAGGAAAGCTTCTACTGCACAGCACCCTATCTGTCCCTTTGACCGTAACTGACTAGCGGCTTGAAGTTCCAAAAGGACCTCAAAAACGGATACCCCACCACCTCCCGCTGTCAACCACCAACCGCTTAGATTAGGCTTTGGAGTTGATAGAATTCCTTCCCGGATGCTGATGGAGGCTGGCTGAATTCATTTTGTAGTGGTGAGCAATAATGAATTTATACTTCGCCGAAATGTCTAAGCTCTCCTCAATATCTCCCCCATTTCTCCACCCTTACATGGCTCCCACCACACCAAATCTTGTCAGCACCACCTACAACTCATGGGATTCCATGAGGCAGTTACGCTGATCGTTTAGGCAGAGTGGCGCGGTGCAGGACTTACGTTCCCACCTGGTTTTCGCAAAAGTCAAGATCTGCCTTGACCACCAGGTTTCCACCTACACAGCCGAAACACCAGCCGCTGCCCACCCTCTGGGTGGATAGGCATACGGCCGGCCTCGAGATGTCTTCCGGGAGGTAGGGAAGTACGCTTTGCCGACCTTTGGAGGCGAGGAACCTCGAAGGCTAGAATCAGCCCCCACGCACACTGTAGATAGTCTTAATTCCCTCGTGTCACCGCCGGTACGTCATTAAAATCAATACAGATCAGGTAAGAGTTAGTGGTCATCGTGTCCAACTCCAGAACATCATCGGTCACCATGTGCGAAAGGAGGCAAACTGCGTGTCGTAGTAGCTGCGGAATTGATCAGCGGTGTCAACACCGCCCATGTGCTGATTTTAGTCGTCAAAGCAGGTGGGGATAGGCGTCTCCTTCTCGAAGTCTTCTCCGAAAAACCGCGTTTGCCCCACGGAGTCGTTGGCAGTGTGACCGGGCATCGATACCGTCGTGCTTCCAGTAGTTCTTCACCACAGGCGCGCAATGGACGCCCATGTAGATGACGATACCAAGCCAGCGCCCTATCTCAGCTGCGGTAACATGCTGCCGAGGCCTACCTGCGATTTGGTTCGACTTATGCCGCTTCACGATCCCGCATACAAAGGATTTGGTATTCTGCGCTATTGTCTCGAGGGGTTTTTCGGTAAGGAACAAGCGTAGGATTTGGATCGGCTCAACGACGTCAAGTCCACGAATGGATGCGGGCAAGGTGTTGTAGGCTCGACGAGGGGATTCCTTAAGGTGTAATGGGTGAAACTCAGACCCTGGTTCTGCGATGTGAGGCGTCGAGGGAGTAATCTCTGGTATTTCGGGCCCGCGCGAGTGATAGTCCATGGCCTGTCTTTTTTTCGTCGCCGCTTTTCCTCTCTCGGAGCTGGAGGACGCAGGTGAATTGTCGTCCACCAAACCCCCCCGCGAAGAGGGCGAGACGTAAACGGCCTTCTTGGTTGGGTTGTGGGTGGATCTTCTCGGCATGGCCAGTGGTCAACCCCACCTTCCGACAAGTTACATACCGCCACACCATGTTCGACTCCTCAATTTTGGGGCCAGAGCTCCTTGAGATACTAAGACTCAATTCTATATTTTACTTTGGGGACTTAATAGTGGGAGGAACACGTAACCCTAGGCCAATGCAACTTGACTGACCTCCTGTGCATCTGGATGCGCAGCATGAGTGGGTGTCGTTCTGTGGGTGACGGACCGCTGACAACGGGTTAGCAATAACTAGTCCTTACAGCTGTTGGGTAAATACGCCGGAGGTCGCTCACAGTCCTATCCATCATCGTATAAATTTTGGTGGTCACTGGGTTCATGGTTGATGACACATATTTGACGATTTTTCGGCAGGGTAGTGAGTGCTGCAATAATGGGTAGTGCCAGGTAGTTAACCCCCCCAACTACAGTACGTTAGATACGATCCCTTTTATTTCTGCGCCACCTCTCTGTGTCGTTGCGTCACCAGAGGGGGGAACTTTAGAATGTGCCAATCAATGGGCAGCAGGCGTGAAAGTGAACCGTTAGACAGAGACATTGAATTCCCGCTCTTCCTCCTGCTGCTTAAACACCCCCCTCTTCCTTTTCTTCCTCTCATCCTTCCCTCCCCCCCCCCCCCTCTCTCTCTCCAGATAACACACCACCACCCGCCAACACTCACCGCATCGTATAGCGACGAAACGAAAGAAGAAGAAAAAAACCAGAACGCAATGAGATTGACGAGCATCCTCGCGCTCGCGCTCGCGGGCGGAATCTCGCTGGCCGCTGCCAAGGCCCAGGGCCACTACAGCAATGTCAAGCAACCCGCCGAGGCGGGCGCGCACGACCAGCCGCCGCCGGCACGCTACGGCAGGTCCCACGGCGGGAGTTTTCCGCACGAGGAGGCGTTCCCAGACTGGAAGCTCGAGCCGGGCGAGGAGGACCACGACAACAAATTCTACCGGACGCAGAAGGAACAGTTCGAGGATCTGCACAATCGGATACAGGCTCTGGTACGGTATACACGTCCGATACGATCCCCCTCAGCGCGTGGAGGAGAGACAGGCACTGAGCGTTGATGATGGGATTTCTCGCAAGTGCAGACACATCATCTCGGCGCCGTGCAGATCCAGATTGGAAAGATATACGACCGCATCGATGAGCTCCACTGGAAGGGCGAAGGCGACCGCGGGGAGATACGGCACATCCGCCTTCCCCGGACCCAGGTCGACAAAATGGAGGCACGGGCGTAAGTCGCCTCCCTTCCGACGTGCTTTCTACTACTTTCTTGATCTAATGGCCTCGCAGGAACAGCATCGAAAAGGTAGCGCTACAGATTGCGAACGTCATGACATCGAACGACTGGGCCCCGCACTTTGAGGATCTCAGACACGCACTCACGGAGCATCATCACAACCTTCTCTTTGCGGTGCCCCAGGCTGTCAACCACGGTTCGTTTCATCCTTCATTTCATTTTTTATTTTTTTTTCCTTCTTCGTTCTCGTTCGCATGCGACTATGGTTGCGGTTGCGGCGGTGGTGGAAAGCTCCACATGGCTAGCTGTGATTCGCTGGGCTGACACTCCCGGGCGCAGTCGTGAAAACGGGAGGACCGCGCATCGGGATGCTCCTTGCGATTCTGGTGCTGATGCAGGTGCTCTGGGCTGCGGCGTTCCTGGTCTATAAACGGTGGAAGCACAACAAGCCGCGCAAATTCCTGTGAGCCTGGAGGGGGAGGTGTGTACGATAGGCGGGATGTCGTGGACGCACTGCGTGGGGTCGGTAGTTAGTTAAACATCTATCTAGTCTAGATAGGGTGCATATGTTTTTCGCTTCGGACGGAGAGGAAGCCGGCAGCTGGACACAATCTGCACGTTTCCTTCCTTTCTCGCTTCCGTTTCGACTTGCCGGTCTAGATACTGCGAGGTGCATCGTCGGAACGCTTGAACAGCAGCGGATGACACTTCCTTACGTAAATATGTATGTACTCTAGTCAAATGCTGGATATCTAGCAGGCGAAGACTAAAATAGTGAGATAACTATCTAGCCACGTGCTGAGCCGTAACCATCCATGGGAGAGCTGCTAAGCCCTGTTTCTGTTTGATCGTCGACTTTCATACGTATCTAGCGCGGAGCACTTGTGTCTATATCTAGATATCTACTCTACTCTGCAAAGGTATGTAGGTATGTATGTTCGATGCTGTGGTGTGTCACTTATAGACGAACCCCGCCATCACGCGAGAAGCGGAGGCGACCGAGTGTCCGGGCAGTACATACATAGCATTGGAAAGTGTCGGTGGCGTCCCCCCTGCATATGTATATCTAGTAGATAATGTATGTATGTAGATACCGGTCGATGCGATGCTGCCTGTGCGCCACTCATCTACGCTTCGGATGTGCGTTGCGCTAGCATGTAGTTACTTAGGTATGACATTGCTAGTCGTTCCCACGGTCCTCTGCTACGTTGTACTTACACACGATGATATTCACACACTCCACCCCCCCCAATCCCGCTTGCAGAGCCTTCGCCTTTGCCCAGACCTATGCGTCTCCGAGACCCGGCACCACGGCTTCTGCGGGGGAGGTGTGCTGCGGCCGTATGTAAGTGACGCCGACTTCTGGACCGTCTGCATACGGAATTGCTATTGACGATGGGGTTATAGACGTGTATGTACGCGCCTTGCACGGCCCGGTGGATCGCCCGGCTCGTCTTCTGGCTGGCTGGCGACTGGAGTTCACCGCCGACCACTGCGTCGAGGTTGCCGCGTCTGCGCTTGCCGCGGCCATCAAGCCTCGGGCAGTATCGGGAGTGCAGGCCCTCCGGCGACGGACGGACGGACGGGTACGGCGTGCTCTCCTGGCGTCGCACGAGTCGGTCCTCTGCTGCCGTTCCAGCCGCCGGTTGGATCCGCCCCCGCTGATGGCTATCCTGCCGAGCAACACCCTCCCATCTTCGTCCACACGGTGCTCTTGCATCGAGGTCTCTTTCGCCATCGGGCCATGGAAGGCGGCGCCGATGTCGAGGTCCATCTTGATTCACGGCGACCAATCGAGACGCGGCATGCCATGCGTGCACTGCTTCACCTCCGATTTGAAGGTCGACGGTGGGTTCGGTGACTGGCCTCTATTTTTCTTGTATATCGTGGGGGGGGGATTCCTTAAGGATTCTCTCGCAGTTTTGGACTCTTCTTCGATGCACTGGGTGGCATCCGAACCGGTCCCCAGTGGCCACACTCGAACCACCAAAACCACCAAGCATATTTCTCTTGTGATGGTCATCGGGGTTGCGTATGCCCACACGCACGATGTCGGATGGCCCCGCGAGAACCGACCAATCGAGTTGGAAGCAAACTCACGGCCGACACATCGAGGGGGCCGTCAGGAATGCGCCGACCAGTTGTATGATGGAGCTCTTTTCGACGAAGCAGCTGCTGCAGATTCTCGATGCGACTGGGCGAGGGGGGCTCGAAGCAGCCTGGCGAGTTGAGGGAATGATGAGCCACACCGGGACGGCTCTTTCCTCCCATTCTGCTCAAGTGGGAATCCTTCGGCATACCGTCTCCCATCAACGGGGATCGAATCTGCCTGCACGTTGGCTGTCCTTTCGTCTCGAGCCGGAGGAGGACGCACTTACCTGGTTGCTGACTGTTCGGATGGTTGCTTGTCTATGGCGCAAGACGGAAACGGGCGACGGGAAGCCGTCGACACAAAGACACCGCGCCCCCCGACGGGATTGATGGAGAGTTGCTCAACGCACCCGTACGTTTACATACGATACACGCAAGAAGGTCGTTGTTGGTCTCCAGCCCCATCCAATCGTGACGCTTCCTGGAGATAGCCGCTCGTGCCACGCCAAAACCCTTCCTCCAACAGGAATATATATGTAGATATGTGTGGGCCATCGCCGTCGCCGATCCCACGTTGGCTCTGGAGTGAGGGTCTGGCGGCAGGTTTTGATCGGGGGAAGATTCAATTAGCTCTTGGCGGAAAGCCACTAGACGGAACGCTCAGGAGAGTCCAAGCCGAGCACAGAGCTCGATGGCGGAGACGGAGTCTGTGATGTGGCGGTGTCGTGCTTCCGGGTCTGTCCTGTGTGCCGTGTGGTGAGATTACGAGAACCTGCGCCGCACTGGCTACGTGGACGGTTTCACGCACCAGATGCGCCGTCAGCATCGGTTGGCAGTACCCGCCACCTACAACGCCCAAAGTACCGACGCACGACCACTTCTATGCGAGACCGCGGACTGTTCCGTCTTGCACCCAACCCCCGGCCTCTCCTCGTCGAGTCGCTGTTTCCATCATGCCCGCGCTCCCTCCATTTCGTCCTATCAGGCAGGCCGTTCCACCTCCCACCACCGTCCCCCCAAGTCGAACCAACCAGCACACTAAACCCGTCTACATAACCCAGCCCTGCATCGTGCAGAGCAAAAGCATAGGGTGGCAGTAGGCACTTTGGATGCTCCGGTTACGGAAGGAAAAAAAAAACGATAGATCCACACGATGGTCGAGCTACTGTACCCTTCTGCGTCCGCTTCCTGCTCCTCTTCCCCGTCTTCGCCCGCCATCCCCTACTCCTTCTTCGCTCCCGACCTCTGCTCCTTCGCCGCTCCCCCCCCCGCCCCCGCCCGCGCGACAGCAGCCGCCGTCGCCTCTGCGTCCCGCCCCGATCCCTGTCCGCTGTGCCGATTCCGCGCGGAGGACGAGTACTCGTTGCTGCTGCACATCGAAACTTCGCACGTCGAGGACAGTCCGTTCGTCCCCGACAACGATGCGAGGGCGACACGCGCTCCGACGACCCTAATTGACGACGCCGACGACGCTGACGACTACGACCCCGAATACGTTCTCTGTCCCGAGAGCGATTGCGCGGAATTTATCCCGCTGCTGCAGCTGCAAACGCATATGGACTTTCACGACGCGGCGAACCTAAGCATGGAACAGACTGGTGTGTTGCCATCCTCATCGCGGAAGCGGAGAGATGGCGAGGTTGCGGAGACGCGGGGCGGCGGCGGCGGCGGCGGCAGTGGCGGCGAGCGCTCGTCACATCATCACCACAGACGGCGCGATGGAGAGCGCGGTGAGAGGAGGAGAGACGGGAAGGACGAAGCGAAGCATCATCGCCATCGAGAAACCGGCGAGCATCGCGAACACCGGAAGCGCCGTGAGGAGAAGGAGAAGGATCCCAAAGTATCATTCATTCCAGCGTCGGCGTCGCGGTCTAGGAGTCCGGCGCGCGGCTTGAGCTGGTTCGAGCGGGTCGCACTTGCGATTGCGCAGCCGCACCACACTGTGGTCGTGCCCGACCGCCAGAGGAGCAGCAGTCGACGGAGGTCGCGGAGCAGGGGCGCTCCCAAACGGTCTGATAGCAAGAAGCGATCGGACAGTGCCCATGTGAGACGATCCGACAGCAAGAGACGGTCAGACTCTATCAGTCTCCAGAGGCCGGACGGAAGGAGGGTCGAGATCCGGAAAGGAAAGAGCGCTCCACCGCCCCCAGCACCGCCGAAAAGTGAGAAAGCCTTCAGCGGTATCAAAAAACTGGGTGTACGCACTGCGATCTTCCAATCCACCGCCTCGCGTTTACTAACCGGCCCGCAGAAATCCGACCTTGGACCTCATGCGCACGAGGTACAGATGCCGTCCAGGTTGCGAGCAGAACTGGAGAAGGGCGGCAAGGCGATCACCGTCCGAAAGATCGACCCGGAAACGGGACGCCAGATAAACGTCGTCCAGATCGCGAACGAGACTCCGGACCTCATATACACCATGGCGCTACTCAGCGAACGTGATCCGGATATCGTCAGGGCGTACCTGTGCCACCCGGGAACGAAACACGTGGGGAAACAGCTCCACAAGGAAGGTGGCTTCTGCGGATACAGGAACATCCAGATGATGATATCCTACGTCCAAGCGGCTTTCCCCAGTGGCTCGCATCCGTTCGAAGGTCGCATTCCTACGATCCTCAAGATGCAAGACCTGATCGAGGAGGGCTGGGACATGGGCATCAATTCCACGGCGAGGCTGGAGACGGGCGGTATCAGAGGTACCAGAAAGTACATCGGCACATCCGAGGTTCGTTCCCATGCATCCGAGACGTTCTGCAAGTTCTGACGATCGTAGGCGCAAACACTCTTCACCAGCGTCGGACTTCAATCGCGAGCCAGCGCCTTCACCCGAGCGCCAGACCAAAACTCACTCCTGACGCAGAAGGCGCTCTTGGCCTTCGTGGAGGAATACTTCCTTGCCGGCCTGGCTCCCGAGGAGGTCGGCGGAAAGATCGTGCGAACGATCAAGCCACCCATCTACCTCCAGCACAGCGGGCACTCGATGACGATCGTCGGGCTCGAGAAGTGGAGGGACGGAAGCAACAGCCTGCTGGTGTTCGATCCTTTCTTCAGTCCGACCGACGCCATGAAAAACCTTGCGGGGCGCAAGATTTCCAGTAAGATTCGCCCCGACGTGTTCCTGAAGGTATACAGACGCAAGATGAGCTACCTGGCCAAGTACAAGGAGTTCGAGGTCATCTTGTTAGTTCCCCCGTCCCCGGCCACCACCACCACCACCACCACCTCCCACTTTCAGAAGTCTTACCTCTGAATAGGCTGGCGCCGTGAGTGACGATACATTGGGGGGGTGGGAGGTCAGGACATGTGATGAGATGAAGATGAGATGAAGATGAGACGAAAAAAAACCATATCCTGTATCCTTTTCTTTTCTTTCTTTCCATTGGGCGTAGTGGGCTTTTTCCCTTCTTCTACGATGATTCATGACATTCACGACCTTGATTTCCTTACTTCCCCCCCCATGACATGATCAAATGAGCTTTTTGATTTCCTTCAACGATTCATGACGATTCACGATTCATTGTAACCTTATTTTTATTTTTTTATTTTTTTCCTCCTTCATGACATGACCTGATGACGTTTTTTATTTTTTATTTTAACGCGGTACATAACTTGCATTGGCCGACGGGATGGAGGGAACGGGACGGAAGGAGGGGGATGGAGGGGGATGGGGGGAAGGCCGGAAGGAGGGAGGGGGGCGGTGTTTATGGGGGTTTCCTCTTGGTTTTTTAATACGCTTCAACGGCTGCAATGTAGTTAATGTCCATATGATGTTGTTTGCTACATATATACATTCCTCCTAGGGGAGGGGGAGGGGGATATATATGCTAGACGTTCATCGCTGTCGGCCAGTTCTGTGCGTGTAGCTCGAACATGGACTCTCACTCGAACCTCGACGCACGTTCCCGCCCATCAGCCAGACGTAGTGATATGGCGGCGCATCTCGCGCAGCGGCGGGTAAGTAAGTAGGCACTCGAAGCCGAGTACGTGTATATCATTTGTCTGCCACATCTACAGTCTATAAGTATTTATCCGATCCGGTCGACCAAAGAGAAGAAAAACCGGGGAGAGGGGCGGAAGGGGGTATCAAGCATCCACCGGCGACCGTTCGACGGCCCCAATTCTAGCCTCGTTGACGGTCTATGGCTCCTCGCCGCCCTCCACGGTCGGTGTGTCGCTCGTGATGACCTTTGCATCCTGCGCCACTGCAGTTACACTCTCGGGCCGCGGCCGCCCCGTCGCGGTGTCATCCTCACCGACCAGGTCGTCCACGCTCCCCTCCTCCTCGTCATCCCGTACCACCTTCACTCCCAGTCCGTTCTGATGGTAGACGCTCCCGTCGCCCTCAGCCTTGTTCAAACTCGCCACGTCGCCCATCCCTCTCGCCGGCTCTTCGACGAGGATCTCCCCCTCCGGCTCGACGCTCCACACCACCTGCAGTCTGTCCAGTGCCTGCGACCCCTTCGTCAGCGTCCCCTTGATGCCGTCCATGTCCTTCCACTCGATCTCGAAGACGCCGCTCTTCTTCTCACCCCCTTGACCTTCGAAGTAGGCGTTCCACCAGACATAGGCGACGCTGGTGACGACGGCGAGGCCGAGGGCGCCGATCTTCGATGACCGCTTCTCGAAATCGATGTTGACGTCGCTGCTGGGCAGGAACAGCGGCTTCTCGGGCTCGAGGATCACATCGGCGCCGCTGCCGTCGGGCGTCGTGCCCACTGTGATCTCGCGCCGCTCGTGCTTGGCGAACGTGTGGAACGTCTTGATCACCTTCCCGTCCTCGACGAAGCCCTGGACGGCGACGCGCACACCCAGGCGCAGGCCCCAGATGTGCAGCGCGTGCACCCTGACCCTCCTCTCGACGTAGCGCTTGCCGTAGCGCGCCGTCCAGTCCTCGATGTATCGGACCCACCGCCGCTGCGACGGGATGCTGACGCCTTCGCCGAAGCCCTTCCTCATGCGCGCCTGGGTGAAACATGCCATGGCGCGTTCGGCGGAGAAGCCGTATTCCGAGATGAGCAGGGCGCAGCTCATGGTCCCGCTGCGGCCCTTCCCAGCCTTGCAGTGCACGACGACGGTCCTGCGCTCGCCGCCGGCCAGCCACTCGCGCATGCTCGCGACCACCCGCGGCACCAGTGCGAACGGCGGCGGGTGGTGGTCCGGGAACGGCGCATGGAAGACGCGGCCGCCGAGCTCGGCGTCGGTGTACCCAGTGCCCTCGGCCCGGAACTCGAATATTGCCCACGAGTCGCCGTGCGCCGCGTTCAGGAAGCGCAGGACCGCGCCCGATGGGTTGCGATACAGCAGGTGCGGATACGAGACCGCCGGCATCGACATCGCGATTATGCTCGGCGACGAGTCGGACACGTAGCACAGGTCGAGGTTGGTTTCCCCGTGCGGCAGCCGCGGAGAGGCAATCAGCGTGCGCAGGAGGGACGTCTGGCGTATCATGGTGTCAGCACTTCCTTTCCTTTCCTTTTTTTCTCCCCCGCAGAGCAACGAGGGAAAAATTAGTGGGAGGGGGGGGGGTTACCATCACCGGAAAGATGTAGTAGAGGAGGTACAGGATTCCAGCGGGAAGAAGGAATGCGGTTGTTATATACGCGAGGTTGGAGTTCAAACTCATCTGCGAATCGTCTCACCTATCGTGTTGATTGCTGGCTGGCTGGCCGGCTGCATAAGACACAAGCTCTGGGAGAGAGAGAGTTCCGATATTGTTGCAGCGGGTGACATCATGCGCGTACCTGCTTGCACCGCGTGCTGCGCGCACTCACGTACGCACGCCCTGTCGCCGCCGTTCCGTCACGCCGGTAGCTATCTAGTAGTTACACAGCTCACTTGCTTCGTGTGTCTAGATGGGCGGTCGTTCGGAAATCCTTTTCAGCCATGCATAAATGGACGACAAGCGGGCCTTGTCCTCCATTTCATCACTTTACTTTTGAGAAAGCAAATATTCTCCAGAAAGTAGTCACGGAAATGATTGGTGGAGCACTGACTTACGCAGCCGCGATGTTCCCTTTCGGCTCATCACCGCGTCTCACTCGTCAGGCCGTTTGTCTGCTGTAACTATGCAGTTATGAATCATGATCTGACAAGGTCGCATACGAAGCATCGCCATCGCCATCGTCATCGTAATCAAGAAGATGGAGGTAAAGCGACTGGTTGAATAGAGGACTACCTAGTTACACCGCAAGAAACCGGGGCTGTCAGGGCGATCGTCCCGGGATCGGCAGGGCTGAAAACCGGATCTGCTTGCCGTAACAAGCAGGGACAAGCAGACGAACGGCCCATGACAGGGCCCAAGGAGAAAATGAGTAACAAACATGGAGAAAAGACATCCGGAGAATCCACCCACCCGGCCGAGCGCAATCGTACTCCATACACGAAATACAAGCTTACGTAAAGGAGCAAAGGACAGCGTCGTCCACCGAGCAACGTCCCCAACCATGTGCTTCCAGGTTTGTAGGGCCTCTTCTTCCGACGATTCGTTTGCAGTGTCTTTGTGCGGGCAATGCTCCGCAGGACATTTCGCCGCCTTGTCTTGAAGGAATTCGCTCAGATTCACGGCAACGTCTCGCAGTTGTCTGATGGAGAAACCAAAGTCGTGCTCGTTAAGGAAGCCGCCCACCAGGAGGGGATATCGGGAGGAGCCAACCGCCGCAGGCCCTTCCCATGTGACCTCCACAAAGGAGTTACCTGGAAGGCAAACTCCTCTGCATAAGCCTAACCCCAACAGCTTTATTATTCTGCCGACGGGGATGAGCGACCTGACCTTAAGAGTCTGCTATGTACACAGATCACAGCAATAGCTGCCGGCTCCAGTCATCCCGTGATATGGAAGCACAGACGGGCATAGGCAGTGAAACATCGCTGGCTGTGTTTCCGCATGAACGCAAAACCTCTAGCTTCTCGTCCAGACGGGCTTTGCGTGGGAGTCCAAGGAGCCCACTTAACGCCCTCCGGCAAAACCCCCCAAACGATTCATGAAGCTGTACTGTGGCTGCATCCAGAGGCTTGCAACCATTCATACGCGGAACTGGACGGTACCGACTTTCGTGCTTAGACGTGGTATGTAGCCGGTCAGGACAGCAGCAGCATGATAGTATCCGGCCAATTTCTTGGGTAGTTGAACCGCCAAGCAGGACACTCCGTCTCCGTCTCCTGCTCCCTCTCACTCTCCCTCTCCCAGGTCATCACCATCGCGCCAGACGGCATCATCGCCGTCGGTTTCCCTCCCACAGCAACTCCGAGCGCGGAAAAGATGCACATCCGGAGTCAAACCTTCGGATGCTCAAAATCCCTCTTGGCTTTGGCGATGGCATTGAGAAGTGCGTCCACATCATCGCTGACAAGTCTCCAGCTCTTCCTTCGGCCCTTGATGTTTTGGTATGCTCCCAACATTGCCGGAATCGATTGCGGCGGCTATCAAGTAGGTAGGTCGACGAGATTCCTCTAGCAGAACGACGCCAGCATAGGTAAACGAATGCCGACGTAATCGTAAATAATGCGACCCCCCGGTCCTTCTTCGTAGTCAAATCTGATTTTGCTGTAGATATCAGCTGAAAGTGGCTGACTGCTCGGGAGCTAGACGTCTTACTGCGCCACCCGTCTCCGCGGATCAATTCGTTACGATTCCATCCAGCGGGGAGGCAAATAGATCTGCCTGGAGGTCGTCGTCCCCTGCTGCTTCCTCAACTACAGCGATGGTCTGTGCAGCGTGAAAGATGTGGAGACTAAGAGCAGCGGAGGATATAACTACCGCTTGGACTAGTTATCTGTTAGCATATTTTGTTCCGAAATGAGGCAGAAATTTTGTGAAACAACTATATTTTGTATATACATAAGCGGAGAGCCGGCAGAGAAGTGATGTCATGCGGAAGTAAAGCTGTACAGCACCTGATACGTAAGCTCTACAACGCTATTAGGGCAATCTGCCCACTCAGCATGAGCTACCCTCCACCGCCGTATGCTGCAAGCTGATCCGTGTGGTTCCCAATCACATATCCACCCTCCTTCCCCCACCACCTGCCAGCGACCTTTCACTACCGCCTCGTTCGTTTTCCCCGTCTGGCTCGACAAACATCGGCAGCCTCCAAAGACTGTAGGACTATTGCCTCCGCGCACCGCTTGATCAGGCCTACATATGTAGTTACAACAAGGAAGTCCCCCCGATCCCTTTGTCCTTGCGCGAGCGGATAACCACCAAGCATGAAACGACTGCTTCGACCAAGGAATGGGCCGTTTGGTCCTTGTTCTTCCGCCAGAGTGGGTCCCCGCGGAGGGAAAATAAACGGGCAGTTTTCGGTCTCGGTCTCTTTTGCTCGATGGAACTGCACCCACCAGCGGAGCGGAGTCGAGGACTGGGTCCCGTGTGGGTGGGTGAGTGACCCCAGTGGCCCATCCCAAAGTAGTTGCTTGCGTGCCTATGAACTTACCAAACATACCTATATCCGAAGTGAACACCTATATTGGGCCCATATCCTGGATGGGTAGAGTCGACTGAGATATGGACGACGCCGTTCGGACCGGGTTTGAAGACTTTCGCACCAAGTAGATACTAGATATGTAGCTACCTGACACTTACCATGTGTATACTTGCCTTGCGAACAGTGTGAAAGACGGACATTCAAGCAACGTGATTACAGCGCCAAAAGAAAGGGCGCGGTATTTGTATGCATTCGAACCTTCAATGCCTGGAGTGAAATAGCTCGAATTATTCAAACGGCCGCAGCGGGGCAAGTGAAGAATAATCGCCGCAATGGGCGGCAGGTGCAGTACTTATGAGTCACCACAGCAATTGGTCCGTTTTTTTCTAAAACCCGAAAAAAAAAACAGTTACTTACCTGTCTGGGAGTTGCTACTAAGTACACAAACGGATCGGGAACCAAAAAGAAAATGGAGCCAAAGATGGAGAAGAAGAAAATGGGAAAAAAAGACATCGAATTGATCCTCCATCAGCCATCACATCGCAACCGCATCGCATACGAAATCCAACCAAGCACAAGGATAGGGGGAAAAGAAAATAACAGACGCAAGCAAGAAACAGCCAGTTATATCCACGGTTTACTGCCGGTCTCTCCCAGCATTACACGCGGAATAAACACCAGGATTCTCCGAACTCGGGGGCCTCTAAGCCTCGAACGCAACGTAGCCTGTGGGATTCTCCAAACTCGGGGGTCTCGCGCCGATCTGCGGAATACCGGAGGCATTCGCGATCGCCGAGGCACTCTCGAATTGCAGCTTCTGTCCCTGGCTTCCCATCCTGGCGGCTTCGGTAGCGATCATGTAGCCCTCCTGACCACCGATAGCGATGGCACGCTTGAGCTGTTCCTGAACTTGCGCGCACTGCGTGCGCATGGCAAGACGCTCCAAGAAGAGCTGCTGGCGTGCCTTCTCGATCTCGCGACGCTCCGCCTGCAATACCTGTTCAAGCTCGTTGAACTGGTTGAGTTTGTGTTCGAGCTTCTTGAGGTTGCAGTTGACTACCGCGTTCACCAGCTTAGTCATCTCGCGTTCCTCGTGAGACGCAAGGGCGGAGGCGCGCGCAGCGGAGGTGCTGAGGGCAATGGTAGCTGCCTTAGAAATGATTGACTCGCTGTCTTCTTCCTCGTCCGTGGGTTGACCTTCTCCGCTGGCCTCCGGTCCATCGACGTCCATGGTGTTATCGTGGTCGGCGGTACCCCCGGATTTGACTCCGGGAGTAGCGGCAGACGCTTCCTTGTCCGCCGCACCTTCAGCCGCGGGTGGCGAGGTGACAGTCTCCTTTGGCGCAGCCTTCTTTGGCGAGGAAGAGACTTGGAGGGTCAGATTCTTAGTCATCTCCTCAATCGAGCTTTTGGCTGCCGCGGCGGCAACGTTGGGGTCAACAATGCTAGCAAGAAATGCAACAACGCTCATGACGGGGTTGTCGGCCTGGGAGAAGGGCATTCGGCTGTACTGCAAGGGCCCCAACTGCTCGGGCTTCTCCTCGACGAAGTTCTCTTCGATGGGCATTTGCAAGAATCTTATCACGCACTGCTCACGCGTCCGGGTGCCGACGTGATCGGCGATCGCGTTCCAGTCCTCACCGTGCGTTTCAAGACCCTCTAGCAGCAGCAGCGTCTCCTGGTCCGTCCACGGCACCTCCCGGTCCACAGTTGTGTATCCCGGATCCTCCATCCGCAGAAACTCGGTGCTGGTAGAGTTCTGAGGGAAGCGGCCTTCCAGGTAGCAGTTCGGGCACAGGTCGATCAGCTTGGCATTGCGAGGGCTGCGGCTGTTGTGATAGCGCACCCGTGTGCAGTCCACGCCGCAGGCGAAGCAGTGATGCGTCTTCTTCTCGGCCGGCTCGTCATCCTTAGCATCGCCGTTCATGGAGGCGATCTTGTTGCCAGCAGAGTCGTAGATGTTCTTGCGAAGCTCCAGGTTTGACTCAAATCTGGCGGACGCACCGCTGAGGGCACGCTCGGTGGTAGCATGAGGTTTGCCAACAGTGGGGATCGCTCCAGGAGGAGGCTGAAACGGCAGCAGTCCACGAGGTGTATCGGCTGTGATCCGGAAGTGGCCAGTGTACGGTGGACCGATGTTTGAAGGCCTCGTCTCAGGGTCGATCTACAGAGCTGTCAGCTTCTCACCCGACAACATGTACGACAGAGTAAAGGAATGCATACCTGGTAATTGATCAATCCCCATTGCTCCAAGAAGGCGTGAACTCGCATGATCGAGCAAACATCACCGGCCAAATTCCTCCTGCACGCAGTCACGGTGAGGTACTCGGTGGGATTCAAGCGGTATGTGTTGATCATGAAGTCGCGGTAATCCTTGTACACCAGGGGAGTCTTGCTGCGGTTTCTGTTGTTAAAGAATTCAGGAAGACTCTTCTTCTCGATATCTTTGATCTTGTTCATGTCGAACCAGGTGGAATAGCTCGGCACGACGACCGCATGGGTCTGCTCGACGAGATAGCTCCTCGCAGCGTCCTCCATTTTCTTCTTTTCCGCTTCGGGACTGGTGACGGGTTGTGTGTTATTGGGGTTGGTTGGGTCGGCGGCGGCGGTGGTGGTGGTAGTGGTGGTGGTGGTGGCGGTGGTAGTGGTGTTGGTAGTTGATGCCTCTCCGTCACCGCTTCCAACCGCACCTTTAGAACTCCCTTCGCCGTTCGCCACCGCTGCTACCAACGCCTCAGCGCCGTTTTGAGCGTCGCCGGGGCCCGGCATACTATCGTCGGCACCTTGCATAAGCTGATCCTCCGTCTCGCCGCCCAGATTCGACTAATTGCACCCACCAACTATTAATGTCCACCCTCTTCTCCTCCAATACAACACACGCATACACACAGAAAACCAAAAACATACCTGCACAGCGATATCGTCCCCGCTCATGGCGACGTCCGTGGGCTCATCCATTCTCCCGACGGGGCTGTCGGCGAAACTTAGAGAATCGTCGTCGGTATTATTTTGTTGCTGCTGCTGTTGCTGCGCCTGACCGTGGTCCATTTTGTGAGGTAGGGAGGGAGGGAACAGGCGTAATTCAGGAGGATATTGGCTGGTGTGTCGGAAAAGGGTGTACGCGCGTTCGCGTAGCGGAATGAGTGAATGCTGAGTCGTTGAATCCGTGTCGCCGGATGGACGCGTTGTCAACCCCGCTGCGCTTGCGATCTGGGACTTTTGGGTGGCTCGGGGTGAGTTGTGTGCAGTTGGTAAACTAGAAGGCGCGCAACATATCTATGTAGTGGATGCATTCGATATATGGTAGCACCCGCACGTAGACTATAACTAGCGTGTGAAGGAACGGGGGGGCGGCCCTTGATCGATCAGATTACAGATTCAATCTCATTCGCTCCCACATCCAATTTTTATCTGATCTTGTTGGCACGTCTTTCCTTACGCAGCTAGTCTCACAGGCTTGTTAGAGTAGATGCACATCTTTTTTTTTTCCAAACCGTCAACCACATCCTCATACATACCTTGTATACCTCTGTCGCAGCTCAGAGCTCTCAAGGGACATGGGCGATAACCTGAGTTGTGGTGAGGGGAGGCATTTGACTTAGGGCAAAGCTAGTGGTTGCTGGGGAACACTATAAAAGGACGGCATTCTTTGCTGTTCCGTTCCCCACCCGTTTTCTTGTTGCACACCTCGTCTTGTTCCGCGTGTCTCAACCATCTCTCACCACCGTCTGTCCCCCCTGGTACCCACTGCCCTTGACTTGCCTCTTATCTACGAGCCGGCGCCGCGCCACCGTCACAACCTCATCGAAAGGGCGAGCCACCGCAGTGAACCCTTTCCTCGACCATCTCCTTCTCAGCAGCCCTCACAATCTTCGAAGAAAAGATGTCCGCTCCCAATCCCAAGGGTTTGCATCCCATCTCCATTCCCATCCCGCTCCACTCCATCCCCACGCTTTCCACCCGCAGCTCTGACGCGTGGGAATCCCATACAGCTTTCCCTCTCGCCGATGCTGCGCTCACCCAGCAGATCCTGGACATCATCCAGCAGGCGTCGCACTACCGCCAGCTGAAGAAGGGCGCCAACGAGGCGACCAAGACGCTCAACCGCGGCATCAGCGAGTTCATCGTCATGGCTGCCGATACCGAGCCGCTCGAGATCTTGCTCCACCTTCCGCTGCTCTGCGAGGACAAGAACGTCCCTTACGTCTTTATCCCCAGCAAGATTGCTTTGGGCCGTGCTTGCGGCGTCAGTAGGAGCGTCATCTCTGCTAGCGTCACAAGTAACGAGGCCAGTGAGCTCCAAGCGCAGATTCGCACCATCAAGGACAAGATCGAGAGGTTGTTGATCTAAGAGAAATGATGTGAGGACGTGGGATGGGAGCGGGAGGAGGGGGAAATGGGGGGTTGTTTGTACAGTAGATGTGGAAGACTTCGGTGTCGTTCTGCAATGGTAACGAAGAACATGTGCTGTGTCGATAATATGGTCACTTGATTCGCAACCCACAAATCCCCGAGTGATACCATATGCCTACTTGAACCAACAGCTACAGCCATAGTGAACACTATATTTGTAAAACGCTATAAAAAAAACGTGCATAACCTCTGGCAGCCTTCCCCAACGAAACATCACGGCGCAGAGAACGAAAAAAAAAAGGCCGAAAAAAAAGATTTTACATCTAGCATTCCCATCCTAAGCCATCCCATCCACTATGTCTGTCTCTCGCCTACTAATTCGTTCCTGTGACCGCAAGCCTACACATCGCATGTCAGCATGGGGCCTACATTATAAGCTAGAGGGAAACTCACTTCATGAGATGCTCCATAAAAGTTTGAAGTGAAACATCATCTGTAAAGATGGTCTGGGCATTCTGCGAGACGCCACCAATGCCACCAGTAGTATGGGTGGTACTGGGGTTAAGCTTCGACAACAAGAAACGCGCCTGGGAGCCACCAGCATCACAGACAATGAATCGGGGCAGAGGGAAGCGGTCTGCAATGAGCTCCTTGGCATCCTCCTTTGGCAGCTCGAGCAACTCCTTGAAGTTCTCGTATCCCTCCTGATCCTGGTACCCAATCTTCTTCCACTCGGCGATGGTCTCACCATGGAAGATCAGAATGTGGAAGAATGTGTCGAGCAGGAGGATAGTGCTCGGCTGGATGGAGGTGGAGTCCAAGAGCACGGGGCGCGGCTGCTCGTCGAAGGTGTATGAGTCCAGTGTGGGCTGGACCATTATGAGGGAGTTGCTGACGTCCTCGCGGTTGAGGACGTGGCGGTAAAACGCAGTCTCGTCGGGAGAGTTGTTGAATACCTGAAGGAACTGACTGCGTCGGAGGTGGAACATGAACTGCGGGTAGAGGGTAAAGTTCTTGTCTAGACGGAACGAGGTAGGGTCGTCTTTTCGGTAATCCGCGAACCTGGAGCAGAGTCGGATAAGCATGCGATCAACCCACCGCAAGACATCTGGCCCATCGTCGACCTCGGCCTTGAAGACCGCAATCCGGGCCATCAGTACGGCTGCCGTCTCCTGGTCGAACGAATGCGCGATGGATGGCTCGCCGCTCGGGGTGGTAATGTCGCGTCCGATGGTGGTCACACGGAGGTGAAATTGTCCCGACGAGTGCTGGTAGTACGTCAAGAACTGGATGATGCCCTTCTGGGGGCTCTGTTGGGTTTGTGCGGGCCCAGTCTGAGACGCAACCTCGAAATAGGTAGCGACGGATGTCGTTGGCGTGATTCCGCACATCTTCCACGAGCACGTGTTTCCAATACCAACTTCGGCCTCGCCAACAGATGTTGACTTCTTGTTCAGAGAGACCGCATGACCGATCAGACCGGTCACCTTCAGCTCCTTCGTGGTCAGCACCTCCAAAGAAGCATTGAAGCCCATCAACAAGTTGTCGTTGGCGTCCCTGTCGAATATCTTGACGAAACTCTGCCTGAACATGGACGAAGTGAAGCTGTCGGTAAGGATCATGTGACCTCCGGTGTGGTTGGCTAGAGACTTCATCTCGAGCAAACCAACCTGGTCCAAACATCCGGCGAAGATGTCGATGATGTGGCCCTTGTGCGCCGTTCTCTTGGCCATTTGGTCGTAGAACTTAGACAATCAGCAGCGCTCTCCCCCCACCCCCCCACATGCATCAGCGGAAAACCCCATACCTTCGTCGCCTTCTTATAGTACTTGATGTTGTCCCGCTCGATGTCGTGGTGAGAACGAATCGGCTCCCTCAATTCCGGGCCAACGACAATTCCGGGACCTTCGGTGCTGGGCCCACCAGCGAAGAGCATGATCCTCGCGCCCGTATCGGCGAAGGAAGTCTCAAGCAGGCCAACAGCGACACTCAACGCCACACCGGTACACCTGAGAGGCCTCTTGTCGTTCGCAACCGGCCAGGGATCCTTTTGCAGCTGCTCGAGGGCATTCGTCAACTGGAACTCGCAGCTCTGGACTGGGAGAAGGAACCGCGAGGAGGGCGGAATGTGTGCCTGCGGGCGTCCGGGAATCATGGGCTGCTGTGGGCGAAGCCCGGAGCCGAGGAGGCCGAGCATCTCCTGCACCTGCTTCGCGGTGTACTCCTTGTTGCCACGGAATACGTAGGATTTGGCACACTCGGTGTATCCCAGTTCATGGATATGTGCCTAGCGCGTCTCGGATCAGCCCTGACACTCCACCGCAGTATCGTGCGTGCCACTCCGCGTTTTCGTACCATAGTGCCGAAGGTGATCAATCCGACCAAAGCATGCGGCGGGAGCAAGCTCAAGCTCATGATCAGCGAATCCTTGAGGGCCTTGAGGGAGTCCTCCTCCTGGCACGTATCCACGACGAACAGGAAGATCGGCGGAGCGGAGGCGGGACGCGCGAGCTTGTACTCAATAGTGGAGTACGCGGGCGAGAGCTCGAGAGGCCACGCATTCGGACCGATGTCCTTGTAATGAGGCGGCAGCTGGTTTCTCTGAAGACAGAACGGGCATATCCACAGCTTTGCCCGGGCATCGACTTGACTGCACATCACCCATCATGGTCATCATCAGCACACACACCCCTTTCTCCAGTTCCGGAGGTGGTCATCATGGGAAAGCGAACCAGTACGGATTGAGCACGGCTCTGCACGGCGATTTACAGGTAACCGGTTCGTAATGCACCGGCTGGTTCTCCTTCTCCTTGAGCGGCGTGTAGAGAACTCCAAGCGGCACGACGAGTCGACTGGACTCTAGACGGTTGCTGGGGAAGACGTTCCAACTGTAGACCCAGAGGGAGGGGTTCAGTACATCCACTCTCAGGACAAGAGACTGGTGGGTACTAGTAGGTAGGTGGTAGCAACCTTAAGCGAACGCCGTCCTGCTCTTCCGCCATCAGCCACTGATCTTTCAATGCCTCCATATCCATCTTGACGGAAGTAGAAGTTCGGCAGAACTATAGATGGTTAAGAAGTATGTTATGTATCGAGCTTCTTTGTTACGTGCAGGGGCGGTCGCTTGGGGGGGTTTTTTTTTCGATCAGCCGAGGGAAAGGAAGGGAGACGGGGATTCTGTTTGGAGGGGTGGGTGGGTGTGTGGGCGATGGTGATGGTGATGGCGATGGAGCTGCGGTCTGGTCTGGGTTGACGTTGCTTGCGCACGCAGGAGGTCCGGAACTTGGCATTGGGACCCCCCCAAACACTACCGTGTCATTTTCTCGACAAAATACCCCTGCAATCCCTAGCAGGGAATAAAGATGCTAGATACATAATCTATATCTATCAAGATTGACAGGGTGGCGCATACCAAGACGAGGCTGGTATCGTTCCCAATATTGCCGCAAACCAAAAATGAGTACTTTCACCCATTCTACTGTATATCTGCCCTATGCATATTTTTGAGGCGAAGAGGGAAGTCTTCATCGAGCGACCAGAAAGGGGCCCCTCCCCGCAAAAACCACAAATTAAGAAACTGCACAACCAAGATAAACTCAAAATGGAAAAAAAAAAAAACCCCCCAGTCGTTGGGGGTAGAAGAAGAGAGAGCAATTATTCGTCTCGGCCGGAGACTGTCTCCGATGAACAAACCGCTTTTTTTTGTCTTCGCATCGGTGCTATGTGTACAACCAGGAGTCAATCCGTTCCAATGACCGATGTGGATCGATGAGGGGCCACGAGGTAAATGACTTTTGGATGGGGTACATACTACCAGTAGGTACTACATAATCAGTATCACTCACACAGTCCGAACGTATGCACAACGAGCAAAATCGGCCCGTCCAACGACAGCATTCAGAAGCTCGGAAGGAACAGACTCACTAAAGTGCTTTCTTTCTCTTTCTCTTTCTCTTTCTTTCTCCCTACCACGGCCGCTGGTATGGCGCGGACAAGTCTCTTTTCCTTATGTATGTATTCGGCAACACCACGGTTTCCTCGACTCTGGGAAGCGGGAAACGCTATGTGTACCCTCTACAGCAACAGACCACCCAAATGTGCTTCTAATTCAGAGCTACATACATTCCGGTGCACAGCAGATAATATAGAGTACTCTACAGTAAAGTATGTATGAGCACCGGAGAAAAAAAAAGGCACCATTGTGCTCGACATGGAATGCACTCCGTTCTCCTTGATGACATCATACCTAGTGTAACTCTGTAGGTACAAACGACAACCTTCTATCACATTTAAGCAGGCAAACTTGCAGACGAAAAAATATGCAGGGGAAAAAAAAATAACCAGCTCAGCAAAAGGACTCCAGTATTTGCACGTATTCGATGCCCAGCATACCGAGAGAAATAAGACGACGAAGGCAAAAGGACAACCCCAACCCATATGGCTCGGAAGTAAGAACGCCACCAAAGTGGAGGGTGGAGGGGAGCAGATTTACCTACTCTATCAGTCTGAAATTTCCCCGGCAGAGAGGGAAAGATGTAAAGAAAGAAAAGAAAGACAAAGAGAAAACACCAGCCGAAGTTTTACCAGCCAAATCGATTACACCAGCCCTGTTCACCGCCGCATGAAACAAACCACCACTGATGCCATCGCAAGAAAACGTTCTGTAATTCGGCCACCATCTTTTATTAAAGAGCAGCTCTAAGCCAAGTAACCTGTAGAGGAGGAAGATAGAGTCAGCATCCCATCTACACGCAAATATGCACGCATATGCATAGAAATTACCTAGGCGTTCCCCATCGAGTCGCTCCAAATACTCTTTCTCCAGCAAAATGTCTATACATTTCTTGATTTCGGGTATCTTCGGTGTAAATCGCGTTGTGATTTGCTCGATGGTCTCCTGTACGAGAACCACATGCTTCATCACCTTCCGCGCCTTCATGATACGCACGATGGCCGACTTGTGATAGCTGTCAGCCAGAATACTCGAAAGAGTGTGTTTGGCAAATACTAACCTGCATCAACAGCTTTCTGTCTTCCTCGATCGTCTTGTGTGTCTCTTCGATCTCTTGCTTCTGCTCGGCCTTGACCGTGATGTTCAGGTTCACACGAATCTTCTTACTTCTGAAGTCCGTGTTCAAGGTGAAGGTCGTGTCCGGCCCAGGCCTTGCACCGGGAGGAGAGATGGTTAAGACCTTTGCCTTCAGGAACACGCCTAGCGAAGGATCTAGGAAGTCCCTGGTGAGCCCAACAGTCTTGTCGATATCCTCGTACGTCACCGTCAATTGGTCATTGAAGAGGAGCAATATCGCCATCTGGTAGGTTGACACTTGGAAAGTGTATGGTACCTTGGTGTTCTTGCAGTAGTTGGCCTTGAGATCACCCTTGCATAGATGCCACAGCCATGTGAGCTTACGGCCGGTGTGTTTCTGGTTGTAGAACTCGACGAACCGAGAGTATGTCTGCACGATGACCTCGGGAATGTTGAAGGGCGTATTGGGCGGGTTGAGTGGCCAGAATGACGTACCCAATACCTGACATGAAAAGTCCACACCTGACCCGCTGTCCGGCATTGCGTTGAACCATTCCTTATACGAATCGTTCAGATCCTTGGAGATTTGCATGTCCTGGAACATGCGCTGCAGTTTGTTGGTGTATTCGAATCCACATGCCTCCTTAAGCTTTCCGATCATACTCGTTTCGGCATCGTCCGAAGCCGAGAGGTTATTCACCAGTCGTTTGGCGAGCATCTTCGAGTAGAACTTCTGGAAAACATCCTTGTCTTCCACGTACTTGAACACCGTCATGATGGCCGCGAGCTTGCCCTCAAGATCCGCTTCCTCGGCGCTCTTGGCACTCTTCCGGAGGAGGGAGTCAGCATACTTCGCCAACAATTCTGGCGACTTTGTCGACGCCGATTTGCAGACTTGATTCCTGTTGACAAACTCGCGGCAAGCATTGTCCAAAGATCGCACAAATTCCGCCTCTCCCTTGAACGCCGTATTGACAAGGTTTTGGTACCGCGTGTGGACCTCAAGGAGAGCATCCACGTACACCTTGGGCTCAAGACCGTCCCCTCCATCGGCGATCTTGTCCACAGCGGACGCGCCGGCCCGTCGCACGTGCGCCTCAAACTTCGTACGAAGAGGGTCCAAACCATCGGGAATACGTGAGAGCAAGTTATACATGCGCTGCAGGTCTGCCTGCCGATCGTTATCTAGGAGAACCTGGAACTCTTCTCGTAGTAGTGTCGCGTGCTCGTGGATGAGTACCCGTTCGCAAGTCTTCATCAAGGGCCCACTGATGTCGGGGTGCAGGTACATTTGCACCCGGTGTTGCTCCTCCGTCAGTCTGGCTTCAGCCTGTATCCGGAGTTAGCCGGATGCTTCTCGATCGCTGCATGTGGCGGGTTGGACCGCCTACCTTTTTCATGTACTCGACAACACTGTTCTCGGCCACAAACTGTTTGGACTCGACCTGATAGTAAGTCGTCGTCGCCTCCAGGAATGGAATTTCAAAGTATCTGCGGTAGACATCGAGTGTCGACTTGGTGGAATCGTTCTCGTCCAGACCGAGGGACACAAACGAATCGACGATGCTCTTAACCATAGCCGTCTCAATGGTTTCGCCATTACGTTGCCTCTCCACGAGCTTGAGCACTCCTTCCATCACGCACTTCTGAACATCGTCGAAAAGGTCCAGCCTCCATCGCACAAGGTGAAGCTACAATCCCTATCAGCAAGAGGGAACCATCGCAGAGTTCCGCGAGTGAAAAAATCTGTACCGTGTAAACGTCGTAGATGTTCTTCTTCCCCTCGTCCATCTCCCGCTTCACCCAGTGCCGGTTGAGATACCGGAAGAGATGGTTGATGAACTTAGCGGCCGTAGTGTACCTGTCCCATTCCTTGATGTAGAAGGCCAGTAGCGCTTCATCGGTGTGCTTCTGGGATTCCTAGTAAACAAAAAAAAAAACCCCCCCCGGTCAGTATCTCAGGGAATCTCGAGTTATACACCAGCTGTGCTCACCAGCTTCAATCCGGACAAATGTCTGGTCAAGTACCCGATGAGATTGCTGTAGAGATCCTCTCCGAGAAGGTGGGCTTTGGTGGCGGAGGTCAGTAAACGGCCCGAAGAGAAGCACCATGAGAAAGACGAACCACCTCGATGACCACCGGCGGCCTGCTGGAGAGTCGGGCTCGCACTAACAGCTCGTTGGGATGTACAGAAGTTGTGGACAGCCCTACCATAACGACGTCAATACTTTCGCGCCCGCGCATCACACCGACCCGGAGGAGGACGAAGAAGACGGGGAAGGAGGGCTGTACGTGTAGACACCCATGTACTAAAACGCAAGCAAAGCACGCGATATCAGCACCCCATTCATCTGAACACCGCATCTTACTGATTACTGTAGGGGAAATACTGTGGTCATATCCATCCCACTGTTCAGATCCCGCATGATCTTCTCAACACCTTGCTCGAGGTAGTTCCATCTGCACACGCGAAGATCAGCGACCTTTGGTTCTCCACAAAACTAGCCGCAGCGGTGGCGGCGGCGGTGAGGGCGGCGGGGTGGCGGAGATAGCAGGGTGGGTGGGTAGGTCTCACGTCGCCGAGAGATCCTCTCGATTCGGAGTGTTCATAGTGCGGACGATGCTGAACAGCAGTGTATTTCCTGGGATCGTCACTGGTTGGTAGGTTGCTGATGGGGGGCGGTTGTCTCGAGAATGGTCCCCCTCCGATGTCCCCCGTTCAGCAATGGCGACGGTAGGCGAAGGAACTGCGGAATGAAGGCTAGCCAAGCTTCGTTGCGTAGTGTATGATTCCGGAGAAGGAGGGAGATGGGAGGGTGCCGGATTGCTGGGGCAGGACGGACGGGGGGGTGGTTAGAAAGGATGTTAATTTGCTGAGAGATACGGAAAGGGAAGTGAACTTTGATGGGAGGTTGTGAGTAGATAGGTGAGACGTGTGTTATGTAGAAGTAGGTAGGTAGGTATTGTACAAAGCATGGGGCCTTGAGCCCCACTCGGACCTAACCGCTGGCCGCGAAGGGTCAACCGCTTCTGTCAAAGAATTTGATAGGTAGCTGCAACGCCAAGCCTCCTCACTTGACAATCCTCATGTTGGCCTCTGGAGCGACACATACATACACACAGAAAAGCCGACAATCAGAACTCCCGGAGCTTGTCTTCAATATCCCAGTCTCCTAACGAGCATTCGGTCTTTCGGAGTAACCACCGAGATATCTACATCGGTATAATATCCAGATGCTTCATACTTGGTATCTCTTATGTGTGCGCGGTATCAGTACAGATAGCAGTCAGAACTGGTACCTTCGCTGGCCATTCGACAGCACGGACAGCCTGTTGAACAACATGCTGCCAGCTTCGCAAGAACTCATGGATTCTTACGCCAAGTGGAAATTGCAGAGTTCATGGTCTGTCACTCGATATCTCTCTACGAACGTCCTGTCCGCGACCTGCACGATTCTGGACTAACCTCACTACATGCGCCCCTCAACGGGCTCTACATACGAAAGCTCAGACCTCACAGGAGCCTCAACAGGCAGCTAAGGTAGTCAAATTACAATCGCCACACGCACGGCCACGAAAGTGTTCGGCGACGCTAGATGACCAATCACTTGGAACCCGAAAATCAATCGTTGCCATTTGTCAAGTGGACTGCACAACCCATCGAGTGCCATCACATGAACACTCCAATCCACAACAACCAGCAAAAACCAATCCCAAGCGACAGGACATCCTGTGCCGCTCCCTACGAACCAGTAACCTAAGTAGCCTCCCCCCCCCCCCCCACAACAAGGAAAAAGAAGCGGAAAAAAACAGGATACTCAAACAAGTAGAGTGTGTGTATGTACAACGCAGTGGGAAAAGACGGAAGAAGAATCGGAAGAAGAGAACGAACTAGCAGTGACGAAAGAAAATGGAAAGAAGAACAGATACCACCGCGCCACACATTCCCCCGCAACGCCAATAAAAAGAAATTTCCAGTATATGTACCCTCTCTGGAGTCTCAACTTAAGCCCAACCCCTGTTTATGTCACAAAGAAACGAAAGAAAGAAAAAAAGTTCCGTAAATGGAGGACAGTAGTATGTAAGGGCAAGAAAAAAGGAACAGAAAGAAACGGATGGCAGGCAGGAACCATACACCGATCTATCGGGAGGATGTGACGCGTTCGACGACCCTAGAGAAAGAATCAGTCGCCTGCCCGTCAGACGGAGAGCGAAGCGCATATACCTAAACACGCTCACGGTGAATGTCGAGACCCACGCGCACAGAGCGAGGAAGAGAAAAGCTGCCAGGGCCCTCTGGCGGTCACAGATCGGATCTATGGCCCCGTTTGCCTGGAATTGGGTTGTCAGCACTGCACTGCTCCCGTTTTCCCGACCGATCCGGGGGGAATGAATACAGTACCGTGGCAATTTCATCGAAGAGTACGGCGCTTCGGCAGCTCCAACGCACGTCAAAGAGGGAATCAAAAGCTAGGGAAAGGTTTGCCGAGTCGAAAACGATAAAAACCAGATCGAACATGACTGTAGGTCCGGTCAGTCAGGCGGGATGTAAAGGAAACAGTTGGTGCGAGAGGCCGAGCATACTCAATCGTATCTTCACGGTGGGCGAACGCAAGCCCAACGGTTTGCCCGAGTATTCGTCATATGTGATATATATCAAGTATACCAAGGCCAACGCGTCGACGACGATCGCCATGATGGTCGAAGCCTTCTGCTCCACACCATACGCCATGCTCATGTGAAAGATGTTTCCAGCGAGCGCGAGCGCCACCAGGGACAGCGACCAGATGATGGAGCGGAAGGTCAGAGGGACCATGGGGCTGTTCAACAGCATGATCTAGAACGGAGACGGGATTTAGCCCCTCCCTATGTGCAACGCGAGGGGAACGGAGGGCGGCCCAACGTGTATCCGCTTGTACCATATCCGCCGCTTCTTCTTTCCGAACAGCTCCCGCTGATCATCGCCGGAGCCTTCTTCGCCGTTCTCGGGATCCTGCGTGCTCGCAAGCCAAGGACCCTCCAGATTCGGTTGCTGCGCCAGCCAGTCGGTGTTGTCCTTCTCCGAATTCGAGGGCGTGCCGGGGGGGGCGGGGGGATAGAGGGCGGTGCCTTCGACGAAGCCCCGCCACCTGCTCGCCTGGACGAGGCCGCCGCCAACGTGATTCCCGTAGCTCGGGGCCGACGGCGTTACCGGAGTTCTCTCGCGCTGGGCATCGTAGACGGAGGGGCCCAGATGTCTTCGGACGAGCGGTGGCGGCAGCCGTGGGAATGTGGTGTCGTCGTCTTCATCCTCTCCCCGCGTGTAGACCCAAGCTAAAAGAGGACACACAAGTGGCGTTAGCCATCGAACGCAGTGGGCGGTGCACCATCACCGTTTTCCCGTCCCATCCATCTCGACATAGCTAGCAGAGGCGGGCGGAGAAACAAACTGGGTAGAGTCCGTACGTGCCGCACAGGATCTGGCGACATGGATGAATGAGGAGCGTCCCTGCCGCCGCTGTTGTGGGGGTTGACGGTGATTGTTGGAGAAGCAACGTCGCCGAAGGACTTGAAGGAGTCAGGGGAACTTCCGGCCGAGGAAGCCGCACGGTCAGCGGCGGCGCCAAGTCCATGGTGCTTCCGCTGCGACGATGACATAGGCGACTGGTCCGAAATGGAATGCGGGATGCTCAGAGGTGTCAGGCCATTGGCGGCGGCTGAGGAAGCGGAGGCGGAAGCGGTGCTGTTGCTGTTTTTGTTGGCGACATTATGGGGCACATCGAGGGGAGCGACGGGATGGGTAGCCATCGCCCCAACAGGCGAAGGCTCTCAATGGATTGGACAGCACGGGCGGACTGGGAGGGGAGGGGGATGGGATGTTGAGACAGTTGGGGGGGGGATCCTTTATTTTCTTTCTTCTTTTTCCTTTGGGGGGGGGGGGGAGGTATCGTATCTATATGAAATGGCTGTTTGATCGAGCACGTTAGATATGCGTGGGATGCCGGTGCAGATGAACGGACGGGCAGTTGCCGGGAGGGACGCAGCCAGCGCGAGAAGGTGAAGGTGTTGTGTCTCTTGATGATTCCTCGAGATGCAGCGGAGTCGAACCGAATCAGTTGCGCCTTGCCAGAGTCGCCCCTCCTTCCGTGCAGAAACCAGGAACTGGAGTTTGGTGCAGCATGCGAACAGGGAAGTCTGGTGGGAAGGCTCGACTGCAAATTGCAGCGGAATTAGAGTATGAGCGAACCCGGGGGGGGTGGGTGGCTGGGACGCTGACGGGGAGACTAAGCGGCATGCGGAGTGGTGTGGCGCTGGGCGAGATGGAAGAAGCGCAGCAGGATGACGTAGAGACAGATCCGCTGGGCCCAGCACTGGGGTCGGGGCACATCGTTACACCGTGCCACCCGCGACGACAGTCGGTGGGTTGGCTGCCTGCATGGCATACATACTACATATCATATGTGCGTGCGGACTCGCAACCCCCACATCAGCACAATCGTGGACACACATACATACCGCAGCCCTCGTGTTGGTTGTCCGAAGAGTATTTGCGAGGCTGGCAACATCAATCGAATGGAGACGCCCGGGGGGGTCCGGAGAGTGGAGTCGCGTGAGCACATTCCAGGTGCGTGCTGGTAACTGCCTAACTAATGCATTGCTGTTTGATGTCTGTCTGGCCAGCTGTCCGCTCAAAACGACAGATTTCACTCACTCACTCTCACACACACACACACTCTCTCTCTCTCGCGGTCCAGACGTCTCGTCCGCAAACCCTATCGAGTCTATCGATTGCAGCGCCCCGCCGCCGTTCCCCCCTCGGCCGCACCACCATACGCACGCACACGCACTCCGGGGCTCGCAGAGACAGCCAGGAAGAGCGTGTTCGGTCCAGTGCGTTGTGCTTGCAGTGCCGGGCTGTGAAGCGTCACGACTGCCCCGTGTCAACTGCTGCGCCTTCCTTGCGGAGTCCCGGAACCGCAAGTCCATCTCTCGCATCCAGCTTCGTCCGGGAGCCCGGGAGCCCGGAAAGCCGGCTTCGTGGTGGCCGCTCGGCCTGGTCCGACGAGAGAGGTAACCGGTGTACTAACAACGGCCCGCAGCGTATTGGTGCGGCACTGCGATTCCGTTGAGCGTTCACCTATCTAACTTCACACTTATATCTACGCAAGCCCCCGCGCCACACCGGCCACACCGGCCACACCGGCCACACGGCCACGGAGCCAATCGCGGGCCCCAGATCCCATCGACCGGCCAGGCGCGTGGTTGCTTCATCTTGTCGTTGCTTCGAATGATCTTCCCTCCCACCGATCCGTGCTCCGATCTCCCTCCGCCAGAGCTGCGCGGTTATCGACAAGGGGCAGCTCTGTCTCCAACTTGGTTCGCGAGACGAGACGGGGGGTTTCGCAGGGATCATTGGTCCGACTAGTGCTCCAGATCCGCGAGTGGGAGGGATGAAACGAAAGCCGCATCTCTCTATCTACTCTTCATATACGCGTGATACGTGGGCGGAAAGGATGAAGCTTCATCAGCTGGAAAGCGGCGACTGTCTGCGGCCATGGAGAGAACTCTATAGTGAATTCCGGTGGAAACACAGCCACAGCGTGTGCCCTATGTCCCCCCCCACCCAGCGCCATTGGTCCCAAGCCACTTCTGCCGAGACTTCTTGCTGTCCGTCGTTGTGGCCATCGCACGTCGTGGGCTTTTTTGCCTTCGCGTTCGTTTGCGCTCCTTACGTGGGAAGCAGTGCGCCGTGCAGATGCGGTACATAAACTTGGAAGAGCTGCCCCTCGGAGTCGGCGAAACGTTTGCCCCGCCATAGTTTGCGCGCTCTAGATATGACATAGCTGGGAGAGCAGTTACATGAGACACTACTACTAACCTTCACCATCTTCCCCCGCCAACACAACCCAAACGACAACCGTCGGACAGAGAAAAAGGAACCATGAGGCTATTCCTAATCCCGATCTCGACGAGGCGAACTCTCATCTACAGCCAGCGATTGAACAAGATTACGCACGCCCAGCCGTCGCTCGCGGATAAGGCGTCTACGTGAGTATCACATTTTCGCACCTTTGGAGGGGGAGCCTATATACTCTGCAATGTACCTGACACGAATGAACCTTTCTTCTGACCAGCCGGGCTTCGCAGTTGTGGCTGAAATGGGTGCGGAATTCTTTCTCCGGGGGAGGGGATGTTTGCGCGGCTGATGCGGTGCGTTGTAGGAATCCGGAGAGAAAGGCTGGCAGAAACGAGTCACCGACTACGGGAACAAACTCTTCAACCGAATACCGTTCGAAGAATGGTCCCATGCCCGATCGCCTCCTCCTCCTCCTCTTCCCGCGACTAACGCATTCGATCTAGGGGATTGAAATCCATCCCTCCGCTCTCGGCGCGCCGGCAGCAGCAAGAAATCGACGGCTTAAAGATCGAGGTGATCTACCCACCGAGCATAATCCCACCCTCGTCGGTACCGTCGCTGCTGGCGAGGCTTTCGACGGAACGCAACGCGATCCACCGCAAACGTCTGATGTGGTCGCTGATCGGCATGCCCATCGCGGCGCCGTTCGCGCTCGTCCCCGTGATCCCGAATCTGCCGTTCTTCTACCTGGCGTACAGGGCGTTCTCGCACTGGAAGGCGCTCGAGGGCGCCAAACACCTGAACTTCCTGACGAAGAACGGTCTCTTCCAGCCCGTGGAGAACGCGGCACTCGATGCCGTGTACAGGAGACATAAGAAGGGCGCCGTGATCGACGCCGAGGCGCTGCATGCCGAAACGAAGGTGGAGTGGGCGACGACGGATGCGGCGGCGGCGGTGGAGAGAGTCAATTCGGAGGGTGCGCCTGCGGACGAAGGGGAAGAGGTACTCCTGCTCCGTGAACATGACGCGCAACATGTGAGTTGCATTCCTTCGGCATTTCGCAGGAGTGAAAGCTGATTTTGTCGCGGATCGCCCGGGTCGTCGGCGTGCCCGCCTTGGTGGTGGAGTGCGGGCGTGCTTGTCGCCAGGTCGCAGCGCAGATGCAGCTCCACGCGGAAGAGGAGTCGCAGGCAATACGTGTGGAGAAGGCTCAGGCGAAGGAAAAGTTATAGGTTTACGGACGATCAACCAAGGGGGTCGTCCCATCTCCTCGTGTGTACGATACTATACGATAGGGTGCGATGTGCGGTCACGTGCAAGGTAAGGTATGATTTCGGTCACGAGTGATAGGGATGAAGTAGGATTGGAGGCAATCAATGTATACTTAGAATGATGGTTGGCTGGGTAGATAGTGGCGTTTAGAGACAGAGTTCCGATTACGTAACGACATATTCACTTTCCCGCTTCACTTGGAAACAAGCCAAACCGTTCCCACCGCCGTCAACGCCAACACAGCATATCCCGTGCGGTAGACATCCTTGATATCCAGCAGCTTCGCCATATCCCAGCAGAGGTGCCTGAGGCTGTTGAGCGAGTGGTAGGCGAATGGCAGAGCGATACCGAGTTTCGCCGCGATTTTGGCGGGCCAGGGGAGGGCGCCGAACGATGCAGCGAGCGTGGCAACGTCGAGACCGGGCAGGCCGACGCCGTACCCGACGAAGTAGGCGTAGATCAGCCCGGCCAGCGCAACGCCGGTGATGCGGTTCGCCGCGGACCCGTACCACGTCAGCTGCGGCTGGTAGATGCTCAGGTGCGGTGCGAGCGGCCGGTTCTTCCGCTGCGCTGCCAACAGCCGGTGCTCCTCCGCCGACGTCGTGCTGACCGTGCCGCTCGGCGTGGCGTGAGTCGGCGCCACCCGCTGGGAGGCGAGTGCCGCCGGGAGCGGGGAGCACTGAGTGTGTCAGCACTTCCGCTCTCTCTCTCTCTCTGTGTGTGTGTGTGTGCTGTGGCAGGGGAGCTCACTTTGGCGAAGGAGGTAACGGACGCTCATTTTTTTTTTGGTTCGGCTGGTAGGACGTGGTGGAGTGAGAGAGGTCGAGCTGATGCGATGGAGAGAAGACGGTTCTCTGTGTTGTGTCGTCGAGTGATGTAAGTGATGTAATGAAACCTTATTGCTCTACATTTTAACCCCCCATAACGGCCAGGCACGGACAGCCCCGGACCTAACACACCGGGGCCTAGGGCTCTAGAGTCGTCCTTCGCATTCCCTATACTGAGCTGCCGGTTGCTAAGCTCGGGAGCTCCAGGCGGGCCGAACACTATCGCCTGCCCCCCAATAGTGGCCCGCTCGCAGTCTTGGGCCGTCTGCTACTGCTCCCACTTGCAACAGCACCCCCGCGTGGGTTGCATTTCTTTTTCCGGATTCGCTGCACCCCATATCTCCTTCCTTTTTATACGGGCATTTTGGACACCAACTCGCACATATCCTGCCGGGCCCTCTCTCGAATCGACACAGGTATCGTCCGGACACACAGCTTTCGATGAGCGACGCCGCCGAACCGGCCACCGATGGAGGGCGGCGGGGCAGGATGCCGCTGCTTCCCGGACGGCGGCCATGGCGACACCGTCGAATGGATGCGGACGCCCCCAAGGTCGCGGCGATACTGTACTCTTCTAGCGGCAGGAGGAGCAGCTACGCCCCGGTCGTCTCCTCCCCGCTGAAGATGGGTGCGGACGGCGCGGTCAGCAGTGAGGGAAGCGACGACAGCGAGGAACCGCCGCCGCTCGCTCCGCGGAGGAGTCTGAAGATCCGGGTTGTGAAGCCGCACGGCGAGACGGGGCCGATCGATGACGGGGGAGTCGCCACGGCCAGCTCGGAGCCGTCTTCGGCGGGGAATACGCTCAGAAAACCCTCGCCGACGGTGTCGTTGCAGAGTGTGGGCAGGGACTTCTCGCGGTATCCGTCGTCTACACAGTCGTCGGGGAAACTGGTGGATCTGAGTACGCCTTCTGGGTCGCAGACCCTGGTTAGTCGGGAGGTGAATGAGGACATAAGGCAGCTGGGAAGTGGCTTTGACACGAGTGATCCCGAGCGCGGGTACTCACCGTACCAGCAGCGACGGGGCCCACCGGTGCAGTATCCTTCGATCGACGAGAAGGAAGACGACGACAACTTGCACAATCCTGACGGGGAGGACGACAGATACCTTAGCCTACGGGAGTGCTTTGCCCATTGCAGCTGCAGGTTTCTGCTCACCTTTATGTGCTTCATCATGCTTATGATCGGGCCAGCGGTGCTGTTCATTGTCTGGCCGATCGTCACCTACGGCCGCTCTAGGAGAGGAGGTTCGGATATCGAGGTCGAAGTGCTATCGAAACACAAGTATCCGATACTGCGCGCCGCTAGGACCTCTTTGATCGATCCAGACACCCCAAAGCACGCCATGACACGGCAGTCCGTCCTCGGCCAGGGCAAGCTCAGGCTTGTCTTCAGCGACGAATTCAACCAGGACGATCGAACCTTCTACGAAGGCGATGATCAGTTCTGGCAAGCGGCGGACTTCCACTACGCTGCAACGAACGACCTGGAATGGTATGACCCGGACGCTATAGTGACGTCCAATGGGACTCTGCAGATCAAGATGCAGGCGCTGCCCAACCACAATTTAGATTACCGTTCCGGAATGCTGCAGAGCTGGAACAAGATGTGCTTTAAGGGAGGAGTGATGGAGGTCTCAGCATCTCTCGCGGGACCCGCCGGTGTGCCTGGATTGTGGCCAGGAATCTGGACATTGGGGAATCTTGCACGGCCTGGCTATCGTGCGACGAGCGACGGCGTTTGGCCTTATTCTTACGACCGCTGTGATGCTGGAATCACGCCGAATCAATCAAGCACGGATGGTTTGTCGTTCCTGCCGGGTCAGCGATTGGCGAAATGTGTGTGCACCGGCGAGGACCATCCTTCCCCGGGAAAGGGAAGAGGTGCGCCGGAGATAGATGCCCTGGAGGGAACGGCGGAGTATGATATGCGAGTCGGCGTTGTTACTCAATCCAGCCAGGTGGTCCGTATTGCCCTGTTACATGCGCATATAGTACTGCGCGTGCGGGGTGCATGGTGCTTACGATCAGTCAGTAGGCGCCATTCGATATTTGGTACCGAGTCGATCATAACTTCCTTGCGATAAGGGATGAGAAGATCACCCAGCTGAACGGGTGGCGTGGTGGCCCGTACCAGCAAGCTATAAGTGGTGGGTATACCTATCATCCTTCCGCAGCGAAGTCGGTCCTCACCATCAGCAGGTGTTACGACCCTTAACAACGACTGGTACGATGAGGTTCAGGTGAGATGGTCCGCCGTTAGGTCGGGGCCACGGTCTAACAAACGCCTGCTAGTATCAAAAGTATGCATTCGAGTACATCCCCGGAAAAGAAGACGGAGCAATTGCATGGTTCGTTGGCGACGATGAAACATTCCGCATGTCAGGTAGCTACCTATGTTTCCCCTTCTCTGGACTTGCAATTGCTGAAGTGAGTGGGGAAAAAAAAAGGCAAAGCAACCGGACCCAACGGAAACATCGGGCAGCGAGACGTCTCTCGCGAGCCAATGTCAATAATATTGAATCTTGGGATGAGCTCGTCGTGGACCTGGATCGACTGGGCTATACTTGGGTAACATTCGATGGATCCATTTCGAGTGTTCTATGGGTGTTGACAGTGCACGGTAGTCCACGGCTTGCAGAAGGAACGACGATGAATATCGACTACGTTCGTATCTACCAGAAGGAAGGAGAGGAGTCCGTCACTTGTGACCCACGTAAGTCTTTACGGTCAGCGGAGGAAATAGACTGACTGGCGAGATACAGCTGGGTATGCCACGACTTCTTATATCAGAAAGCATCCGAAAGCGTATCAAAACTCCAATCTTACCGTAGGTTTCCACTCAATTTTTTCCAAAGGACCTGCTTCGTGACTCAGAGACTCACGACTCGATAGACTTGGGACACTACTGGATACCCATGGCCAAAGAATGAGCTCATGCACGGGTGTGATTGATTATTGGCTTATTGCTCGGGGGAGTTTGGTGTGCGCAAAGGCGTGTAATTTATATCGAAGGACGGAGGGAGTTTGGAGTTTTGCGCTACGGTTGACAGCGACCGCATTATTAGGTGTTTCCGGCCATAGTTTTGTATTCACATGCAAATATATTTAGCAAGTGATGGCAATACCAATATCCTTTGTTTGTGGCCAGTTAATCCGGTTCTTATTTGCCTCGAAACCCAGGATTGAGGAGAAAAGGCAAACACACTGTCGGATCTGAGAGGGCCTGGAAAGCCATAAAACTCAGCGAGGCCTTAAACTCTTTTGAATGCTGAAGTCATCCAAAAGCTAAAAGGCAGCGAGAAACTAGAATTTTTGCCTGGTCAGTGTGCCAACTGAGCTGTAGGTTTAGTCAGACAAACATAGAGTCTGCGGAAAGTTCTGCCATCTGACCAAAGATAGTTTCTCGTCGGGTGAAGTTTGGAGGCAGATTCCCAAACCTGGATTTTTATCAACAAACTTCAATTGTTGGCCAGTTTATCGCAAACAGTGAGGCACAAGGGAGGTGCCATCGGCATTGAAAGGCTCCTGTCCGAACTTCCAATGGGCCTTTGCCTTGGTGGCATCAACTCCGAATCCTTGACTACAATATGTTTGCAGAGTGAGTTTTATGGATTCTCAGGCCCTCAGAGGACTGCACTCGTATGGTTTGTAGTCTACTTTACATAACTTCACGAACTAACGCAAGTATGATGCAAGTCACAACGCTTCACCCGCAGATCTGGACCCAGGTCACAATCGTGCCGACATGCATTAGGGTGGCGGCACTCATCCTTTGAACTTGTCCAGGAGGTTTCCCCCTGGTGGCGCGTATTCCCACACACACTTCCAAACTTTCCCTTTCCACCTTCAATTTACGCGTTACTTTGGCCCTTTCTTCCACCGCCTCTTTTCCCCCCCAAGAAGCTCGAGAGGGGATTAGCGCACACTTGACAAAGAAATCTCCTGGCTACTCATAGACATCAAAATGAGCGATACAACCTCAAGCTTCGGTGACGGGGGCGGTGAGGGCGTTGAAACGCCTGCTACTGTGTTTGGTACCGAGAGCGACAGCGTCTCGATTGCGCCCAACGAAGACAAAGAGGAAAACGAGCCACCCCTCGTCCAGGCGGATGGCGAATCGGTCTCGCCTGGTAATTCCTTTCATCCCCTTCCCTGCGTCTTCATCGTTTGCCTGAGAGGAGTTTTAACGGCGGCGTGAGATCAAGGAAACGAACCGCACGCTGCTCTTGAGTATCTAATGCAACAGAGCTCCATCTATGTCAATATCATCTGCGAGAGGATGTCAAGGCATCGGGCATCTCAGGTCAACGACGAGGTGGTGGAGGATACCACGCCAGCGATTACTGCTGCAAACAGAAAGAAAAAGGGCAAGGGGAAAGGCAAGAAGGGAGCGAAGAATGGCAAGATCGACTCGTTCTTTGGTAAAGCTGAATCTGTAAACACGGACGCGGCTTCAACCTCGACCTCGGCGGCTTTGGCCGCTGCCGCCCATGATAACGATGGCTCAAAATTGGGCCAGCACACGGAGCTCAGGTCGGCCCGGCAACCCAAGTTGATCACGGGCGGGATCATGAAAGACTACCAGCTCGAAGGCTTGGAGTGGCTTGTCACCCTGTTCGAGAACGGTCTCAACGGTATCCTGGCGGACGAGATGGGCTTGGGAAAAACGCTGCAGACAATCAGCTTCCTTGCCTTCCTGAGGGAGAAAGGAATCAAAGGACCATTTTTGGTGGTCGGTCCGGTCAGCGTTCTTTCATCCTGGGTCGACGAGATCGCGAGGTGGGCCCCGAGTATGCCAGCTGTAGGTCCCCCGTCCCCGATGCCTCGGGTTTCTGGTGGTCGCGGGGGGGGGGGGCTGATTGCGATATGTCTAGCTTCTTTACCACGGCAATCCCAAGCAACGTGCCGAGCTCCGCGCGGCTCGTATGAACAAGAACCTGATCGCCTCCGGAAAGTTCCCAATCATCTGCACCAACTACGAGATGATCATCCGTGACAAGTCCTTTCTCAGCAAGTACCAGTGGAAGTACGTCATCGTCGACGAGGGACACAGGCTCAAGAATATGAATTGCAAGCTCGTGAAGGAACTCAAGTCGTACACATCGTCGAACCGCCTCCTCCTGACGGGTACCCCCCTGCAGAACAACCTTTCCGAGCTGTGGTCGCTGCTGAACTTTCTTCTTCCCGAGTTCTTTGATGATTTCTCTCACTTTGAGGACTATTTTGACTTCAGCAAGATCCAGGATAAGGACAAAGCCGCTCACGCGGCATTCATGAAAGCGAACGAAGAGACGAACCTAGTTGGCTCGCTACATGCACTTCTCAAACCCTTCCTTCTTAGAAGGGTAAAGACTGACGTGGAGACAAATCTGCCCCCCAAGAAAGAATATATCTTGTACGCGCCCTTATCCCCATTGCAAAAGGAGCTCTATGGAGCTTTGCTGGACCATCGCGCATCTGAATTCTTGACCAATCTCGTCTTGGGCAAGGCAAACACCACGTCCAACAAGACCGCCGAGTCCAACAAACGGAAGCGTGTAGGAACCCGTGGCGATGGTTCAAAGTCAAAAAAAACCAAGATGGATACCTCGGTCATTATAGAAGGGAAGCGCAATCGCAAGGCCGTTTGCTATCGGGAGGATATACCGTTCAACGAATGGTACTCGGAATTCGAGAAGGCGAACCGTGAAACCCCTATCGGCGATGAAATAGTTCCCGAGATGAGTGACTATCAAAAGTCTGTGATGAATTCCCGTAAGTTCTTTCCCCCTCCCGCGCCTTTTTCCGACCTTTTCCTAACTGATGGTGTCTACCATTTAGTCAGGGAGGTTGGCAATAAAAAACTGCAGAATATGATTATGCAGCTTCGACTGGCGTGCAATACGCCTCATCACTTTTTTTGGCCCTTTCGTGACAATCCCATCCCGGATAAGACGCTGATCACATCAAGCGGAAAGATGATGTTATTGGAGCGTCTGGTACCAGCTCTTATCGGGCGCGGACACAAGATTCTCATATTCAGCCAATTCAAAGCCACGCTTGATATTATTCATGACTGGGCCGAGCTTTTGCACCATTGGGAAGTTTGTCGTCTGGACGGCGGTGTTTCCCAAGAGGACCGTCGCGCCGCTATTCGGCGATTCAACACGGCTGAGTCTGCCAAACTCTTTCTGCTGACGACTCGTGCTGGCGGACTCGGAATTAATGTATGCATCTCTTCCTACCTGATGTGGTTTTAACAGATATATTGACGAAGATGCTAGCTCACCAGCTCCGATACGGTAATCCTCTTTGACAGTGATTGGAATCCACAAATGGACCTCCAAGCTCAGGACCGCGCCCACCGTATCGGCCAAACAAAGCCTGTCATCATCTATCGGTTCGCGACGGCGAACACTGTCGAACAGACTCTTCTGGACAAGGCTGATGGCAAGCGTCGCCTTGAGAAGTTGATCATTCAGAAGGGTAAGTTCAAGACCTTCTCCAAAGAGACATCCAAGGACGAAACCGAGGCGCTGGACACGCTTCTTCTCAAGGAAGATTTCGAGAAGGTCACTGTTGCGGAAGAGGGGGCCCAAATTGTTTCGGACGCCGAACTTGATGCGTTGCTCGATCGTTCTCCCGAGGCATTCGCGAAGAACGCTGTTGAGAGCAAGGCCCTCAGAGTTGTCTAGATGCATCCTTCTGCCTTGCATGCTGCCCAGGGTGGACGGCACGATATAAAGATCTCCCTCTCCCGTTTCCATTTCCTTGTGTTCCTACTGAGCGGGTGGCTCTTGATTTTTGATTTCTGTGTAGCGCTGGCTGGTGGTGTTTTATAATCGGTTTACAAGGCGTACTTCTCTTACACGGCGGCGATTGCGAATGCTCTTTTATTCCCCATGCTTTTCTTTTGACTCTACGGGGTTTGTTTTCTGTCTTGCTCCGCCGGCGAAAGTTGTCGTTGCCTGTTGCCCTTTCTTGGTGGAAAAAGGGGAGCATAGAGCTGTCCGTTGATTGCTTCCTCGTCCTTCCCCTTGCCGCTCAATCGTGCTGCGGGGTGTTATCGTTAATTCCTGCTCGTTCCGTGGGAGAAGATGGGATCTTCATATTTGCGTTTTTATTCTCAGTTATAGCTGGTATTTTTTTTGTCTTTCTTCTCCAGAGCGTATCCGTGGATAAGAGGTGGGGGTATGTTCATAGAATATTCAGTGGGATTTTTATTTTTTTATTTTTTGTCGGATTGCGATTACCGGGGGGGGTGATGGGCATCTACTGAGGGACGAATAATGATGGGATCTGCTGGATAGGCGGCGGAGCTGTGTTTTTACTTGATTCACGACGGGGCTTCGGTATGTACGTAACAATCGCATACACCTACTGATGAATGCAAGAAAACCTTCATGCCCATCTCCCTGCTTCCGTGTCCTTTAATTGCCGGGCCGGACCGGCCCGTGTTACTCCCTGCCTTCTTTTCCCTCCCGACCGGCATGATATGTACATAGACGATGCTTACCGGGAATGCGGATACTTATGATATCACCCACATCTGCAGCTATGTATGTATCAAAACGAAACACAAGCGGGGATGGGCTCAGCCTCGGAGCGCATGTGAGAAAAAGAAATTATTCTTCACACTTCATGTATGTACATCGGAGATTTCCAGACCCTTCAATTCTCCGGACGGACCGGCGGAACCGATTGCACCACCGGGATGGACGCAAATAGCCAGCATTGCAGAGGTCAACATACCGTCAGGCTGTGTGGTGCACTGGCGGGGAAGGAAGGATGGTCCGGCCCGGCCCCACGCAATGGTCTCACGCGAACCACGGAAGCCCGGGCGAAACATCTGCCTGCATACAGTACATACCCGACACGTGCAACCCCTTTTTCAGCCGCGCGGGGGGGTGGAGGTCGTGCGGACTCGGGCTCGGGCTCTGGTGGTCAGGCCTAGATATGCCCGTGAACCATCTTGGTACTTTGGCCCGGGATCACCGGTGATTGCCATCGGCGGCCATATCTACGGTGGGATTTGTAGGCTGAAATCACCAGAAAAGGTAGCAATTAATAGTGGCAGAGTACAGCTTGGAGGGGACGCGGGATCGGGGGACGTAAAGTACATATGTATGTGATCAAACGTGTTTTGAAATGCTGGCGTGCTGAACGGATCCGTCGGCCACGCTTGATTTCTATTGGCCTTGGGGGTTTCAACTGTTGAGGGTGGCACCGTGAGAAAAGCTGGTTAGAATTTCGGGGCGCCAACGAGATTCTTGTGTAGGGTGGATATATATAAAAAAAAAATGCTGTTCTGTAACTGTACCGCCCCTTTGCCCTGCCACCAGAAAGAGCATAACTAGTTGCATACGTTGCGAACAGCAGCCCGTTTACACCAAGTGGCCACCACCGACGACGAAGACGACGAAGATATCCGGAGCGACTGCGAGTTATGGAAATTGCAATGGCCGACTCGACTTCGGCAGACCGGGCAAGTGAAAAACTGATCCGTATAGTCTGGTCGGCACAGGGCAGCTCAAGGGATCGAGAATGTAGGCTTGGTTGAAATATGCAACGCTGATTTTGTGGTGGTGCTGAACGCGGCTTCGCACCGCATCCCCAGAAACAAATCGAGGTCACAAATATGTACTTCTTGAGTTAGAGTACTTAAAGTATCTAGATGCCTACTTTACGATGTGTAATTTAGACCATCTGCAAGTCTGCGTTCTGCGATCTATGTATCTACATATCTAGCAGGCGAATTCGCCAAGGATTTCCTCCCGTTCTTGGCCATTTGCGACAGGTCCTATCGCTGTCCATACACGCTTGCAACGTTCGCCTGGATACTCGAACCCAAACTTTCGACACATATATTCTGAAACCTCCGTAATCCCTCCCTCTCCTCACCATCTACATATCGAAATCCTCGATATAAAACCCGTATCCTGCCCGCTTTCGATTTCTTCTTCAAGAGCCTTGTTTTGTCCTCCCTCAACGTCATCGGAGCCCCCAACCACCACTGGTCGGAACGTTCCTCACCACAGATGTCGAGTCCGAAAGATTTTGCACCCATGGTGCCTTGGAGCTACGACCTCATTATCTGGTCGTTCTCACGTGAGTTTTGGCCGGGGGTCGGAGTCGACGGAGTGAAATTCTCGAGTAGGGTGGAGCCTGACAAGCTACAGTTCTGGTGGACTTGTTCTTCCGTGAAGTTCATCCGCGAGGCGCATTCAGAATTCCAAAGCGAGGAGCTGTTATCTTCGTTGCAGCCCCACATGCGAACCAGGTGAGTTGTTGTCTAGGCGGTGGTGGTGGTGCGAGAAGTCGGTGAACTTCTTGTTCCCCACTCTTTCCCGCGTGGGGATATGCAGATGCACTAACTGGGTACGATAGTTCGTCGATCCCCTCATCCTCATGCGAGCCGTGCGCCTCGAAGCTCGTCGTCGTCTCGCTATTCTCGTCGCCGAGACGTCTATGCGCCGCAAGTTCATCGGGTGGCTCTCGCGCCGCGTTGGAGCTGTCCCTGTGGCCCGCGCACAGGACATGACGTCTCCTGGAACGGGCCGAATCTACCTGCCGAACCGCGAAGACCTATTGAGAATCCGGGGCGTAGGAACGAAATTCACCGAGGAGTGTATGGTCGGTGGCTTGCTGGTTTTGCCGTCGGTTGGTGGGCGGAGCGCTGCTAGCTCGGAGATAGCCGAGATTGTGAGCGATGATGAGATTGTCTTGAAGAAAGAGTTCAAATCATCGAGTGCCGTGGCGCAGTTGACGGCGGACACGAAAGAGGGCCTGGGCACGGCCTTCAAGAAGGCACCCAAGGTGGACCAAACCATGGTCTACGATGCTGTCTTCGAACGGTTGAACTCCGGCGGATGTGTAGGTATCTTTCCCGAGGGCGGTAGCCACGACAGAACGGAATTGCTGCCTCTGAAGGCTGGTGTCGCTATTATGGCTCTTGGAGCTCTCGCGGCGAACCCGGATTGTGATCTGAAGATCGTCCCCGCAGGCATGAACTACTTCCATGCGCACAAGTTCCGGTCGAGAGCTGTGATCGAGTTCGGCAATCCGATCGAAGTGCCAAAGGAACTGGTGGAGATGTACCGAGCCGGTGAAAAGAGGGAAGCAGTTAGGGCCTTGCTTGAACTCATCTACAATGGATTGCTGGCTGTTACTGTTACTTCTCCCGACTACGACACGTTGATGGTATGATATTACCACCCACCGATGGCTGGTGGGTAAGCGCTTACACTCCGGATAGGTTATCCAAGCCGCAAGGAGGCTTTACAAGCCGACACAGAAGAAGCTCCCACTCCCAGCGGTGGTCGAGTTAAACCGTCGCCTGGTGAACGGATACATACACTACAAGGATGACCCTCGGGTTGTGAACTTGCGCACCTCCGTCGCGGAATACAATCGCCAACTGCGCCTGCTGGGCCTCAAGGACCACCAAGTGGAGTACGCCAAATTTTCCATAATCAAGGTCATTCGGACCCTGGTGTACCGCATCTTCAAACTTGCCATTCTCGGCCTTGGAGCGTTGCCCGGGTTCATCCTTTTCCTTCCAGTCTTCATTGCCACAAAAATCATCTCGATCAAAAAGGCCAAAGAGGCGCTCAAGGCATCCACCGTCAAGATCCAAGGACGAGATGTGATGGCCACGTGGAAGTTGCTGGTGTCCTTGGCATTCGCACCCCTCTGCTACAACTTCTACGTCGTTCTCTTCTGCTGGTGGACCGCCAACCATCGGTTCTACGGACTGATGCCGGACTGGGTTCCTACAATTGGCGTTGCCATTGTCGGATGGATTCTGTTTCCAGCCATCACCTTTGCTGCTTTGCGTTTCGGCGAGATCGGAATGGACATCGCCAAGTCACTGCGTCCGCTCATCCTGTCTCTGAATCCCACCAGTGCAAACACCCTCGTCAAGCTGCGTGAGAAGCGGGCGCAGCTCTCCGTGGATGTGACCGATCTTATCAACTCCCTCGGACCCGAGCTATACCCCGACTTCGAGGCAGGCCGTGTCGTCGCGGATCCCTTCGCTCGCAACGCCGCCGACGATTTGCCGTCGATCACCTTCCAACGCCAAGGCTCCGGTGTCTCCTCCGGAGGCGGCCATGGAGACGGACCGGTCAAGCACAACATTCCGGCAAGCGAGTCATTCGTGAACCTAGGTAGTATTGGCTTGTTCGCCAGTCGGCCGACCTCGCGTGCTAGATCGAGGACCAACAGTGGTGGGTTCTCGGTCAAGGCGCTCAGTGAAATGGAAGGAATCTCCACCCAGGCCGGTTTCGAAACCGTTTCCAAGAGGATCACGGATGCGATGAAGGAGCGCAGACGGAAACGCCTTTCGGAGGAGGGCAAGGACTGGGAGGAGGAACAGCTCGAAGTTGAATATGAGACTGGCAGTAGTGACGAAGATGATGAGGATAAGAAGCGCATCTGACCTTCCTACTTTCTGATGTATTGAAATAGGGTTTCATTTGGGTTCTTTTTATCGGGGGAACTTTTTTTTGTACTCTATTTCCTCTTTTTAATGCTCTCCAAAAACCCGCTAACTGGATAGAACTCTGGCACGGGGGTTTTACCCGTCTTTTTGCTTCTGTGTTTTCATATTGGTTTTGTCATCTTGATTATCTGCACCTTCTGGAATGTTGGAGGGTGGGACATCGGGTATTGGGGGGACGGTGTTTACTGGCTAAAACTGGAAATACGAACTTGAACTCGAGCTTCATCATTTATGCCTTCATTCTCGTCCAGGAGGATATCTACCGGGGAAGGCAGGCGGTTATGGCCTGCCTATGTGAGTCGCCGTGGAGACCTTATTTGACGATCTTGTGATCACCGTGATCCGCCGGGTAAAACTCCCAGTTAAAAAAGTTTGTAACTACTGTATCAACCATAACTACAACAAGTACTGCACAACAAATACGTCGTGAATTCCCACATACCGCGTCGCTCTACTTTCCCGGGGCAACACTATGGCGCAACGCCCGCAGACTTTAACCGCGGAACTCGAAAAGATTGAGCAGAAGATTACGTTGACGCTTCAAGGTACATCCTAGAGCGAGGGGAGAGTTGTGTGTGGTAGGGATGGAATCTGATGGAGATATGGCGGCAGAAATCGACCACAACTTCGCTCGTGCCCATCGAATCGTTACCTCCTCGATCCTGCCGATTGTCGAGCGCTACGGCCAGGAGTCAGAGGCAGTGTGGGAAGGGTCCAAGGTCGGTCCTTGGGTTTGAAGGTCGTTGGTGGGGAGGGGGGGAGGGCTGCTGACACTCCCGAAAGTTTTGGAAGCAGTTCTTCGAAGCCAGCGCGAACGTTGCCATCTCGAACTACCAGGAGGATGTAACGTATGAGGATGAAGAGTCCTCCGTGCAGCAAGAAGAGACCACGTACACGGAGGATGCTACCTCCATGGCGCCGTCTTCGCCGGGACACTATAGTGCAACGCACGGTGATCACGCGCACGGGGATTACACGAGGGAGGAAGAAGTTACGCGGCAGACGGTGGGTGGCGGAGGGGGGGTGGTGGGAGAGGAGGAGGAGGAGGACGGAGAGGGCGACTTGGATTTGGATGATTCCATGCTGGATTCGCTAAACCTCACGTCCGCTCAACTGCCAATGCAGAGTACACCCAAGGCTGGTCGCGGCAAGAGCAACCAGGGCTGGGCAGATATCGAATCGCCATACGAGTCGCTGGCAAAGGAGCTGACGATGAAGTACGGGAGCCCCCAACAACCGCAGCGACTGCAACTGAACCGGTTCCGTCAAGCGCCCTCAATTGATCTGGAAGGCGACTCTTCGACGCTCCCGCCGCCTCCCACGACGCCCCGCACGACCCGCCGCTACGCCGACTCCCTTGACTCCTCTCCGTTCCGTCCACCCGCACGCACTCCTGGCGTGGACCAAGACGCGATCATGCACCGAGTCCTCGACAAAAACTGGCGGCTGCAAGCCACGCCCCTCAAACCCGCGCCGTCACGGTACCGCACCGCGCCCGCTGCGACTCCAAAACCGAAATACGGAAGAGACTTCGACAGCTCTCCCATCTCCTCACCTCCCGCGCCTCAGCTACGTACACAGATTTTCACCCCGCGCGCACTCCGCACGCCCGGCGCGGCGCGATTCGAAGCCGCCGCTGCCCTCGCTGGCCAACAGTCCGTCAAGGCAATGGGGAAGGCCTCCGCGATTGGGAAATACGATATCATGTACGATGACGATAGCGACGATGATCTTCTCCTGCCGGCAGGTCTGAGCCCACCAAAGACCATACGGTTCGATCTGCCGCCGTCGAAGCTGATTGCTACGCCTGCGAAGGCTGCGAGCAGACGCATCGTGCGGGATATCCTGCATACGGCGGGTGCGGATGATACAATATTAACTGATGCTAGTAGTCCGCCTAGGGGACGGGGCAGGATGATGGACGACGGTGATGACCCGTTTTAAAGTCGATGTTGCGGTTTGGGAATAGACCGGAGGGTGTCAGGGCGTATTGTTTGTTTTTCACGGGGACAACTTGGGGTCATGGCTACCTTACTTCACGATTAAATTGCAGACCTCTATTTATATTTATCAATGCGCCTTATGATTCGTAATTGCAGTAGACAAAGGCAGTACAAATGACAAGTGAAGAGTCCCCCAATGCAGGCTCTACCGTCATGAAATATCGTACAACATTCCCACTGGTTATCCCTCCTTCGAACTTGTGAAACTACTTTTGTTGCGGAGACTGCGGTGGATCCGGTGCGTGCTGTTCCGGCAACCAGAAAATCTATACACACCAGCCATTGTCAGTACCCGAACATCCAATTGCTCGAATAGAAAATAAGGAAAGAAAAACTCACCACTTCCTTATTCGCACTCGCAAACAGATTGGTTTTCGGGTTGAACGCTACGCACGCAGCCATGCTTCTGCCATTCTCGGCCAGATCGACAACCGGCTTCAGCGTCTTCTTCTCATCGGCAGGAACGGCTGTATCCCAGACGCTCACGCCACGGTCTCCATGGCCTCCGACGATATAACGGCCGTCAGGGGTGAAACACACGTCTCCGCCGGTTTCAGGGACGGTGGGATTCGTCGGACCACGGGGGCGGTGAACACGGTACAAGAACTTGGAGGTGTTTTCGGCGAAGGAGTCGACAATATAGTGAGCATGGCCGCGGGTTCCGAGAAGCATGTGCTTTCCGTCGTTGCTGAATTCGAGCTTGCTCCAGGGGGGCATGCGAGGCGGATACGAGAAGCTGCTCAAGAAGCTATCGTCCGTCAGAGTGAATGTGGTGAAAGGCTGCTTGTCGTAGTTGCGGAGGTCGTAAAGCATTATGCTCTGCGCGGCGTGGGACGCGACAGCGAAGACGATGCCGGTAGGATCGAAGGCTGCGAGGGAGGGCGAGGTGAGGTTCAGGACACCATGGCAGTTCGGCGAGCGGAGATCCCACAGTCGCACGGTGTCGTCGTAGGATGAAGAAATGAACTGGTCGTTTATTGGGGATACCTCGAGACTATTGACGATACGGCGGTGACCGCGGAAGTAGCGAATATAAGTGTTGTCGTGGAGCGAGAGGTATCGGATCGTATCGTCACCCTTAGTGGATGCGTAGACGACGTTCGTAGAGGTGTGCGAGAACTTTGCGAGATGGCAGCCGTATTTCTTGCTGTAGAGAGTCTTTTGGTGGCGTCCGCTGCCACAGTCGTACAGCTGAAGCGTCTCGTCAGTGCTGGAGGCAAGGCAGAGCTCGCCTTTGTCGTCGAAATCTAGGGATGTGATTTCGCTACCCTGGCTGATGTTCTGAAAGGCTTTGGACGGCCGGAAGCGGTGAATCGTCTCCGAAAGCTTGACGGTTTCGAGGGGCTGGTTGGAGACATTGGGGGTGGAGATTGAAGTGACCGGCATTTTGTGAGAATTTAGGTGAGGGCGTGGTGTAGGGACTGGATTGAGGAGGGAGTGCGGTGTAGAAGTTGGGCTGAGGAGGACGATTGTTGCCGATGTGGGTCGCAGCGTACCCACGCTGCCGGCTTGAAGACAATGGTGGGGTGGTGCCAGCCGCGCTAAAGTTGAGGGAAGACGCGTTCTGGGGTAGTGGCTCGAATCGATCAGACGAGGGTGAACGTCGGGATTGGAACGCTCTAGTACAGACCGGCCTACTTTGGTATGTGCGTTTATGTTAACTCCCATGGCGAAAAACACACATAGAGGCATCCGAAACGACATTTTTACAGAGAGCTTCCTGATCGTCTGGACACACCCGAGCACATACTCTGTATACCTATTCTCACGTCCTTTTCGGTTGCCGATCAACTTTATGTGCAGAGAAGAGAGAAATTCCGTGTGGAAATGCTGCCCTGGCGGAGACTTGACGATCATATTTGCGCTAGGAGCATATCAGCGGAGGGCAGCTATAGTTACGCCGTTCCGCATGATCTCAAGTGGATGCCACTACATACGGCCGGGCGAATTATCCCTCTGCAAAAGATCACAATCCGAAGCACTGCCGTGAAACAGGGCATCGCAGGCCGAAATATCCCATCGCCCTCCAGCAGCAACGGCTGTGCTCGGAGAATTTCAACTCCCAAGGGGTCGCCTTCGAAAAAGCATTGATATTCTCCGCACGGAGTTCTCAGCTCGTTAGCGCTCCGTGTACTCTACCGCGACGCATATATAGGCCTGTTGGGGCGCTCAACGGCATCGGCTTCACAGCCGACCGGCTCTTTTCAGGCCGGCCTGACACCAGAGTGATAGCGCATGAATCCACCAAGTGGCATTAAAACTATGAGGATCCGCTGAGTCCGCACTCATCATGAGGCTAATGTGTATGATTGTGAGTGACGTGCGCGGGTAGATTCTCTCTAGGCTCGCTAATTGTGCCCGTGAGCATCACTTCTGCGTATTGACTGGAACTGGGAGTACTGCCTGGCACCCAATATTAGCCTTGTATCGAAGAGTGATGAGGGATGATGCCAACCTTCGTCACGTTATCCATGCACAAAACAATGCCCTAAATAGTTGTGCGCTCGCCTTCGGCCGCTCCTCGCTTCGGGTGTCTCGCGGGAACGCTCGAATACTCGTTACGGGCCTTCACACCATGAAATGGCCGTTCCGTGGGCCTGTGCCACTAAGTCTACTCCGTCGCCCAGCGATGTCGACTCATTCTTGCTCGATGATAGTCTTAAGGGGTCATTATCGTGCCACCATGCTTTTACTTGCGGAGCCGCCCCACTCCGCAGTCACACACAAAAGTCTGCGATTGGTAATCCGTAGTTTCGCCCGGCTGGGATTAGCGCGTTTGCTGTTGCAGCCTTTTAGCCCCTCCTCTTCCCCGCACAAGAGATCTTCCCTTCCCTCTTGCCCACGAACTTCTCTCTCCCAACTTGCTTCGCCATCTCCCAGCGAGCAGTCTCGTGGTCCTCTTCTTTCGCAAGAGCAGAGACACCTTCAACCCTCATTGTTTACCAGCAACAGTCCAAACAACCGCAAAGATGGTCAAGTGAGTGATGCCTTTTCCCCGCTTTTCGCCTCTGATTTTTGCTCTCCTGCTTAAACCATCTGGAGAGAACCCTCAATTGACGATGTCTGTCCCACAGCTTCACCGTCGCGGAGATCCGTGAACTCATGGACCGGACGACCAACGTCCGTAACATGTCCGTTATTGCTCACGGTAAGTTTTTTCTTTAGTGACGGAAGGGTTGATGCTTGAGCGAGTCACCTCCTGACATCCACCGCAGTCGATCACGGAAAGTCCACCCTTACCGATTCGCTTGTCCAGCGTGCTGGTATTATCTCCGCGGCCAAGGCTGGAGAGGCCCGATTCACCGATACACGGCAGGACGAGCAGGACCGGTGCATCACAATCAAGTCCACCGCCATTTCTTTGTTCGCCGAGCTTCAGCCCGACGACGTCAAGGACATCAAGCAGACCTCCAACGGAACCTCCTTCTTGATCAACTTGATCGACTCTCCCGGCCACGTCGACTTCTCGTCTGAGGTTACCGCTGCCCTCCGTGTCACCGATGGTGCTTTGGTCGTCGTCGACTGTGTCTCCGGTGTATGTGTGCAGACCGAGACTGTGCTGCGTCAGGCTCTCGGTGAGCGTATCAAGCCGGTCTGCATCATCAACAAAGTCGACCGTGCCCTGTTGGAGCTGCAGGTTTCCAAGGAGGATTTGTACCAGTCTTTCTCGCGTACCGTCGAGTCTGTGAACGTCATCATTGCCACCTACTACGACAAGGCCCTCGGTGATGTCCAGGTCTACCCCGACCAGGGTACCATCGCTTTCGGTTCCGGTCTCCACGGATGGGCTTTCACCGTCCGTCAGTTCGCCGGACGTTACGCCAAGAAGTTCGGTGTTGACAAGCAGAAGATGATGGAGCGCTTGTGGGTATGTTCAGGCCATTTCCTCTTTGCTTTGTGGGTCAGCACTGACAGGATAACAGGGTGACTCTTTCTTCAACCCCAAGACCAAGAAGTGGACCAAGGTTGAGCAGTTTGAGGGCAAGGCTCTCGAGCGTGCGTTCAACCAGTTCATCTTGGACCCCATCTTCAAGATTTTCTCTGCCATCATGAACTTCAAGAAGGAGGAGACTGCCACCCTTCTCGCCAAGTTGGAGATCACCCTCAAGGGTGACGAGAAGGATCTCGAGGGCAAGGCTCTGCTCAAGATTGTGATGAAGAAATTCCTTCCCGCCGCCGATGCGCTGTTGGAGATGATCTGTCTTCATCTTCCTTCCCCCGTCACCGCCCAGAAGTACCGTGCCGAGACCCTGTACGAGGGTCCTATCGATGACGAGAGCGGTGTTGGTATCCGCGACTGTGACCCTAAGGGACCTCTGATGCTCTACGTCTCCAAGATGGTGCCGACTTCCGATAAGGGCCGTTTCTACGCTTTCGGACGTGTCTTCTCTGGAACTGTCAAGTCCGGTCTGAAGGTCCGCATCCAGGGACCCAACTACATTCCCGGAAAGAAGGATGATCTCTTCGTCAAGGCCATCCAGCGCACCATTCTCATGATGGGCCGTTACATCGAGCCCATCGATGATGTCCCTGCCGGTAACATCTGTGGTCTGGTCGGTGTTGACCAGTTCTTGTTGAAGTCCGGTACTCTCACCACTTCTGAGACTGCCCACAACATGAAGGTCATGAAGTTCTCCGTCTCTCCTGTCGTGCAGGTCGCCGTTGAGGTCAAGAACGCCAACGATCTTCCCAAGTTGGTCGAAGGTCTTAAGCGTCTGTCCAAGTCCGACCCTTGCGTGTTGACATTCATCTCGGAGTCCGGTGAGCACATCGTCGCCGGTGCCGGAGAGTTGCACTTGGAGATTTGCTTGAAGGATCTTGAGGAGGACCACGCCGCTGTTCCTCTCCGCGTCTCACCTCCGGTCGTCTCTTACCGTGAGACCGTTGCCGGTGTTTCCAGCATTACCGCTCTGTCCAAGTCGCCCAACAAGCACAACCGTCTCTACGTCACTGCCCAGCCCCTTGATGAGGAGGTTTCCAAGGACATCGAGAGTGGAAAGATCTCTCCCCGTGACGATTTCAAGGCCCGCGCGCGTGTCCTTGCTGACGAGCACGGATGGGATGTCACTGATGCTCGTAAGATTTGGTGCTTCGGTCCCGACTCGAACGGTGCCAACTTGCTTGTCGACCAGACCAAGGCCGTTCAGTACCTGAACGAGATCAAGGACTCCGTTGTGTCTGGTTTCCAGTGGGCCACCCGTGAGGGTCCTATTGCCGAGGAGCCCATGCGCAGCGTCCGTTTCAACATCCTCGATGTCACCCTCCACGCCGATGCCATCCACCGTGGAGGTGGACAGATCATCCCTACCGCACGCCGTGTCCTCTTCGCCGCCACCCTGCTTGCCGACCCCTCTCTCCTTGAGCCCGTGTACTTGGTCGAGATCCAGGTCCCTGAGTCCGCCATGGGAGGTATCTACGGTGTCCTTACCCGACGGAGAGGTCACGTCTTCTCGGAGGAGCAGCGCCCCGGCACTCCTCTGTTCAACGTCAAGGCTTACCTGCCCGTTAACGAGTCGTTCGGTTTCACCGCCGATCTCCGTTCCAACACTGGAGGACAGGCCTTCCCCCAGTCGGTCTTCGACCACTGGCAAGTGCTGCCTGGTGGATCGCCCGTTGACGCCACCACCAAGTCTGGGCAGATCGTGCAGGAGATGCGGAAGCGAAAGGGTATCAAGGAGGCCGTGCCCGATGTGAACAACTACTACGACGTGAGTCATCCCACCATCTGGTTTCCACTGTTCTCCATGCTGACTTTTATCTTCCAGAAATTGTAAACTGGTCTACAGGTCGGGTGTTTGGTTTGATTCATTTCTTTAGGTCGGGAAAATTCTTTTCGTTTGTGGGGTTTGTTTTAGCTTGAATTTAACTGTTCTTTTCTTCGTCGTGGCCATGTGAATTGATGTCCAAACTACGAAAGGTACAATACGCCACCACCCCGCCAAACCCATACCAATCATGACGTTGGCAGTCTAAACCACCGGTGAGAGTGGTCAATTAGATGTGCTAGGGGACGACTACATAGTTGGCTTGCGAGCCTAGGTCCTGCCGTAACGTTTCTGTTTTGTGATCACTTCGTACAATAAGTCTCTTGTTTTTGAAGATTGACGCAGCAGTAGTGCCGTTGGCCGTGATTTGGCGACGGAGGCACTAATAATCTGATTTTCTACACGCCCGGTTCTTCGCATCTTCACGTCTTCACGGTGTACCAAAAGCGCTCATACAGCATTTCCATTACTCTTTACGTACTTCCGACGCCCTTCCTATCCCCCGGCAACTCGCTTCCAACCGTCGCCAACATCGACTGGAATCTGCTCCACTCATCCATGCCCTTCACGTCAGCGTTCTATTCCCACAACCACATCGTTCAGGGGGTCATCGCGATCAATCCCATGCAAAAAAAAGGGGGGCGATGGGGCGACAGGAATCAGATCAAGTGTAGATTTAAGTTGATCCACATCTCCGTCCACAATCCTCCAACACAGACCCCAATCCCTCAACCTCACCGGCCGAAACCGGCGGGAGAGCTGGGGAGCGCAGAGGACACTAGGACGTCGTTCGGAATCGCAGAACTCATTGGTGGTCATCATTTTCGGGGGATAGATGTTCTAGAAATTGGGGGCGCGCGGGGGGAGGGGGGGGAGGAATACGTACCATTGTTTGTGCATGGCTGTGGAGAGGGAGAGATGGATGGAGGTTTTTATGCTGGTTGTTCGTTAGGCTCTCTTGGCGCATGGGCTAGCACTCGTTTATTATTGTATGAATTGTTGAGCTATTATGGCTGGTTAGCTCTTCCATCCATAGGTCGCCGCAAGCCGACTCTTCAAATGCGCCGCTGCGGTGAGCACTTCTCCGTCCTCCAAATTGGCGCCCCTCTCCCCGCGCTCTCTAACGATCTCGCTCGGAATCCCGCTAAGCGGGGTGCTATCAACAGGATGACAGAAGTACGCCATGGAGTACCGCTCCCCCCCGCCCTGGTCCGCCGGCACAACAACTCTATGCACGGTGCTCCTCAGCAACCCCGCAGTCCAGTAACTCAACAGGTCCCCGATATTGACGCAGATTGCTTTCGGCACGACGGGGACCGGACTCCACCCTCCACCGCCAAGAGAGAGTATTTCGAGGCCGCTCGCGCCGCCGTGTTGGAACAGCAGAGTGAGGGAACCATAGTCGCTGTGCGCCCCAGCGCGGATGTCGCTCGAAGGGTCGTAATCGCCGTCGGAGACGGGAGGGTAGTAGAGCAGCCGCAGTATGGAGCCCGACGGGCCGTTGGTGGAGGTGTGCGAGGGCGTAAAGTATTCCGCCCCGCCGGCGGAGGGCGAGATCTCTAGGGCCTGCGCGAACAACCGGAGAAGCCGCCGGGAGAGACTGGCGCAGAGCGTGGAGAAGCGTGCGATGGTGGCAAGGTGGGGTGACAGCGTGGGTGTAATGGGCTGCTGGGGCTCGCCCGAGAGGCTAAATTCGCCAAAGTTCATGGCTCTGCCGCGCCATAAGTCAGCTCTCCTCCTCCACGGATGTGGCATAAGTTAGGAGGGGCAATTACTGCTTGAAGTCCCCCCGCTTCTGATTCGGAGGATCGAGGGTTTCCGAGAGCATTCCTGACCAGCCCTTGTTGTTCGCCGATATGGCGCAACTGGCTTTTTCGGGTTCGGGGGAGGCGAAGAATTCCTTCGACTTTTTCGAAGTGTCAATCGTAGCTCATCAGAGAGTGAGGTAGATAACTAGCTTACTATTTCGAACATCTCATCTACCGCCTCGGGAGTAATCTCGGTGCCAGCCATCGTGATGTAGACGAAGCCCAGTGCCTTTGCTGCCTCGAGCAGCTGCGCAGCGCATTCGGGCGTGTCCGTGAGCGTTATTATGTCGAGGGAGGCGGCGTGTTTGGGCATAGTTGTGTTGGAGTCGGTATCGTGTGTTTGGCACGAATCTGGAGTTATATAACTGGGGGTAGTGACTGCTACACGATTAACGTCCGAGGATAAGTATGTATAACCGCCAGCGGCTGCAATTCAAGTGACCGAGCGACTTTATGCAGCCACGCAAACGGCAAACGAGTGGAACAACCTCTCGGGGTGATAAGATAAGGCGGAGAATACCGATCCTCCCGCTCCAAGTGTCAGCGAAGCTCTCGACCAAAGCCCGGAGCTGAACCGTTGCATCTGACTCCTTAAGAAGGGCCTATATCATGGTTCATATGCATCTGACTAGCAGATGAAGTCAAATTCCGCTCACCGGAGGGGCGCCCAGTGCACAAGCACAATCCTGACCACGCTTCTCACCGACCCGGGTTCGTCTCAGTCTGGTGTGTATGAACCCACTCCGACAAGTCGGCCCCTGAATGTGCGCTGCTGTGCGGAAAGCCCACAATTTGGTGGGGTGCTTGACCCCGCGGATGCGGCGATTCGCCCAATTCGTGCTAAATTATGTAAGTCTAAGCCAACAACAGCACAGCCTCTTCTTTCCTCCTTTCGCAGATAGTTGTTCTTCTGCATACTAAGCTACATATATCCTACATTCATCTCATCGTTAACCATCAACCCTGAGGTGTTGTGCCCGCCCGAGTTCGTTTTCTCCCACAGCGAGCTTATTTACCCGGCCGGCCGTCCCTTTGTTCAGTTCGCTTCCCTTCCCTTTTTAGGACCATTTTATCCAGAGAGCTACTAATCTCCCCGCCAAACTTTCCGAACTGTCATGACTGTCGCAATGCCTGGTTTGAGCTCCGTTCTGTTTGCTACGACGACACATCTCCGCCGCATGTGCTGACAGCTTGGGTAGTGCCTACAACCCGCCCGGGAATCTTCGACGTTTGGTCGCAAGCGAACGGCCGAGCCCAGATGCTCCCCATCTCGGTGCTCAAGGACACGGCAATAGGAATTGAAGCCCAGTACTACCTCCAGAAGGCCCTCGCGTTGCAGATAAAGGAGCCGCTCGTCTCCGCCCTGGGGGGGTTCCCTTTCGGTCTGAAGCAGATGATTCAGAACGACATGCGCGAGTTACGCGAGAATGGCATTAGGCCCGTTTTTGTCTTCAGTGGTCTCCAGCTGGTGCCTACGGAGAAGCCGTTTTCGGTTCCCGATGACTCGGCGAAGCTTCGGACCTGCGCATGGGAGCTCTACGATAAAGGGCAGGCAGTGGAAGCGGTGGATATGTTTGGCCAGGCAGGCGTCATTACTGCTGTGGAGCTCTTCCGTATCGTCATGAGGATTCTGAGGGACGAGAACATCGATTTCCAGGTTGCTCCCTATGCGGCGTGGCCCCAGGTAGGGTTCTTTCCGTGCAAGCTTCCGCTAGGCTCCTCCCTCATTCTAACTCGAGGGATAGCTAGCGTACCTCGAGAAGACCGGCTATGTTGACTCGATTTACGGTGCAACGGATCTATTCCTCTTCGACGTCGAGAAGGTCATCGTCAACCTCAGCCTGGGTACAGGCCACTTTTACTGGGTGAGCAAGGCGAGGCTCCGGACCGATGTGTTGCTCACCAATGACCACTTCGTCGATGCGATCCTTCTGTCTGGTTGCTCGTTTTGTCGCACGTTTCCTCCGCTCGAGAACGCGCAACATCCTTTCTCGGACGCAGTCGCTTTGCTTAAGCGGGCCAGGACAGTGGGGAACGTCATCAGCATTCATCCCGATCAAACCGAGTACCTCGACAAGTTTAGAAAAGCGCGGGCAGCCATTAAGCACCACCCGATCATGACAGAAGATGGCAAGGTTGAACAGATGAACTTCCACGAGTCACCCGGCGACGTGCAGGACTTTATTGGCCTGCGTCTGCCGGAGGAACTTTACTTCTATCTGTCCCGTGGAATGATTGGTTCCCAGGTCATGGATATGATCACCACCGCAGAATTCCTCCAGACGCCACCATTGGACGGCAACGATTCGGACGAGTACAAGAAGTTCCTCAACCAGCTGAATCTCATGAGGACCGAGTCGCTTTCCCTCCTCTCCAAGTCCCTCCACAGGTACTATTTGAATCGTGAGGTCAAGATTTACAACTGGTTCGACGCAGCACAACCCAAGACTCTGGTTCACAAGGACATTACCTTCCCATCAGAGGCTGCACAGAAATGGAACGTGCGGGAAGACGTGTGGGGGCCAGTGATGGACGCGCAGAAAGTACAGTCGAGGTATCCAAGTTTTGTTCGCGTGGCTAACCTCGCGATAGCAATGGGGAGAGTTCGCCTTCTGCATCACTTCACTGGAAGACGAGTCTTTCGCCGCTAAAACCGTCACCCCCAAGATCCCACAGAAGGTATTCCTTCCAGTTAGGCGATGTTGATTCGGTGAGCTCTACTAAATAAATCGCGAAGCTACTGGACTCGGAGGACGAGATTAGGGTCAACGCCCTGTGGCGCATGTTGCAGATGCGCGGCTTCGTTGCCGGAGAATCCCATCGGCTCACGGCATGGGGCAAGGCGTTGGTTGCCGCCATTAAGAACCTTGATACCGAGGACGAGTCCCTGCTCATACCTCTTTACATCGCTCTCGAACTGTTCCGCATGAAGGCGTTGAAACCCGACAACTTCGTTCCGACGTTTTCCGGCGCCCCGTCGCGCGGGTCCGGTGAGTCTTCTCTGTCCAGAACTCATTTGGTGGGCGCCACTGAAAAGTGTCCAGAGGAGGACAAGTCAAACACGATGCTAGTATCCCGAGTGTGCTCGCTGGTCAATATGGATCATAAGAACATTGGGTATACTGGTCCTCTGAGCCGGAGCATGCTGGCTTTCAACAGCTTCAGCCGTTCACTTACCAGAGAACTACGGAACTTTATCGAGATGACGCTGGTCAACATGTTGATGGCGGGCGATGTGGACAGAGAGAGCCGGGACGATTGGGCGGAACTAGGGTTGAAGTACGGAAATCCCCAAGCAACAACTTAATCGCTTGATCGCATCTGACTCGCCCCGCGCGTTTAGGTTGCCATTCATCGACGAAGTAAACTCGTGTCTCGGGATCGCCGCCAAAACGTATCTCGATGAGCTGTGCAATGAATCGGAGCCCACCTCAGACGACCACAAGAGCAAGCACATGGGGAAGTTGAGGGAGATGATTCCACAGGCCGTTGATATTGTCGGCGACCTCGAACTTGGTTTCAGGGTTTGGGATGGCGTAAGTTTTCTTCTCCCTTTCCCCGTGGGTGCCGTTTGCTTACAGGAACCAGGTTGTGGCTGGCATCAAGGTTCTCGTGCAGGAAGCGACCATGGAGACCGAGGCCAAGCCGTTCCTTGCTGCGGACAAGTGGCTGCAGGGCAGGAGGTGATTTGTAGTGTGTGTGTCTCTCGCAGATGTGAATACCAAATCTTTTGCTTTCCGCTGATGTAACGACATTCGGTTCGCATGTGGGAGCAGAGAGAGGGTGCGGAGGAGTGGAGGGAAGTTTTTATTCTACTCTCCTTTCTACATTACGGGAAGGAGGGGGCAAGGAGAGAATAGATGTGGACAACTAGGAAATGAGTACCCTTTCTGGCTCTTGACGCTCTTTTGGGTGGACGGAGTAGAGCATTCTGCCACCCACCAGCCGTTCACTTGCATGCGCAAAGACATTCCTTCACCTCAAGCTTAAACTCAAGCTTAAACTCAGGCGTAAACCCAAGCCCAAACTCTACATAACGAACCCAGACCCGAAAGGGGAAGCGTGAACGTTACGTGGAGTTCGCAGGTTCTCCCAAGCCGGGCACACTGTCAAAACGAGCCCACAGCGCAAGCACTCGATTTCTGGGTTAATGGGTGGTTCCTTCCGCCGTGTATCTACTGGATGTCCGTGTGCAGAATAGCAACCGCCGCCATGCTTGCTCTCGGCCGGAGCACGAAATATCGCCTGCGCCAATGACTACCTGCCCAGGTATTTAGTTACTTCCCCGCTCTGCTATACCTAGGTACTTAGTCGAGCATCGTACGTATGTATGTATTAGGGTAGATATTCTATCCTCAGCGGTCCAATTCTCATCGTGCAGCAAATAGTTACAAGTACATTAAGTAGATTACACCAGCCAACTTCCACGGCCAAAAAAAAAACAAAGCGCCATCAACTCCAAGAAAAAAGTAATTAAAAAAAGCAAAAAAAGCAAAAAAAAAGCAAAAAAAAGATAATAATCAAGAGCGGACGATATCGCACATGCACATACTAGGTGGCCTAGATGGCGCAATTACCACAGCTTCCACCCCCTGGGACTCCTCGTCCTCTTGACCTCCTCGGTCGACTTCCGGATCTCGTCGATGCTCCTGGCGGGGCTGGCCGAGCGCGACGTCAGCCACGGCAGGGGACTCTCCTTGCGGCCGGCGCTGGTTCCGGTGCCCGGTCTGCTGCTGCTGCTGCTGCTGCTGCTGTTGTTGTTATTGTTGTTGTTGTTGATGGGAGTCGTCGACCTCTGTGGTGGCGGTGGTGGAAGCGACGGGAGGGGGATGGGGGTGCCCTCCAGTTTTGCGAGGTCCAGCTTCATCGGCGGGGTTTCGGTCCATTCCTGGCGCATGGCCTGGCGCGAGATCGTGAGCGGATCCGTGGCGGCGTGGGCTGGGCGCGCGGACGGCGTGGGACGCTGCAGTGGTGCCGCTGGCGGCGGGGAGGGCCGCACATCGGCGGAGCGCGCGGTCGGCTCTTTTGGCGTGGGGAGGTACGCGGGGAAGTCGAGGTTCGCGATCGTGTTGATGCGGCACGAGATCACAGGAGACATCACGACTTCTTTGCCGGAATCTTCCTGCGCGATTGCCGCGGGCGGAGGGGGAGGGGGCGCCGTGGTCGGGGGTGGCGGGGCGATGACTATCGTCGTGGGCGTTTCGCAGTAGGTATCGCTGCCGAGTTCCTCCTCCTCCTCCGGCTCTTCGGCGCAGCTGGTAACGGTCTCGTTGTCGTCGATGATCGTCACTCCGTCCCAGTTCGTCGCCGTCTCGCACGGGGACGTCGCCTCGCCGTCGTCGTCGTCGATGCAGGTTTCCGTGCAGGACCGGCTGGTCTCCCAGTCGTCCTCCTCGTTGTCGGCAGCGTAGCTGTCGTAGCCCGAGCGGACGTCCCGGCCCTGGCCGCTGCGGATGGAGGACCATCTAGTGTCCTCCGTGAATGCATCGGTGATGCAGGACTGCGGGGACAGCGCTGACAGCGGTTCGGAGGAGCTGCGAACCGCCATCCGCTGGATCGGCGCCCAGTCTATCGGGCTGTCGTACAGCGCTGAAGTTCCGGCTTTCCTCGGACCTTTTAGGATACATCACGTCAGCCTTTGCACCCACAAAAGAATGACAAGAAAAAGACTTACCGGTCTGGATCCCCCGCAGCTCGCTCAACCTCGACGACACCGGCGCTTTGCTTCCCCGTCTCACGCCGCTCCGGCGTTCCAGCAGCATTCCCTGCCCCTGAGCGTGTTCGTACAGAAGCTCCTCGAGCGCCACGGGCACGTCCATGCTGGCCACCGAGAGCATCCGGCTGAGATTGTGGGCCGTGTCCTTCGGCGGCTCCTCCTTCCGCCCCTTGGCGCGGAATTGCCTCTTGACCTCCTCGGGTTCGGCCTGGATATCCAACCGAAAGTTCTCCGTCGTCGCCGTCAGCGGCGTGTAGCCGTCCAGCGACGGCGTCCCCATGCCGCCGCGCTCGATTGCCCTGTTGAGAGCGTTTATCATATCCTCGACGGACTCCTTCTCTGCTCCCCAGTGTGGCTGCTGCCTTTCCGCCTTGGCCACGGGCTCCACCACGGGGGGCCCCTCCTTTTTCTCCACCATGGCAACGGGCTTCGCCGTCGGAGTCTCCTTCCGCTTCTCCGTCCCCTCCGTCCCCCGGCGCGCGTTACTCCCCGGAGCCATCCCGAGCACCCGGTCGAGAGCGTAGATCATGTCCTCGACAGTCTCCTTCTTCTCCTCCCAGAACAGCTGTACCCCCGGCGCCGGGACGTGCTCGTACCGCTCGGGCGTAGCGGTCAGCGGCGTGTAGAGGTACTGCCCGATGATCTGCGACACCTCCGAGGAGCACGACAGCGCCGAGAGCTCGCTGTTGTTGCAGTACGGCTGCAGGCTCGAGTTCCCCAGTGTCTCGAGACGCGGCAGGCTCAGCCGCTCCGACGAGGACGAGTGGGAGCTCATGCTGCTGACGGGGCTGTAGAGGGATTGTGTTTCTGCGAGAGGGTCAGCCACGGGCGCTCGACACGGTACATCCTGCGCGGAACGGAGAACGGACCTGTGGCCATTGTGATGGACGGAAGGAGGGGCGGCGAGCGAATGTACGGATGGGGGAAAAGTAGAATTCTCGGAATGACACCGACAGAAAATCCAATAGCCACAAAGGGAGAGCACTAGATATCGATGTTTCCCAAAACACTGGGGGCCAAACGGGACACGACGCTTTATGTACCCATCGTGCTGTGCTTGGAACCGTCCCACGAGCAAACCAGACCCATTGCCGCCTCCTAGAGGGGGGCAAACCAGGATCTTCAAACCGCCATCAACCTGCGGAATCCCGAGCGCCACGGGGTGGACGATTCCCTCACGATCCCGAAAACCAAACCATGCAAGAGGGAGTGCACGCAGCCCATCTAATTGGCGCAACCGGGGGGGGGGGGGTAAATCCTGGTAAGCGCGGAGAGCCAATGGATCCATGGATACTCGTAACTGCCTTCCACCCACTAGAGGGTATGTAGGAAGATTTAGCGGCACGTGGAGAAAGGGCGAGCGGGCTAGCAATAAGGCATTTCGAGAGGAAAGGGCGAGAAGTCGAGATTCGTCCATTTTCCGGAATCCTTTCCTGGCCATGCCATTCGACGGTGCGGGTTACGAGCCGATGAGCAACTAGGCCTCGGACCACAGCTGAAGTCCGGACTGTGGCTGTAACGAGCAGGAAGCTTGCGATGTCTCCTGCGGAATTCGCCCGCCCGTCCGCCCGTCCGCCCCGACGACGGTTTCTCATGCACGCATGAGTGCTTTGTGCTGCGTGTTCCTGCTTTGCTCCGCCCTACACTGCTCGCCCCTGCGTGTGAGTGTAGGACCGTAGGTAGTAGTTGTGTACGCAGTGATGTCGTTTGCCGCCCGCCGTCCAGCAAGCCAGCAGCGAGGAGAGAATCCCGAGCCGAACCGCCCGTTCAGAAGGGGGGGGTTCTTGCGTGTTTGATGTGTAGCTGGGAGAGGAAACCGCCATGACGCGACCACTGTGCCTTCTTTTTTTTATTCCGTATTTTTTTGCTTTCAAACGTGAAAGAGAGAGGAATGTGGAGTACAGCAGGGCATGACGTTGGGGACTGAGAACACGAACGAGCAGGCCAGAGCGAGCGTCCACCCGCCTCATAGAGTTGCAGGGTTGCAGTGTATGCAGATTAATAGATTAGATATGTAGAGCAGATATGTACGAGACCAGCCAGCCATGCATGTCGTGCGTAGGCGCGCCGGAGGATCCCGGCCCTCTCCGCCGTTCCGTTCGACGTGAGAAACAGATTCTCCGTGTGTGTGTGTGTGTGTGTATGGTGTATCTACATATGCACTCTCTGGATGTATGTAGTAGCTATGACTAGCCTCGGCGCTTAGCAGCAGAGTTCTGCTCTACATATCTACAGTATCTCCAGGCCCAGTATCCACATCGGGAAGAAAACAAAGAAATCACCCGTGAAGAATCGATCCGGCAATGCGTCGCGTGGCGGGATCCGTCTCCCGCCCGTGGCGGAGGTAACTGGCTAGATATGTATAACCAGATATACCTCTGTACGCATGCAGAGTATCCAACCATCGTCGGCGCCAGGCAGCAGAGTTGTCCCAGCAGAGAATGTGCAGACATCACGTGTCGACGCGACACGCATCCGGCTCCCTCGACATAGATATGAGACGAGTGCTCTGGGTACGCACATATGTAGTGTGCTTTTGTTTTTGTTTTTATTTATCCATTACTCGCATGCGACCTACCCAAGTAAGTATGTACTTATTTAGCTACATATGTATGTAGATCATGCCGAGAACAAACTGTCCGCAGGCGGCTAGCTCCCCTGGCCTCTGCCCGAGAGTGATAGAGCGCGCCAGGGGAATTTTACCAAAGAAATGGCAAAGAAAAAGACAAAGGAAATCCGCCACCGTCTCCCTCCGAACCTCTGCCCACGGAATCTTCCGCTGGCGCTTCCAGTGGGGACAGCACTTGAAGGGCACTGGCCGGTTTTGGCGGTGACTCCGTCTTCAGCTGGTGGAATCTCGAGGCAAGTCTCTTGCAACTAGATATCCCGCCACTGTGTCCCATTCGGCCGCTGCTCGGCCACCTATGGATACTTCCTGCCGGTCACGCCACCGCTTAGCCCCCATTCGTCGGCTTTCTCGTTTTCCAGGCGCAGGACAACCACCGGACCTCGCTGATGGTATCCGGTCTATGTAGCTTTCCGCAATGTCGTGGTGCGCTTTCTCTGGCCCATCTGCAGGTATGACGAGCCCACGCCGAAGTCACTGCCTCCACCTTGGCCTCGGCCTGTTCCTCTTGTATCAAGTCCGCGTCCAGGGCCTCTGGCTCCTGCGTGAGCTGCCCTGCGTGAGCTGTTGAGAGCACGCTCTGGCCATTGTCCGATGCTCGAGGCCGCAACGTATCATAACTATTCGCCCACCATGACAGTCAGTTCCCGTAGCTAGCGAGTGCTGCACCATGACTTGCATGGCCACACCCAATTGGGTTCCTTAGTTACGTACCGAGCGCCCAACGGGGTCCGTCTTCACGATGCAACTCCCCTCGCTAGCTACGGCCCATCCACCGCACGCAACCGGCCACAACCACACCCACAACCACAACCACCACCACCGCCAACACGACCATCGCAGCAGCAAGCATGGATGGCGCACCCATCTCGGATGACGACGACGCGCGCGGGGACACGCGGGTATCGCTGCTGATCCTGGGCGCGGGGTGGACGAGCACGTTCCTCGTTCCGCAGCTGCGATCGCGGGGGCTGTCGTACGCGCTGACGACGCGGGACGGGCATGAGGGCACGCTGCGGTTCACGTTCGACGCGGAGCGGCCGGATGCGGACGTGTCGCAGTACGCACGACTGCCGGCGGCGGACGCCGTGATGGTGACGTTCCCGATCACGGTGGCGGGGGCGACGCAGCAGCTGGTGCGGCTGTACGGCGACGCGCACCCGGGCCCCGCCGCGCACTGGGTGCAGCTCGGGTCGTCGGGGATGTGGCCCGAGGGGGACGGGACGGTTGACCGGCACGCGCCCTGGCAGCGCGGGAACGCCCGCGCCGAGGAGGAGGAGCGTTTGCTGCACTCCGGCGTCGGCGCCGTGCTCGATCTGGCCGGACTGTGGGGCGCCGCCCGGGACCCGCGCGCGTGGATCCCCCGCGTCGCCGGCTCGAAGGCGGCGCTGGCCGCGAAGGGGAGTCTGCACCTCGTCCACGGCGAGGACGTCGCCCGCGCCGTGCTCGCCGTCGTCGCGCGCTGGGACTTGGCCGTCGGGAATAGGTGGCTGCTGACCGATCTCCGGAGCTACGATTGGTGGGACCTGGCGCTGGCCTGGGGCAGCGACGAGTGCAAGCAGTGGGCGATGGAGCTGATGGCGGAGAGGGGCCAGCACGTGCTGGCGAGGGATATGCGCCGGAGGGGGAAGGTCCTCGATTCGAGCGAGTTCTGGATGGTCTTCGCTCTGCAGCCAAAGATGTCCTTGTTTACGCAGTAGCTAGAAACACAGAACGAGTAGACGAGCTGCGTCCGCACGCGCGTGCAGACATCGTTGTAATGCTTGAGGTCATCTAGAAAACTGATCCACCCTCTATACTACAAACATAATCACATTTCCCGCGCCCCCTACCGAGTGTCGACAAGAGAAGGAGCGGAATCCGAAGGAACATACATCGCCAGCCGATATGCAAGAAAGAGACGAACGCGACTCGAAGCGGAACGAAACGAAACAGCCCACCCCAGAAACAGAACCCGACGCTGTGCGGCCATACATAATTCCCAGACCATGCGAAAGAAAGGAAGAAAAAAAAAAGTAAAAAGCATTTCGTGTCCAACGCCGAAGAAAACTCCCACAACAAGCCGTTACTGATCACCGTCAAGCGTCGTCTAGAAGAACCTCCCCCAGCGATCTGCAGGACTTGGCCCGACAGGATCGTCGCCGGCAGGGTGTTTTTTGCTCTTCTCGAGAGCCATCAAACTCTCCATCTTCTCGAGCGCAAGCTCTAGCAGCTGCTTTCGCTGCTGCAAGTCGATGTGCTTTCTGATCTTGGGATCCTCTTTGGCGAATGCCTCGACTTGCTCTGGCGAAAGGTGGCGGCCAAGTCTGTTGTCCAGTTCTCGTGGAAACTGCGGGAGGATCAGCCTGGATACTTGCAGGGTGGCGGTGGTGGGGGGACATACGTGATAGTAAAACTCCGAGAGTAGCTCGACGTTGAGGAACAGCACCGCCGTCGAAGTCAATTTCTCAGCCACGATGTCGAGGAAGACCTCGGGGCAGTAGTACTTGTTGGCCTTGCTGGCGCATTGCTTGCTCTTCAGGGCGTAAAGTCGCATCTTCAACAGCTCCGCGCGGTCCCGGAGGAAAAGAGCTTCCCTACCTTCGGTGAATGTCAGCTACTGGTCGAGTCGAGCTGTGGCAGAATCAAAGGGCATACCTTTCTCCAGCAGACCCTGGCTGAAGCCAAAAGCCTCGGTCCCTTCCCGCATATCGACTTTCGCGCCATCGCGGACTCGATCGATAAACGCCATAGCTTGAGTCAGCTTCTTCTTCCCGATGGTGGCATTCATCGTCTTCATGGCCTCCTCGCAGGCCTTGAGCTCGTCCTTCAGGAGCTTCTGCGCGTTGTCGCGGCTCTGCAACCACTCGCGGTCATCCATCTCGATTTCGTATTTGTACGGCTTGATACAATTTTCAACCTGGTCGCTAGTCGAGTAGAAACGCTCGTTGAGGATAGTATTGGTAGCATCCTGGATCGCCTTCTTTGCGAAAGGGTGCTCTCGGAACGTGGACTCGGATACAAGCAGGTCCATGTGCTGTGCCAGAGCATTCGCGATGACATTGGTGGCCAGTCTTCCGAACCCCATCTTTGTCAGCGATGACGTAGAGGCATCGAGTTTGCGGTGCCAATAGAGGCTATCGGCATCGGCTTTGGGAAGTTCGGCGAGCGACTTCTCGTCGAGCCTCACGCGCGTCAGGTCCTCGGGCAGGGGCTTGTTCCAGTACCGCTGGGCCAAGAAGTCGAGGACTTTCTGGTCGAGCTCGCTCTTCAGCAGCTCACGCACTTGAGGTCGTCCGAAGCGCTCGGTGAAGCCTTTGAATGAATGCTTGAACCTATCGAGCGACTCGGCAAGGTACGTCTCGGCGGTCAGAGGCCGGTCGTTATACTGCACTTTGAATTCGTAAGTAGCCTCCTCCAGTTCCTGGTGGATGGCATCGCTGGTGCTCTGAAGGCTTGAAGCCATGGTTTGTTCCAACACGGTCATGAGTTTCTGGCGGAGGTTGATGGTGCCCACGGTCGTCCCGGACTCCGGCGCAAACTCGGAGTGGGTGCTAAAGTACGCATGTTCGTTTTTGCTGATTGCGTTGGTGATGTTTGCATTCTTTCCAAAGAAGTAGCCAGTGCTGGGGGTTCGACAAACGACACCGACATATCCGAGCCTGAGGGGGTAGTTCTTGTCCTTGAGGATCAATTGCCCCCGCTCCGGCTCAACGAGGTCCATCTTCGTGATGACGCCAATAGTCCTCTCTCCGCGCGGATCGACCCGTCGGCTAGCCTTCAGAGCTGTAGAGTTGGCCAAGTCGACATCGGCAGCGGAAATGGCCAGAATGACGTTCGGCGCCTTGATGTATTTCTCACAGAGCTCGGCAATCTTGGTTTTCAGCTCGGGAGGCTGGCCTTCACCGGTTACCTGGATGTAACCAGGCAGATCGATCAACGACAGATCGGGGACATTCGGGGAGTAGATGTTGAGCTGAATTGGATCATCCGAGACGCAGTCCGCTTCGGGCACCGCCAGGTTGAGATCCGTGAGTGTCCTCTGGATACTGGAAAAGTCGGCCAGCTTCCCGAGGCCCAGGGCAGGGAACTCGCCGTATTCCATCGTGGAACCGGGAGTGTTCACGAGCGTCAACTCGATCGGGCGGCGAGTAACCATGTTGGATCCCTTCGGCAGGAACTCGTGGCCAACGATCGCCTCCAACACCGAGCTCTTGCCGGAGCTCTGTGAACCAATCACGACGATCGACGGAAGCTGCAAAGCCTGCGTTTGGCCGACCTGGGAGAGGATGTTGCGAATCTCAATCATCTTCTTCGTGAGCACCATCATCTGATCGTCCTTCGCCGCTTGCATCGGATTGCGCGTATCGTCCTCCGAGCTGTAACCGAAGGCAGCAGCTGTAGCAGCGCCGGCAGCGGCCACGTAGGGTTTTTTATCGCCTTTGGGCCTCTTGCCATTGCCACCCGCCCCGGCCCCGGCCCCGGCCCCGCCGTTGTCTTTCTCCCCGTTGCCGCCACCGAACTGCATGATCTTATGCATCCACTCGGGCATCTCGGGCGCTCCGAGGCCATCAACTCCGTCAGCGATGGTATCATAGACTCCGCCGACAGTCTTCTTCGCGCCGTCCCACGTCGTCGCGGCAACGTCGACGCCCTGGTTTAGAACGCCCTTGGCATAGCTTCCAGCCTCTACGTAGAGCACGATATCAGACAATTCGATCGCAGAAGACCACTCAAAGAGACGGAAACTGACGCTCGGCCTTGTACTGCAAGTACGCCAAACCCGCAATCGTGGCACCTCCGAACGCCGCAGGAACCCGGGCGAACTTCAGCACCAGCTTCGGCAGAGACCTAGCAAAGCTCATCTGCCTGACCGCAAGTGCGCCCGAATTATGGTAGTGGATCTGGCCCGGCCATCTTTGACCCCTAAACTGGAGGACCGATCTGGAGCGCAGGAGACCGCCGGAATTCGCCGGGACGGTCGAAGCAGAAGTGTAGAAGCGGCGGAGAGAAGTAATCGGGGGAGGTCGCCGTGTGGCGGTCGCGGTCGCGGTCGCAAGGGCGGAACGGGACGAAAGAAGCCGTGCACTCATGGCTATGGTGATGAGGATTGCACATCCACGGACGGAAGATGAGTGCTTGGGTAACGGGGAGGCAAGGGCTGTGTTTTGTTGGTTCAATGAGTTGCGATTTTGGTGAGCTGTTCCAGCTGTTGAACGGACTCTCGCCAAGCCTGAGCAGTTGGTTGGGATATCTAGCTTTTCTATGGCGGGGGGTTATGTAAGGAATCGGAGCGGGGTGAAGTGTTTTGCTCTGCAATGGACGAGGATTTTCAAAGCGAGACGAACTACTGCTGTTCAAGATATAATTGGCCTAGAGGGGGGGATCGCAGTGAGGGGAAGTTGCGTGTTCTACTATGTATGTATGGACAGCAGAGCACTCTACAGTAGATGCTCCGCTGTGTGATTACGGGGGTGAGTGCGCGGGGAACCGTTCGCGGGCGGGCATCACGTCACAAACAGGCATTCGTCGGCACAAACCATCGGCAGGTATGTAGTACCTAGTAGGGTGTACCACCTAGATATGCCGGCTATGTGCATGTGTAGTTACCCATCCTCGAGGTCAACTTTGGGCTCCAGCTCCTGGACACGAGCCACGTGCGTGGGTAGCACACCTACATTCCGCAGCCGCCAATACCCAAATTTCGCAGCAAGCTTTCGGCTGTCCATATCGCACATGGAATATAACTTTAATAGAAATACCCTTTGGGGAGCGATTTTGGTCGAGTGGCCCTCGGCGAAGTCGCCATGAGCGTCATTCGAATAGTTGGTGCGAAAGAGTAGGCCTCACAGATCCGCCGCATGAAACCGAGCGGACGGTATGATCCGGGTCGGCGGGCGTAATCACACTGTGGGACCGGGCCGCCGCCAAAGAGTTCAATCCAAGCTGACTCATCCACAGGACCCAACAAAACCATCATCGACTTCAGGTTTTCGGTGGCTTGCAGGAGAGATGGGTTTTGGTTCTTTCACGGCAAGTCTGAAAGCACCCAGCTGACCGCAGCGTCAGGTTTGTCGTGTTGAGCGACACGTAAGGGCACAAAGGGGGAGCTACATACATATGCCACTCTTTAAATTAGACAGCTTGAAGGGATGACGACATAAAACGGACCAAGCTCGCGATAGTTCGCAAATCTTCACAACCGAAAGACTTCAAACTTCCCCCTCCAAAAGCATCAACACCTCTATCGGTCTCCCTTCGAGCCTTATTATCGCCATGTGTATGTCGCCTCGCCCGTCCCTTTAAACCGCCCATGTCGACTAACAACAGCTCCCAGGCCGTTTCCTCGTTTACAAGGGCCGCAACCAGATCCTGCTGTCGGACCTGATCCTGAACCCGACACACTCGATCCTCACGCAATCGTACGACTGCCGGCTGCGGCTCGACTTGCGGCGGCCGCACAACGGCGACGGCTTTGGGATCGGCTACTACACACCGTCGCTCTCTCCGGAGCCGTGCATCTTCACGTCGACCACGCCGGCGTGGAACTGCGTCAACCTCGCGCGCCTGGCCAAGAAGACGACGAGCTCGCTAGTCTTTGCGCATGTGCGCGCCACCACCACCGGCGCGCTGAGCGAGAGCAACTGCCACCCGTTCAGCTACCACTCACTCATGTTCATGCACAACGGACACATTGCCGCCTTCCAGACGATAAAGCGTAGGATCGTCGCCGCGCTCAGGGACGAGTACTTCCTCATGGTCGAGGGCAGCACGGACAGCGAGTGGGCCTTCGCCCTGTTCCTCGATACCCTCCACAGCCTCGGCGTCGACACGAAGGCCGCCGGTGGTTTCGGCCACGCAAAGCTGAGGGAGGCGATGCTCGGGACCATCGAACGGCTCAACGGCTTCTTCTCCGAGGCAGGCGTCACCGAGCCGTCACTGCTGAACTTCGCGGCGACCGATGGCCACAGCGTGGTGTGCACGCGCTACGTGAGCAGTAGAGACGACGAGGCCGCGAGTCTGTACTTCTCCAGCGGAACGAGGTTTCACGAGTACAAGGAGGGGGGGTTCTACAGGATGGAGAGACACGATCGAGGGCAGGACCTGGTCATGGTTGCGAGCGAGCCGTTGACTTTCGAGAGGGGAGACTGGGTGACCGTGCCGACTAATAGCGTGCTTACCATCAATAAGCAAACTGTGTTGATCCATCCAATCAAAGGTATGTCGGACGTTACTCCACGGGCCGGAGCGTGGCTGACGATGTGCAGATCAATACTACCAATCTGACCCCGCCTACAAGCGCTCCATGAAGTTCGCAGAGGAGAAGGGAATGGTCGGGAGAGGACCAGGGGATGAGCTAGTTGCAGCCGCAGCAGCGATGGCGGAAGTCGGCGAGGTGCAGACACCGGCACCTCTGCCAGCACTGATCGCGTAGAGCGGGTGTTCTGTAGAGGGGTTCCGGACAGGCGTTCGTATTGCGGATACCGGGAGTTGGGTGGGGTTTACTTTCTCGATTATGCTTGGAAGGGTGGGAGGGTGGGTATGGGAATTTGCTTGATATGCAGTACTCTATTCATAGATGACTGTTCTTGGCTCTTGTCTCGAAGCTGAGGGCCTTGTGCGTGTTTTTCTGGCTCCAGGCCGCCCATACCTGGGTATCGTCACTCACTCCCGCTATATCCTCTTAACGTCCACTCTGGCCCGATCCCACACCGCATGTCCCACGGTTTCATCCATCTTCCCCTCCTCCTCCACCCTCTTCGGTAAAATAACGAACTCCGCAAAGGTTCCCGCACCGCGGGGTTTACATGCATTCCCCGGATTTACAACCACGACTCCATCAACAACCTTTGCGAACGTTCCCAGCATACTCGGCACAACAAGGACATCTGGGGTGACGTTGACTAGATCCGCCAATCGCATATTCGGCACGTCTAGGGAGGCTCCAACAGCTTTGAGTCCCGCCGGAAGGCTCTCACGCGGGGGTGGGGGGAAGAGAGGGTAGAAGCTGCGCTGTGTTAGGAGATGCGTGGAGAGACGGGCGAAAGGTTCGGATCCGGCGTTCTGCGTAATTTCTTCGCATTTTAGGTGGAAAAGAATGTCGTTCGTTGTTACCGCGAAGAGAGTCTCGTTCAATGAGAACATGGAGGGATTGGGGAGGCATTTCGCGTTCTGGGTCTGTTAGCGAGGTGGGAGGGAGTTAGCAGGAAGGGGACGGACCGTGGGTAGATCAAGGTGTTTTCGCTTTAGTCCTTCCTGGGGGAAGGCAGTATGTTTCGATACCGCGTCGCGGACGGATGGGATCAAGATTATCAAGCTGTTCGTTATCCGCTGTAGCTTCCTCGAGATCTTCTGGCGGAACAGGTCTTCGATCGTTCCGTCCTCGTTACCATCTTCAAGGTCGAAATCACCCGTCTGAATAAGTGGGTGTGCAGAGTCGATAAATGGGCCCGTGAGGATGACCACGTCGGGCTGTTGCTCCGCACACTTGGTACATAACTCCTCCAGCGCCTCAAAATCCAGGTTGTCGTTGGTCGTGTACGGCCCTGAGGCGATGAACACACTTACCGGCCCAGCCTCTAGGCGCTTAGCGTAGGCCATGAGGTTGGAAACCAGTGTGGATGCGGGCGGGAGCTTGGGTGGTTCCAGGATTTCCTGGACTTGGAAGTACCCACCGGAGGAATTTACACCCTTGACCGCCAGTATCTGTCCTGGGAAAAAGGCAAAGCTTGATATCTTCTGGAGCTTCAGTGGGATTCTCGCTCCCGCACCTGTCATCCGCGATGATTCGAGGAGGATCGAGGAGGCGTTGAACTTCCCCTCGAGGGAATCAGAGACTATACGGCCCACTGCTACGATTTCCGCGGGCGATGCAACGGAGGGGTCACCGAATGCTTCGTCAGGGAGCGAGTAATGTTCCTGTATCGCCGCCGCGAACTCGTCAATGCGTTCATCCTGCGTCTCTGACGCCTCTGACAACTTCTGGTACATGGGCCTGTACCGGAAAAGCTGAATGTCCATGTTGAACATGAAGTCGACCCTCGAGCTCCACGTCGCATCAGCGAGTGGCAGCGTGGGCTTGGGGATGCGCGGGTTCAGCACTTCGATGGTCTCCCCAGCGTGGTTCCGTTGGCGGAAGGGCGTGATCGCTTCTACGGCAGGGGCTGAGGGCTTGTGCGGTGTTCGATACGGAGACGCGGCGGCCGCAGGCGAGGATAGATTATCCAGCTTCCGCGAGGGTTTCCCCGTCCGTGGCGTCTCGTTGCCAAAATTATTCCGTTTTATTGCGCCACGGGCAGGAGTGGTAGGCAACATCCCATCGAACCTATCCTGATCAGCGCCTCCAAATCCCCCCGGTACCATTATACGCACAACGAAAACGAATCCGCTCCCTGTGGCGGCGGCCTCACCGTCCTCTGGACGGCTGGCGTCTGTTGCATCCTCGCCTTCCCTCGCAATTCCTTCTCCAACCGCTCCTGAGCATCCTGTTTGAATCTGCGAATGACATCGATGCTGAGTTTTGTGTCCGCCGTTAGTTCCATGCGCATGCTGTATGACTCCCATTTGAAGAATAGCTCTTGCGCGTCGACGTCGTAGAGGCGGAGCATACTGTGCAGTTCCCCCAGGATCTCGGGAGGCTGCGGACCGAAGCGTTCAATCAGTAGAGGGGTTTGCTTAGGATCGTCCATCGTGGAGGCGGTGTTGTTGTGGTACGGTGGATTGGGACTATTAGATCGATCTCGTTGTGATTGTCAATCGTGAAGCTTGGCGTCTTCAGGAGACGCGAGCCAGAACGCGTGCTCCTAATCAACCCTGCCTGCCGCGCAAAAGATCACGTGCACGCACATACTTATTCCGATCCCTTGTCCAAATATCCCTCTCGATATCTGCATCACGACACATGCTCTTGGATATAAAATAGACAATACAATCAGTATTAGACTTGCTAATCCCAGCCCGCATCTCGGTGGCAGCCCACTCTTCCGCCCCTTCCTCAAGAGCCTCAGACCAACTGCTCATCGACTCAGACCAATGGTCCTTTTACTCCGTCCAGCTATCTGTGCGAAGTGAGTGGGCCTTATAGTTTTTTGCTTTAGTAGTTAAAATTCTGTCTAGTGAACTCGTTGGTGGATTTGCTCCCAATTAAGCTGTATGTAGGCCCATCACTTCAGATATCCACAAGGAGTATCAATTGCCTATCCTTGGCCCCGGCTTTCTGCAGGCTTGCACTGGTTACGTCTCGTCTTCTCACCATCCTCCCTCCGTTACTCTCACACCCCCCCTTCAGCTTCCGTCCAACGTCCCTTCAATGTTCTATGTACCTGCCTTATGTTGCAAAATTTGAGGAACAAAATTCACCTACCATGACAAGTGTTAGATTCACAGGTCAAGTACTGTTGTCGAATCAGTTGTCAAATACCAGACGGCTGCTGCCCATTTGGGACTCCCGCAAATACTCTAGTCGGCGGTGGGCGTAGACAGATGGTAGAGCATGTGCTTGAGAGAACCTTGGTTTGAGAGTTTTCGAGTACTTGGGTGTTTGTTTGCTTGCCACGGGATATACACCCAGATTCAGTTTAGCCACGTATGGCGAATAGGAAGGACGTTTGCTCTACCAAGGGGATGTTTTTGAATTTGCTAGATAGACGGTGGTGAGGTTTGATTTGTTCGGCAATGAGCAAAAGAACGTACATAGTGAGACCGAACGGTTCCTGTTAAGACGGGTTAGAGTTTTTTGCTTTGCTTTTTGTTTTCAAGGATGTAGGTACATACTTCTACGGTGTGTCACAGCAGGTTGGTACTACTCTATGTACCCCTCTGCTCCTCCATCCTTCATCTCCAAAATTACTCACCTCACCCACGAGACGGACCTTCAACAAACTCGCTGAATCGCCGATCTACGACAAGACACAATGCCATCGGCACATCCCTCTATCGGCTTTCAAGCCGTGATTCTCTGCGGCCCTGGCACCGGTCTCTACCCATTCACCAGCACAGACGATCTGCCGAAAGCGTTGCTCCCGATCGCGAACAAGCCCATGCTCCACTACCCACTCGAATGGTGCGAGAAAGCCGGCTTCGATTCGATCCTTGTTCTGACGCTCAAGGAACATCACGCCGCTATCCAGTCGTACATCCGTTCGCACCGCACCTTCAAAGTCCAAGGACTCTACATCCAGGCCGAAGAAACCTCTTCTATCAACGATAATCTAGGAACCGCAGACGTGCTCCGAATCGCATTCCAGAAGGGATGGTTAAACTCCGACTTCGCCGTCATCCCCTGTGACCTGGTCACTAATATAGAGGGACATCGACTGGCAGAGCTCTGGATGGTCCTACAGGCTGGCTTCGACGCGGATCTCGGCCGGCGCAGCCGTAAGCACCGTACCGCGGGCGATGGAAAGGACGGGCGCCGCGGCGGACTAGTGGTATGTTACGATACTATGGGCGAGGGTGCGGTGAAGGGGCAGGAGACCGATCTTATTGCGGTGGCACCTATTGCAAAGCCGACGACGTGCTCTAGCCTGCCAGAAGGAGATGTTGGCGTGCTTTTGACCCGGGCGTCAACACAGGCGTTGAAGGGTGTGTCGGAGATTCCAATTCGGTATAGCATGCTTACGAAGCATCCGAATATGAAGCTGTACTCGACCTTTCGCGACGCTGGAATCTACTTCCTCCCACACTGGGTCCTCAAATTTCTAGAGCGCAACCCTCGCCTGAGCTCACTCCGGGAGGATGTCCTTCCATGGCTCGCAAAGAGCAGATGGCAGAACCGGCGATTGGCAGAAAAGCTGGGATTGGTGGATATCTTAACGGGATCGGAAGCATCGACCGCGGGAGACAATGACAGTGAAGCTGCAGGCGAGGAGTACGATGTTGGCTCTATAAGCACGATGCGGTTGCGGCGTGCTGGCGACGCGCCGATGGAGATTCCGCCAATGCTGGCTTACCTTCCCAGTGCTCCATCGGTGTTTATGCGCCGAGTCGACACAACCCACCTGTACCTCTACACATCATTGTACCTAGCCAAGAGCGACCCTTCGCAGCCGTCAACACAGATCAAGATTGACCCCGGTTCCACGATCGGGGAGAAGGCTGTCGTTACCGGTATGGATTGTCTGGTCGCCGACAAGGTCACAGTCGGCGCTAAGGCTATCGTGAAGAAGAGTGTACTGGGCTACGGCGTCACAATCGGGAAGGGAGCAAGGTTAATGGGGTGTGTGCTGATGGATGGGGCACTGGTCGAGGAGAATGCAAAGCTGGAGGGTTGTACAGTGGGGCGCAAGGCCATCATTGGTTCAAAGTCCGTCCTCAAAGACTGCGAGATCGCCGAGAATTACTACGTTGAGAAAGAAAGTGAGTTCACTCCGATATCCCAGACCGGGAACTATTACTCACGAAATGCTCCAGCCGAAGCAAAAGGAGAACGTTTTGTCGATTTTGCTGGATTAGAGGCGGCAAGTGAAGACGATGACGATGATGAGGATGGCACAGACGGAGACTCGGTTGGTGCTGCCGTGGAATCGGACGAAGACGAGGAAGATGGTGAATGATCATCCGCATGGCATAGGGCTGCCTTTCAATGGAGGCTGTTTTTAATTGCGAACAAAGGCTTGAGAATTGTGGATGTCATTTGTCTAAGTACATTTTGTAGGCGTTTGTATTATGGCATTTTCACTAGGCGGAAGGCGTTCAATTGAATTGCCAGTGATCAATAATGACGACAATGCTCACATACAGGGCACCCCTGACACTTGGCGCCTTGGCACCGAGGTGTTCGGTCAGACGCCCCAGCCGCAAATATTGGTAGCAAAAGCTGAGAAGCAGAGGATTAAGCCTGGGTCTAAAGAATTACGGACATAATTTGCCTAGCCCTGGAAATTATTACCTCCACCAACAGCAGTGCCTACAGCGCTGCATGACAGTGGGAAGAGTTAGAGAAAAGAGCTTTAAGGAAAGGGCACTCAACCGCAAACAAAACCACCACCTCACAAGCCACACGAGTTATACCAGCCACCTCTGGCTTGGACAGGGCTCGAACGGCTTATGCCGATCTTTGCTGGATCGTCTGTAGATATTATCTAGATTAGTAAGTATACGTACCAAGAAAAGCGCCTAAATGCTGAATCATTAGGCGCCGCTTTTGTTCTGTATATACACATTCCGGGTAACATGTAATTACTTACTCCAAACCAAACTAGCGCTGTGCCGCGCGAAACTTGGCGCGCATGACCTTGAATGGCTTGTGCTGGATGAGGTACCTAAGTAGAGTATGTATGTAGATAACAATAACTGCCCACCAAGTATGTCATTGCCGCTCGTTCCTCACTCCCTCATCAACCACACTGCGCTCTAATAGCTATCATACACGACACGAAACCCTCCTTCACCTCGACACTCATACAACCAACAACTCGGCCCTCTATAACGCCCTACACCACATCCGGGCCAATAATCTCCTCCTCGCGTCAACACCACTACACCTGTACACGTCGCGATGTCGACGCAAATCCCCGGTTCCGCGCCCACAGGCGATCCCTCAAAGCCACCCCTCGGTGTAGTCAAGCGCCGCGAAGCAGCTGCGAACCCACTCGTCCGACGACAGCAGCGCGGGCGTGCAGCACCCGGATTCCCGCGCCCGGCTACCTCCGCTACACCTCCCGCCGGCGGCTCTTCGAACGCAACTACCTCAAGATCCGTTGTCAAGACTGAAACGACATTAGAGCCTGATTGGCAGGAGTTCAAGCTCACGACTACGAAGCGCGAGATCTTGGCGGGTTATAGACACCATGTTATGCGATTGCAGAGCAAGCGATTGGTTAATCCTATGAATTCTGAGGAGTTTACAATGCCGGTGCGATTACATCGGCGTGATCCAAAGGCGCCGTTACAGGGTGGCAAGGAGCAGATGCTGTATGAACAGGCGGCGGCGGAAAAGGCGAATGAGGCCGAAGATCCTGCTGTGGCGGAGGAACGCGCAAAGAAGGAAGCGTTGAAGGCGGCTCAGCAGGAGAAGATTGCGCCATACGGTGGAGCTCAGAAACCGAAGAAGCAGATGTTCAAGAAGAAGACCCAGCAAGTTTTCAAGCAAAACGAGGCGGGTAAGAAGTTACGATATGAAGAGTATTTTCCATGGCATATCGAGGACTTCGACAACAAGAACACATGGCAAGGACAGCTGGAGAATCCACTGAGCGGTGGCACCTTTGCTATGTTTGTACTGGACGAAGGGGCTTTCAAGATGGTCCCTATCGAGAAGTGGTATAAGTTTACCGAAAAAAACAAATTCCACACCCTGACCATCGAGGAAGCCGAGAACCTGATGAAGAAGTCTAGCAAGGCCCCCAGGTGGCTCATGAAATTGACTAGGGAAGACGAGAAGAAGCAGGAGAGGGAAGAGAAGGAGAGAAACTACAGCGCTCTTAACGGACTACGCACTCGGAAGGGTGGTAGGCTGGACAGCATCCTGCCCAAGTCGGAGACGGCAGATGCGGATGATCTCGATTTCGACGACGATCGCTTCGCCGATGACGAAGAGGCACCTGTCATGGAGGGCGAGGAACAGGAGAACAAAGAGATTGAAGTATGTTGTATCCCTGCCTAATGCCTTCTCGACCAAGTTTTAAACCGTGGCACAGAAACGCATCAAAAAAGAACAGTTGACAGCCAATGTCTTCGATACCCGTGACGAGAAGGAGGACGATGCAGAAGAGGAAGAACGCAAGCGGCTTGAACGTTTGCGCAGCAAACAAGGCAAGAAGGTTCGGAAAGCTTTGATGAATCACGAAGGAAACTACACCTACGAGACGGATTCCGACCATAATCCGTATGCTTCATCTGTGAGTAGAACCGTCCTACGCTCCCTGTTTCAAATGCGAGCTAACCAGCTGCAGAGCGAGGAGGAGGATGAGGAGGAACTTGCTCGTAAAGAGGAAGAGCGCAAGAAAGAGGAAGAGCGTAAGAAGGAAGAAGAGAGCAAGAAAACTGAGGGAACTAAAGAACAGGATAAGGACAAAGACAAGAAGCCGGCACCTCCTGTTCCAGAGCCCAAGGCCAAGACCTCTCCTGCGAAGAAACAGGCGCAGCCCCCAGTCGGCGACAAGCTTGCGGGGTCGAACAAGCGGAACGGCTCGGCAGATCTCTCGGAATCTGGAAACGAAAAAGCCCGTAAGAAGCCAAAGAAGAACCAGCCGCCACCAGGTACCGCCGCGCCAAAATCATCTGCTACGGCATCAGGATCAGGTCAGGACCAGAGGCTTGTCAAGCTCAAAGTGCCATCCGAAAAGTTTTCTCAGATCATATCGTTAACACCTTCTTCAGTGCAATCAAAGAAGCGGAAAGCTGTGGCTGAAGGTGGAAGTGGGAGTGGTGACGATACTGCCGGAGAGATGTCAGACGCCAGCGGTGCCAAGAAACAGCGTGTTAAGCTAGTTGCAGGCGGTCGTGCTCTCTCCCCGAATGCGGCCAACTCTCGGCAGGCTTCGCCCGTTCCCGCCGCAGCCAAGTCCCGCGCTGGTTCACCTGACGCATCTTCCGGCCCTGCCCGCTCGGGCAGTCCCGTTGTCCCTGCAGGTGTGAAGAAAAACATTTGTTAAAGTGCGAGCAGCAGCTGACTGAGAGCTCTAGGACCCATCTCCGACGCGGAAATCTTGGCTGTTATTGGACCCGAAGGAACTACCACTGCGACTCTTGCTGGACTATTTAAATCGAGATTGGCGGACAAGGACGTCAAGGCTCGGTTTGTTGTCAGTTTGAAGAGGCTAGTTGAGACCAAGGGTCCCACGAAGCTTCTCTTCAAGAGGAAGGGTTTGTAGGTTTGGAAACTGTAGACTTATACGTCGGGATTCATTTAGGCTTGTTTTTCCCTTTTTCTACGATCGATTGGCAGACTTTTGGCAGGCGGAATGGAATGGCAGGCAGCAATACCTACTACATGGTCTGTATGATTACCTTAGGTTTCACGGCTATTTGTCCCGGTGCCCCAGCTTATCTGCGAGCTTGCTTCAATACCCCAGAATATCTGCAACAAAAAAGTGATTTTCTGCGTGAGTGGTACCTCATGAAGTTTACGTGATATTGAACGTAACACGACCTCGCAGTAGACCCTTTCCCAGCAACGCCCCCAGCATTGCTCTTTTTCTCGTGTCCTCGTCTATTTCACCGCTCCGTGTGCTTCAACACCCTACTATTGCGCAACCCGGTCATGATGGAGGCCATAACTACCAAAATTCCCCGTTCAATTGACACTATAGGTTTTCACTTGGCTGCAGGTCAGCATGCGGAGATAGGATATCTAGCTAGCGTCTTGGCGAGGAGGCTGGTTTAGGTCTGGAGCAGTCTGAGAATTCAGACATCATTGCATGCAGTCTCAGTATTCCGGGACCTCCTTTGACAACGGTACCCAGCGGGAGGGTAGCTACGTAGAAGAGAAAAAGGTGACGCTATCTAGGAGTACCGGAACCAAACAACAGGTGGTCATTGGCCATGTATGTAAGTACCTGATGTTCCTGACCATGCACCTCCTACTAGGTAGTAGATGATCTGTCGGCAAGGAGACCCAGTACTATGTATGTATGTGCCCAGGTGCCGTGAACCGCACTTGTAGATCAACTACACGGAGGGAGATGGAAGTGAGCCATAATAAGACGAATGCAATGTGGTAAAAAAAGAACGCTGTTGCCATTCAACTAAACGTGTCTTTGATTCCAATCGCGTCAACTTCATAGTATATCACTCAAATAGAAAAGATTTTCTTTTGGGAGTTTGAGGTATCGGGGCGCTCTACATTCTTGGGACAGGCCAGGCCGGAGGGAGACTGGAATGGCGGATATATTGCCACAACCTAAAAGGGTCACATGTATGAAGTAGTTGATTAAACTAAATAAAAATTGGGATGGGGACAACATAAACTTTCTGGAGGTATGGAGCATGTTCACGAAAGAGTTTCTTCTGGACGCCTACATAGACTGGTGAAGGCTTGGCAAAACTATCTAACCGAGTGCTCGCCTATGACCCCACTAAATAATCCCTGCATACCCCGCCCGAACCTGTGTAGTAGTTACGCGGTCTTGATTCTTGATTTGCTGGAAGCGCCTCACTGTGGTTCATTACAACGATAGTGTCCTGCTTGCGATTTGGCGGCGTTGATTGAGATTGCGCCCGTTGCCCGACCAGTGTGCACACCCAAGTTCGACAGTGTTAGATACACCTGTTAATTTTATTTTAGGTTTGCTGAGCTTGCCTTATCGAGTCTACCCCGTCCTCCAAGAAAGTCCGCACAGGCCGCATGTTAGCTGAGCAGCCGGACCTGACAAAAACAGACTGTAACTGCTCGTTTCTGTTGGAATTGCTTCTCGCCGCTCGCCACTCCGGCGTGGCGCGCCGGTGGAAGCGTCAGCACAGCAACGGCGACGACAACGCTGTGAAGAGCAATGGCATAGCAACGGCAGTGGCAAGGGGATCC
>Ga0307508_10000152_pt1 | contig 82883 bp, 76 predicted proteins | sample 9_EM_MG_FD_203089 | JGI IMG/M metagenome (GOLD analysis project Ga0307508, IMG submission 203089) | Populus trichocarpa ectomycorrhiza microbial communities from riparian zone in the Pacific Northwest, United States - 9_EM | ecosystem: Host-associated > Plants > Roots > Unclassified | place... | reverse complement strand
AGAAGCTCAGCCGCTGCCGCCTGTGTCAGTTCCTTCGCCTCCGTCCGATCCAGCAAATCCGAAAACCGCATCCGTCGTACACCCTCGTGAATGGATGCCGTGCCCATCGTGCCCCCTTTGTTCTAGGGCACCAAAAACACGACACTTCACGAGCTACAAACAGGCGACAGATCACGCGCTACTGACATCGCGGTCGGGGCCGCCTTGCAGGCGCTGCGCGCCGGTGCCACACTTGTCGTCAAGTCCGACGGCAAAGACCGGGCAAGCAGGACGTGAGAGGGAACGATGAGGCGCGCTGCGAACCTGTTCGCCGCCGTGGCTGTGCTGCTCGCGGCGCAGACGGCAACGGCGCAATCCGCTTATCCGAACCGGCCGGTGAAGATCCTGGTCGGCTTCACACCCGGCACGGCTCCCGACCTTGCGGCGCGCATTCTAGCCGACCGGTTTGCGGACGTCTGGGGCACCCCGTTCGTGGTCGAGGATGTTCCCGGCGCCGGCGGCAACATCGCCACCGATCGCGTCGCCAAGGCGGCCGCCGACGGCTACACCTTGCTGATGGGCGGCAACCCGTCGCTGGTCATCAGTCCGAGCCTGTATGAAACACTGCCGTTCGACCCGCTCAGGGATTTCGCACCGATCTCGCAGGTCTTCATCGCGGCCAACGTGCTCGCCGTTCCGCCCGAAGTACCGGTCAAGACCGTGGCGGAGCTGGTTGCGCTCGCCAAAGCCGCGCCCGGCGAGCTCTCCTATGGACATGCCGGCGTGGGCACGTCGCAGCATCTGGCGGCCGAATTGTTCAAATCCATGGCGCATCTCGATATCGCACCGGTGCCCTATCGCGGAACCACGGCGTTATTGCCGGACCTGCTCGCCAACCGAATCACCATGTCGTTCGCCAATATCGTGAACGTGATGCCGCTGGCGCGCGAAGGCAAATTGCGCGCGCTGGCCATCACTTCGATCAAGCGCTCGGCGCTGGCGCCCGAGCTGCCGACCATGGCGGAATCCGGATTCCCCGGCTTCGAGGCCGTGCCGTGGTTCGGCCTGCTCGCGCCTGCCGGCACGCCGCAGGATGTTCTGGACAAATTGCACGAGCAAACCGTCAAGGCCCTGGCGCTGCCGGAGGTGCGCAAGAAGTTCGACGAACTTGGCCTCGAGCCGATCGGCAACACCCCGGCCGAGTTTACCGCGATCATCAAGAAAGAAACGCCCGAGTGGGCAAAAGTGATCAGGGATGCCGGCATCAAGCTCGGCAACTAAATGCTCCGATTGCATGAAACCTATCGTTTCCATCGGGGCATCGCGGCCGTCGATCAGGCAGGCCTGTGCGCAGCGTGCCGTGTCTTACCACCACCTCGGTTGCATCGGACGATAGTAGTATTGGCCGCCGCGCCGACGCGGAGTGGCGGGTTGAGAATCCCAGTTGCGCTGGAAAAAGGAACCGAAGCCGCCGTCGTCCCCGTCGTTGCCACTCGCGAAGCCCGCATCGGCCGTCGGCTGCCGCGTCACGAAACCGCCTTGCGGCTGGTTGTTCAGCACCGCGACGAATTCAGTCCGATAGTTGGTCTCGGCGCTGAGCGGCTCGTCCGAGACGATGATCGAGGATCGCGGTAGTGCCGTCGGCGCGATGCGATCGAGCACATCCTGCGGGATCGTGATGCGGTCGAGCGCGTCCTTGGCGTCGTCCCCGTCGTCGATCGTGACCGCGGTCCAGCGCAGACCCGCGCCGTTGCGCGTCACCGCCGTGAACACGTGCGTACCGATCGGCCGGTCGGGATCGCGGATCGTTACCGGAGCCTCGATCGACGCATCGAACACCTCGCCTCCGTCCGGATAGTGCTTATGGGTGTTGCGCCGCACGTAAAGCGTCTGCGTCGCGCGGCTGATGTAGACCGAGACCGGCTCGAGCGCGAGCTTGGCCTCGGTCGCCGCCTTGGCGGCGTCGGCCTTCTTGATGGCGGCCGCCTTGGCAGCGTCTTTTGCTATTGCTGCTGCGGCGAGCTTCGACGTCACGTCGGTCTTGCCGGCGTCGAGCTGTGTCGCCGCCTCCGCCGCCTTGGCGGCGGCCTTCTGCTTCAGCTCATCGGCCTGCGCCTTGGCCTGATCCGCCTTGGCCTGGTCCATCCTGGTCTGCTCCGCCGTGGCGGCGGCAAGCCTCCTGTCGGCGAATTTGAGTTCGGCGTCGGTGCGGGCCTTGAGCTGTTCCAGCTTGCGCAGCGACGCCTTGAGCGATGTCGCCTCGCGCGCCAAAGTGGCGGCGGCCGTCTTGGTCTCGGCGGCCGTCCTGGCGGCCTCCTCGGCCTCGCGGGTGAGCGTCTCGACCCGAACCGGTGCAGCCGCCAAGGCCTCCGCATTCGGCACGAACAGGGCCGGGTGGGAAAATTCGACCGGGGCCACGTCGTTCGGCGCGATGATCACCCGCATCCCGATCCACGTCCTGTCGAACAGCTTTTCCGCAAAGTCGAAGGGCATCCGCACGCAGCCGTGCGAAGCGGCATAGCCCGGCAGCGGGCCGCCGTGCAGCGCCACGCCGTTCCAGGTGATGCGCTGCATATTCGGCATCCAGGCATCGTCATAAAGGCTCGAATGGTGGTCCTTGTCCTTCTCGAGCACGGCGAAGACGCCGGCTGGCGTCTCGCGTCCGGCGATGCCGGTCGACACCGGCGCGCGCCAGATCCAGCCGTCGGCGTCGTAGAAAGTGACTTTTTGGGCCTTGATCGACACGATCGCCATGATCGGCTCGCCGGCATCGCGCGGCGCCGTCGCCTCGGTGACGGGCGCAGGGCGTGCCTGTCTCGCCGTGGCCGCGGCGGTCAGCGCCGCCAGTGCGGCCATCGCCGCAAGCGTCACAACAGCGGCAGGTCCCCATCGCCGCATCGCCCCGGTCGATTGCGCCGTCGCCAATCGATCTACCATGCCATGCCCCGGTTGAAATGCCTGTCCGCGCCTGCCTCGATCAAGGGTCAGAACGACTTCCACCATCGACGCCGCCAATTCGCTCCTGGGACTATCGCATTCCCGGGCACACCTTTCATATACGACAGCCCGAGTGGGAGGAAGGATGGCTCGCGGCTGAAAATTGGCATAAATGCGTCGTTTCGCTGCGCCGCGAAAGCTGGTCGCAACCGAGGCATCGCGAACACCGATCAAGCCGCACCGATCAAGTTCGATCGATCGGCACGCGCACCGGTCTTGAGGACGACGCGCGAACGGGCGCGATTAACGACGGCGGGAGATTGTGCTGATCCGTTGCACGATCCGTGATTGCAAAAAGGTCAGCGTGTTTGCCGAGCATTGGATTCAAGATTCGGTACGAGGCGCGACGTGCGGCCATCATGTCGTCTTGTTCTCGACCTAGTTGGATCCCCTTTGTTGCGTCACCGCGATTTTCAAGGGGGACTCATGCGCGCCGCCGCCGTGATTTGTTCTGCGTTGGTCCTGGGGGCGTTGTTGGCTGCCACGTCGATATTCCCGGTTCAAGCTGCTGAATTCGGCAGTCGGGACGAGGCCGTGGCGATGGTCCACCGCGTCCAGGAGAAATTCAAGAAGGACGGACCGGAAGCGACTTTCAAGGCGATCAATGACATGGCGCCCGGCTTCATGGATCGCGACCTATTTCCCTACGTTCACAAGATTGACGGAACACAGTTGGTTGCCATCGGCCCCATTGCGGCGATTCGCGGCAAGAACCTGCACGATATGAAGGATCAGGACGGCAAGTTTACGACCCAGGACTTCATGAGGATCGCCACGACGCCGCCGTATCACGGCTGGAGCGATTACCGCTTTCTCAATCCAAAAACCAACACGGTTGATCAAAAATCAGCCTGGATCGAGCGCATGGGCGACTATCTCGTCGGCGTCGGCATCTACAGGGACGAGCAGCCCAACAAGAACGTGATCGGCCTCATCTCCGGTAGTCCCAATTCGGACGACACCTACCTGCAGATGGCGTACGATCTCGCCGACGTCCTCAACGACAGTGATAACCTGCGCATCCTGCCGATTGCCGGCATCGGCGGCCCGAGCAATATCCGCGACGTGCGCTACGTGCGCGGCGTCGATATCGGCCTGACGCAGACCAATATCCTCAACAACTTCCGCCGCTCCAACGAGCGGCTGGGCCATTTTGACGACAAGATCGTCTACATCGCCAAGCTGTTCAACGAGGAAGTCCATCTCGTCGCAAAGCCCAACATCACCTCGATTACGCAGCTGAAAGGCCTCAAGGTCAACCTTGACGCCAAAGCGAGCGGCACGAGCTACACGATGCGGGATCTCTTCAACACGCTAGGAATCGATGTCCAAGAAGTCAACCTGTCTCAGGTCGAAGCCATCGAAAAGGTCAAGAGCGGCGAGATCGGTGCCACAGTGCTGATCGCGGGCAAGCCGGTCCGTTCGGTGTCCAATCTCGGCGGCGCGGACGGGCTGCATTTTGTTCCGATCCCGTATCCCAAGCAGCTCTACGACGACTACGCGCCGGCGACCCTCACCCACGACGATTACCCGGAACTCGTTCCGGCCGGCGAATCCGTCGATACTGTTGCGGTCGGTGCGGTCCTGATCGCGTACAACTGGCCGAAGACCAATCAAGATCGCTACCAGCGGGTCCAGCGGTTCGTGGAGGCCTTCTTTCCGAAGATCGCCGAATTCCAGAAGTCGCCACGCCACCCCAAATGGCGCGAAGTCAATCTCGCGGCCACCTTGCCGGGCTGGAAACGCTTTGACGCGGCGCAGGCGTGGCTCGAGCAGCACTATGGCCCAGACGCGAACAGCAACCAGTCGGCCGCCGCAGTGCAAACCACGGCGGGCGCGACATCCACCGCTACCCGGTCCGCTGCCGGCACCGACCAGTCTCTGCCGCCGAAGAACTCTGCGCTCTACGAGGAATTTCTGAAGTGGCGACAGGTGCGGGGCCGTTAGCGGACCCGGCCGTCTCGCGACCCCATTGCAGGGTGCATCGTCATCATGCGTGGACCGCGCGTGAGGTCGAAACGGCGGGCGCAGATCATTTGGTGGAACTGACACCTGATCTCGCTCACACAATTCTATCGATGTTTGACCGATAGCTTGCGATGCAGCGGCGACTTCCGCCTTCAGCCCGGCCAGGCTGAAAGCCATGGCCGATGCCGTGATCAGCGCGGGTCCCAGCGATCTCGGGCCGTCAGCGTTTGCGGTCGCGCCACCGTGACGACCGCTGCCTTCACCACCATGGCAGTCAATATGGCAATCAACGCTGCCAATCGCGAAGCGGCCGCCAGAACGGCTCCTGCATCTCGTAGTTGACGGTGCCGGGATCAATGCCGATGTCATGCAGCATATGCGCGTCCAATTGTGCGAGCTCGCGGCGCGCCACGCTGCGGCGGCGCCACTCGCGCAAGCTTGCGGCGATCAGCCCCGAGATCACGCGCCAGCGCGCGCGTGACGCCTCGACCGGGCGAATGGGAACAGTGGCCGCCGGCTGATGCGCGGCCGATGCCCGCGGGGCCGCGCTTTGCCCGGCAACCGGGTCCCGAAGCCTGGGCGCCGTGATTGGCTGCTGCCGCTCCTGCAAGAGTGTCGACATCATCGCCTCCTCATTTCCTTGTGTTGCAAGTTACCGAAAAAAATGCGTTGTTTCAGTGCCTTATCTCAGGTTCGACCGAACCGTGACGACCTCGGCGATCGCTCGACCGGTTCTACGCCGCTATACCTGTCAACACGTGTCAGGTATTTTCTGCTAGGCTCTGGAAATGCGCGCGAGCCGGCTGTTGTCGATCCTGTTGCTGTTGCAAGCCCGCGGTCGGATGACGGCCGAAGCGCTGGCGAGCGAGTTCGAGGTTTCGGTTCGCACCATCTATCGTGACGTCGATCAGCTCAGCGCCGCGGATGTGCCGATCTATGCGGACCGCGGCCCGAGCGGCGGCTTCCAGCTGCTCGACGGTTACCGCACCAAGCTCACAGGCCTTTCGCCCGCCGAGGCCGAAACGCTGTCGCTCGCCGGCCTGCCCGGACCGGCCGCGCAACTCGGGCTCGCCGATGTGCTCACGGCGGCCCAGCTGAAATTGAGCGCGGCGTTGCCCGAACGCGCGCGCGCCAATGCCGGCCGCGTCGGCACGCGATTCCACCTCGATCCGGTTGGCTGGTTCCGCAGTGCCGATGACGCCAGGCTGCTGCCGACGATCGCCAATGCGGTGTGGAACGAGAAGTGCCTCGACGTGCACTACCGGCGCGCCGAGGGCACGGTCGAGCGCCGCCTGCAACCGCTCGGCCTCGTGCTCAAGGCGGGCGTCTGGTACCTGGTCGCGCAGATCGGCGATCAGCCGCGCACCTATCGTGTTTCCAACATCATCGACCTCGCGGTAACGGAGACATCGTTCAAACGGCCGAAGAACTTCGACCTGATGCGGTTCTGGGTCACGTCATCGCGCGCGTTCGAGACCAGCGTCTACCATTCCAGCGCGACGCTGCGGGTGACGGCGCGCGGCCTCGCCAAGCTCGATGGGCTCGGCTCGCTGGTCGCCCGGGCGGCGGCCGAGACGGCGACGACGCCGGATGCCGACGGCTGGCTCAAGGTCACGATCCCGATCGAATCAATTGAGCGCGCCGCGTCCGGTCTGATCGCGCTCGGCGCCGACGCGGAGGTCGTCGACCCCCCGGAACTGCGCCAGCGGCTCGCCACGACGGTGCAGGAGCTCGCCCGCCTGTACGCGCCCACGCAGCCGACGGAGTAAGATCCAAATGTCGGCGTGAACGGCCGAGAAAAATTTCGAGGTCCTGTCGGCAAACGGCAACTTCCTTCGTCCTTTGACACACGTGCGTCTGGCTCGACGAAAATCCCCCCAGCAGCCGAAAGATCCCGGGCGACACGGCATCGATAGAACTCTGCGGACTGCGTAAGCTCAGCGAAAGGATAGGAAATGCCCAAGAACACGATCTGCCTTTGGTACGACAAGGATGCGGAGGCCGCTGCCCGCTTCTACGCCGAAATCTTTCCCGATAGCGCCGTGAGCGCCGTTCACCGTGCCCCCGGTGACTACCCCTCCGGCAAGGAGGGCGACGTGCTGACGGTCGACTTCACGGTCGCCGGTGTCCCGTGCCTGGGCCTCAACGGCGGTCCCATGTTCAAGCAAAGCGAGGCCTTCTCGTTTCAGATCGCCACCGATGATCAGCAGGAGACCGACCGTTACTGGAACGCCATTGTCGGCAATGGCGGCCAGGAGAGCGCGTGCGGCTGGTGCAAGGACAGATGGGGCGTCTCCTGGCAAATCACGCCGCGCGTGCTGATGGAGGCGATGGCGGCTGGCGGCGATGAAGCCAAGCGCGCATTCGCTGCCATGATGGGCATGAAGAAAATCGACGTCGCCGCGATCAATGCGGCGCGGCGCGGCTGATCTTCACAACAGAACTTCCCGGCTGGCCGCATCCTGGCCGGGCTCGGTCGTGGCGGGTGCGAGACGCATGTCTCGGGCGTGTCGGCCACGGGGACATGCAACGACGTTGCGGCGCCATTGTTGCGTCGCACGAGCCCGGTTTTGGCACATCGCGGCGCGGCGCGGCGAAAGTTGATCGCAATCGGGGCATGGCGGATGTCGATCGAGCCGCGCCGAGCAAGTTCGATCTATCAGTACGCGCTCCGGTCTTGATGACGACGTGCGAACATCTTGCGCGGTTGCGGCATGGTGGCACGCCCGATGTCGTCAATGTCCGTGATCTCTCTGGCTTCGAAAACTGATTTGCCCGACGTCGGGCAAATCACAAGCACCTTTCCGCGCATCCCGCCGGCGCACGCACGCAGGGCTACGGGTGCACTGGCACCCGGCATTCCCCGCGCCCACGCCCTTTTTCATGCCTATCTTCGCCTCCGCGACCCCGATGAGGATCAGAGCCAAGACGTTCCGACGGACCCAATAAATCGCATGGGCACTTCGACACCCTCACTCAATCGGCGTGAACCCCGTTGCTTGCACGATCGCTTTCCAACGTTCGGATTCGGAGGCGAGCAGACCGGCAAAGTCGCCCATGGAGATCAAGTCTATCTCGACTGCGAACTTTGCCAGGCCCGATTTGACATCATCAGTGCGCAGAGCCGCTTGGATGGTACGATTGAGCCTTTCGACGATGTCCGCCGGCGTCTTCGCCGGAACGAAAAACCCTGTCCTGATGACGTCCTCAAGCGAAGGATAACCAGCTTCCGCCATCGTCGGCACATCGGGAAGAAATGGGCTGCGGCGCGGCCCGGTGGTCACCAGCGCACGAAGATCTCCGGATTGGACCTGGCCCAGCGAAGTTTGGATCGGCAAAATGTTGGAAGCGATCTCGCCTTTGAGGAGATCTTCGACCGCCGCGCGGCCTGGATAGGGCACGTGAAGAAATTCAAAACCCGCAATGCGCCCGAGCATCGCACCGATGAAATGCAGCGCGGTTCCCGCACCCACCGTACCATAGGTGGCTTGCTTCGGGTTGGCACGACACCATGCGACGAAATCGGCCAGCGTCGTCACGTCAACCGGCACCTTTGGACCGACCGTCAGCAAGGTTGCGGATGAGACGACGGTCGAGACTGGCGTAAAATCACGCGGCTCGTATCTGAGCGTCTTGTAGATGTGCGGAAAGATCGTGATGAAACCAAGCGGCGCGATCAGGATGACCGATCCGTCGGCATCGGCAGCCTTCACGGCCTCCACCGCGATACGACTGCTCGCGCCCGGCCGGGGCTCGACGACGATCGACGCCGCGTAATCTTTCATCTGGCCGGCTATGAGCCGTGCCATCGCGTCCTGCGTTCCGGGCGTGAAACCCGACAGGATGAGCACAGTCTTTGCGAGCGATTGTGCGATGCCTTGCGGCACGAGGCCAGCGGCCGAGAACGCGGCACTGGTCGCCGACATCGTCAACAAAACACGACGTGTGATCATGAGCTCTCTCCCTGGCTCAGCCTCGCCCGCTCTCTGCTGACGGCCTCTCCCTCAATCGATCTCGAATCAATCTTGGCGTTCACGCCTGGAAATTCGGCGATCCAATAGCGCGGTCGCCGCATCGAACCCGTTGGCGGATGCGGCTGCATTGGACCGCACGAACAGAAAACGGGACGCCACGGGTATTTGTGCATCGGCGCGGCCATCCTGGCCGATGAGGATCAGTCCGGCTCCGCCATTAGCCACATTTAGAATGAGAGGCTCGCCGTTCCACGTCTTGATTGGCTCCATTCCGATGATGAGAAATTCACCGATCGGCTGGTCAAAATATTGCAGCCTCAGTTGCGGAGCGACTTCTGCTGCCGCAAGTCCAAAGCCCAGCCGTTGGGCGCGCGCATAGATGTCCGCCAGCGACGCAGTATCGGTCTCAAAGCCGAGTTCGGCGGCCGACACCGCGAGAAGTTCCACATTTGTTTTGATAGCACTAAGGGTAAACGCCGGTCGAGCAAGAATTTCCGCCGTCGAGCTTCCGACGCCACAGCCCGCTGCATCCAACGCATTATTGAGCGCAGACAAGTTTGTAAACGTCCCTACCGTAATCGTCTTCCACACCGGAACAGCGGCGGCGGACCTGACTGGAATTGGCGGCAAATCAGCCGACGCAGCGTTCTTGGGCATCAGGTGGTTCAGCAGGACCTCTCTCGGCGTGCATCCAGCGCTGGCTTGCCTTGCGAACAGGACGATACACGCGGTGCAGAGCAGCGCCGCAAGGAATGTCCCGCCATAGCTCGATCGGATGCCCCGCGGGTCGAAGCAGCAGTTCGGAGCGACGTGGTCGACCTCGCCGCGGATAATGCCGATATCAATTAGCTCGCAGTCGTCCAAGGCGCGCAAATCTGTACGTAACCTCGCATGCTTGCGCCGTTGCTGAAATGCACCCCAGTATCTCTTCAAGAAGCTGGAGATGGGACGTGTCGATCCGGTTGTCCGGTCCAGCCTGACGGCGCCGTGAAGCGTGTTCATGCGGCAGCTCCCGAGGACTCATTTCATCCGCGCGAAAGTGCCAAGACATCGGTCGACGCGCTTAACATCCGGCTGATATTTTCCTAACCATCCGCTTACTGTTGCGTTACAATCGTGACCCAGCAGCCCGGGAACGGCAGCTTGCGCTATCTCTTTGACAACCATGCTTTGGACACCGACCGGCGCGAGCTGCATCGCGGCGCGGAGCTGATCGCCATCGCGCCGCAAGTCTTTGACCTCCTCACCTATCTGATCGGCAACCGGGAACGCGTCGTCAGCAAGGACGACCTCATCAGAACGATCTGGCACGGCCGCATCGTCTCGGACGCGGCACTGACGACCCGCGTGAATGTCGCTCGAAGCGCGATCGGCGATTCCGGCCATGAACAGCGCCTCATCAAGACTCTTTCGCGCAAAGGATTCCGTTTCGTCGGGCAAGTGCAGGAAACGCCCGGGCCGGCAACTGCACCCATTACCAGCGGATTGCCGAAACCTTCTCTTGCGTCTTCGCGAAAACCCTCGCTCGTCGTTCTGCCGTTCAGCAATCTAAGTCCTGATCCCGAGCAGGACTATTTCGTCGACGGCGTGACCGAAAGCCTGACCACGGATTTGTCGCGCATGGCCGGCATCTTCGTGATCGGCCGCAACACTGCCTTCAGCTACAAGGGAAGGCATATCGATTTGAAGCAGATCGGCCAGGAACTCGGCGTCCGCTACCTGCTGGAGGGGTCCGTGCAGCGTGGCGGAAGCCGCATGCGCATCAACGTCCAGCTCATCGACGCCGAAACCGGCAATCATCTGTGGGCTGAACGATTCGACAAGCCGATCGCTGATCTCTTCGACATGCAGGACGAAATTGGCGCGCGTCTGGCCAATCAGCTGGGAACGGAGCTGGTCACGGCCGAGGCGCGGCGCGCGGCGCGTGCTCCGCATCCGGATTCGATGGACCTGTATTTCCAGGGGATGGCGATCGTGAACCGGGGCACTGACCCCGCAAACCTGTCGCAGGCGCGCACGTTTTTCGAACGCGCCCTCGGCCTGGATGCCCGCAACCTCGACGCAATGGTCGGTACGGTATTCGTCGATGCCATGTTCGGAATCGTTATACCGGCCGCTCGGCCCGCCCGCTTCGTGACCGCCGAAACGGCTTTGTCCAAGGTGCTTGCACACACGCCAAACCACGGCCTGGCGCATTGCCTCATGGGCATCGTCCAGATTTTTACCAAACGCGCCGCTCAGGGCATCGCCGAGTGTGAGCGCGCGTTGATGCTGGATCGCAATCTTGCCTCCGCTCACGCCTGGATTGGACTGGGCAAATGTAATCTCGGTCGCGCCGAGGAGACCGAAGCCCATGTCATGGAGGCATTCCGGCTTTCTCCCCGTGACAACAGGGCGTTCTCCTGGATGAACATAGCGGGTGTCGCGCAGTCGTACCTTGCGGCCGATGAAGCCGCTGCCTGCTGGTTCAGGCGATCCATCGAGATCAATCGGAATGTCGCCCCGTTCGTTCATTTCTTCCTTGCCGCGGCCCTGGCTCATCTCGAGCGGATCGAGGAAGCGCGGGCTTCGATACGGGCGGGACTCGCCGTCGATCCCAACTTCACGGTCTTGCAATTCCGCGCCAACACGCCCACGGACAATCCGACCTGTCTCGCACAGCGAGAACGGATCATAGAGGGCATGCGCAAGGCAGGGCTTTCAAACGGGTGAATTGGCGAGCAGGCATTCTGTTTCGAGATGGGCCAACGGCTCCAGCAATTCCGGATTGACGTAACATCATCGCGTGGGGAATGCCGGGCGATTTCCGGTGCCTCCGCTGTGAACACCTGTGTGCATACTTACTACCCCCAGCGCACACAGGGCTGCGGGTGCACTGGGCACCCGGCATTCCCCGCGCCCTTTGTTTCAAAAAGGGCGAAAGATTTCAGCAAACGCTCGGGCGCGTCGCGCCGCGGAGCGAGAAGGCATGTGTGCAATGACGCCGAACGACGCCGCGCTTTCAACTGTCATCGTCCGGCTCGACCGGACGATCCAGTATTCCAGAGACGCCAGCGATCGAATCGATAAGCCGCGGCGTACTGGATGCCCCGCATGCGCGGGCATGACGGTGGTGGGTGAGACGCGCCGTTGCCCCGTCGTTGCGAGCGCCCGCGCAGCAATCCAGTTTTCTTGCTGCGGCTCGATCGATTGCTGCGCTGGCGCTCACCATGGCGACTCCAGCCAACCCGGATTGACGATGCAAGCCCTACTTCACCTTCTCCGCGCGGCTGAGCAGGAACACGCCCTGCTCGCCGAACATGTTCCAGAACCACCAGGGCGCAATCAGCCGCAGCGGCCGGCCGTAGAGATCGAGTGCGATCGCGCGCTCCATCTTGACGTTGATCTCGTCGCACAGCTGCACGAAATCCTTGATGGTGCAGAAGTGAATGTTGGGCGTGTCGTACCAGGTCGCGGGCAGATTGTCGGTGCGCGGCATGTGGCCGCCGATCAGAAGCTGCAGCCGCAATCGCCAGAAACCGAAATTCGGAAACGACACGATGGCGCGCCGTCCGATCCGCAAGAGATTCTCCAGCACCGTCCTTGGCTGCCGCGTCGCCTGCAAGGTCTGCGACAGAATCACATAGTCGAACGCATCATCGGGATAGTCGACGAGATCGGTGTCGGCGTCGCCCTGCACCACCGCGAGTCCCTTGGCGACGCAGCGGTTGACACCCTCACGCGACAATTCGATGCCGCGCCCGTCGATGCCGCGGTTCTCCAAGAGCTGCAGCAGGTCGCCGTCGCCGCAACCGACGTCGAGCACCTTGGAGCCGCGCTCGACCATCGCGGCCACCAGCAGATGGTCGGCGCGATAATGTCGCGCGCCGTCCGCCACACCGTTCAACGGCAACACTTGCTGGATGGACATTCAGCCCACTGCCTCCGTCAGGCCCCGCGCCTTGCTTGCCGACTGCAGGAAGGCGCGGGAGATGTCGAAGAACTCGGGCACGTCGAGCAGGAAGGCGTCGTGGCCGCGGTCGGTCTCGATCTCCGCGAACGAGACCCGGGCGCTGGACGCGTTCAGCGCATGCACCAGCGCGCGCGATTCCGAGGTCGGAAACAGCCAGTCGCTGGTGAACGACACCACGCAGAAACGCGTCTTTATGCCGCGGAAGGCCGCCGCCAGCACGCCGTCATGATCGGCGGCGATGTCGAAATAGTCCATCGCGCGCGTCAGATAGAGATAGCTGTTGGCATCGAAACGTTCGACGAAGGACGAGCCCTGGTAGCGCAGGTAGCTCTCGACCTGGAAATCGGCGTCGAACGAGAAGGTCGGCAGATCGCGATCCTGCATCCGGCGGCCGAACTTGCGATGCAGCGCCGCGTCCGACAGATAGGTGATGTGCCCGGCCATCCGCGCCACCGCAAGCCCGCGATGCGGATAGGTGCCGTGCTCGACATAGCGCCCGCCGTGCCAATCCGGATCGGCCATCACCGCCTGGCGGCCGAGTTCGTGAAACGCGATGTTCTGCGCCGAGTGCCGCGTGCTGCAGGCGGTCGCCAGCGCGGAAAACACGCGGGCCGGATAGGCCGCGGTCCATTGCAGCGCCTGCATGCCGCCCATCGAGCCGCCGGTCACGCAAAGCAGCGTGTCGATGCCGAGGCGGTCGAGCAGCATGGCCTGCGCGCGCACCATGTCGGGAATGGTGATGACCGGAAAATCCAGCCCCCACACCTTGCCGGTGGCCGGATTGGTCGAGGCCGGCCCGGTCGAGCCCATGCAGCCGCCAATCACGTTGGCGCAGATGATGAAGTACTTATCGGTGTCGAGCGGGCGGCCCGGACCCACCATGATTTCCCACCAGCCGGGCTTGCCGGTCAGCGGATGCACATTGGCGACATGCTGGTCGAGCGTCAGCGCATGGCAGATCAGGATCGCGTTGGAACGATCGGCGTTGAGTTCGCCGTAGGTCTGATAGGCGATCTGGAACGGCGAAAGATCGACGCCGCAGTCGAGCTTCAGCGGCTGGTCGGCGCCGAACTGCGCCACCCGCGACGTTGGATGGTCCGCCTCATGCGACCGCTCGCCGGCGGCAATCGCCGGGCTTGGCTTCGAGGTCACGACTTTCATCTTGCAACCCCCCTTCTTCAAGGAGGCTCCCGGACGACAAACTGGACTCAGGCCATAAAAAAACCCGGCCTGAACAAGGTTCGGCCGGGATCAAAACTGTCCCCGGCCTGTTTAGCGAGTTGTTTAACGTGGCTGCAAGCCGGCCGGCTCAAATGACCACGGAACAGGCAAAAGGTAATACCGGGCAGCCTCTTCGTCAAGATAGGCCCAATGTCAAAGCGGCCCATGGCTAACGGTCCCATCGCCGCGTCCGGACGTTTCTCTCTGCTTTCGGCGGCTGGGCCAAGGTCCGTCATGGTGAGGAGGCGCTCTTGCGCCCTCTCGAACCATGAGGGAGAACGGAGCCAGCATCCTTCGAGACGCGCGCCGCCTGGCGCGCTCCTGAAGGGTGCGGAGAGAGCTTTCGAACCGGTATTCCGCATGTCTCAACTGCCCCCCGCCCCGCCATCCCTCGACGAACTGCGCAAAGAGATCGACGCCATCGATGAGCAGATGCACCGTCTGCTGATGGCTCGCGGCGACATCATCGACCGCCTGATCCAGGCGAAGCAGACCCAGGAGACGGGCTCTGCCTTTCGGCCTGCGCGCGAGGCCAGCATGATGCGGCGACTGGTGCAGCGCCACCGCGGCATCCTGCCGCTCGACACGGTGGAGAGCATCTGGCGCGTCATCATCTCGACCTTCACCTATGTCCAGGCGCCGTTTTCGGTGCATGCCGACATCTCGGTCGGCGAGCCCGCGATGCGGGATTCGGCGCGGTTTCACTTCGGATTCACCGTGCCCTATACGTCGCATTTTTCCGCTTTCGCCGCGGTCGAAGCGGTCGCGCGATCGAAAGGCGATCTGGCGCTGGTGTCGGCGACGTCCGGCCGCAGCCCCTGGTGGATCGCGCTGGAGCGGAACGGTGCGCCGAAGATCATCGCGCGCATGCCCTTCGTCGAACGCGCCGACCATCCGGCGGCGTTACCGGTGTTCGTGGTCTCGCGCGTCGCCGACAGCGCGATGGTGACCGAGGTCGAGATGTGGAGCGTGCGGGTGTCGGGCTGGAACGCCGAGGCCGCGCGCGCGCTGTCGCCGCTCGCCGAGATCGTCGCGGTGCCGGATACCGCCTTCGACGGCGCGGCACTTCTGGTATCGGTCACGGCGCCCACGAGCCTGGAAAAGATCCTGAAAGCCCTGATCGACGCCGGCGCCTCGGTGCGCTCATCGACCCTCGTCGGCAGCCATGCAACGCGCTATACGGTGCCCGCAAACCAAGGCAACGGCGCCTGAGCGGCCGCGCTGCCCATCCGGAGTTCTAAGATGTCCCGCCCCGTGCCGAATCCCGGCATTCTCGATATTGCGCCCTATACGCCCGGCAAGAGCCCGGTGCCGGAGCCGGGCCGCAAGGTGTTCAAGCTCTCGGCCAACGAGACTCCGTTCGGCCCGTCGCCAAAGGCGATCGAGGCCTACAAGCACGCGGCAGCGCATCTGGAAGACTATCCGGAAGGAACCTCGCGGATCTTGCGCGAGGCGATCGGCCACAACTTCGGGCTCGATCCCGACCGCATCATTTGCGGCGCGGGCTCGGATGAAATCCTCAACCTGCTCGCGCACACCTATCTCAGCCATGGCGACGAGGCGATCTCGACCACCCATGGCTTTCTGGTCTATCCGATCGCAACCATGGCGAACGGCGCCGTCAACGTGGTCGCGCCCGAAGCCAATTTCACCGCCGACGTCGACGCGATCCTCGCGCGGGTCACGGCGCGCACCAAGCTGGTCTGGCTCGCCAATCCGAACAACCCGACCGGGACCTATCTGCCCTTCGACGAGGTCAAGCGGCTGCGCGCCGGACTGCCTGCGCATGTGCTGCTGGTGCTCGACGCCGCCTATTCCGACTATGTCTCGCGCAACGATTACGAGATCGGCATCGAGCTAGTGGCCACCACCGAAAACACCGTCATGACCCACACCTTCTCCAAGATCCACGGTCTCGCGTCATTGCGGATCGGCTGGATGTTCGGGCCCGCCCATATCGTCGACGCGGTCAACCGCATTCGCGGGCCGTTCAACGTCTCGACGCCGGCGATGCGGGCTGCCGTCGCGGCGATCGAGGACACCACGCATCAGCACCTGTCGAAGAGCTTCACCGAGACATGGCGCAACTGGCTCACTGAGGAGATCGGCAAACTCGGCCTCCAGGTGACGCCCAGCGTCGCGAACTTCGTGTTGATCCACTTCCCGACCGAGACGGGCAAGACCGCCGCGGAGGCGGATGCATTCCTCACCAGGCGCGGGCTCGTGCTGCGCGCACTGAACAATTACAAGCTGCCGGATGCACTGCGCATGACCATCGGCACCGAGGAAGCCAACCGACTGGTGGTCGAGGGCTTGCGCGAATTCATGACCGGGACGCGCACGTGAGCCAGCAGTTCAACAGAGTAGCATTGATCGGCTTCGGCCTGATCGGCGGCTCGATCGCGCGCGCCGCGCGGCTGCAGGGCCTCGCCGGCGAGATCGTCACCACCGCGCGCTCGGCGAAGACCCGCGCGCGCGTCGCCGAGCTCGGCATTGTCGACGCCGTGGTCGAGAGCAACGCGGAAGCGGTCAAGGACGCCGACCTCGTGATCCTCTGCATTCCCGTGGGCGCCTGCGCCGCGGTGGCACAAGAGATCGCAAGCCATCTCAAGCGAGGGGCCATCATCTCCGACGTCGGCTCGGTCAAGGGCGCGGTGGTGCGGGAAATGACGCCGCATTTGCCGAAGACCGTGCATTTCGTGCCGGCCCATCCGGTCGCCGGCACCGAGCACTCCGGTCCCGATTCCGGCTTTCCGGAGCTCTTCATCAATCGCTGGTGCATCCTGACGCCGCCAGAGGGGACCGACCCGCAAGCGGTGGCAAAACTCGCCGCGTTCTGGACCGCGCTCGGCGCCAGGGTCGAGACCATGACGCCCGACCATCACGATCTGGTGCTCGCCATCACCAGCCATTTGCCGCATCTGATCGCTTATACAATCGTAGGCACAGCGGATGAGCTTGAAGGTGTCACGCAATCCGAGGTGCTGAAGTTCTCCGCCGGCGGCTTTCGCGACTTCACGCGTATCGCCGCATCCGACCCGACGATGTGGCGCGACGTGTTCCTGGCCAACAAGGACGCGGTGCTGGAGATGCTCGGCACCTTCAACGAGGATCTCTCCAAATTGACGCGGGCGATCCGGCGCGGCGATGGCGAGGCGCTGTTCGAGCATTTCGCCCGCACCCGCGCGATCCGCCGCGGCATCGTCGAGATCGGTCAGGATTCGGCGGCGCCCGACTTCGGCCGCCCGCACGCCCACCTGACCGACAAGCCGGGCTGAGTGAGCGCGGATCAGAAGTGCTAGCCGGCGAGACGCAGGCGTCCGAACAGCCCGGCGCCGGTTTGCATGATGATACCCAGCATCCACCAGGAGCCGAAGGTGAAATCCCAGCCGCGCTGCGGCGTCGCGTCGAACACGAACGCATAGACCGAGATCAGCGCGGCCATCGCGGCGAGAAAGGTGCCGGCCGCGCTGAGCAACTGGACCGGATCCGGCTTCGCCGCCGCCGCCGGATTGACCGGCGGCGGACGCAGTCCGGGGATGTCGATCCCGAGATAGAATCCAATCGTCCCGGCAAGCACCATCGAAGCGATGAAGCCGGGCGAATCGAACAATTCGGCGCTGGCTCTGCCGAGCAGGGCAGCGACGAAGGTCCCGCACATCGCGCCCGACATCGCAAGGCCGGTCCGTCCCAGGACGTGCGCGGCCCTGCTGATCAGCAGGGCCTCGTCCGTCCGGATCTCCTTGTTGTTCGACATGGTGATGTCCTTACCGCTTCAGAACGGATAATAGCGAACCTGCGTCATGACGATGTTGTCGTCCGTCTTCGGCGCGCCACCGACGCCCTGGAAGGCGAAACGCTGGTTAAAGGAATACTGCACGCCGGCTTTCACCGTGCCGTAGGAGCCCTTGAAGATCGTGTCGTAGAACCCGACCGTGTATTGCCGCACTTCCGAGGTGTTGCCGTTGCAGGTCGCCGCGGGCGAATTTTCGATTGCGCAGCCGGTGTTGTTGTAGAGCGGGTTGCCGTAGCCGAACGGCACCGTGCCGACATTCCTGAAAGCCGCATCGACTTTCTCCAGCCCGGCGTAGCTGTAGATATCCAGCGACGGCGTGGTGTGCCAAACCACGCCCACCAGCGCCGAGGTGACGGTCAGGGGAAGAATCGTACCATCCTGCGCCAGCGTCGCATCCGGGAACGGCGTCGCGGTGAAGCGGCCGAGCGCGCCATGGGCGCCATAGACCTGCAGCTCCAGTGTCTGCGGGATCACCTCCGCGCTGATATGGCCGCCGAAGCTACCGGTGTCGTAGGTATGGTTGGCGAAGTTGAAGCGATCGAAGAACTGGCGATAGAGCCCCCACGCCTCGACGTGCAGCTTGTAGGGCCCAAGCCGCGGGTCCCAGGCTGCCTTCACCGTCACGTCTGGCACCTGGTTCAGGCTGAGATTGTTGGCGTTGTTGAAGAAGCTGCCGCCGGGACCGGTCAGGTTGACGAGCAGGTTCGGATTCAACACGCCCTGCGGTCCGACCGCCGGCGTGCCGACCAACGGCGTGTTGCCGCCGAAGAACGAGGTTTGCGGGTTTTCGACCGAAGCTGCGAGCTTGAACTCCTGCCCGATGTCCTGCCAGATCCGGATCCCGGGTTGCCGCGCAGCGAGAAATCCCGGGACCGATTCGAAATCGATCACGCCGGGCGCATCGACGCCGCGCGGATCGATGCCGGCCTTGCTCGGGGCATTGAGCGACCAGGATTGGCCGGCCAGCACATGAAACCCGAGATCGGTCCGATCGAACCCGACGCTGAGCTGGCGCATACGCGGATTGAACGAGTTGGTCGCGACCGAGTTCGCCGTCTGCGCCGCGCCTTCGAAATCGATTTCGCCGTAACCGGCAAGATGCGTATCCGCGAAGGGATCGCCTTCGACCAGAACCGAAAACCTGCTCTGGCGCGCCGAGAAACGCGATTCCGGTGTATTGAAATTCTTGCTCTGCGGGAACGGAATGAAGTTGTACACCGATCCGGTGTCGGAAGCGAGGTTACGGGTCCGGTAGATGCCGGTGAGATCGACCCAGCCGCCGAATGTAAGTGTTATGCCCTTGTAGCAGATCTTCCCCGAGGCGCACGGATCGAACGCCGATGGCGCGGCCTTGTAGGCGGCCTGCGCCGCTCCCGTAGCCTTCGCCTGCGCCGCAAGCTGCTTTTCCACGCGCCCCTGCTCCTCCATGCGCTGTTCGAGCTGCTTCAGTCTGGCCTTGAGCTCGCGCATCTCGGACGCCGTATCTTCCTGCGCGAGGACCTGACCAGCCGAGATCAGAACGCCGCCGACAACAACGTACTTCAGTAGTCTCACGTCAACCTCCCCCTTCAAGGAAGCGCAATGCTTTGCGCAGCGCATCTCGGTCAGACGCGTGCGTGCTTCTGCTTCCGCGGATGAAGACTGGCGCGGGAGCACCGATATTCTCGCTTCCACGATCTTTTCGGATCACGTTTCGCTCGCGTTCATGTGCAGGAATTTTTCTTAGGGATCTCCGATCCGGGCGCGAGGGCCGACGAGTGAGACCGACAAACGAAAAAGGACTCAGCCGGGCATGACTGAGTCCAGTTGGGAGGCGTCACACGCGCAGGCGGCCGGCGGCATTCAGAGCATGATCGCTCGTGACAAACGCGAAGACGCGTTTGCGCGGAGATCATGTTCAAACAGCAACCGGCGCTGCTTGAGGCTCTTCAGTAATTTCTGCGGTACGAGGCGCGCCGGGCGGCAGCATGCATCTTCGCCGACCTGCTCACGCCTGCGATATGTCTGTTCTCGCCGATCGGCCCAAACGCCATCACGTTCGGCCCCGGCGACGACCCGATCCGCAGATCGCCGTACGGATGATAGAAGGCAAATGCGCCGGGCTCCTGGATGACCTCTTGCGCAACCGCCGGCGTTGCGATGGTCACGGACCAAAGCGCGACTGCGCCCAAAACTCCAAACTTCATCATTTGTTGCTCCTGTCGGCGGCTCGCCACGCTCGTGCGGGCCGTCGCGAAACAGGACTGAGGCGCGGCTTGCTTCATTCCCGGTCAGTGGGGCAACGCTGATCACGCTTCGGCGACCGGCGGCCGTGGCCTCGCGTTGCCGACGGCAGTTCTTCTGGAGGAAAGCAGAGGTTCAGAACAGCGGCGGGATCTGCGCCACCTTGAGCGGTCCGAGAAACACCGCCCCATCGGAAAAGCGCAGCGGGAAGCTGCGCGCCTTCCGGCCTTCGAGCACCGCGTCTTTGCCGAGCGCGTTGAGACCAGCGGCAACGCCGACATTGGCATTCTGCTTGACCACCTTGCCGAGGCCCGGGATCGCGCGGTCGAGCGCACCCATCAGGTTGTTGATGTCCTGCGTCTTGACGCCGGGCGCGACGCGATCGAGCGTTGCTTGCGGCACGCCCTGCTCCAGCATCTTGTCGATGCCGAGCGCCGGTACGACTTTCTCCAGACCCGCGACCGTCATCTGCAACTCGCCGTCGAGACAGCCAGAGGGGCTGAGGCCAAGCGAACCGCTCGCGACCGCGACGAGATCGCCCTGCTGGATTCGCGACTGCACGATCTCGACATGTCCGCCGGTAGCCTGGATTTCGCGAAACCGTTCCGGCCAGGGTTTTGGCGATAAATCCCGCAGGCCGTGGACCATCGCGCGCACGTCGGCGTCGAACGCCTCCGCAAGCAGCGGATGCGACCCCTTGATGCTGCCGGCCGAGATCTGCAACGCGGTTTCGATCACCGGACGATCGGACGGCGAACCTTCGGCAATGCGGCCATGCAGCTCGACGTGTTTGGCGCCCGCGAGCGGCACCTGGACTGATCCATCGACACGATCGATGGCAGGATCGTCGAACACGATCGAGGCGCGTTGCGGCACGCCGGGCAGACCGACCACGCTGCTGCGGCCCTTGCTCCAGTTGGCGACGTATGAGGCCTGCGCTCCGCGATCGGTAATCGTCGCCGGCGCGGCGAACTCGGCGATCACCAGATTCGGATCGTAGACCTGGGCCACGACCAGCACCTCGCGCAGCTTCGCCGTGACCGGGACAGACGTCGTCGCGCGCCCGGCTGTCTGCGAGACCAGCGCGACACTGGCGTCGTCGCAGCGCACCTCGAGGCGGAACGGAAAGCCTGCGACCGTTCGCTTGCCGCAGTCATAGATCCGGCCGGATTTCGCTTCCTGCGCGCGCCACGCATCGGCCTTGACGCCGACCTCCGAAGCGGCAAAGAACCAGAACGCGCTCCATGCGACGGCGGCGATCAGCAGCAGGACGGGCGCGATGAAAAGTCGCCACAACGCTCGCTGGCGCGTCATATCGGACATATTGACCCTTTGAGCTGCAATCTTGTCAATTAAGCGATCGTGACCCCGTTTATCAAGTTAACGCATTTTCATGGTCCGGCGAATCCTGCAAACTGTTCACGAAGATGTCGGCAATAACTCTCTCTGAAGCGGCGTTCTCCGGGGACGACCTCTGGGTGTTCGGCTACGGCTCGCTGATGTGGCGGCCGGGGTTCGCGTTCGTCGAACAGGTCCCGGCGCGGCTGATCGGCGAGCATCGCGCGCTGTGCGTCTATTCCTTCGTGCATCGCGGCACGCCGGAGAAGCCAGGCCTGGTGCTCGGACTTGATCGCGGCGGCGCCTGTCGCGGTATCGCGTTCCGCGTCGCCGAGAAGGATCGCGCCGAGACCGTCGCCTATTTACGCGCGCGCGAGCAGGTCACGTCGGTCTATCGCGAAGTGATGCGCTCGGTGTGGCTCGAGAGCAGCGCGCGGCAGCGCGTCAGCGCGCTCACCTATGTGGTTGACCGTGGCCATATCCAATATGCCGGCCGGCTGTCGCTCGCCGAGCAAGTCCGCCACGTCAGGCAGGGGCACGGCCAATCCGGCGCCAACCGCGACTATGTTCTCGCGACCGTCAAGGCGATCGAGGCGGAAGGCCTCCGTGACGCTCAGCTGCATCAGTTGGCCATGATGCTACACGACGACGCCCACTCGCTGCATCCGCACCCCGGAACGGGTGATAGAGCATGATCCGAAAAACATGCCCTCGGAGTTGATCCGGGAGTCGGGACGGTTCATCCGAACGGGATCTTGCTCAAGGTTGCAGACGCCGTCCGCCTACGCATTGACGGAGTGCGGGTCGCGCGCGAGCAGCCGCGCCTGCTCGGCCTGTCCGGCCGCGACGAGGCGGTTGGTGGCCTCCTCGATCACGGTCGTGATGCGCGCGAGAAATTCATCGCGCGGCAGGCCCGGCGGCACAGGATCAAGAAATTCGACCACCAGCGTGCCCGGATAACGCAAGAAGGTCCGCCGCGGCCAGAACAACCCCGAATTGAGCGCGACCGGCAAACAAGCCACGCCGCAGGTGGCGTAGAGCTGGGCAATGCCGGTCTTGTAGGCGGGCGGCGCGCCCGGCGCGGTGCGTGTTCCCTCCGGAAAGATGACGAGCTGACGACCGCCGCGGACCGCGGCGCGGGCACGACGGGTCATGCCGAGCAGCGCCTTTGCACCGGCGGTTCGGTCGATGGCGATCATGCTTGCCTTGACCAGGAACAGGCCGAACACCGGAATCCAGGTCAGCTGGCGCTTGAGGATGAAGATCGGCCGATCAAAGAACTGCAGCAGTGCGAACGTCTCCCAAAACGACTGATGCTTGGGGGCGACCAGCAGCGGGCCCCTCGGGATCTTCTCGACGCCGCGAAACTCCACCTTGATGTTGCAGATGACCCGCATCAGGAAGACGCTGCTTTGCGCCCACCAGCCTGCGACAGTGAACAGCGCCCGGAGCGGCAGCGCGAAGGTCGGCAGCGCGACGATGATCCAGAAAACGAGGACCAGATAGAACAGCACGTTGAAGACGAGCGAGCGCAGGAAAATGGAGACCATCAACAAACCCGATCGTTCAATTGGCTTGCGCGGTCGCGGGCTGGTGCGGAGGCAGCGAACCGGTGGGCTGGTCGGAGACCTCGGGCATGAAATCCAGGCCGACGGCGGCCAGGCGCACCCGAAGCTCGGCGGCGAGGTATTTCAGGTATTCCGATAGCAAGAGCCGCAACGTCGCGCCACTCGTCCACCATGGCTCGTCGCGCCATTTCTCGCCCACCACCGCAAACGGAATCAGGATGATATCGGGCATCGCGTGCGACAACTCAAAGATGGCGCGCGGCATGTGATAGTTCGACGTCACCACAATCAGGGACCGGAAGCCGCGATCATGCGCCCAGAGCCGGGTCTGCGCCGCGTTGCTGCGGGTATTGACGGCGGAACGGTCGAGATCGACGCAGCAATTCAGGAACGACTGGTGTTCCGACAGCGACCTTGAAATATCGCTCACCGCGCTGGAAGGATGCACGCCGGAGATCAGCAGCCTTCTGCCATAGCCCGCGGCCAGCAATTCCATCGCGTCGGAGACGCGCGAGGATCCCCCGGTCAGCACCACGATGCCGTCGGCCTTTCGATCGGGCTTGTCTTCGGCGTCGCGCAACTGCGACAGAAACGCGATGAAGCCGATGGCCGCGGCGGCGACGGTGACCGCGAGTGCAGTCATGACGAGCCGACCCGCCCACGCATAGGACGGCGCGTCCGGCGATCTATCGAGCGGCTGCAAGGTCATGCGGGGGCCAGCGATCCTGGTGGGCGGCGCGGGCGATTGTAGAAGGTTTTCAGGCGCAGTGGAATCCGCCCGGCAGGCTCCCTCACAGCCGCGTTGCGCGCGCGGGCCTTGCAGCACCGACGTTCCGGGTCACTCGAGGGTGTCCAAGGTCGAAAACAGCGTCCGCCGCGACGCCCAGGCGGTGATGGCGCCGATCAGCACCGCCTGCACCGCGAGCACCAGATAACCGGAGGGGCGCAGCGAGAACGTTCCGAGCAGCGCCGCAAACTGGTCGCCGGCCGGCGTCCCGGAAAACCATCCGGCGATCGATTCTGAAAAGCCGAATCCGAGCATCGCCATGCCGCCACCGATCAGACCGCCCTCGAGGCCGAGCCGCAGGAAATGCCGCTGGAAGCGGTTGGCGATATAGCGGTCGCCGGCGCCGACGAAGTGCAGGACTTCGACGATCGGGCGATTGGCCGCCATCGCGCCGCGGGTCGCAAACGACACCGAAATGATGGTCGCAACGATGACCAGGACGAGGATGCCGATTCCGCCGAACACGGTGGTGTTGGTCATCGATCGCATCCGCTCGATCCAGGCCCGGTGATCATCGACGCTGGCCGTCGGCGACACCTGCGTCACCCGACTGCGCAACGCCGCCAGATCGAGCGCCGTGCCGGGCTGAGCCCGCGCGACGATCACGCGCGGCACCGGCAGATCGTCGAGGGAAAGCCCGCTGCCAAGCCATGGCTCGAGCAACTTGGCCGATTCGTCCTTGGTGAAGGGCCTGATATCGATGATTCCGGGCTGTGCGCGGATCGCGTCTGCCACCGCCGCCACGTCCTTCTCGATATCGCGCCAGGCGTGGGGACGCACCTGGACGGTGATCTCGCTCGCCACTTCCGACTGCCAATCCGTCGCCGACGCGCTGATCAGCAGCACTGCGCCGGTCGTGACCGAGGCCAGAAAGGTCATGATGGCGACAACGGCAACGAGCGCGCGGCCGGAAATCGAGGCCCGCGGTACGATCGGCGACAGATTGCGGGCGCGCGCCGGCAATTGCGGGCGCTCGCTCGCCAGAGGCACCAGAAGGCTGTGGTCGTCTATTCTATTCATAGATATGCAAGCGTCCCTGATGCAGAACCAGTCGCCGCGCCTCGTACTGGTCCATCAGCGAGATGTCATGTGTTGCAATGATGACCGCGGTACCAGACTTGTTCAATTCGATTAGCAGACGCAGCAGTCGCCGTCCAAGGGTTGGATCGACGTTGCCGGTCGGCTCGTCCGCCAGCAAAAGTTGCGGCCGCGAGATCACGGCCCGCGCGATCGCCGCGCGCTGCTTCTCGCCGCCGGACAGGATCGGCGGCAGCGCATCCATCCGTTCCCCGAGGCCGACCCATTTGAGGAGGTCGATGACCTCCTTGCGGTAGGTCGATTCATCGCGACCCAGGACCCGAAACGGCAATGCCACGTTCTCGTAAGTCGTCATATGGTCGAGCAGGCGGAAATCCTGCAGCACGATGCCGATGCGCTTGCGCAGATCCGCGATCTCCTCCTTGTGCAGCAGAGAGACGTCATGGCCGAACAGATTGACGAGCCCCCGGGTCGGACGCAGCGAGAGGAACAACAGCTTCAGCAGCGAGGTCTTGCCGGCACCCGAGGGGCCGGTCAGGAACTGGAACGAATTGGCGGGAATCTGGAACGAGAGATCGCGCAGAATCTCCGGTCCCAGACCGTAACGCAGTCCAACATTTTCGAACCGAACCAAGTTCAGCTCCGTCCGATAGGGCGCCCGGAACCGGAAACCGGCGGGGGCACTATCCGGTTTTGCCGTCGGTATGGTTTCCGATTCGTTAACGGTCGGCTTGTAGCATCTCGATGCCCCGTCCCCGAATCTTGTACTTGCGATGCTCTCGCAGAAGCTTTGGGAAACAAAAGGGCACCCGCATCATCCTGATGGAGAGCAGGCTCCATGCCCATCGTTTGCCCCCATTGCGCAACGTCCTATGCCATCGATCCGGCGACCCTTGGCCCGGCTGGCAGAACCGTGCGCTGTTCCCGCTGTAAGGAAACCTGGTTGGCCCGCCCCGAGGACGCCATCGAACCGGTGACCACCGTAGCGGCCATGGCGGACGAGGGCCAATCGTCGCAGGACACATTGGCCGCCGAATGGAACGCATTTGGGGCCGAAGACGACGACCCGCAACCCCCCGAGGTCCAGAGTCCCCCGATCGCGGGCGACTGGGAGGCCGACGGCGCGTCCGACGATACCGGCTGGCCCAGCGCCGCCCAAGCCGAGCGGGATGAAACCGGCTCGCGGGAACGGCGCCAACCCTGGTTTCGCCGGCTGTTCCGCCCCCGGATACCGTTTCGCGGCAGCAGCCTCTCCTTTGTCAACCTGCCCACCGCCTGTGCAGCGATGGGGGCTCTGGCGGTGGCCCTGCTGGTCTGGCGGGCCGACATGGTCCGCCTTTTGCCGCAAACCGCCGGTTTCTATAGAATGGTCGGGCTGGACGTCAATTTGCGTGGCCTGTTGTTCAGGGACGTCAAGGTTTCGACCGAAACCGTGGAAGGTAAGCCTGTGCTGGTGATCGAAGGGGCGATCGTCGGCGAGAGCCGTAAGGCCGTCGACCTGCCGCGGCTGCGCTTCAGCGTGCGCGACGCCCAAGGCGCGGAGATTTATGCCTGGAATACGGTCCTGGAACAGACCATGCTGGGGCCCGGCGAGCGCATCCTGTTCAAATCCCGCCTGGCTTCGCCGCCGCCGGAGGGACGCAATATCGACATCCGCTTCTTCAACCGGCGCGATGTCGCGGGCGGCAGCGCGTGAGGCCCTTTTGGTCTTGACGCGTTTTCTTCACGCGAACCGGCGCCCGCTTCGCTGGCAAACGCTCTACGGATCCAACCAATGCCGCGGGTTCTGATTGCAGACGATGAAGATTCCATGCGCCTATTGGTGGCGCGGGCAATTGCCATGGACGGCCACGACGTCGTCACTGCACAGGACGGCGCCGAAGCGCTTGATATCCTGACCCGGGAAAAGGGCGCGTTCGACCTTCTGTTGACCGACATTCAGATGCCGATCATGGACGGCATCGCGCTTGCCTTGTCGGCGGCACGCGACTTTCCCAACCTGACCATTCTCCTGATGACCGGGTTTGCCGACCAGCGCGAGCGCGCGTCCAATCTCAGTGCGATCGCGCACGATGTGATCACCAAGCCGTTTTCGGTGGCCGACATCCGCACTGCGGTCGCCGACGCGCTCGCGGCGCGGAAGGGGGAGTAGCTTCGAAGAGGCCTTGAGCGGCGCCGCGTACTCAACTCGTCATACCCCGCGCAGGCGGGGTATGCCGCGGCGTCTCGGTTCGATCATCAACGCCTCTGGGATACTGGATCACCCGCCTTCGCGGGTGACGACACTGTCTATGCCGGACCGGAACCGCCCTAGTAATCCTTCAGCAGCCGTTCGATGTAATCGAGTTCCAGTTGCGGCCGCGTCGGATCGGCAAGACGGCGGCGCAACTCTTCCAGGATGCGGCGCACCCGCTGCACATCGATCTCGTCGGGGATCTTCACCGTCATGTCGTCGACATCGCGGCCACGGAGCGGGCGTCCCAGCGGATCGGTGGCCTTGCCGGCGCTTTGCTGCCTCCCGGCGCGGTTGCCTCGGCCGTCCTGCCCGTCCTCGCCCTCCTGCATGGCGTCGGCAAGGTTCTGGGCGCTCTTGCGCAGCGCGTCGAGCGCGCGACCTTGCGATTCCGCAGCCGCATCGGCATTGCCGTCGCCCAGTTTGCCGCTGGCATCGCCCATCGCGTCGTCGGCCTCGCCGAGCGCATCGCCGCTATCGCCCTGCTGCTGCTCGCCGTCCTCGTCCTGTTCGGCCTGCTCGCCGCTCTTGCCCTTGTCGCCGCCCGGCTTCCCCTGCTGGCCCAGGCCGCGTTTGGCAAGTTCGTCCTGCAGCCTCTTGAGCCGATCGCGCAGGCCCTGCTGATCCTGCCGCAGATCGCCCATGCTCTGGTCGTCCTGCTGCTTGCCGCGCATGCGGTCGCGCCGCGAATCCTGGCCCTGCTTGAAGGTCTTGTCACGCAACTGCTGCTGCTTGCGGATCATGTCGCCGAGTTCGTTGAGCGCCTGCTCCATCTCGCTGTCGCCGGATTGGCCGGGCTGCGCCATCTGCAGGTTCTCAAGCATCTGCTCGAGCTGGTCGAGAAGCTGCTTGGCCGCATCCTTGTCGCCGGAGCGCGACAGCCGTTCCATCCGGTCGATCATGTTGTTGAGGTCCTGCTGACGCAGGATCTTGGTATTGGGGTCGAGCGGCCGCGCCAGGGCTTGCGGATTGTTCTTCAGCTGCTCGGCGAGCTGGCGCATGAAATTATCCAGCGCCGCCCGCAGGTCCTGGGTCAGCTTCTTGATCTCTTCGTCGCTGGCGCCCCGCTCCAGCGCCTGCTTGAGCGCGTCCTGTGCCGCCCGCAGCGCCTTGTCGACGTCGGTGATGTCGCCGTCCTCGATGGTGACGGCGAGCGCCCAGAGGCTCGCCACGACCTCACGCAAAGCATCGTCGGTGTGGGCAGCATCGAGCTGCCGCGCGACGCTATAGAGCCCGAGATATTGCCCGGTCTCCGGCATGAACAGTTCCGGCGCGATCATGAGCGCGTCCAGCGCCGCATACACGTCGGAGTTCCGGTTGGCGTCGAGCGCGAGAAGGCGGCGCTGCTCGATCAGGGCGCGGGCCAAGGGCTTGGTGAACAGCCGCTCCGGCAGGCGCATGTTGAACGGCTCGCTCTTGCCCTCGTTGCCGGCCTCGTCCTTGGCAGTCAGTGTCAGCGTCACGTCGGCGCCGGCATAGGGATCTTCGCTGAGATCCTTCACCGTCTGGCCGACCCCGTTCCGGGTCCGCGCATTCGGCAGCACGAGCGGAAATTGCGGGGCGGCGAACAGCGGACGCGCCTGCTGCGCGGAAGCCGAGGCATCGCCCGGACGGACGGCGAAATGCGCGTGCGCTTCGGTGACGCCGTAGTCGTCCTCGAGCTTGTACGACATCTGCAGCGAGCCGCGCGCCTGCCGCTCGGGGTCCTTGGCGAGCGCAATCGTCGGCGGGCGGTCGGGCGTGGCGGCAAATTGCCACTGCGGCTGGCCGGAAGGTGCGCGGACATGAACGGTGCCGTCGCCCGCGATTGTGAAGTGCTTCTCGCTGGTGCCCTTGGGCGCCTCCTGGGTCGGCACCGCGTCGGTGATGCCGCCGCCTGTGACCACGTCCAGCGTGCCGCCGCTGGAGCGCACGATCAGCGTGCTCCCGGCCGGGACCGCCAGGGGCCCGTTCTGGGGCAGCGCGGCTTCCTTGTTCGCCGCAGACAGGATGATCGGGGGCCTGCCGGTGTAGACCGGCGGCGTCACCCAGGCGTCGACCCGGATATTGGCCGGCGCCAGCACGCCGTTCCAGTCAAAGGCGGACACGACGCGTATCGTTCTTTCGTCGCCGGCGGCGACATAGGCCGCCACCATCATCACGATGACCAGCGCGCGCAGTGCCCAGGGGTCGTGGATCGCGAGCCGCGGCGACGGCAGGCCGGCCCGGATCCGCTTGATCGACGCAAGCGTACGCTCGCGCTGCGCCTGCCACAGCGCCAGCGCGACAGGATCGTGCGTCGCGAGCGTATCGGTGAGCGCCGTCGCCGGGCGGTGGGCAATGCCGGAGCCGCGATCGAGCCGGCTCAAGGCCTCCTCGCGCCGCGGCCAGCGGAACCGGACCAACGGGAACAGCGCGACCAGCGCCGCAACCACGAACAGGGCGGCCCCGACGGCCCGGCCGAGGAACGGCAACGCCAGCCACAACCCGGCCCACGACACCACCAGAAACAGGCCGACGAGCGTGAGCAGCCGCGCCAGATGCGGCCAGCCGCGCTCCCACGCAATGGCGAATGTCGCCCGCTGCATGGCTTGCGAGAGCTTGAGCCGGGCGATCGCGTCAGACGCGCGCGCGGGCTCCGCGGGGTCGGGTGTGGCGCCGTTCAACTAACTCTCCAGGTTACCGGCAAATCAGCTTAGCACAGCGGCGCCAATGAGGCACCCGGTCCTGCACGGGTATCCCGCCCTCAAAAGCGGCACAACACGATGGCGTGACCGGTGTTTTCGGCCCGAAGTTCATGTTACATCGCGGCCTCTTGCAGGGGGGCAAGACCTTCAAATCGGCGGGCGTTGGCCCCGATTGCCCAGGATTTCGGCCCCCACCAAACAAAAAACAGGCATCGGAGGAGACCTCATGGACCAGAAGACCCACGACAAGGGATTGGAGATCCGCAAGGCGGTGCTCGGCGAGGCCTATGTCAACAACGCCCTGAAGAACGTCGACAGCTTCAACCAGCCGTTCCAGGAACTGCTCAACGAATATTGCTGGGGGGCGGTCTGGGGTCGCGAGGAGCTGCCGCGCAAGACCCGAAGCATGCTCAATCTGGCCATGATCTCGATCCTCAACCGGCCGCACGAGTTGCGCGCGCATCTCAAGGGGGCGCTCACCAACGGCGTCACCAGGGAGGAGATCCGCGAGATTCTGATGCAGGTCGCGATCTACGCCGGCATGCCCGCGGCCGTCGACGGCTTCCGCGTTGCGCGCGAAGTATTCGCCGAAATCGACAAGGGTTGAAGGCCCCAACCCTCATGGCGACGAGCCGCGCGTTTGCGCGTCTCGAACCATGAGGCCAGAAACGACCGATCAACATTCATCCTTCGAGACGGCCGCGATGCGGCCTCCTCCAGGATGAGGACCGTTTCCAAGCATTGAGGGCAAATCACCATGGACATCGGATTTATCGGCCTCGGCAAGATGGGTTTTCCCATGGCGCGCCGGTTGATCGAAGCCAAACACCAGCTCGTCGTGTTCGACGCGCGCCAGGAAGCCGTGGAGAGACTTGTCGCGCTCGGCGCGCAGGCGGCCTCATCACCGAAAGACGTCGCCGACCGCGTCGAGACCGTGATGGCGAGCCTGCCGTCGCTGCAGGCCTCGCTGGAGGTCGCGACCGCTGCGGGCGGCGTGATCGAGGGGAGCCGCGTCAAGCGCTTCGTCGATCTCTCCACCGTCGGCTCGCACATGGCGGTCCGAATCCACGATCTGCTCGCCAAACGCGGCATTGTGCAGCTCGACAGCCCGGTCTCGGGCGGCGTCGGCGGCGCCGAGAAGGGCACGCTCGCCGTGATGGTGTCGGGGCCCCCGCCTGCGTTCGAGGCGATCAAGCCTGCGTTGGCGGTGATCGGCAAGGTGTTCTTCATCGGCGCCAAGCCGGGCTCGGCGCAGACCATGAAGCTCGCCAACAACTTCCTGTCGGCGACCGCCATGGTCGCGACCTCGGAGGCCGTGGTGATGGGCGTCAAATCCGGCCTCGATCCCGCTGTCATGATCGACGTCATCAATGCTGGGTCCGGCATGAACACCGCAAGCCGCGACAAGTTTCCGCGCGCGGTGCTGCCGCGCAGCTTCGACTTCGGCTTTGCCACCGGGTTGATGGTCAAGGATGTCCGGCTGTGTCTGGAGGAGATGCGTGGGCTCGGGCTGTCGATGGAGGTCGCCGAAGCGGTCGGGCGTCTCTGGGAGGTCGTGATCCGCGAGACGGGCGCGGAGTCGGATTTCACCTCGGCGATCCAGCCGATCGAGCAGGCCGCGGGCGTTGTGGTCGGGGCAGCGAAAGGCGGTCACGCGGCGAAGTAACCTGGATTCGGTCGCCGTTGCGCTGATTCGTCACCCCCGGGGCAACGATCATTGAACCTCACCCGGCACATGTGATATACTAGTCAGCATGACTAGAAATGTAAAATCGCCACCGCACAAACCGACGCAGCCTCGTCGCCGCACGCGCAATGCGAAATCCGGCCATTGGCTGTTGCAGGATGCAAAAGCGCGATTCAGCGAGCTGGTGCGACGTGTCCGTAGTGAGGGACCGCAGCGTGTGACCGTGCACGGACGCGACGAAGTTGTCGTTATCTCGGCCGAAGAATATCGTCGTCTTAAGGGCGATCTCACCGGCGAATCCTTGATCGCCGCAATGCAGGCTTCGCCGGAGCGCGATATCGATCTCGAACCGAGGCGCACGCCGATGCCCGTGCGCGAGGTCCTCTTTTGACCGGTTGGCTTCTCGACACCAATGTCCTCTCCGAATTGCGCCGGCCCAAGCCGGAGCGCAAAGTCGTGGCATTCGTAGCGGTCCAGCCGCTCGAACTTCTCCACGTCAGTACGGTGACCTTCGCTGAAATTCGCTTCGGCATTGAACTCGTCACCGATGCTGGTCGTCGCGCCGATCTCAATGACTGGCTCGCGCATAAAGTGCGGCCGATGTTCGAGCAGCGCGTGCTCGCGATCAGCGAAGACATCATGTTCAAATGGCGGCTCCTCGTCGAAGAGGGCCGCAAGACGTGCCATACTTTCTCGCAGCCCGATCTAATCATCGCAGCGACGGCGCTCCACCACGGGCTGACCGTGGTATCGCGAGACGTTCGCGACTATCAGAAAGCTCGCGCGCCGGTGTTGAACCCGTGGAGTGACGGGGCGATTGATCGGCGTAAGCTCCGAACAGAGTAGCGGTTAGAAGCGTACCGAAGATTAGACACCAGCACCTAAACGCTTCACCCGTCTCGCATCGCGCATTGCTTGATATTCACCACCCTCTCCCTCCAGGGTCCTCCCGGGGAGAGGGTAAGAAGCCTTCACAACCACGGCGCCGTGCGATCCATCGCGATCAGGTCCTCGACCTCGATACGCGGCCGCACCACGGCGTATTGATCGCCCTTCACCAGCACTTCCGGCACCAAGGCCCGCGTGTTGTAGGAGCAGGACTGCACCGCGCCATAGGCGCCGGCGGTCATGATCGCGAGGAGATCGCCGGCCTTCGGCTCGGCAAGCTTGCGGTCGAGCGCGAGATAGTCGCCGCTCTCGCAGACCGGGCCGACGACGTCGGCGACCATCTGACGCGCACCGGGCGCCGGCTGCACCACGGGCAGGATGTCGTGATGTGCCTCGTAAAGCGTCGGGCGGATCAGATCGTTCATGGCGGCGTCGATGATGACGAAATTCTTGGCATCGCCGTGCTTCAGATAGATCACGCGGGCGACCAGGATGCCGGCATTGCCGACGATCAAGCGCCCGGGCTCGAACATCAGCGTGCAGCCAAGATTATGCGTCACCCGCTTGACCATCGCGGCATAGGCGTCGGGCGAGGGCGGGGCCTCGCGACCCATGTCATAGGGAATGCCCAAGCCGCCGCCGAAATCGATATGCGCGATGGGGTGCCCCTCGCCGCGCAACGTCTGCACGAAGCCTGAGAGAATCCGGAACGCGGTTTCCAGTTTGGCGAGATCGGTGATCTGGCTGCCGATATGCATGTCGACGCCGGTGATCGCGATGCCCGGCAATGTCGCTGCGCGGGCATAGACCGCGCCGGCCTGCGCTATCGGAATGCCGAACTTGTTTTCGGACTTGCCGGTGGAAATCTTGGCGTGCGTTCCGGCATCGACGTCGGGATTGACCCGCACCGAGATCCGCGCCGTCCGTCCGGTCTCGACCGCGAGGCGCGACAGCAATTCCAGCTCGGGCTCGGACTCGACGTTGATGCAGAGAATGTCGGCCGCGAGCGCGGCGCGCAGTTCCGGCTCGGTCTTGCCGACGCCGGAGAACAGGATCTTATCCGCCGGAATGCCGGCCGCGAGCGCCCGCTTCAATTCGCCGCCCGACACCACGTCCGCGCCGGCACCGACGCGGGCCAGGGTGCGCAGCACCGACTGGTTGGAATTGGCCTTCATGGCGTAGTACACCATCGCCTTCTCGCCGGCGAAGGCCTCGCTGAACACGCGGTAGTGCCGCTCCAGCGTCGCGGTCGAATAGCAGTAGAAGGGCGTACCCACCGTCGCGGCAATCGCGGACAGGTCGACCGCCTCGGCGTGGAGCACGCCGTCACGGTAATCAAAATGATTCATGGTGAGCTCTTTTGGCCGGGGTAAGTGGCCCAAATATCGATTGTCGAAGTCTCAGTAACCCAAGTCTCAGTGACTCGGGTCTCGGTCATCGAGCAGCGGATCGAGAATGAAGGGTCTCTTGCGGCCCTTCGCAGCGGTCGCCGGCGCGTCGCTGCCGTAGTTCGAGTTGAACAGGCTTGGTTTGTTCGCCATCTCGGCCTGGGTATCCGGCGGTGCGGCGGCGTTGGCGCTGGCCGCAGTCGGCGTCGACGCATTCGGCGGCAAGTCCAGCCCGCCTTTGCGTCCGCACCCCCCAAGAGCGAGCGCCGCCGCGCCCAAGACAACGATAGTCCATCCGGACAACAGCGGACGACGGTTACTGCTCACTTCGAGATCCCCAATGCGCGCCGCACCATACCGGGATTGCGGCCTATCCACCACCCCTGAAATTGTGGCCCTACTTTCGCTGCTTTTCCAACCGTTTCAGCCATGCCTTGGCCTGTGCCAACACGTTTTTTGGCGCGGTTCCGCCATAGCTGGTCCGGCTTTTCACGGAGGCCTCGACCGACAAGACCTCCATGATTTCGGCCGTAATGCTCGGCTCGACCTCCTGCATCGCGTGGAGCGGCAATTCGTGCAGCGGAACGCCCTGCTTTTCCGCCAGCGAGACGATCCGCCCGGTGACATGATGAGCTTCGCGGAACGGCATTTTCAAGGTCCGCACCAGCCAGTCGGCCAGATCCGTGGCGGTGGCGTAGCCGTCACCGGCGGCGGCTTTCATGCGCGCCTCGTCCGGCACGAGGTCGATCACCATCCCGGTCATCGCGCGCAACGCCAGCGACAGCGCCCCGAACGCCTCCATCGCGCCTTGCTTGTCCTCCTGCATGTCCTTCTGGTAGGCCAGCGGCAGCCCCTTCATCACGATCAGGAGCGCATTCAGCGCCCCGATCACGCGGCCGGTCTTGGCACGGACCAGTTCGGCGGCGTCCGGATTGCGCTTCTGCGGCATGATCGAGGAACCGGTGGTGAACTTGTCGGACAGCCGCAACAACCCGACCAGGGGCGACGTCCAGATCACGATTTCCTCGGCAAACCGCGACAGATGCATCGAGGTGATCGCCGCCGCCGACAACGTTTCGAGCACGAAGTCGCGGTCGGAGACCGCGTCCAGCGAATTGGCCATCGGGTGGTCGAAGCCGAGCGCGGTCGCGGTCGCGTCGCGATCGATCGGAAACGAGGTTCCGGCAAGGGCAGCGGCGCCGAGCGGCGATTCGTTCAGGCGCTTGCGCGCATCGGCGAAGCGGCCGCGATCGCGCTCCGCCATCTCGACATAGGCCAGAAGATGGTGCCCGAACGTCACGGGCTGCGCGGTCTGCAGATGGGTAAACCCCGGCATCACGGTCGCGGCATGTTCGATCGCCCGCTCCACCAGCGCGTGCTGAAAGGCCGCGAGCGCACCGTCGATTGCGTCGATCGTGTCGCGAACATAGAGACGGAAATCGGTCGCGACCTGGTCGTTGCGCGAGCGCGCGGTGTGCAGCCGGCCTGCGGCCGGCCCGATCAGCTCGGAAAGCCTGCTCTCGACATTGGTATGAATGTCCTCGAGCGCCCGCTTGAACTCGAAGGATCCCTTGGCGATCTCTGACAAAATCGTGTCTAGACCCTTGCCGATATTTTTTGCATCAACGGCCGTGATGATGCCTTGGGCCGCGAGCATCGCTGCATGGGCCTTGGACGCGGCGATGTCCTGGGCATAGAGATGGCGGTCGACGTCGATCGAGACGTTGATTTCCTCCATGATCGCATCGGGGCGCTCGGTGAACCGGCCGCCCCACATCTTGCTGCTCATCACTTGTCGCTCATGACTGGTCGTTCAAGATTCGTGGCTCAAGACTTGGTTGAAGACTTGGTCCAGGCCGACGAACTGCGCTGCCGGCTCCGGCGGCATTGCATAGCCTTATCTGACACAGGATGACAAACGATATGCCCGAACTGTCCTCGCCCCGCCCGGCCGCGACGCGGCGGATTCCGCTTGCAATCGGGGCGGTCGTCATTGGAGCGGCGATCGGACTTGGCGGAATCTACGGATTCGGCGTCCTGAAACAGAATCTCTATCTTTCCGGCGATCCTGCCTGCCGTGGCGCGGTCGATCTCGCCCACAAGATCGCGCCGTTGGCGCAGGGCGAAGTCGCGGCCCTGACCATGGCCAAAAGCCCCTTAAGGCTGCCCGACCTCGCCTTCGAGGATGCCAATGGCCAGCCCAGGAAGCTGTCGGACTGGCGCGGCAAGACCGTTCTGGTGAACCTCTGGGCAACCTGGTGCGTGCCCTGCCGCAAGGAAATGCCGGCGCTGGACGGTCTACAGGCGAAGCTTGGCGGGACAGATTTCGAGGTGGTCGCGATCAATATCGATACCCGCGATTCCGAAAAGCCGAAGAATTTCCTCAAAACCGCCGGGCTGGCCCGGCTCGGCTATTTCAACGACCAGAAAGCCAAGGTTTTCCAGGATCTTAAAGGGGTAGGTCGGGCGTTGGGGATGCCGACTTCGGTGCTCGTCGACGGCCAGGGCTGCGAGATCGCGACCATTGCGGGGCCAGCAGAATGGAACAGCGACGATGCGGTCAAGCTGATCACGGCGGCGCTTAAGCCTGCCGCTGCGGGGATTTAGGCGGAAATATTCAGATTACCACCGATGCCGGCGGCGACGTTGGCGAGTGAGGCGGTATTCTGCTGAGCTGCCCCGAGCAGGGTCTGCACCGCCGACTTTTCGGAATCCATGTTGGATTTCAACAGCGTCGCGGCGACCTGGGTCTGCACGCTGCCCGCCTGGGCGGCCAGAAATCCGCTCACGATGCTCATCATGTCCATACGCAACACTCCTTGCGGGCTAAACCTAGCCCAGGGGCGTTAACGAATGCTGGCAATGAACGGAAGAAACGCGGCGTTACCGCGTCGGGACCGGCTTGGCGCCGCGGTAATCGTAGAAACCGCGCTGCGTCTTGCGCCCCAGCCAGCCGGCTTCGACATATTTCACCAGCAGCGGACAGGGCCGGTACTTGGAATCCGCCAGCCCCTCGTGCAGCACCTGCATGATCGACAGGCAGGTATCCAGCCCGATGAAATCGGCCAGTTCGAGCGGTCCCATCGGATGGTGCGCGCCGAGCTTCATCGCCGCATCAATGGCCTCGACATTGCCAACGCCCTCGTACAGCGTGTAAATCGCCTCGTTGATCATCGGCAGCAGGATGCGGTTGACGATGAAGGCGGGGAAATCCTCCGAGACCGCGATCTGTTTGCCGAGCCGGCCGACGAACTCCTTGGCGGCCTCGAAGGTCTTGTCATCGGTGGCGATGCCGCGAATCAGCTCGACAAGCTCCATCAACGGCACCGGATTCATGAAGTGAATGCCGATGAAGCGTTCGGGCCGGTCGGTCGAGGCGGCGAGCCGGGTAATCGAGATCGACGAGGTATTGGAGGCAAGCACCGCATCGGGCTTCAGCACCGCGCAGACGGAGTGAAAGATCTTGCGCTTGACCTCTTCCTTCTCCACCGCGCTCTCGATCACGAGGTCGCAATCGGCCAGCCCCTCAAGCGACTCGGCCGGGGTGATCCGGCTGAGTGCCTGGCTGCGCGCCTCCTCGGTGATGGCCTTCTTCGCCACCTGCCGGGACAGATTGCCGTTGATCGTCGCCATGCCCGATTTCAGGCGGTCGGCGGAGACGTCGTTGAGCACCACGTCCAACCCGGCCAGCGCCGCCACATGCGCGATCCCGTTGCCCATCTGGCCCGAGCCGATCACGCCGACCTTATTGATCTGTGATGCCATCTTCTCATCCGCGGAACGGCGCGCATATCGCGCCTGTCCATCCCATATATGTACACCAGCCGGCGTGGACTGTATCCGGCCGATGGTATCGTGGTTTATTTCCCGAGCTTGCCGAGCGCCTCGGTCAGTTCGGGAACCGCCTGGTAGAGATCGGCGACCAGGCCGTAATCGGCGACCTGGAAGATCGGAGCGTCCTCGTCCTTGTTGATCGCAACGATGACCTTGGAATCCTTCATGCCGGCGAGATGCTGGATCGCGCCGGAGATTCCGACCGCGACATAGAGCTCCGGCGCCACCACCTTGCCGGTTTGGCCGACCTGCCAGTCGTTCGGCGCATAGCCGGCGTCGACCGCCGCGCGCGAGGCGCCGACACCGGCGCCGAGCTTGTCGGCGAGCGGCTCGATATATTTCGCGAAATTCTCCCGGCTCTGCATCGCCCGCCCGCCGGAGACGATGATTCGCGCCGAGGTCAGTTCGGGACGATCGCTCTTGGCGACCTCCTCGCCGACGAAGCTGGACAGGCCGGGATCGGCCGCGGCGGTGAGATTTTCGACCCCCGCGCTGCCCCCCTCGCCGGCCGCCGCAAAGGTCGAGGTCCGCACCGTGATGACTTTCTTGGCGTCCTTCGACTTTACCGTCTGGATCGCGTTGCCGGCGTAGATCGGCCGCTCGAACGTATCGGGCGCGATCACCTTGATGATCTCGGAGACCTGCATGACGTCGAGCAGGGCTGCCACGCGCGGCATCACGTTCTTGAAACGCGAGGTCGCAGGTGCCACGAAGGCATCATACGAAGGAGCCAGCGAGACGATCAGCGCGGCCAGCGGCTCGGCCAGATCGTGCGCGTAAACAGCATTATCGGCCAACAGGACCTTCCTGACGCCGGCAAGCCTCGCGGCAGCGTCCGCCGCCGCCTTGGCGTTTTCGCCGGCCACCAGCACGTCAACTTCGGCGCCGAGCGCGGATGCCGCGGTCAGCGCCTTGTTGGTGGCGTCTTTTAGCGCGGCATTGTCGTGTTCTGCAATCAGAAGCGTCGTCATCAAATCACCCCGGCCTCAGTCTTGAGTTTCGCAACCAGTTCCGCGACGTCCTTGACCTTGACGCCGCCCTTGCGGCCGGGAGGCTCCGATGTCTTGAGGATCTCCAGATGGGGGGTGAGATCGACGCCGTAGTCGGCGGCACTCTTGTCTGCGATCGGCTTCTTTTTCGCCTTCATGATGTTGGGCAGGCTGGCATAGCGCGGCTCGTTCAGACGCAGGTCTGTAGTTACGATCGCAGGCCCCTTGAGTTTCACGGTCTGCAAGCCGCCATCGACCTCGCGCGTCACCTTGAAGTCGGCGCCGTCGACCTCGAGCTTGGAGGCGAAGGTAGCCTGCGACCAGCCGAGCAGCGCCGCCAGCATCTGACCGGTCTGGTTGGAATCGTCGTCGATGGCCTGCTTGCCGAGAATGATGAGGCCGGGTTTCTCCTCTTCGGCGATGGCCTTCAGGATCTTGGCCACTGCCAGCGGTTCGACATTGCCGTCCGCCTTGACCAGGATGCCGCGGTCCGCGCCCATCGCAAGCCCGGTCCGGATGGTCTCGGAGGCCTGCGCGGGACCGATCGAAACCACCACGACCTCGGTGGCCTTGCCGGCTTCCCTCAGCCGCAGGGCCTCCTCGACCGCGATCTCGTCGAACGGATTCATCGACATCTTGACATTGGCGAGTTCAACGCCCGATCCGTCGCTCTTGACGCGGACCTTGACGTTGTAATCGACCACCCGCTTGACCGGCACCAGAACCTTCATCGATCCTCTTTCGCTTGAATTTCAGGCTTGATCGGCCTGTTGAATAGGCTCGGGCGCGGAACCTAAAGCGCCGGCCCACCCCGGTCAACGCGCGAGAGACAAAAATCGCGGCCAAAAGGGGGCGTAATTAGCGGTTCTGGCCGGGTACCCAGAGCACATCCCCGGCGCCGTTGCCGTTGGCCGCACGGCTGGCCACAAACAGGAAGTCCGAAAGGCGGTTGATATAGCATATTGCGGCATCGCCGACCGGTTCGTCGGGCCGGCCAGCAAGTTCCACGATGATCCGTTCCGCCCGGCGGCATGTGGTGCGCGCCAGATGCAGAAAGGCCGCTGCCGGAGTCCCGCCAGGCAGCACGAACGAGGTCAAGGGCGACAAATGCGCGTTGAGCGCGTCGATGTCGCGCTCAAGGCGCTCGACCTGGCTCGGCACGATCCGAAGGCGCTCCGCCTTGCCCTCGCGCTCGGGCACCGCGAGGTCGGCGCCAAGATCGAACAGGTCGTTCTGGATCAACCCGAGCATCGCGTCGAGATCGTGCATCTGCGTCAGATGCAGCCGCGCCACACCGATCGCGGCGTTGGTTTCGTCCACGGTCCCATAGGCCGAGACGCGCAGATCATGCTTGGGGCGGCGCTCGCCGCTGCCGAGCGCGGTGGTGCCGTCATCGCCGGTACGCGTGTAGATACGATTGAGGACGACCATGTCCTTATCCCCTAGCGCCCCATGGCCCAGACCGTCAGCATGATGATCACGACCGCAACAAACTGCAACACGACCCGCAGGCGCATCAGCTTCTGCGAGCGGTTGGGCGATCCGCCCCGCATCATGTTGACGAGGCCCATCAACAGGACCAGCGCGACGGCGGCAACAGCGACGGGAAGGATGAACGTGCTCAGAAAGCTGGCCATCGGCGCTACATAACACCGTGACGGCGGATGCGCTATCGCCAGATAATCAGGTTTGATGCAACAATCTGGCCTACTATATCTGAGGTTAGACCGTTAACTTCCAGCTGCCGGCCAGGGTGACATTTGAAGCAGCTCCGCTACGTCTTTCATGTCGGCACGGACGCGTTCTACACCTTTCTCGCCGACGACGGCTGGGCCATCGCCAGCCACATCGCGCTGTCGACGCTGATGGCGATGTTTCCGTTCCTGATCGTGCTGACGTCGCTGGCAGGCTTTTTCGGCTCGAAGGAACTCGCCGACCAGGCCGTGACCCTGATGCTGCAGATTTGGCCGAAGCAGGTCGCCGATACGCTGTCGGGCCAGATTCATGATGTGCTTACCACCACCCGGGGTGACGCACTGACCATCGGCGCCGTGCTCGCGGTCTATTTCGCCTCGAACGGCGTGGAAGCGCTGCGGGTCGCGCTCAACCGCGCCTATTCGGTGGTCGAGCCGCGACGCTGGTATTGGCTGCGCCTGGAATCGATCGGCTACACGCTGGTCGCCGCCTTCACCGCGCTCGCTTTGTCGTTCCTGATCGTGCTCGGGCCCCTGATCCTGGAGGCGGCGCGGCGCTACATTCCAGTGATCGTGGAGACCAACGAGCAATTTCTCAACCTGTCGCGCTACGGCATCGCGATCTCAGCGCTGATCGTGGCCCTGTTCATCCTGCATGCCTGGTTGCCGGCAGGCCGCCGCGGCTTCCTGCAGATCCTGCCCGGCATCGTCTTCACCCTGCTGGCCTCGCTGCTGTCGGGCATGGTGTTCGGGCAATATCTCGCGCGTTTCGCGAACAATTACGTGACCATGTATGCCGGTCTCGCGTCGGTCATCATCGCGCTGGTGTTCTTGTATTTCGTCGCGGCGATCTTCGTCTATGGCGGCGAGTTGAACGCGGCCATCATCCAGTCGCAGCTGCCGCACGGCGTGTCGCTTCAAGCAGCGCAGTCGCTAGAGCGCGCGGAGACACGGGCTTGAGCAGGAAAGCGTCGGCGCCGGCGGCTCGCGAAGCGGCCTCGTCATCACCGTGGCCCGAGACCCCGATGATCGCGATGGTGCCATGCGGCAGCGGCAGCCTGCGAATCTGCCGGATGGCCTCGACGCCGTCGATGCCGGGCAGCACCATATCCATCAGTACCGCGTCGAATGTGCCCTGCGCTATTCGGTCGGCGGCGACCTCACCCCGCCCGACGAATTCGGTCTGATGACCGAGTTCGCTCAGGATGGTGTTGAGCACGACCCGGCCGAACGGATTGTCCTCGACGCCAAGGATCCGAAGCCTCGGCGCCGGCTGCAAGGCCGCATCATGGTCCGCGCCGGAGCCCATCGCGTCCATCGAGTTGCAGCGCGCCAGACTCATTGTGAGGGTGAACGTGGTCCCTCCGCCGCGGCGCGGCGCGGCCACGACGTCTCCCCCCATCGCGCGCGCGAGCTGCTTGACCGAGGACAATCCGAGCCCCGCACCGCCGAAGCGCGAGGCGATGTTCACATTGGCCTGCGAGAACGGCCGGAACAGTCGCTTGATCTCCGGCAATGTCAGGCCGATGCCGCTGTCGGATACCGCGAAGCAGACACCGACCCTGCCCTTGGCGGCGCGCACTGGAGAGACCTTCAACGTGACTTCGCCGGAGTCCGTGAATTTCACCGCGTTGTCGACCAGGTTCTCCAGCGCGGCGCGGAGCCGGACCGGATCGCCGAGCACGAGCGAAGGCAGCGCCGCCCCTATTTCAACCTGAGATTGCAGTCCCTTGGCGGCTGCGCGGCCAGCAAGCGAATCGCCGACATTCTGCGCGAGCGCCCGCAGGTCGAACAGATCCTCGCGCAGCCCGGCCGGGACACTGGCGGGCCTGGCGGCGTCGACAAACAGAGTCGCAAGGCTCGCGAGATGTTCGGCGCCGGCCTTGATCGTGTCGACCCAGCGCCGTTCGCGCTCACCCAGCTCCGAGGTCGCCAGCAGATCGCTGATCGCGAGAATGCCGGTCAGCGGCGTACGCACCTCGTGGGCGAAAACGGCAAGCGCCGCCTCGACCACCCCGGAAGCGTTGGTGGGCCGGCGCGCCTTGCGCACCGACGCTCGTCTTTTTTCCGGCTTTTTGACCGGCCGTTTCCTGCGCTTCGGGCGCGATTTCGCCGCCATGATTCTCCATAACCCCGCGACGGAGGCGAGCATGGCAGACGCAGGCAGGCGAGTCACGGCGACGTTAAGGTTTGCCCCCTTCTAAACTCAGGCGCGAGTACCGGAACGGCCGAGGACCTTCAGACCGGCGGCCCGAGCCCGACAAGCCGGCGGATATCGGAGGCGGTCGCGCCAGCTCTGCGCAACTCCCGCAGAGCGGTGGACCGGGTCGATTTGGCGAGCTTCCGCCCCGCGTCATCGCGAATCAGGCGATGGTGGCGGTAATTTGGTGACGAAAGGCCCAGCAGATGCTGCAACAGCCGGTGCACGGCGGTAGCATGGAACAGATCCTGGCCTCGGACCACATCCGTCACCCCTTGCAACGCATCGTCGACCACAACCGAGAGGTGATAACTGGTCGGCGTCTCCTTCCGCGCAACAATAACATCGCCCCAGGCTTGCGGCCGCGCCAGGAGGCGACCGGTCTCGCGCCCGGGGCCCTCCCCCTGCTCGACAAAGCTGAGATCGCCAGCCTGCGCGATGGCCCCCGTCATCTCCAGCCGCAACGCGTAAGCCACCCCCGTTTCGAGCAGCCGGCCACGCTGGTCCGGGGTCAGCAGCCGTGCGGAGCCCGGATAGAGCGGCGCGCCGTCGGGGTCGTGCGGCCAGGGTCCGCTGGCCTCGCGCGCAGCGACCTGCCGCGCGATTTCTGCTCGGCTCTCGAACGCGGGATAGACCAGGCCTTGCGCCGACAGCCTGTCGAGCGCCGTACGATAATCCGAAAGATGCGCGGATTGCCGGCGGACCGGGCTTTCCCAGGCAATGCCGAGCCAAGCGAGATCCTCATAGATCGCCGCCTCGAATTCCGCCTTGCAGCGGGCCGGATCGATATCCTCGATGCGCAGCAGCAAGCGACCGCCGCTCCGGCGCGCCAAATCGAAATTCAGCAGCGCGGAATAGGCGTGACCGAGATGAAGGTAGCCGTTCGGACTCGGTGCAAAGCGGAAAACGGGCGGCATCAGACAGGACCGGCGACGCGTCGGTCCAAGTCTTGGGGGCCCTGGGACTCCCGCTCCAGCCGCTCCACCACCATTCGGTAAAATTGTTCCGCCTGAACCATAACCTCTGCCGGCGCGGGCGCCCGACCAGCTTCAAAGATCCCACGGGCATGCTCAAACTCGGAATCGATAAAGCTGGCCACGACGGGCGGCAGGGGCGCTGTGCCAAGCTCGCGCATCATTGCCTTGCGGTTCAAGAGCTCGGAGACCTCTTGCCTCAACTCGGCCGGAGGATCGCACTCTGCCATGAGTGTCGGGAAGTGCATCGGCGCGATGGCTTCGCTCGGGCGCATCCGCAACCAGCGCAATGTTGCCGCCGGACGCAGCGCATAGAAGATCTTCTTTTGAGCGACGCCGGTCCCATCGCCGAAATAGACCCGCCTCTGGCGTTCTCCGAGATGAAGGTAGTGCCGACCGATGGCCTCGCGGCTCGCCGCATGTCGCGCAAATTCCAGAAAGCCGTCCCGGAACCAAGCCTGCCCGCGATAGATCACGGGCGAGCGCAGCCACTCGATAATCACTGCGTTTCCCTTCAACAACAGTCGCAGCGCCTTGGCCAAATCCCAACCGTTCGCGTCAAGGTCGCCTTCGAGCGGGAGCTCGATGACGTCGCGCGCAGCCCATGGCGTGACATGTTCCATGATAGGTCGCACGAAAACGAAACGACAGTCGTAATCACTGTCGGGTGACGAAAAGCCCCATGCACGACTTCCACTTTCGACGGCAAGTGGCAGGAATACGCGGTATTCGTCGACGACGCGGTCGAGCATTGCATCGACCAGGGCGACCTTCTCGCCATCTAACTCCGGTGGGATTCTTCTCAAACTCATCCAGCGCCCCTGGTGTCCCGGTTCTGCTCGTGGAATGACCGATGCGAATGCAAAATCCAACAAACCGGCATCGAAGGAAGGTCATAGTCTGAGCGCCACATCCCGTCTACAAGACGCGAAGACCGGGTTAGCCGGGAGCGCGACAAGCGTAACCGTCCGCGCGAGCCAGCAATGCCCGTTCGTGACAAAGACGTTTTCCAATGACCTTCCACCTCAATACCCAGGCCGATCTTGAAGACGCGATCCTGCTGCTGGTGAAGCAGGATCCGCGTCTCAAGCCCGTGTTCGAGATCGCCGGCATGCCGGCGCTGCGGCGGCGCGAGGCGGGCTTTACCGGCCTTGCCGCGATCGTCTGCGGCCAGCAATTGTCCACCGCCAGCGCCGCGGCGATCTGGGCGCGCCTTTCGGCCGCGTTCGACCCCTTTCACCACGAAGCTCTGCACCGGGCGCGGGCCGGTCGGCTCGGCCGTCTCGGATTGTCCGCGGCCAAGATCAAGACGTTGAAGCACATTGCGCGCGAACTCGCCGCCGAACGGCTGAACCTCGACGTGCTGGCGCATGAAGACGCCGATGCCGCGCATGGCGTCTTGACCGCGCTGCCCGGCATCGGGCCGTGGACCGCCGACGTCTATCTGTTGTTTTGCCTCGGCCATGGCGACGCCTGGCCGGCCGGCGACCTTGCCGTGCAGGAAGCCATGAAAGTCGGGCTTGGGCTGAAAACGCGCCCGACCGCGAAAGAGATGGCGCCGCTGGCGGAACCGTGGCGGCCATGGCGCGGAGCGGCGGCGCATCTGTGGTGGAGCTACTACCGCGCGATCAAGAAGCGCGAGGGCGTCATCGGCGAGGCGCCCGAAGCGAACGGCGTTTCAAACAATGTTGCTGTTGCAAAACGGTCTCCGGCCAAAGCAAAACTCCCGGCAGGAAAAACGCCGGGATCGAAACCATGACATCCACCGACTTCATCGTCGCGCGCGACGATCTCAAGCAATGCAGGACCATCGAGACACAAATACCCGATGCCGATGCGCTGCCGGCAGACAGCTTGCTGGTGCGCGTCGACCGCTTCGCCTTCACCGCCAACAACATCACCTATGCGGTGCTCGGCGATCAGTTGAAATACTGGCAGCTGTTTCCGGCTCCAAGCGGCTTCGGCAACGTTCCGGTGTGGGGTTTCGGCGATGTGGTGGCCTCGAAGCATCCGAACGTGCAACAGGGCGAGCGCCTGTTCGGTTATTTCCCGATGGCGACGCATCTGGTGATCGAGGCCGCCGAAGTGAACAAGCGCGGTCTGCGCGACGCGGCGGCGCATCGGCAGGGCGTCGCACCGGTCTATAACCTCTATGCGCGCGTCGGCGGCGATCCCGCCTTCGCCGGCCGGCAGGGCGACTATCAGGCGCTGCTGCGTCCTCTGTTCATGCTGTCGTTCCTGGTCGACGATTTCCTCAACGAGAACGAATTCTATGGCGCGCGCAGCGTGCTGCTGTCGTCGGCCTCCAGCAAGACTGCGTTCGGGCTGGCGCATCTCCTGCATACGCAGCGCAAGGGTCTCAAGGTGATCGGGCTGACCTCGGCGTCGAACGTGAATTTTGTCCGCTCGCTCGGCTGCTACGATGAGGTTGTGACCTATGACGCGGTGGCGTCGCTGCCGTCCGATGTCCCGGTCGCATTTGTCGACATGGCCGGCAACAGCGAGTTGCGCGCGCGGCTGCATCGGCATTTCGGCGACCGGATGAAGTATTCCGGGCGCATCGGACTGACGCACCGGGCCGCGTCGTCCGACGAGCCTGAATTGCCGGGCGCAAAGCCGGCCTGGTTCTTCGCGCCCGACCAGATCCGCAAGCGCGCCAAGGAGTGGGGACCGGGCGGCATCGATGCGAGGTTCGGCGCGGCGTGGGCAGGCTTCGCGCCGAACCTCGATCGCTGGATCACGGTGATCGAGGGCCGGGGAGCTGCTGCGGTCAGCCAAGTCTATCTCGATACGCTCCAGGGTCGCATTCCGCCGGATCAGGGGCATATGCTGTCGCTATGGGGCTAATCCGCTTTTGACCCGCTCGCGAAGGGTGTAGCCTTCGTTGCCGGACACGGCCGCGAAGACGGCCGCCTGTGGGACGCGCCGATGCTCGACAAGACGGATGACATTTCGCTCACAGCCGCGGACTGGCTGGGGCAATTCGAAAACGCACTGGCGAAATCCGACGCGGAGCTGCTCGAAGCGCTGTTTCTTCGCGAAAGTTACTGGCGCGACGTACTGGCGCTGAGCTGGTGCATCCAGACGCTCAATGGCGCTGAGGCGATCCTGAAGGAACTTCCAGCCCATGCGCTTCGCGCTGCGCCGACCGGCTTTGCCATCGATCCCGACCGCGCCGCGCCGCGCTGGGTGACCCGCGCCGGCACGCATTCGATCGAGGCGATCTTCAAATTCGACATCGCGGAGGGGCGCGGCAGCGGCATCGTCCGCCTGATTCCGGACGCTGACGATGGCAACCGGCTGCAGGCCTGGACCCTGCTCACCGCGCTCGACGAATTGAAGGGCTTTGAGGAGGCGCTGGGCGCACGGCGCCCTCGGGGACAATCCTATTCGCGCGATTTCCGCGGCCCCAACTGGCTCGATCAGCGCAACGCATCGCGCGACTACGCCGCGCGCGATCCGGATGTCCTGGTGGTCGGCGGCGGCCAGGCCGGGCTGGCGATCGCCGCACGGCTGAAACAGCTGCAGATCGACGCGCTGATCGTCGATCGCGAGGTTCGCGTCGGCGACAACTGGCGCAAGCGCTATCACGCGCTCACCTTGCACAATCAGGTGCACGTCAATCACTTGCCCTACATGCCGTTCCCGCCGAGCTGGCCGGTCTACATCCCCAAGGACAAGCTCGCCAATTGGTTCGAATCTTACGTCGATGCGATGGAGCTGAATGTCTGGACCGGCACCGAGTTCGAGACCGCTGACTACGATGAGACAGAAGGCCGCTGGACCGCGGCGCTGCGCCGCGCCGACGGCACGAGGCGGACGATCCGTCCGTCGCACGTCGTGATGGCAACCGGCGTGAGCGGCATTCCGAACCTGCCCGATATTGCCTCCTTGAAGGACTTCGCCGGCCAAGTCCTGCATTCCAGCCAGTATGACGACGGCGAGAAGTGGAAGGAAAAAAGAGCGCTGGTGATCGGCACCGGCAACAGCGGCCACGACATCGCGCAAGACCTTTATTCCAGCGGGGCCGAGGTCACGCTGGTGCAGCGCTCCTCGACGCTCGTCACCAACATCGAGCCCTCGGCGCAACTCGCCTATGCCGCCTACAGCGAAGGCACGCTGGAAGATAACGACCTGATCGCGACTTCGATGCCGCTGACCTTGGCGCGGCGCAGCCACCAGATGCTCACCGAGCAATCGAGGAAGCTCGATCAGGCCCTGCTCGAAGGGTTAGAGCGCATCGGCTTCAAGCTCGATTTCGGCGATGATGGCACCGGCTGGCAGTTCAAATATCTCACCCGCGGCGGCGGCTATTATTTCAACGTCGGCTGCTCCGACCTGCTGGTCAGCGGCGCGATCAGGCTCAGACAGTTCGCCGATATTGACACCTTCGTCGCCGATGGCGCGCGCATGAAGGACGGCGAGATCCTCACCGCCGATCTGATCGTGCTGGCGACCGGCTACAAGCGCCAGGAGGCTCTGGTGCGGAAACTGTTCGGCGACGCGGTGGCCGAGCGGGTCGGCGCGGTCTGGGGTTTTGGCGACGGCCAGGAGCTGCGCAATATGTACACCCGCACGCCGCAGGCAGGTCTCTGGTTCATCGCCGGCAGCCTCGCGCAATGCCGCATCAATTCGAAATATCTGGCGCTGCAGATCAAGGCGATCGAGGCAGGGCTGCTGCCGCGGAACGCGTGAGCTGGTGTTCACCACTCCTCGCGGTCGAGGATCTGACTGGCAACGAAGGATTCCGCACGGCGCCAGGCCATGTCGTTGTCGCCTCTGAAGGTGACGTAACGATCGAACACGATTCTCCGCGATCTCATATCGATAATGTCGAACTTCGCCTGCTGCACGAGCGTGCTGAGCTTGTGAACCGCGCCGATCAGGAGATGGCTGGCGCCAGCCGCCTGCGCCTTGCCAACCAGCCGATCGAGGTCGATGTCCGCCACCGAACAGGCATTCGGGGGACAATCGAGACCTACGTCTCGCATCTTGCCACTTTTGGCCAAATCGCTGCGCAACGAGGCTTCGAATTCGCGTCGGCGCCGGACATGGTCGGCGGTCTGATCGATGATCTCGCCGGACGTGTCGACATATTGAAGTTCGGCGACCGCAATCGTCGGCGTCTGGTTCTGCGCCTGGTCCAGCAGGCGGTTCTGAATCAGCCAGCGCGCCCCACGGCTCCAGGCCAGGTTGGCACCCATGCGCAGGTCGGTTTGCGCGGTGTCTACGACCGCGCCGGACCTGGTGTCACGAATTTTGTACGTGACCGCGTATTCCGTGCGGGAAATGCGCGTGACGATCCCGATCATCGACTGATCCGCGTCCAGGCCGGCGGCGAGCTTGGCGTCACAACCCTCGCAATTGCGCAAGGTGCCCGCCTTCGCCACCGGGTCGTTCACCGCGCTGACGTCGACCAGTTGGTAGCGGCCGGATGCGGCGATCAGCCGACGGGCTTCCTCGGTCGAAAGCCGCAATTGCTCGCGGTCGATCGCATCAGGGGGGATGGTGCCTGCGCCGGCGCTGAAATCCTCCAGTTCGAACGGAAACACCGCAAGCTTGGTCGGAGGCGCGCCGGCGGCATCGACCGCCTCGGCGAGCGAGACCCCAGCAAACACGATGGCGGGAGCGAGGATGAAGGCGATACCGCGCATGGATGACCCCTGAAGCTGCCGAACCCGCGCCATATCGCCTCAGCCGCTCCAGGCGCGTCACGGAAACTTTCCCGGCGATGGCCGGGTGAAATGCCCGATCTTGCCCGGTCGTGCTTCCTTCCCGATGAAATTTGCTCCTAAATGCCGGAACATGAGCGAAAGCTTGCGACAACAGGGACCTGACGCCCCGGCGGGTCGCGTCCGCGGCATCGATCTGAAGCTGCAGCTGGCGCTGCGCATAGCCGCGCTCGCCGCAGCCTGCTTCATCGCGGTCGCAGCCTACGCGCTCGTCGACAGCGACCGCGCCGCCCGCGCCAAGCTCGGCCGCATCGCCGACATCGTCGCCAAGGATATCTCGTTGCAACACGCGCAGGCGCGCTGGTTCTCCCGTTCGCACGATGTGACTCCGGATTTGGAACGGCTCGCGACGCTGATGGAGCCGGGGCTCTGCATTGCGTATCGGGACGATGCCGGCACCTTCCGCCAGGGCATTTGCAGCGGCGCACTGGCCGACGAAATCACCGCGCCCGAGAGTTTCGCCGCGCTCTATCGCGCCATCTTCCATCCGGGCGAACCAATCGCAAGGCCGCTGACCAATGACGGCCATTCCTGGGGCACGGCGGTCGCGACCTTCGATCCAGCCGCGCAGATTGGCCAGAGCTGGCGCGAAGCCAGCCGCCTGCTCTCGATCATGGCCTTCGCGCTGGCCGGACTTTGCCTTGCCGTCTATGTCGCGCTGGCCAGCGCGCTGCGGCCGACGCGCATCATTCGCACAGGCCTGCAGCAGCTTGCGGCCAACGATCTGTCCGCACGCCTGCCGCGTTTCGACCTCGCCGAATTGTCGGCGATTTCCGATGTCTTCAACGCGCTGGCCGAGACGCTGCAGACGACGCTCGCCGAGCGCAACGCGCTGACGCGGAAGCTGATCGCCGTGCAGGACGAGGAGCGCCGCCATCTTGCGCGCGAACTGCACGACGAATTCGGCCAGTCGCTCACCGCCATCGCCGCGCAGGCGGCCGCCGCCAGCCATACGGCGGAGCGCGAATGCCCGGCCCTGCTCGACGAATGCCGGGGCATCTCCCGCAACACGGCCAGGATGATGGAAACGCTGCGCGGCGCGCTGGTGCGTCTGCGCCCGCCCGATGTCGAGGAACTCGGCCTCAGCCTCAGCCTCGAAAGCCTGGTTGCAAGCTGGAACGGCATCGAGCGGGGCCGCACCAGGTTCGAAATTGCGGCTACCGGCCGGCTCGACGATCTGCCGCCAAACGTCTGCGCCAATCTCTATCGCATCGCTCAGGAGGCGATCACCAATGCTGCAAAGCATGCGCGGGCCCGGCGCGTCCAACTGCATCTGGACGCCGGACAGGACGAGATCGTGTTGAGCGTCGAGGACGACGGCGCGACCGACTGCACTCTTGCGCCGAAGCCGGGCATGGGATTGCTTGGCATCGAGGAGCGCGTGGTTTCGCTCGGGGGATCGCTTCGTTTCGAGCGGCAGGCGGCCGGCGGCACCCGCCTTGTCGCAACCATTCCCAACGTAGGGGCGGAGCCATGACCGTGCCCGATGCGAGGGGCCGCATACGCGTGATGCTGGTGGACGACCACGCGATCGTGCGCGAGGGCTATCGCTCGCTGTTGCAGAAGCAGGATCGCCTCCAGGTCGTCGCCGAGGCCGGCGACGGGGCCGAGGCTTATCGTGTCTATAAGGAGGTCAAGCCCGATCTCGTCATCATGGACCTATCGATGCCGGGAATCGGCGGGGTCGAGGCGATCCGGCGGATCCGGCAGTGGGACCGTGCCGCGCGCATTCTGGTCTTCACGATGCACCAGAGCGCCGCCTATGCGGTCCAGGCGATCAAGGCGGGCGCCCGCGGCTTCGTCACCAAAAGCACGCCGCCGGAGACGCTGCTGCACGCGATCGCCGAGGTCATGGCCGGGCGCATCGCGCTGAGCCCCGACGTCGACCATGAATTGGCCATCAATCGACTGGCCGACGAACCCTCGGCCGTCGAGACGCTGACCCCGCGGGAGTTCGAGATCCTGCGGATGTTGCTGGCGGAGAAATCGGTAGAGGAGATCGCAGCGACCCTGCACATCAGCGTCAAGACCGCAGCCAACACGCGCTATATGATCCGCGCCAAGCTCGGCGTCGGATCCGACATAGAACTTGTCCGGCTGGCGCTTCGGCAGCGGATCATCGCTGCGGAGGATATCGTGGGGTAGTGTGGTGGAAAACTGGACCACGCTCCCGAACCGGTCATGGCGGCTCTGCGCAAAGGCCTCTCGCGCGCAGGCGCGGCCTCTGCGACACTCCTCCCCAACAACACGAACGTTTGGGGAGGCAATCACATGCCCACGATCCTCGGCTCGGGCGAGCATCGCTATCGCGTGGTGGAGAACTGGGCCAAGCTGCCGGAGGGCTGGCAGCTCTCCGACGTCGCCTCCGTCGCCGTCGACAGAAGCGACCGCATCTATGTTTTCAATCGCGGCGAGCATCCGATGGTGGTGTTCGACCGCTCCGGCAATTTCCTCAGGAGCTGGGGCGAAGGCCTGTTTGCCCGCGCGCACGGGCTCCACATCGACGCCGACGACAATCTCTATTGCACCGATGATGGCGACCACACCGTGCGCAAGTGCACCACCGACGGCAAGGTGCTGCTGACGATCGGCATTCCGAACCGGCCCACGCCATACATGAGCGGCGAGCCCTTCCACCGCTGCACCCATACCGCGCTGTCGCCGAGAGGCGAGATCTATGTCTCGGACGGCTACGGCAACGCCCGCGTCCACAAGTTCACGCCCGACGGCAAACTGATCGCAAGCTGGGGCGAGCCGGGCAGCGATCCCGGCCAGTTCAACATCGTCCACAATATCGCAACCGACGCCGACGGGTGGGTCTACGTCGCCGACCGCGAGAACCATCGCGTGCAGGTGTTCGACGGCAACGGCAAATACGAGACCCAGTGGAACAATCTGCACCGCCCCTGCGCGCTCTGCTGCTGCGGCGGTGGCAAGCAGCCGACCTTCATCGTCGGCGAGCTCGGCCCCGGTATGCCGGTCAACCGCAACGTGCCCAATCTCGGCCCGCGCCTGACTATCGTCGACGCCAAGGGCAAGCGCATCGCGCGGCTCGGCGGCGAAGACGGTCCAGGACTCGAGACCGGCAAGTTTCTCGCACCCCACGGCATCGCGCTCGACTCGCAAGGCGACGTCTATGTCGGCGAGGTCGGCGTCACCAACTGGAAGACCAGCTTTCCGGATACGCCGATGCCACAGGAGGTTCGGATCGGCCGCTGCCTGCAGAAGCTGGAGAAGGTCTAGCCGTTCGCTATCCAGGATCGCTGCGGGTCGAGCGGGCACCATGCTCGACTATGAATTCGAGCGCCTTGATCCCGGGAAGGAAGAAGTAGCCGCCTCCCAGTGTTTGGGTCAATGTCTGCAGGGACACTTCGTCGCCACTCGGCAATCCCGGAATGGTGAACTTCTTGGGGAGCACCGGCGAACCCACGACCGGATCGTCCTCGTGGTAGAGATTCCCGAAGCGAAAGTTACGCATCCAGCGTTGATTGATGAACTCGAACTGCCGCTCGAGATCCGCATTGCACGCGATGAAGAACAAGCCTTGCTTGGGCTTGTCCTTGTCCTCGGTCTGCTCGAGATAGGGTCGTCCACGGCGAAGCAATCTGTGCAGCTTCGACGACTTGATGCCCGATTTCACATCGGCACCCAGCGAGTCCCGTGGATTCATCCTGCGGATATGAGATCCCCTAGGGCACATGAAGCCGTTGGCGTCCTCAACCTGATAACGAAATGCGTCGGCCGTGGAATCGGAGACCTGTGCGTTTGGATCACCCTTCCACGATAACGGCAGGCCATTCTTCGAACGCCCCATCAGTTTTGCGCAGATCGCCTCGCCGTTCGCGGCTTCAAGTGCTTTGAACGCCTCGACATTCTGTTGGATCTGACGCACGGCCAGGTAGCTTCCGTTCAGCGTGAAGCGGCCGCCGGGATGGGCGGCCCGGCCAGAGTCTATCCAATGCTCTACGTCGGGACAGTAGGTGAGTTCGTCATACTCGTTGCGATAGCCCACGACGAATTCTCCGGGTGCGATCACACGATCTTCATACAGGGCACCGGCATCCTGTCTGACCCGCTTCGGATTTTGACCATCTTCTGTCCTAAGGCCCCAGATCACGGGTTGCGCAATGCCATCGCGAAATCCGAACGGCTCGAACAGCTTGCCATCCTTGAAGGTGCCGGGGCGGTTTTCAACGGTCGTAATGGTGCAAAACGCATCTGTATCAGGCGGCGGCATTTGCGGCGCTTCATCCGCCAATCGCCATTGGGCGACGAGAATATGCGCCGTCTGGCGCCCCGTGTATCCTTCGACGTCCGACCACCGCCATTCCTCGCGCGGGAGATCTCTCAACAAAGATTCCCGCAATGCACTGCCCATGCCGCTGCGAAACGGGGTGGGGAACGGGTGCCTGGAGGTTTCCTTGAGCCCGAGCTTCGCCAGGCCTGAAAAGCTGAAGGCGATCGCCACGGCTTCGCGAATCGGCGCTTCTTGGTTTTTCTTCCGATCCTTGAGGCGCTCGGCACTGACCATCAAATTGCCCCTGGCGAGTTTGGAGAGCCATGCCCGGGCCTGATCCTCGTGCCCATCGCGGATGGTCAGCAGCCAGAAGCGGCTGTCGGTGAGCCAGCCGAAGCCGCTGTTCAGCATTCCCTGAATATCGGACAGTTGATCGGAGAGGATCGGCGCGTGCATCATTCGATGGCCCTCATGATCTGTTCGTCATTGCTGTCGTTGCGTTCGCCGAACAAGGCGCCTCGCAGCGCGGTGGCGCGATCGATTTCGTCGATCGTCGAATTGCATGCGTCAAAGCGATATAAATGCGGAAGCATGCTGTCGCGCGCATACGATTTGAACTTCAACTCGGACTTCACGCCCCGGAAGGCGAGAAACCGGGTTGGCGGGAAAGCGCGCGGCTCCGCGACTCCGGGCTGATCGTCAGCCGCAGGCGCACGAGGCATCAGCTGCGTCCATCGCCAGAACAATGTGGTCCCGACCGAAGCGCCATTGATAAAATCGTCCAGGTAGCCGCCAAAGTTGCCGTCATAGTTGGAGCAGAAAAGATATCTGCGACCGTTGTCGATGATGTGCCAGTGACCGAAGTGGATGCCTGGCGCCTCACCCAACCGGCCCTCCGTGAACAAAACGCTTCCAAGAAACGTCACGAGGCGCAGGAACACGCGGGTCCACCACACGCTCCACCAGTGTGGGCTGCGCATATCCGTGAGGCTGATCATATGTGCGGTGCGACGGACCAACTGAGCTTCGCAATGCTCGATCGATTGGTGGACCTGCTGGGCGCGATCGACATCGTCTTCGTGTGGACGAAAAAACCAGGCGTTAGCCTTCGGGAGCAGACGATTGAGCCGGGACAACAGCGCGCCGATGCCGACCAGCACGAGGATCACCAAAGCGCCGATGACAAGTTGCTTCCATCCGGGACCGGCCGGTATCCACGGCCTAATGGTGCGTTCGACGACATTCGGCCAGAACGTGTAGACCACGACGTACCAGATGCCGGCCAGGACAAGCGGTGCGCCTACGAGCCAGACGGCGACGTAGGTGGACAATGACGACCACGTCTCAGTTGGTCGATCGAGCTCGCGACCCAGGCTGTCCAGCCAGCGCCTCCAGGACGCGAACAGCGCCGGCAGCGCGACGAAGAACACCCACAAAGTGAAGGCAATGACAGCGAACGCCAGCAGAAAGCGGCCGCTGGCCCCGAGCAGGTATCGGCTGGTTTCGCTGATCGCGTGAAACACGGCTTGCACGACGGAATTCGATCTGTCGAAAAGCCAGGTGTCGGCACGGACCACCAGTCTGGAGAGCGCTCCTACCAGCCAGAGGGAGGCCAGCCAAAGGCCTACGATCAATGACGGATAGGCCACCTTCGCGGCGGCACCGGCACCACGTCCGCGCCAAAAGGATCGAGGCGCAGGCTCGGTCGCCCACTCAAGGCTCGGATTTTGGAATGCCCATCGCGCGAGCGCGAGCGCGAACGACGCGCGGTCCTTGCCGTGCTCCGCCTTTAGTGCGCGCGCCTCGATCCGCGTCTGTTCGAGCAGCCGCTTCTCCATTTCGATCTGTCGGACCGTTCGGTCGCGGGCGCCGACAAAGCCACCATCGGCGATGTGGCACCAGCTCATCAGCTGAGCGAGCAATTCCTGGTTGCGCTGGCTTGCCAGTGGAGGCTGCTCGCGCCAGTACACGCCGTAGAGCGACCACATCGCGCCGCTTGGATGGTTGACCAGACGATACAGCAGGTCATACGGACGCAGGCCCTCCTCCGTGACAAGTTCGAGCATCAGCGACGGCAATTGGCTCTGCGCATCAGACATCGCGGGCAACAGGGCAATTGAAGCAAAGTGCACGACACCGACATCGGCGAAAAGGTCAGTCAGCGACTTTGACACGGGGTCCGGAAGGTCGGCCCCGCCGGGCCAATCCGATGCAACGATGCAGATCATCTGCTGGCGGACCATCATCACCATGGCTGCTCCTTTACGCCTGCTCAGCGAAGCGCACGCGCATGCGCGACATCAGCGGTCCGTCATAGGTGATGGCCCTGCCATCGTCGCGCGCCAATCGCAGTTCCGGCATGGTCAGCAAGCCGATCAGAGCACTCGTCAGGATGTCGACCGCATGGTTCTTGGCAGGGCACTGGCGGTGGCCGTATCCGAACATCAGCCAGCGCAAGCCTTCTTCGTGGCCCCAGTTGCGATGCGGACAAAATCGGCCGCTGTCGGACACCACGCGCGGATCGAACAACGCGGCGATCGACAATAGGGCAACCTTCCCGCCACCGGGGCATTGGGCATTGCGACGCCCGCCCGTTTCGAATTCGGTGTCACGTGGGACATCGCGGGCGAGCAGCGGAAAGATCGGCCGGAAACGCATGAGTTCGAGCACGTGATCTCGGACGCCGTCGCGGAAACGCTCGTCCTCCCAAACCCGGTCCCCGGTTTGCGCTGCCATCGCCCGAAGAGTTCGGTAGACCTTTGGGCGGCTCAATAGTTCCTGCACGACAAGGGCGCCGGACTGCACGGTGACCGGATGCGAGATCCACGCGAGGCCGACCGCGTTTCGCTCGATAAACTCGGATGGGCTTGACACACTCCAGGCTTTTCGAATGTTGCCACTCACGCCCTTGATCCGCGCGCGCAGCGAATCCCCGCAGACTTCCGCTCTTCGTGCGATGCCCAGCGTCGCCAAGCTGCCGGACAGCAGTTGACCCGCGACATATCGGATTTCCAGGAGGTACTGCCGCTGGAGTCCCCGATCATTGACATCCCCTCCCGCACCCGCCGCCACCTCGCTCGCGGCAGTGCCGAATACGGGCTGAATGGCATGAAACGCGATCCACATCAGGTAGTCATCGATGAGATCGAAGGGCTTCTCTCCAAGTTGCCTCAGTTCAACGAGACGTCCCTGAGCCTCCTGATCGGCACCGGCCTGAACGTTCAGCGCGGCCAACCGCGTCTTGAGCAGGGCCCTGTCGGCATCATAAACGGGGCCGGGATCCATCGCGATCAGATAGTCGCCGGCCACGAGGTTGGGCGCGTGCGCGCGATTCGAAAAACTCCGCGGCCTCGTCAATACGCCTTTGACGGCGCTGGCGCGTGCCGCCAGGCCAAACCGACCGCCCAGCGAAGGCCAAAGCCGAAGCACTGCACCAATACCGCGCAAGACGGTGATGTGACGATTCAGCCAACAAAAGACGCCATAGGAGAGGCCGCGAAGGCCCGGCGGCATTGCATCGGGATTGCCGGTCGAGACTTTCATGCCTGGTGCCACTCCTCATGCTGCTTTGCAAGGCCGGCCGCGGCCCGCTTCCGGTAGTAGGGCATCTCCAGACGACGCGCCGCCTCGTAGGTTTGCTTAAAGCAATCCACCGCTCCCGGTGCATCACCGGCACACCGCAGCGTCTCGGCCAGCTCGCAAAGGGCTTCCGTCCGGTGTCCGTACTCTTCACCGGCTTGCTCGACGGCCTTGCGTCCGACGCGGATCGCATCGTGCAGCCTTCCAAGACTGCGATAGGCGGCGCCCAGGCTGACCCGCATGAAGGTCCTGCCGTAGGTGCCGGCTGCGTCGCAGATGCGGTCGGCGAAACCCTTTTCCAGCAGGGTCGCAGCCTCGGAGGCCTTGCCATTGCGCACAAGCGCACTACCGAGCACCCCGGTGCAAACGGCCAGCGTGGTCGGCACGTTGTGGGTCAAGCATTGCTGCGTGGCCGTTCGCATCAAGGCCTCTGCTTCGTCGAGCTGGTCTCTCTCGATCCAGATTTGGGCTTGGACGGTGTCGATCAACAGGCGTGAGTACGGGTGATCGACCTTCGACATAATCTCGTAAGCCAGGGCGCAGGCGTCTAGCCCGGCTTCGCAATCGCCCAGGCGCCACAGCGTGCTGGCGTGGAACGCGTACAGGTTGATGATGGGGATGACGGCCCATCCGGTTTGGACTACGTGCTGAGCCAGTTCGGGCCCGTAGTCGGCGAGCACAGTGCGGCCTTCCGCTGCCGCCTCGGAATACCGCCCGAGCGCGTGAAAATGCATGAGGCGTGTCTGATGCGCCGCCATCATCATGTGGCGTCGCTGCGCAAGGCGGGCGGCGTCCAGGCCCTGTGAGGCGTGCCACAGACCCCGCTCGTATTGCCCGCGCATCCAGAGAAACACGGCCGTCTGCGTCAAAACCGATGCGCGTGCGCGCTGGTCGTTCAGGTGCGCTGCGATGGCCTCGGCACGTTCCATGTTGTTGAAGATTTCGTCGATATGCCCGAGAGCCATCATGGCGCCGATGGCTTCCAGTCGAAGCGCGAGTTCCAAGGCTTGTGCGGAGGACTCGCCGCCCACACGACGGGACGCTTCAATGCCCATCTCGAACAGTTGCAGGGCTTCCTGATTGGCCGAGCGTGAGATGGCGCGCGCCATCGACTTGACGGCGAATCTGGCCGCATGCTCCCATTCCTCGCCCTTGAAGGCGTGATGAGCGAGTGCCGGCGCCGCATCGGCATCGTCAGCGCCAGGCTGCGAAAGCAAGGCCTGGAAGGCTTGCCGGTGCAATGCCTTGAGGCGGGCGCGGGTGAGGGTCCCGAGCACTACATCCCGCACCAGCGCGTGACGGAACATGAAAGCCTGCGCCTCGAGTGAACCACGAACCTGATCGGGTGTCGTCAGCAACCCCGCCGAGAGGCAAAGACCCAACAATTCCTCGGCGCGCGCAACGGCCACCTCCTGCATCGAGGCGATCAGTTCTCGCGTGATCGGGTCTCCCAGAACGCTGGAGGCCTCCAGCGCCAACTTCGCGGCATCGGGCAGTCTGTCGACCCGCGCACTGATGACGGCAGCGATGGAGGCTGGCACCCGCAACTCCCCGAGAGGCCTCCGCAAACGATACGCGCCCGGCGTTCCTTCGAGTGAGCCGTCATCGATCAGCGTGATGACCAGCTGTTCCATGAAGAACGGATTGCCATCGGCGCGACGAACCAGTTCGCGTGTGATCCCATGGACGGAAGGATCATCGCCAAGCAGAGCACGGGCCAGCGCGAGCATCTCGCCATCCGGCAGGGGCTCCACTAAGTGCTCCGCGAACCACTCTGCCTGTCCCCATTGGTGTTCGAAATCCGGCCGATAGCTGAAACAAATCAGGACCGGCAGTCCTTGGAGCCGGGAAATCAAGGCTTCGAACAGCCGCTGGCTCTCGCGATCCGCCAGAAAGAAATCTTCAATCACCAGCACGAAGGGGCCTGGCTGCAGACGCCTGCGTACGAGCCACAGCAGAGCCTCGCCGATGCGTCGCCGTCTTTGTGCCGGATTCAGCGCCAGCCAAGCTTCGTTCGGCGCCCCTAGTCCAAGCAGATCACTCACCGCTGCCAGCTGATCTGCACCTTCGGCGGGCCAATTCGCGACCAATGCCTGCTTTGCAACCTGCTTTGCTTCGGTGACGCTGGTGCGAGGCAGGCCCACCATGTTTGCGATCAGATCGGCGGCTGCGCTGTAGGCTCTGGTGCTCGCATATCCCCTGGCCTGAGTGACGCAAACGTCCACGCCTTGACCCGAGAGACCGCCTGTCCAATCGGCGATCAGGCGGGATTTCCCGACCCCGGCATCGCCCCGCAGCCCGATCACTCGCATTGCGCCCTTTTGGACGGTCTCGATGGCCTTTCCCAGCACCTGTAACGATTCCTCGCGTCCGACGAGGGGCGCCCATCGCTGCTTTCGCGTCAAAGGCGCGGCCGCCGAGCTTTCCGTCCCGACCACGACTTCATGGAGTTCGATCGGGGCGGCCAATCCGCGCACGGGACGTATCCCGATCGGCCGCGTGTCGATCTGTTGCGCAACCAACCGCTGCGTCGCAGCGCTGATCAATATGCCGCCGGGAGGTGCAATCTTCTCAAGCCGCGATGCAATGTGTATCGTCCTGCCATCCGCCCCGTAATGCGACCACTGGTATTGTCCGACAATCCCTACCAGCACCTCGCCGGAATTGATGCCGACGCGGAATGTGGGACTGGCAACGCCGCCGGCTTCGTAACCGGGAATGATTGCCCTCTGCATTTTGAGAGCGGCCATGCAAGCTCGCAAGGCATGATCTTCCTGCGCCAAGGGAGCACCGAACAATGCAACAAGACCGTCCCCGAGCAATTGGCTGATGGTGCCTCCATAGGTTTCGACCGCGTCGACCAGCCGGTCCAGCGCCTTGCCGAGATAGTCCCGGGACTCTTCCGGGTCCGCATGCTGCAACAGCGAGGTGGAATCGCAGACGTCGGCGAACAGCACGCTCACCTGCTTGTTCTCCGTCAACATCTGCGCTGCCCGCAATTTGCGGCGATGCTGTCGTCGGATGGGTCGCACCTCGCGAGCCGATCCGGCAGGCAACAGCGGAGAAGGCTCGTCGGCCGTACCGTTGAGACTGGCGCCGCATTGCGGGCAGTACCGGTACTTGCGAGCGACGCGAGCCGAGCAAACGGAACACGTGGTCACAGTGGGCCTCACACGTCGAGGGCTTCAACGAAAAAATCGACGCGCATGGGCGTGATCATCGTCTCCTCCGGAAAATTCTCGGCCACGATAGTCGTCTATCGGCCGTTCATCGGTCGAAATTTCTATTCTTGCTCAATGCTATTCTTGCTCAATAGATGCGAACGTTCTCCTAGGCCGCTGACTGTAAGCAGTAGATTGCGACGCCAAGTCCCCCAAGATGGAGCCCTGAAACCAAGACAAAAATCTCCTGCGCGGATTGAGGACGCGCGCCGCCATGAACATGTTCTGATGAAACTACCGCGGGCGCGCTTACTCCAACTGCAAGACCTCCGACCATTCCCCGGCGGGCGAGGCTCGATCCGATCGTATGAAACCATCGCCAATATACGCCTCTACCAAGAATTGAAAAGGGTACGCTGGCTTGGGCAAAGATTCGCAAGACCAAGCGGTCCGAAACACCTAGCGGAGATTGAAAACTCAATGATTTCTAGGGCGGCCTTGTACCCCTTAGCTGCGGCCTCCGACTTCGTGAGAGCCGTCCAAGTTAGTCCCGATCCGACATTAGCTGGGTCACAGGCTCGCCCTTCCATGTTTTGATCCGCTCCACAACGGAGAGCTACTCCGCCTTGAGTCCCGACGCCTTGATGATGGGCCACCAGCGCTCTGCCTCGGCCTTCTGGAACGTGCGCAAGGCTTCCGGCGTTTGCTGCGCTGAAGGCGTGATCTCGATGCCGAGCTCGCCGAAGCGCGCCGTTACGGCAGGACTTGCGAGAATCTGGACCATGGTCGCGTTCAGCTTCGCGATGATATCCTTCGAGGTGCCCTTTGGTACCCACAGCCCGTACCAGAGGGAAGCGAAGAAGCCGGGCAGCCCCGCCTCATCCGCGGTCGGAATGGCGGGCGATGACGGCTGCCGCGATTCCCCCGTGATCGCGAACGGCTTGACGCTGCCGACGCCGACCAGCGCCTTGAAGTTCGACGACGGCTCGATCATGAAATCGATATGCTCGGCGAGCAGGTCGGCCATTGCGGGGCCGTTGCCGCGATAGGGCACGAACTGGAACCTGGTTCCCGTCGCCTTCTGGAATGAAATTCCGGTGAGGTGGCCGGTCGCGCCGACACCGGCGATGCCGACCGACGCCTTGTCGGGATTGGCCTTGAGCCAGGCGATCAGCCCCTTGAGGTCGTCCGCCGGCAGGCCCTTCCTGCCCACGATCAAGAGCGGTTCGCTGCCGATCAGGATGACCGGTTCCAGATCGGTCAAGAGGTCGAACGGCAGCGCGTAGAGGCCGCCCGTCAACATATGCGTGGTGGATGTGCCGATACTGAGCGTAGTGCCGTCGGCGGGCGCGCGGACCGCCCGGCCGACGCCGAGGCTCCCGGCAGCGCCCCCGACATTCTCGATGATGACCGGTTGCCCCAAAATCGCCCGCATCTGTTCACCGAGATAGCGCGCCAGCGTGTCAGTGGCGCCGCCGGCCGGAAACGGCACGATCATGGTGATGGCGCGCGTCGGATGGTCCTCCGCGATCGCCTGGCCCGCCGCGCCCACGCCGAAAATTGCTATCGCCAACATCGCGAGCCATTTGCGCATCATGCGGCCCTCTTCCCTCCCGATTTGACGGCTATTTCCGCGCTCCGGACGGGTGCGCCGCGCGGCCCTACTTGCGGGATAAGCTGTTCTGTGCTCTTCACAATCCCGTCACGCTGCATGTAGTATGTCAAGACATGCTGCTTCGCAGCCGATGGGGAGTCAGGAGCGTTATTTGAACGCACATGTCTCGCAAGGCGGTTGGCCGGTGCTGGTGCTGAATGCGGATTTCCGGCCGCTGAGTTATTACCCGCTGTCGCTCTGGTCCTGGCAGGACGCGATCAAGGCGGTGTTTCTCGATCGCGTGAACATCGTCGAATTCTACGATCGTGCGGTGCGCAGCCCGAGCTTCGAAATGCAGCTGCCGAGCGTGGTGTCACTGAAGTCCTTCGTGAAGCCGTCCACCCACCCGGCCTTCACCCGGTTCAACGTGTTCCTGCGCGATCGCTTCGCCTGCCAATATTGCCATTCCGGCGACGACCTCACCTTCGATCACATCATCCCGCGCAGCAAGGGCGGCCAGACCACCTGGGAAAACGTGGTCGCGGCATGCTCGCCGTGCAATCTGCGAAAGGGAAATCTGACGCCGCAGCAGGCCCGGATGTTCCCCAGGCAGCACCCATACGCGCCGACGGTGCATCAGCTGCACCGCAACGGTCGGCTGTTCCCGCCGAATTATCTGCACGAGAGCTGGCTCGACTACCTCTATTGGGACACCGAACTGGATCCGTAGCCATTGCGCATTCTGCGAGCCCGTTTGAGCGTCAAGAGACACGACCAATTATAGGTGTCATGCCTTTTTCGCGGATCGCACAAAATTCGCCAGAGATGCAATCCAAGATTGCGTGCGCTTGGGCATAAAATAAACAAGAATAAAAAAGTGTCAGGGCACGACGGCTGTCACGTTTTCGAAGCTTGAGCGTCTTGTAATCTTTGATCTCAGTTATTCGAGATTCTCGTATTCCGTGTCAGGCTTTCGTTCCATCAGGGGGGAGAGATGAGCGACATTTCGATTGATGGTCTTCCGGCGAGCGGTGCTCCATTTCGGGTTGGCGATGTACTCAGCAAGACATTTTCCGTGTTCGGCAGCAAACTGGGAAGCTTCTTTCTATTGGCGTTCATTCCACTGATCCCGGCGCTGGCCGTCAGGCTCCTGGCGCTGGTCGCACCGCACGCGGGACCACAGGCCTCAGCCGCAACCGCGTATGATGGACTGTCCAGCATCCTTATTGTTATCTTGGGGGCTGTCGCGCAGGCGACGACGCTTTATGGGGCCTTTCAGCAGATGGCAGGGCGGCCCTTCAGCATCGGGCAATCCCTCGGTGTCGGCTTTGGACGAGCGCTGCCGGTGTTTGGTGTCGTGCTGCTCGCCGGACTGTTGACGGTCTTGGCGTCGATCCTTCTACTCGTCCCGGGAATTATCGTCCTTTGCATGCTGTATGTCGCGGTTCCGGTCTGCGTGATCGAAAGGCTCGGTGTCACGGCGAGCCTCAACCGAAGCGCCCTGCTGACCAAAGGCTATCGTTGGCAGATCTTTGGTCTGTTGGCGCTCGTCACCATCATCAACATCATCGTTCAAATTGCCCTGGGGCTGCTCGGCAGCGCCACTCTCTGGGGCGGCCTTCTGAATTTCTGCTGGCTGGCGATTGCGACCGCCTTCGGTGCCGTACTGGTCGCCGTGGTCTATCACGACCTGCGGGCGACGAAGGAGGGCCTGGATATCGACAATCTGGCCAGCGTCTTCGACTGACAGCGATGGTGTGGCCGTGGTCGATCTGATCCGGCGGACCTGAGCCGGCCGGTCACATCGGGCCGATAGCGGCTCGCCAACGCCAACCGGCGGCTATTTTCGAGCGGCTGCCGGTTCGGTCTTGTCGGCTCGAAAATGCCCGAACAGCTGCCCGCGCTCCAGATGAGCGCGTTCGGCGGTGTAGAACGCCTTCAGGAACGCGGCCGTTTCCGAGGGCGGCACCGGATCGGTCCAGCCGATCTTGGCGCAGATCTTGCTACAGACCTGTTGCTGCACGTTTGACGTATCCGGCGAGGCCGAACGGCGCAGCAGCTCCTCCAGGACCTGCAATTCGAACGCGCCGTAGACGTCGAGCTGGCTTCGCGTGAAACCATACTTGACCTCGGCCTCGACCAGTTCGGCCAGCAGACTGCGACGCGGTACGGAAATCACCATAGTTCCGGCAATCAGATCGCCGGCGCGCAGGTGATCGCGGTTGAAGAACGGCAGCGCCGAGATCAGAACGATCCAGCCCAGATAGGCTGCGGCACCCCAGAATTCCAAGCCGGACTCCACTCTGGGCAAGGACAGAAACAAGCCGAGCGGCAGAAAAATTTCGACTTCCCGGGTCAGGTTCCTGGCGACGATGGCCCCTGGAAACAACGGCCCTCCGCCGCGATCGATGACTCTCAGATTGGCGATTCGCTTTCCCGGCGTCGATCCCTGCGAGGTCAGCTCGAAATGGATGAAATAGAGATTTCGAAACAGGAAGGCGATGAAAAAAATGATCGTCCCCGCGACCGCTCCGCTCATATTCTCCACGATCAGAAGCAACAGCACCAGGAACACCGTGGTCGTGGCGAACATCCAGAACAGAAAGTCGATGACGAAGGCGGTTAGCCGTTCGCCGTTGTTGGCAACGTCGACTTCCAGCACGATGCCCTCGGGACTGATGATCTCGCGGCGGTTGCGTTTAACCCCGTCGAGGAAGTGATTGATCCGGTCAAGTCTTCGCGCCATCGCCGGTCCCCCTGCGGTTGGAGAGAAAATAAGCGACCCAGAACGCGCCGGTGGCGAGCCCGATGGCGAGACGTGCCGCGGTATCGCTGACCAACTGCCGGAGCCCGCCTTCGATGATGCCGGCGACGAAAACCATCAGCACCGCGCCGCCGGCCAGGGCTGCCGCCGCCGTTCCACTCCGCGCCAAATTGTCGAGGCGCGAATAGCGGCCAGGGAAGAGGACTTTTTCGGCGATCAGCAAACCGCCCGCGCCGCACAGGATCAGCCCCCCCAGCTCGGTGACGCCATGGATTGAAATCCAGCCGATGAAATCCAGCAGCAAGCCGCGATTGTAGTGCAGCGCCAGGAACGCGCCGAGGACCAATCCCTGATAGCCAAGCAGCAGCAACGTCGGCACGCCCCCGGCAATCCCGAACCCGAATATCATGATGCCGATGGTGGCATTGTGCCGGAACAGGGCATTGGCAAAGACCACGAAAGATGGGACGAAGCCGGGCCATGGTCCGAAGATTTCACCGTCGCGCAGTTGCGCCGCGGTGCTGGCCGGCCCGCGACCGCCTGCCATCGCAGCCGGCACCAGGGCGCTGAACCAGTCTTCGCTCGATTCAACCAGCACGATACCGACCACGACGCCGGCAGCAATGGCGATCGATGCCAGCACGATATGCCAGACCGCTTCGCGCACCGCCGCGGGGAAACCGCGCCGCAAAAAGCTGCCGAGGGCTTCCTGAATGCCGACCCGCGGCCCATAGACCACGAAGAAAGCCCGCAATACCAGGTTTTCAAGATAGAGGATCAGATTGCGGTCGAGCGCGATGGAACGCGCGACGGATAACGACGAGGCGGTGGCGCGATAGAGCAAAGGCAATTGCTGCAGCTCATCGGCCGAAAGGCGCGTGATGCCCTTGTTCTCGGCTTGCGAGATCAGGTCTTCCAGCGTCCGCCACGCGCTCTCGCGGCTCTTGCGAAACTCCGCGCTGCGCAGTGTGAGCGTCGGCCTGGGCGGCGGCGCGGCGAGGTCGGTTGGTGCGATCTGCTCTATAGCAGCCCCCTCTTCTTGATCGTCAGATAGCGGTTGACCAGACCGACGGCCAAACCCCGCGGCGGCACTTCAAGGCAATGCACCCCCATCCGGGTCAGCCGCTCCCGCACCACCGCGCGCTCGCGCAGCAGATCATGCGCCACAACGGCTTCGGCAATGTTCTGGAAGCGCTCTGGCGGCGCGTCGATGATGCCAGGCAGTAGCGGATCCCTCAGGGTAACGAAAATGACCGCATGACGGTTCACCATGCGATGCAGGCTCTCGAGCAGCAGCTCGGCGGTGGTGGTGTCGATGAACTCAGTGAACAATACCACCAGAGCGCGGCGCTTGAGCCTGAAGTTGAGCTCGGCCAAGCCGAGCGTAAAGTTGGTTTCTTCGGTTTGATAGGCGAGCTGGCTCGAACCGCTCTGCAACTTGATGAAATAGGATAGGCCGCGCGACGGCGGCATGAATTGCCGCACGCCGGCATCGAACCCGAAACTGCCGACATAATCGCCGCTGCGCAGCGATATCCAGCCGAGCAGCAAACCGGCATGAATGGCATGATCGAGCCGGGGCAGGCCCTCGATCGGCTCCGCCATCAAATGCCCGGTGTCGAACGCCAGCACGATCTGGTGGTTGCGCTCGACCCTGAACTCCTTCGACAGCAGCCTGAGGTGCTTGGCGGAACGTTTCCAGTCGATGAAACGATTGTCGAGCCCCGGTGCGTGGTCGCGCAGCGATTCGAACTCGGAGCCTTCGCCCTTCTGTTGCTGGACCTTGATCCCATCGATCGCGTCGCGGCTGAAGAACTGGACCGCCGCTGACGAGATACCGCGCACATCGGGCAGGATATCGATCTTCTTGGCGATCGGGATTCGGACCGCTTGTTCCGCCAGCGCGAACGGGCCGCGCCAGCGGAGCCAGATCGCATCGACGAAGACCTCGCCGCGACGCTTCGGCACGATCGGCAGCAGCACGGATGCAGGCTGTCCCGCGCTGGCGACCAGGTGCCGAGCCGCGGGGGGATCGAGGTGACCGCGCTGTTCCAGCAGGGCCTCGAACAGGGCGGCCCGCCCCCTGCCTTTCTGGGTAATGGTCAGGCGCAGCGCACCCTCGGCTCCGATGAACAGCCGGGCCGGCACGGCATGCTCGACACCCAGCTGGTGGAAGCGCGGGCACAGCAGCGCATCGACAGCGATGAGCACGAGCACAAAGAAGCCGAGATCAAGCGACACCGGCCAAAGCTCGGGGCTGACGACCAGCACGACGAGCCCCAGCGGCACCGTCGCGCTGAAAAGCAGCACCGCGCGCAGGGTCGGCCGGATCATCTGGGGACCGCAGTCTGGTCGAGGATCTCGATCACCACCGCATCGCTGACCAATCCGTCAATCTCGGCATTCGGCGCCAGCACCACCCGGTGCCGCAGCAGTGGCACCGCCAGGAACTTGATGTCGTCAGGAATCACGAAGTCCCGGCCCTGGGTGGCCGCATGGGCACGACTGGCAGATGCCAGCATGTTCGCGGCGCGCGTCGAGGCGCCGGTCTCGATCGAGGGATGGTTGCGCGTGTTGCGAACGATATCGACAATATAGCCCACCAGCGGATCGCCCAGCGTGGTCTCCGCCACCAGCGCGCGCGCCGCGAGCAGCTGATCACGAGAGATCACGGCGGTCAGGCCAAACTCCGCGAGTTTCGGCATGGCGGTGCGCGTACCGTGCCGGGCAACGATTTCGTGTTCCTCGTCCTTGCTCGGATAACCGAGAATGATCTTGAACAGGAAGCGATCGAGCTGGGCTTCCGGCAGAGGATAGGTACCCTGCTGCTCGATCGGATTCTGGGTTGCAACCACCATGAAGGCTTCGTCCAACGCATAGGTCACCCCATCCACGGTCACATTGCGTTCATTCATTGCCTGCAACAGCGCGGCTTGCGTCTTTGGCGGCGTCCGGTTGATCTCGTCGGCGAGTAGAATATCGGTAAAGATCGGTCCCTGCGTCAGCGTGAAACTGCTGGTCTGGAAATTGAACAGGTTGGTGCCGAGCAGATCGCCGGGCATCATGTCCGGCGTGAACTGGACACGACCAAATTTCAACGACAAGCCGGCGGCGAACGATTGCGCCAGCAATGTCTTTGCAGTCCCGGGCACTCCTTCGAGCAGAATATGCCCTCCACACAACAGGCTGGTCAGCATCAAGTCGATCACTTCGTCCTGACCGACCACCGCCTTTCGGATCTCGCCGCGGATGTCTTCAGTGATCGCCGAGACGTCCCGAAATTCCATTGAGTATGTCCTTCCTCCAACGATGGATTGCCTGAGCCTCTATGAACAGCGAGACCACATCTTGAAACTTCGCGGTGGTGCGCTCCAGCGCGGCCGCACAGTCCGATCGCAGGCCGCGCGCGGCGCCGGTTCGATCCAGCCATGCGGCCAATTCATGATCGTTCAATTGGCGCGGCGCGCTCATCAAACGCCCGGTATCCTGCAGCACCATGCCGATGTAGCGCTTCAGGATTGCCGCGTGATGCCCCGCATGATCGATCAGGGACGCTGTATTGCTGATCAAACCCCGCTTGCCGGCATGCAGAACCCGATCGGGACTTTCAGGCGCGCCGAACCGGCCCACCGAGGCCAGCAGCAGCAGCGCCACGGCCGCGACGACCTCGAGGGCGATCAGATTGAAGGGAAACTCGAACAGCAATTTCAGGACGCTCGGCGGCGACCGTTGAAAGCCATGAAGCGTTTCGTCAAACACCAGCGTGCCCGGCTTTCCCGCCAACATGGCGTAGATGACGGCCGTGGCGAAGGCCAGGTTGTCGCCCTTGCCGATCCCGTGATTCTCGATCGGATCGGGGTCCGCGAGCACCCAGATTCTGTGCCGCTCTTGCTTGAATTCACCAAGCAAGACACCTTCGGCCGTCGCGACGATCGGCCTCATCTTCGCGTTCTTGATCAACTGGAGCGGACCGCTGACGGTCGGGCGGGGTATCTCAAGGCTATTGTGCAAGCCGGAAGGCTTGGCCACACGAACAACCTCGCCCGCCCCGGCGACACTGTGGAGAACCGATCGCACCACGTCTTCGTTCAGCAATTGGGCCTCGCCAATCCAATCGCCGCGCACCTCGCTGCGCCGGACCTTCCATTTTGGCAGGACCACCAGCATCGTCTCGGCACCGAAAAGATTGCCGTTGCTGGCGGCGCCGGAAATCGCGCCGGTCGGCTCGGCCAGAATCAGGATGCCATTGGTGCCGAGTTGGGCCAGGACATCGTGCTCGCCGCGCACCACGCGATAGTCAAGCTTCTGCAATACATCGAACAATCCGAGATGGCCGACGGCCGAGCGGGAATAGCTGTTGGCGCCGGCGAGTTTCTCGCCGTCGCGATGGCTGCTAGCACCGGTCAGCAACAGTGACGCCGCGAACAATGCGACGAGCGCTGCAACCAGCACGGCCACAACCCTCGGCTCAAAGGTGGATTGCCCGTTCATGTGCCGGCGACAGTCGCTAACGACTGTTTCAGGTTCTCGAAATTGCTTCTGCAATCGTAGTAGTCGCCCTGATCGGCGTCTTCGCCGCCGAAATAAGTCCGCTCGACCGACCGGATGATGGCGGTCAGCGACTGCCGTCCAATATCCGGCAGTCGTGTTCGCCGCAGGATTTCGCGACTGGTCAGCGAGACCGCAAAGCTTACGCCAAGCTGCCGGCGAATCTCACTCAGGCTCTTCAACAAAAGCAGATGCATGGCCTCGCTGTAGTGGCCTTGCCGGGCCAGATCATCGGCCTCGACCCGCGCCTCTTCCAGCCGCTTCGATTGCTCCAGCGACGGCGGGGCGTGTTCCGGCGCGACAATTTTCCGCGACCGGCTGACGACGCGCAGACTGTCGCGCAAGGACCAGGCAATCACCAGGATGCCAACGATGACGGCTCCCCACAGCAGGTAGCGAATGAAGTCCGGAAAAGCATGAGACGTGGGCTCATGGACGGGGGCGTTGACCTCCGGGGCCGGCATTTCGGCTCGCGGCCCCGATTTCGGGTCGGGCAGTTCGGTTGGCGGCCGCGGGTTCAGGTCCGGCGTTGCGGTTTGCGGCCCCGAACTCGGGTCGGGCATTTCAGTTGGCAGCCGCGGGTCCAGGTCCGGTGTTCCGATTCGCGACCCCGAACTCGGGTCGGGCAGTTCGGTTTGCAGCCCCAATCGATCGACGGCTTCTCTGACCAGGTCGTCTGAATCGGGCTCGGCAAACCCGGGGCCGATCGGCAGTGCCAGGAGCAGCGTCAAAGCCAATGGCAACGCGGGAAATTTCACCGGACCTCACGGCGATCATGTGCGATATGCCGCCCCGGGCGGATGTGCGCGCAAGTTACGGAACTGATCTGGATCGGCCAGGACCAGGAGCGCGCGCCAAAGACCATTGCAGATCTCAACCCGGGCGTTCGGACACCATCATTCATCAGAGGCTCACCAGCATGCCACATACTGAACAACCAATGGTGGAAGGCAATCCCCAGAGTTGCTTCCAGACTAACAATTTCCATTTCCTTTTCCAATGGCATGGCCTGCCAGAGCCGCGCGCGGCGAGCGCAAGCGTCCTGACCGCCGTCCATCGCGCCCCGGAAAATCTCTCCGATGCGGAATGAGGAAATCGCGGATGCGGCGGTCACTGCCGGCCGCGCCGTGGGAAATCCGCTACGCTCTTACGTGTTCCAAAACCCCGTTCGTCACCGTCTTTCGCGTCCCGCGTGACAATCCTCTTGTGTGTCGCACCAGGTCCAGAATCGTTGAGTAATTTCGGTTCCCGTGACAGGTTTCGAGTCCAGACGCCGCGCCTTTCAACGTCTCGTTGGTAGTCCTCGCGCGACGCGCGACCTAGGCTCACCTCAACGGCGCGCTGCATCAAAATGATCTGACCTCGCCGACAATGACCCGCCGATTGGCCGCAACGGCGAGGACAGCACAGGGGGTCTTCAGGCATGAGCGAAGCGTCCGCTACTCTGATCAACGCGATATTGGCGATGGACGTCTACGACCGGGGCGTCAATCCCGGTCTGGTGGTGAACTTCGACACCATCGGCAGCTACCAGGTCATCACCGGCAGTATCGAGTCGTTGGGATCATTTCAGGCCGCGAGTTATCAGCTCGTCGGCGATCCGACCACGCGCATCCTCGCCTATCGCGGCACGGATCAGCTCGCCGACGTGCTCGGCTGGCTCGGCGGCGCGGGAATCGTCGGCTGGCCGACGCAGTTTCCACAGGCCGAGACCTATTTCGCGCAGTGGGGAACCAGCGCCCATGTCTCGCTGACCGGACATTCGCTCGGCGGCGGCCTTGCCGGCTATGTCGCCGCGCTGCACGGCGACACCGCCTATGCGTTCGACGCCATGCCCTTCGAGTTCGCCGCCGAGGGCCGCTACGAGCAGATCCACAGCTTCTTCGGCGAACTGTCCTCCAATTCCGCCTCCCGCTATGACGACATCCATATGGTCTCGACATCAGGCGAGGTGCTGTCGACGATCCGCGCACTGGCTCCGCCGGTCGAGGCGGTTGCGGCCGTCGCGCAGTTCGGCCCCGTGGTCGGAGCCCTCGTCACCGCCGAGGCAGCCATCGGTATCGCCGCGGAGCAGAAGGCGGTGCTCGATGCCGGCGTGAATTTCGGACTGGACCCGGTCAGTCTGCATTCCGCCTCGCTGGTTGTCCTGCTGCAATATGCCAGCGACAACGCGCACACCCAGTGGACTGCCGCGGCCGCACCGCTGATGACGGCACTGTTCGACGACACGATCGCGGCAGCCGTTGGAATTGCCGGGGCCAGCAGCGACGGCTCGATCGGGTCAGGCCATTGGGCGGCGTCCGAAAAGATGAAAGCCATGATCGGCTATTCGGCGGTCACCGACGCGACCGGTTTCGGCAACACGGCGATCCAGGCGCTGTTTCATGCCGGCGATGCCCTCGGCGCAATCGAGGCGTCGGGCACGACGGCCGGCTATCTCAAGGCGCTGCCGGTCGAGACGGCGCTCGCCGACATCGTCGTCGAATATTCGGCCTTGCTCGCCGAAAACAAGGACTATGTGATCGGCACCACCGCCGGCCCGACCGGCCATGAGCACGGCGCGATATTCTATGACGCGAGCACGAATCTGCTGGAGGCGGATTTTTCGCCGGCGCTGTGGCAGCAGACCGCCACGGGAACCGAGGTCGACATTCTGGGAAAGACGGCCCTGATCGACGCGATCCTCAATGTTGTCGGCGACGATGCCGCCTTGATTGCCAATGCGGAGGCGCAAGTGTGGAGCGGCGCCGATCATCTGACGGCGCTGCTTGCGTCGACCACGGATGGCGCCGCGAGCCTCAATGCGTCGACGGATCTCGCGATCGTCAAGTCCGACAGCAACCCGCTCGACGGCGCGCTCGTGGTGGCCGGCAAGGGTAACGATGCGCTGACAGGCAGCGGTGGCGACGATCTGTTGATCGGAGGCACCGGACACGACGTCCTTGCCGGCGGCGCGGGGAACGACATCCTGGTCAGCGGCAGCGGCGACGACGTGTTCCGGTTCGCGACAGGCGGCGGCCACGATGTCATCATCAACGGCATCGCCAGCAACACCGCCGCATCGGGCGAACTGCAGCTCGGCGCCGGAATCACGGCTGATCATCTCTGGTTCGTCCAGTCCGGCAGCGATCTCGAAATCGAGGTGATGGGCACCCACGATACGATCACGGTCGCCGACTGGTTCGACAGCACGGCCTATCAGCTGCGTGACATCACCGCCGGCGGTCTCAAGCTCGATGCCCAGGTTACGCAGCTGGTCCAGGCGATGGCGAGCTATGCAGCCGGTCATCCCGGCTTCGACCCGACCAGCGTTGCGCAGGCGCCCAACGACGCAGCCCTGCACGCCGCAATTGCGGCGGCCTGGCATCTTTGATCAGGCCAATCCTGCCGCGACCTGACGGAGCGCCACAGCACGTCAGGCCTAAAGATTACGTCAGCGACATCTCCAGGGGCGGAGCGATATCACCCGGCAACGGGCTGACATAGGGCGTGCGGGCAACACGCTTTTTGAGGTCGGCCTTGGCGGCGGTGATCAGCTCCGGCTCGGTCAGCGCCTGAACGCCGAGCCCGGCCATGGCCTTGGCGGCCTGCACCATGGCCTTGTGGGCGGCCGGGGTCTTGCCCTGCGCGACCACCTGCCAGGTGTGGAACGGGGTGCCGATCGCGACCGTCGGGGCGTGGACCTGAACGGTCGGGACCACCCAGCTCACATCGCCCACATCGGTCGAGCCGATCTGTGGGTTGCGCCGGGCATCAAGCGGCACGAGGAAATCGGCCAGGGGGCGATCGGTGGGATCCATGCCGATGCCGCGGTAGACGGCGGCGATGTCGTTCTCGGTCAGCGTCGAGCGGATCTTGGTCGCAAATTCCTTGTCCGCGTCGTCGAAATGCGGGGGACCGAGTTCCTGCATGACCCGATGCAGCGTTTCCTCGAGCGGGGTGTTGGGCAAGATATTGGAGACGGCGGAAATGATCCGCATCTCGACCTTGGTTTCGGTCATCAGTGCCGCGCCCTGCGCGATCTTGTGGACGCGCGCGACCAACTCGTTCATGCCGGGCAAGTCGCGGGCGCGGATGGAATAGCGCACGCGGGCATGGGCCTGCACGACATTGGGCGCAATGCCGCCGGCGTCGAGCAAAGCATAGTGGACGCGGGCGTCGCTGGGCATGTGCTCGCGCATGTAGTTCACGCCGACATTCATCAATTCCACCGCGTCGAGGGCACTGCGGCCGAGATGCGGCGAGGCGGCGGCATGCGAGGTGCGCCCGGTGAAGCTGAAATCGGCACGCGTATTGGCAAGCGACGGCGTCACCACCACTTCCCAGAAGCTTGACGGGTGCCAGGTGATGGCGATGTCGGCGTCCTCGAAGGCGCCGGAGCGTACCATGAAGGCTTTCGCCGCACCGCCTTCCTCAGCGGGGCAGCCGTAATAGCGCACGCGCCCGGGCACCTTGCGGGCAGAAAGCCAATCCTTCACCGCCGTGGCGGCAAGCAGCGCGGCCGAGCCGAGCAGATTGTGGCCGCAGCCGTGGCCATGGCCTCCCGCCTGCAGCGGCCGCGGCTCTGCCACGCCGGCCTCCTGGCTTAGGCCGGGGAGCGCATCATATTCGCCCAAGAAGGCGATCACCGGTCCACCATCGCCCCATTCGCCCATCAGGGCCGTCGGAATGTCCGCGACATTCTCGGTGATGCGGAAGCCTTGATGACGCAGTTCGGCGAGATGTTCCGCTGCGGACCGCGCCTCGGTGTAACAGACTTCGGGCGTCGCCCAGACCTTGTCGCTGAGTTCAATGAAACGCGGTTTGATCGCGTCTACGTCGCGCCAAATGTCGCTGCGGTTGTCCATCGTCCGGTCCTTAGATCCAGTGTGAGAACAAAACCGATATCAGCTTCGCCAGACCCCACCTAGCGCGAGCCGAGACACCTGCCATGCGGCCGGCGCGAAGGAGGTGTCGCTCGCTGAGCATCTTCCGTTCATCGATCGCTTAATTTGTTGGCAGCAAGGCCGCGCGCCCTTCCTGGGCCGGCCACGCACCTCTAAAGTGGCCGCTCAGCGGGAGGCGATGGCATGCAATCGAGACGAACATTCCTGGGCGCTGCGGCGGCAACCGCCATCATGCCATTTTCGGGCCGATCGCCGGCGGGAGCGACACAACGCACGATCCTGAACGACGCCAGTCGGCTCAGTCCAACGCCGGTCGCCAAGCACGTCGTCCTGTCAAGGCCGAGCACGGACGACCTGATCGAACACATCCGCGCGGAACTCAAGGAGGCGGCCGCGGCTGGCCGGCCGGTCGCGGCCTCGGTGGCGAGGCACTCGATGGGAGGGCAAAGCCTGCCGCGCGACGGAACGGCCATCACGCTCGACGGCGGCCCGCTCGACCTCGACACCGCGGCGAAGACCTATCGCACCTCGGCGGCAAACCGCTGGTCGGACGTGATCCGCAGCCTCGATCCACGCGGGTTCTCGCCGGCGGTGATGCAGTCCAACAGCGATTTCGGAGTCGGCAGCACATTCTGCGTCAACGCCCATGGCTGGCCGGTCCCCCACGGTCCGTTCGGCTCGACCGTCAAGGCGATCCGGATGGTGCTCGCGGATGGCACCTTGATGCAGTGTTCGCGGAGCGAGAACACGGAATTGTTCGGCCTGGCGATGGGCGGCTACGGGCTGTTCGGGATCATCGTTGAACTCGATGTCGAGATGACGCCGAACCTGCTGCTGGAGCCGCGGTTCGAGCGAATGCCGCCGGAGCGCTTTGCGGACCAGTTCATCCGCACCATCGATAACGACCACACAGCCGCGATGGCCTACGGCCGCATGTCGGTATCGAGAAAACACTTCTTCGATGATGCGCTGATGGTGACCTACCGGCCGGCGGCGGATCAGCCTTCCGCTCTGCCGGCGGCGACAAGTTCGGGAAAACTGGCCGGATTGCAGAACGACATCTACCGCGCGCAGACCGGCTGGGAAGTCGCGAAGAGCTTGCGCTGGTTCATGGAAGCGCGGCTGGGCCCCGCCATCACCGGCGCACGCGCGACGCGCAATTCGCTGATGGCCGAGCCCGTCGCCAACCTCGCCCAGAAGGACACGCGCAGGACCGACATCCTGCACGAATATTTCGTTGCGCCCGAGCGGTTCGTCGAATTCCTGGCGGCCTGCCGGGACATCATCCCGAAGGCGCGCGCCGAGTTCCTCAACGTCACGCTGCGCTACGTCGCGGAAGACCAGACACCGGCGTTGTCGATCGCGCCGGTGCGCAGGATCGCCGCGGTCATGTCATTCTCCCAGGAGGTCACACCGGAAGGCGAGATCGACATGATGAAAACCACCGAAGCCTTGATCGACCGGGTGACGGCGCTCGGCGGAGCCTTCTATCTGCCCTACCGTCTCCACGCCTGTCGCGACCAGGTGGAAAAGGCTTACCCGGCAACCTCGGCGTTCGTCGCGGCCAAGCGCCGCTACGATCCGGGTCTGTTGTTCAGAAATGCCATGTGGGACACGTATTTCGCATGAACGAATTTCGCATTTTCGGTTTTCGTTTCGACCGCTACGGCGTCGCCGCCCTGGTGCTCGCATTTGCCCTGCTGTTCGCCGCGGCGACCGATTACATCCCAGCCTTCCTGGATTCGGAAGGACGGGTGTTCGGGCTGTTCCGCCTCGACATCTACAAGGATGCTCTCCATGTCGCCTCGGGTCTCTGGGCGTTTGCGTCGGCATGGTCGCGCCGCAGCGCGGTGTTCTTCCTCAGGGTCTTCGGCACGCTCTACTTCGCGGACGGCCTCGTGGGTGTCTTCACCGGCTCGGGCTATCTCGATCTCAGCATTTTCATCGACGGCGTCCGCGACGTATCCGCGATCGTAAAGGTTCTATCCAGCCTGCCGCATCTCGGCCTCGGCGCGCTCGGCATCGCGGTCGGCTGGTCGCCGTGGCGCGCGCACCGCGTGTCGGCATGAGTGTGCTGCGCAAGACGCTCACCACAATCGGCGCACTCGCTGCCGTTGGCGCTCTCGGCATCGTCGCAACGATCGTCAGCGTGGAGACGGCCTGCGTCTCCGATTCACCGCCTCCCGTCATCACATCGGACTTCGCGATCTCTGATGAAGGATACGCCAGGGCGCAGGGCGACAGTTTCCTGACCTTCCCCGAGTGGTACATCGTTCACGCCTATTCCGATCTGGCTGGTGTGACCGGGCAGTCGTCGGAATCGGGGTTCGACTATCTCGCAAGCATTCTCGGCTTCTGGAGGAGCCTTTGCCGGGCGACCCGGCAAGCCTCCGCTTCCGGACCGGCGAGCGCGGACCAGAAGGCGACGAACTACATCATCGGCTTCAGCTTCAGCGCCGAGATGGGCTTGCTGGGTGCCTATGAGCGAAGCGTCGGCGCGCTGAGCGAATGGACCACCGGAGGCAGGAAGACCGCGGAGGACGAGTTCAACCTCGCGCTTCTGAAGGAGTATGCGGCGTTCCTTTATCAGGTGCCGTGGTTTCGCTTCCCGTTCGCTGCGAAGCTGCGCACGTTCTGGCGCGAGACGCCGTTCGTGCCCTCGATCCGCGCGATCGAACGGCGGGGCGCACTCAGCCTGCAGTATGCGGCGAGATCCGCCTACGCCGCCGTGATCGGCTATGTGGCGGGCTACGACCCGGCGGTATTGACCATCCGCAGCGTGGTCGGAGGGTTGGCGCCGTCCGACCTTGCGGCAATCCACGGCGTCAAGGTGATCCGCGAGGTAACCGACGCCAACGGAGTTCGCGGCGTGCTGGTGGAGACTTCGCGGTACGCCGCATTCGACGCGTTCGTCAAGGAACTGGGGCGGCATCCCGGCGCATCGCTGCTCGAGATCGCCGGCAATCACCGCATCCTCATCACGATTGTTGTTCCCGAAGCCAAGGCGAGGCTGGCCTCGCCGAATGCCGTCACTATATTCCAGCTGCCGATACAGTCGGCCCCGGGATCGGGACGCCTCGGGATCGACACGCCGGTTCGTTCGCTGGTGGAGAACGTGCATAGCTTTGAGGCCGCGGGATACAGGTTGGAGCATGTCTACGACTACTGAGCGAGGTATCTTCGGACGCAATGTGCCGATCGCAGGATTGCTCACGGTGCTCGCGATCTGGTTCGCAGGCATGGCATGCGCCGCCATCGCCGTGCGACCGGGCGCCGTCGTCGCGTTCGGATCGCCGGCGGCAATGACGGTGGCGGTCGCCGGTTCCGACGGTTATCTCCTCGGCGCCGGACGATTCTACGTCGCGGCGAGGACCGGGCCAACCACCGTTCGCAGCCTCTATGCCGCGGGCGCATGGTTGGTCTGGCCCGTCATCGGGAAAGGATGCGAGCGCCGGTGATGGGACCCGATTGCGCGATGGCTCGCTTGCCGCTCGCGAACGAACCGCGACTGGGCGTGACCGAGAAGACTGGTGCGGATCCGGGCAGAAGTGATAAAGTTGTCGGGTGACTTCCGCTTCGGCCGAGGCGAATGCCGCCGCCGCAATCCCGCCATCGGTCCGCGCCGAGCGCATACCGATTAAACAGGAGAGCCGGAATGGCCTCTTTGACCGAATGGAAAGTGCCACCCGCCTTTCAGCCCCGCTCCGATGAATACGGTTTCGACCTGGATCGCGTGCTGTCGTCCGTGGTCGGCCTGCACTCCATCATTCCTCCCGATGCGTTCACGGCCGAGTCGCTGGGCACCGAGCGCGCCGGCAATGGCGTCGTCATCGACGATGGGCTGGTGCTGACGATCGGCTATCTGATCACGGAGGCCGAGTCGGTCTGGCTGCACCGGGGTGATGGCCGCGTGGTGGAGGGCCATGCCCTCGGCTTCGATACCGTCTCCGGTTTCGGCCTCGTGCAAGCGCTCGGCGATCTCGATCTCGATCCGTTGCCGCTCGGCGTCTCGGACGCGACGCGGATCGGCGACCATGTCGTGGTGGGCGGGGCGGGGGGCCGCACCCGTTCGGTCGCCAGCCAGATCGTTGCCAAGCAGGAGTACGCCGGCTACTGGGAATACCTGCTGGATGAAGCCATCTTCACCTACCCCGCGCATCCGCAATGGGGCGGTACCGGACTGATCTCCAGCAGCGGCGAACTGATCGGCATCGGCTCGCTGCAGCTCGAGCGCGAACGCGTGGGACGCGCCGAACATGTCAACATGATTGTGCCGATTGATCTCTTGAAGCCGGTGCTCGACGACCTGCGCAAATTCGGCCGCGTCAACAAGCCGGCGCGGCCGTGGCTTGGCATGTTCTCGACCGAAATCGAGAACAAGGTCGTGGTGATCGGCATTGCCAGTAACGGTCCGGCGGCGCGTGCCGAATTGAAGACGGGCGATGTCATCCTGGCGGTGAAGGGTGAAAGCATCTCGAGCCAGGCCTCCTTCTACCGCAAGCTTTGGGAGCTTGGACCGGCTGGTGTCGACGTCCCGCTCACGGTTCACCACGAAGGCGTCACCTTCGACGTGGTGCTGGCCTCGACCGACCGCGCGAAGCTGCTCAAGGCGCCACGGCTGCACTGAATGAACGAAGCCGGCGGCTCGCGGTCATCCGGCCGGGCGGCCACTCCCGTCCAGCCGTTACGGTCGGCATTCTGCAATCTGTGGATGTTTCACTCCGGAAGATGTGATTAGCTGGTTTGGACCGTGGCCGGTTCGGTCCGGCATTGGTGCATTGCACGCAATGCACCATGGCTCAATCTTGCAAAGTCACGACGTTGGGGAACGCGATGACGCTCTATGGACCCGGCGCCAAGAAGCTGGCGAAAGTGCTCGGGATATTGGGGGGCGTGGGTTTTCTGATTTGTGTGCTATGGACGGGCTACGAAAGCGTCAACACGGCTTCCCTGGCGGATTGCCGCGCCGAGCTTTCGGCACTCCCAGCATCGGGCGCGACCGCCGACGATGAAAAAGGCGCGCTGCGAATCGTCGATGTCCGGCCGCAGACGGTCCACCTTTCAGGCCGGCTGTGTCTGTTAGTCGCCGGCGTGGCGACGAAGGCAACCGATACCCAAACCGACGCGGATAGCAGCCGCAGCCCGGTCGAAATCGCGCTGTTCCTGAACGACCGGCGGCTCCCACAGACCATCAAGGCCGCTGCCACGCCGCGGCCGCAAATCCTTGTGTTTGAGTTTGGCCAAACGATTGATGCAACATCCGATGAGGGAAAGTTCTGGCGCGGCCTGCTCGCCGGCCACACCAAGAACGGCGTCATGCAAATCCGCGTCGGCGTCGCGAAGTCCGCGAGCGGTACACCGGAAGCGATCGCGGCCAAGTCGGTCGAATTCCTGGTCTACCTCGTTCCGATTCTGGCGCTGGGCGGACTGTCGATGGCGCTGCTGGTCGCCGCCTTCATCATCTTCGCGGCGAATTCGACGGTGCTGCGCGACAGCACTCTGACCATACGCAACAGCCCCAGGATGGCTCAAGCCAGAGCCGCCCTGGCCGCGGCCCGGACAGATTTGAACGCGGACCAGAACGACGCCACCAGACAGGCGAGATTCAATGAGGCCGAGGCCACCGTGCAGGCACTGCAGGCGATCGCCGACCAGCCTGCCGGCACCTTCAGCCTTGGACGAACCCAGATGGCGCTCTGGCTGGGACTGGCGACTGCGGGTTTCGTCTTCCTTTGGTTGACGCTTGGATTTTATCTGAACGTCATCACCTCCTCGATCCTCGTGCTGCTCGGGATCAACGGTGCGACCGGACTGGCCGCCGCCGTGATGGACCAACCCGTGACGGCGGGCGCAGCACCCGCCCAAACGCAATCGAAGTCCTTCTTCAGCGATTTGATGTACGATGGCGACGGCCCCAAGCTGCAGCGGATTCAGATGGCGATCTGGAGCTGCATCCTCGCCGTGATCTTCGTCTGGAACGCGATTGCGAATTTCGTCTTCGTCGAATTCGACACCTATCTCCTGTTGCTTATGGGAATTGCAAACTCGACGTATCTGGGCTTCAAGACCCAGGAGAAGCCGAAGACGACCTGAGAGCGGTCATACTGCTTCCTTCCTTCGGTAGCCTCACACGCAACATCGTTCTGCGCGAAGGAGAAGACTGGTCATGAGCGAGGCCGTGGTGGACCACATCGTGGCCGTGCTGCCGCCGCTGCTGCAGTCGCTGGAAGCACTCGGCTTCGTCGCGCGCCATCTCAATCCGCCGGATTTCGGCCGCGTGATGGAAGCGGTCGGCGCGCCGGACGAGGCATTGCAACACGTCCGCTCCAGGCTTGATGACTGGCCCGAGCAGTTCGAACAGCTGGGCGCCTCACTTCGCGCCGCAAGCGACGCGACACTGGCGGCCTTTGCCGGTCTGCGCGCGGTCCAGCAAGGACAAGGCGATCTGGTCGCGCTGTTTCGCGCGCTGCGGCATGCGCCGCGCGCCCATGAAGCGCTCTATCCGCTTGCCGCTAAATTGCCGCCGGTGAGCGATTTCTTTCTCGATTCGTCCTTGCGCGATGACGCTGCGCTGAAAGCGCGCCTCGGCGAGCCGGCGGCCGCGAACAGCGGGATTTTTCACGAGCACAACGTATCAGGCAGCCGCGGCGGCTATTCGGTCTACGTGCCGGAATATTACTCGCCGGATCGCGCCTGGCCGCTGGTGATGGCGCTGCATGGCGGCAGCGGCAACGGCCGCGGCTTCCTGTGGAGCTGGCTGCGCGATGCCCGCAGCCTCGGCGCGATCCTGGTCGCCCCGACGGCGACCGGCTCGACCTGGGCCTTGATGGGCGAAGACGCCGACACGCCGAACCTGGCGCGTATTCTGGAACAGGTTCGCAGCCGCTGGAACATCGACGCACGCCGGCTGCTGCTCACCGGAATGAGCGATGGCGGAACGTTCTGCTACGTCACGGGGCTGCAGAGCTCATCGCCTTTCACCCATCTGGCGCCGATCGCGGCAACGTTTCATCCGCTGATGGCGGAGCTCGCCGATGCGGAGCGTCTGCGTGGCCTGCCGGTCTACCTCGTGCATGGACAACTCGACTGGATGTTTCCGGTGCAGGTCGCGCGACAGACCCAGGCACTGCTCTCGGCCGCCGGTGCCGACGTGACGTATCGCGAGCTTGACGATCTCAGCCACACCTATCCGCGGGAGATCAATGCGGAGATCTTGAATTGGCTGTCCAGCCAATGAACGACAACTCGGCGGCGGGCGCTTTCGGAATTTCGAGAACAGAATGAACGGCGGAGCGAGTTCGTTGACGATGGAATGTCCCGCGTTCGACATCAGGCTGAGGCAGCAGTCTTGCCGCCGTCCACTATGAAGGCGGCACCCGTCATGTAAGGAAATTCGTTCGAAGCCAGTGCAAGTGCTCAGGCCGCAATCTCCTCCGGACTCGCCATGCGTTGCAGCCCCGGAACATGGGTTTTCGCCCATTGACTGGCAGCGACACGCCAGACGGCATCGGGCGCGCCCTCCATGCCGGCCGACCGGCGCACGAGCGCCGTGTCAGTCGTGCCGGGCACCAGCGTATTGATCCGGATACCCTTGGAGGCATAGTCGAGCGCCGCAGATTGCACGAGCCCGACCAGCGCCCTCTTGCTTGCCGTATAGGCCGATCGGCGGGCCTGGGTGGCGATCGCGTTGGAGGAGGCCGTCACGACGATAGTCCCGCCGCCGGCGGCAATCAGATGCGGAATCTGATACTTCATCGCCAGAAATACGCCGCGCAGGTTGGTGCCAACGACCGTATCCCATTCTTGCGCGCTGTAGTCGTGCAGAGCCTTCTCGAGGGTGATGCCGGCGTTGTTGAAGGCCACATCGAGACCACCGTATTCGGCGACGACCTTGTCGATGAACGATTTCACCTCATCTTCAACGAGAACGTCGGCTTTGACATAGAGCGCCTCACCACCCGCGGCTTTGATTTCTTGTTCTACCTCTTGGCCGAGATTGGTCCGTCGACCGCAAAAGCCAACTTTGGCGCCTTCCGCCGCGAACGCTAACGCTGCGGAGCGCCCGATGCCTGACGTGGCGCCGGTAATGATGACGACTTTGTTGTCAAAGCGCTTCTTGCCGGTGAGTTGCGGTGGTGGAGGACGTCGCGCGGATTGCCCGATCCAAGCTCCTCCCGAAAAGCCGGCGAGCACCCCTGTGCCGATACCCAGAGCTGTGGTCAGAAAATTGCGCCGCGGCGGTCGGGCAGGCGTTACGTCCGTCATGATCAAATCCTGTTTGAGCCAAGCGCCCGACGGACATTTGCTTCCCGCCGGGGTGCTTAGACATAGATCGAATTGACCATGTGGATAATCCACCATAATCTAATCAGATTATGAAGCCAGACTTATCAATAACCCGTAGCCAGCTCGACGGCATCGTTGCCTTCATCGCCGTTGCCAACCATCGCAGTTTTAGAGCCGCTGCCGACGAGCTTGGGGTTTCTCCATCTGCAATCAGTCAAATCATCCGGAGCTTGGAAAGCCGGACCGGCGTGGCCTTGTTGGCCCGGACCACACGACGCGTGGGGTTGACCGAGGCCGGCGAGCGTTTTCTGAGCGAGGCTGGCCCAGCCATCCAGGCTCTCCGGGGAGCGATGCTGGCCGCACAGACGTTGAGCGGCGAGCCGACGGGGCTGCTGCGGCTGAATGTACCACGCGCGGCAGCAGGGTCCTTGCTCGATCCTCTGATCCGGGATTTTTGTGCGGCCCATCCGCTCATTCAGGTCGAGATCTTTGCCGACGACCAGCTGTCAGATATTGTCTCGGAGGGTTTCGATGCCGGCGTTCGCCTTGCCGCGCGCGTCCAAGCCGACATGATTCAGGGCTCGGAATCCGGGTTAACGCGATAGGTGTCCGAGGATTGTGGCGAGATAATCCGGGTTCCATCCGGCGGATTTTCGCCGGAGCCTAATGCTTCGCTTGTCATTGACGGCTCGCACGAGATTG
>Ga0307508_10000151_pt1 | contig 82990 bp, 94 predicted proteins | sample 9_EM_MG_FD_203089 | JGI IMG/M metagenome (GOLD analysis project Ga0307508, IMG submission 203089) | Populus trichocarpa ectomycorrhiza microbial communities from riparian zone in the Pacific Northwest, United States - 9_EM | ecosystem: Host-associated > Plants > Roots > Unclassified | place... | reverse complement strand
CAGTGTCTGGGTCCAAAGTGGACACAGATCGCTGCAACCAGCTATATCTGAGGATCATTTCTAGCCCTTACTTGATTTTATCGGAGCAAAACTTGTTTCATACGATGAATTTATGTGTAGAGGAACAACCAGAATCCCTATAATCCGCTGCGGATCAGGATCCTGACATTTTGGAGTGCAAAAAAACCGGAGCGACGACACGCAGCCGGTACCGACTACATCTGAGGATTATTTTCAGCCGTTACTCGACTTAATTGGATCAAAACTGGCTGAGTTCGATGGGTTTATGTGCATCTACATTTAAAAAAATCGGGGCCACGCTAGTGATTAATAAACCACGCTAGCCGTTTTGGCTTAGCGGGCTCGACTTGGCAGGCTCGACTACGTGGCACCCACTCTAGGGTAAAAGTCCCCGTGTTCTCGTTAACAGCATGAATAGAGAATACAAGTTTTTACACCCTCTTTATGATCACGGAGCGCCCGGCGCCTAACAGTCACTGGTCAGCTGGCTGATATCTATGATCGGACCACTGCCAGATGCTCTGCCGTTAAGATCCACAGCCACTACTAGTTATACGCACCAAAGTGTCGTAAATCTCAGCCACAAGTCGAGGTGAGTCAGGGGAACGAGAAGGGGTTCATAGAGGAATCGGTACCGAAGTCGAATAGAGTACCAAGAGTAGTAAATCTCCCTCTTCCCCACCTCACGCGCGGCCCTCCACCCCTGTCCCCACGCACTCGGGGGTGGGACGAGGCTTCTTGTGCATGCATCATAGGTTATTACTCGTAGTCGTAGTAATCCGTCAACAAACGATCCGTGGTATCGGGCTATAGTCACCAAAAAACCGCAGCACCGTGTTGAACAGAATAGCCGTATATAATATGTGCTGATAGATTAGGGGTACTGCCCACTCACGTCTGGCCGCGGTGGGTTGTCGGCAGTCCTGATGAGATGGTGGCCTAGTGCTTGCCCACCGCCGCTGCTATCACAAGCGGAATGGTGCAGGAGGCATACCCGCTCGCCGAAGGCCGTGCCTGGGCTCGAGGTGGCGTATGGGACAGCGCCAGCAACGAGAGAGTTGCAGCGAGAGCAGAGGGAGCAATGTGCACGACGGAGAGTGGATGTCTCTTCCCACCCTCTCGGCGCGCAAGGGCGTCCAAGGGAACGAGAAGGCCGGCGAGTGGGGCAAGCTCGCGGCAGAGGAGCCAGACGCCCAAGGGGCAGAACGGTTAGGGTAGGTACTCGGACAGGACGGAGGCAAGGGCAATGCCACTCCCCAGGTCCCTCGCCCACCTCAAGCAGGAGATTTCGGAGAAGAAGTGGGCCGAGGCAAGACAGTGGGCGGGAGGAACAAGTACAATATGCCGGATAAGCAGAAGGCAGACGGAACGGTAGCGGGTAATTCTAAGAGGGTCGCCTCGAGATTCTACTAGCTGAAGACGGGTCACTGCCGCTCAAGGCGTGCCCCGAGTGGAAGGCCCAGCAGAAAATTCTGTGGCCAGATGTGTGGGAATAAAGCGGAAGGAGGAAGAGCCGGTTCAAAATAATCCAGGACCTCCTCGCAGACGGCATGTGCAGCCAGGCGGTATTAGACTTCCTCTCCGCTGCGGATGTGGATGTGACAATGCTGGTCCCGGCTGAGGAAGACGCAGGGAGTGAGGCGTTGGAATGGAGCTAGTTATGCCCCATTGACCTCAAGGAGCAGAAGTTGGGGGGGGGGGGGGCGAACAGCAGCAGATCGCTGCCGACGAGCGATGGACCACATTGGCTTCCCGCATGAGCGGTGGCAGCGGGGCTGCAGAGTAGCAATGAAGCCTGGAGAGCGGATAGAGGAGGAGGAAGGAAGAGAGGGGAGGGGTGTTCGAGCGCGAGGGGGGGGGGTTTATACTCTTGGCAATCTGCAAGTCGATGGATTAGTGCATTAGGACTGCAATGGACTAGTGGAAAGATCGAGAGGGAGGCGGCATCGGGCGGGAACCTTTGGGTGACGGGATGAAGCTGTGGGCGGCATTACGACAGGCGATTGCAGGTCGCAGACACAGCCGCAGTAATCCGGCCACCCCACCTCGGATTCTGCAGTTGCTGTGCGGCACCAGTGGAGGCAGTCCTACCCAGCGACCGACCGACGGGACTTCTCGCACTCCCGCTCCAGCCAATCCTCGCTCATACAAAAATTGGGCCTTGGTAGTGAGGGCACGCACTGGGGCCTGCTGAGACACAAGGGAGGAACCATTGGCATTCAAACCGGCGCTCCTCTAATCTCCCCCGGTTTGTTTGGTAAGCTGGTCGACCACGGGGGAGAGGAGGCGGCACCCGTGAGAGAAATGCATCCTTCCCCAACTGAAACCAGAACACATCAACGAAACCTAATGGTGTCGAGGCCACGTGCGTACGCAACACCCAACATATATGATGCATCAATAGCATTACGGCGGACGATCGCCAGCACAATGCTGGCCACCTTCCTCGGATTTTCATCTGCTGCGCGACATCGGTGGTGCTGTGGAGTCGGGTGGGCGGTGGTGATGATAGTGATGTCATTAGTCGCATGCCACCTCGCCAGATCATGGCAATATCATACACAGTCCGCTCTGACCTCGGCCAGTCTACTAAGTCTACTACTGGCGGCCCGTGGCAGCTCCCCTCGCCGGGCTTGTCCCAAGTAAATGAAAGGAAAAGAACGAAAAGAAAAGAAATGGAAGGAAATGGAAAACAAAAAGAACAGCTTGCGCCTCCTCTCACTCCTCTCGCTCCTCTCCCTCTCGCCCCCCACTACTCCCTCGGTCTGCCCCGCCGACTGTGGGCAGAAAGTACACTACCGCCTGGCTGCATCTTCTGCCTACAGATAGTCAGATGCCTGGGTCCCAGATCTTGACCCTCTCCTTGCCGCTGCGTGTTGCTTTTCGTACCTCTGCCCAAGAGAGACTGGAAGGGGGAAGGTCCGCTTCAAGGTCCGGGGATGAGCGGTGCACGGGGGCGATACTGGACTTTCTGCGCATTGCGGGGGCGGGGCGTAGGGTGTGATTACGTGGGGCGATGGAGTAGTGCGGGAGATGGGGAGAGGGGGAGAGGGGGAGATGGGGAGAGGGGGAGAGGGACGAGAGGAGGCGCAAGCTGTTCTTTTTATTTTCCCGTTTCCTTACATTTCTTTTCTTTTCCTTTCGTTTATTTGGGACCGGCCCGGTGGGGGCAGGAGGGGCTGACACGGCCGCCACCAGACTGACCGATGTCGGGGTGCACGGGAACGGACGGTATACAAATCGCCATTCTGACAAGGTCGCATGCGATTTATGGCATCACCGTCACCACCGCCATCGCACCTCCGCCTACGGAACCTTCTGCTGCAGCCGCCACTCCTGACGCCCCTGAAGAGGTGCTCGCAGGTCTGCTTCTTGTGTCGACACCACCCGCGCTCTGCCCTTGGGCGGTTGATCGTCCGTATCAAGTACTAGCCGTTCAAAGTGTGTCCGGTCCTCCTCCGATAGAACCGCGCGGCCAACTCCTTCATGCTCCGCGCCACCTTGCTGTCGGCGTAGTGCTAGCTAGGGAAAACGCAGTATGTAGCCGTCGAGCGAGGTATTTACGATAGATCCGTCACGCTGCGCGAGGCCTCGGTAGGATGCCAGTCGAGCAGACCGCCAGTGTATATTCATGCTCTTGCTTTGCTGCAAAGCCCATGTGGGGCGTCTCGTATTCACCGGTTCCGTGGCTCTCCGATATTCCACAGCGTCGTGCAGACCTCGGTCCCCGCGCAGCCGACCGCCCGGTGGCAATGCCCTCTGCTCTTGTGAGCACCGCTACCGCCACCAATAGTTACCGGTAAGAGAGTTGCCCGATCCAGTATGTTATCCTGAATCTCTTCTGGCTAGATTTCCGTCCGAACATTTCTTCTGACTCGTATACAGTGCGCGTCCCAGAGGAAGCCCTCCTGCCGCTGAAGCTATCATGCGTCGCCATCTCCAACTTTTTTGCCGTGCAGTCCCTTTCTTTTTCATTTTTCATCGGACTGTGCGGCTACAGCCCACGGTGCCGAGGGAGAAGGAGGACTTAGGATGAGGGGGACGGGGAGCAGCTTGTTTTGTTTGATCGTACTCACATTTACTATGTAGACTATGGCGGCGCACATTATGGACCATTTCCTCGCCGCTGTCTGCGCGGCGGCGGCACGTTGCAAGCTTCCCCTTGCCCTCCGCCCAGGCCTGTCCCAAGAAGTGTAAGACACAAAGGAAACACCAGCAAAGGAAAGACAAAGGAAAGAACAAAATAAAGCGCCCCCCCCCCCTACTACTCTTCCGCAGACACCATGAAGGAGGGAGTGGGGAGAAACAGCGGGTCCTCACCCTCAGCACCGAAGTCCTCTGCCTCCACTCTCTCCGCTCCCTGAGTTCCCGCTCTGACGCCTCGCTCTCTACGCCATTCCCAGAGAAGGGCAGGTCCCGTCTCCCAACCTCTGTGGTGGAGAGGAAGTCCAGTACCGGCCGGCTGCACCTCTTATTGGCCAATAGATCCCGGACCTTGAACCGATCTTTTCCTCTAGCACTCTCCTTCCGTACTTCCGCCCACAGGATCTTCGGTTGCGGCCTCCAGCAGCGACAGTTTTGGAACAGGTTGTCCCGCCCCTACGTCCTGTAGAGACACCAACAGCACTTCGTCGTTGGCTGGTTCTCCGTCCATCCCAGGTACTGACCCGTGAGATAGTGCCCTGTCTTCAGCTAGTAGAACCTCGAGACGAGCCTCTTGGAACTACCCGCCACCACTTTGTCTGGCCGCTGCTGATGCGGCATCCGTACTTCCTGCTGGTGACTCGGCCTCCAGCCCAATGGTGAGCTTCGGCCCATTTCTTTTCTGAGATCTCGTAGGAGGGACACCACCGGATTTCAACGGTGATACCCGGGGGCTCCTCGTAGCGTCGCAATACGCCTTCGTGCCTGTATCGCATACATCTGTCCGTGGCCCGAGTCCATGCGCCTAATGGCTGCCTGGGCATCGGTAAAGATAACAACCCTCACTGGCGCCGTCGGTCGTCTTGTGGCCTCCGCCAGTGCTCTGGCACGGGCGGCGCACTCCGCGTCGTAGGCCTCCTGGTTGTAGCCCATCATGTGGGTCTTGACCCCCACCCAGTGTTGCCCCCTCTGTCATGCAACCGCATATCCGGATGCTCCGCTGTCGAGTCGCGACTCGTCCGTGAACATGGTGAGACCTGGCCTTGACCGTTCCGCTTCCGCTCTGGCTGCCTTCTCTTCCTCTTGGATCACCTCGACCTCGAATGCCTCTGACTCCTCCAGTAGAACTGTCGTCTCTGTCCTGCATGCGTGCCCCAGCGCGTTCCCCGGCCTGTTCCCGATCATCGATGCGGCCCTACCACCTCCATAAACTATCTTCCTACACCAGCAGGCGTACACTCTATACCGCTGATGCTTGTATTCACATATCAGCGTATCTCGCATGTGCATGTAGTCTCCCCCAGCGCTTGGGCCAGTCCAGCGTGTTCCAGCGTAACCCAGCGCACCCTGCGAGCCAGCGGATCCTCCGCGGCGGTGGGTATAAAAAGGGCCCCCACCCTTCTCCCTCTCGTTCCTGCTCCCAGTTCCAACAGGACAGACTCCCCCCGGCCACCCGCCATCTTTGTCCTCCCGTCCGTGCGCGAGACAATGGGCCCCGCCAGAAACCTCGGCGAGGACCAAGACGTCGTCTTCGGCCCGCCCAGTCCGGCACTCCTCCGACACCGAAACCCACTACGGTACGCTGTTTGTGCCTAGTTCATCGCATCGCACCGCACTGTATTCACCCCGCAGGAAACGACTCCCTCCCGAACTCACAGCACACACTGTGCACTCACATGTCCGGATCCCCAGAAATCCCACCGTCTCCTTCCCGAGCGCCCTCTTGATTGTGCCAACTATGCTCGCGGGATTCTTGCCCAGCAGCCCGGCTTCCAGACTCGGAAGTGCCTTCTCGCCGAGATCGCGGAGAAGCACGGCCGTCAATGCGTCTTCCTTCCAACGAAACACACCAAATTTTGGTCGTACAGTCCCTTTTTTTTTTCATCGGACTGTGCGGCTACAGCCCAGGGCGTCGAAAAAGGAGGAGGATGTACGATGGGAGGGTGTCATTGCGGAGTAGTTGGTGAGGAGATGTTACATTTTTCTCGCGTGTACTGAGCGAACGGAGAGGATCACGGCAGGCGAGTGTAAACAACGGAGCTGTGTTTCCGAGTTTGTAGAGCGGCAATCTCAGGAATCCTTTATCCCGCCCGCGTTGCGCCGGTGAGTCGTATGTGACTGTGCCGACACTTCAGCTTGCCGTCTGGGGGAGGGGAGGGGAGGCGGCTGGATGTCGGCCGAGGAGCTAGGAGCGATTGCTTTCCACTCGCTGCCCCTGCTCCCCAATATCCTTGGTTGGAGCGGAAGCGGCACCTCGAGCGATGGGAGAGAGGGAGAGACATCCCTAATTCCTCCGCTGCAGCAGGTCCCGTGCCGGCCGGCACCGCCGATCACCCACCCGACTCCACAGTTCCACCGATGCTGCACAGCAGGTGTGTAATCCCAGGAGGGTGACTGGCAACGTGCCGACGATCGTCTGCCGCAATGTCGATGTGCCACGCTACCGCCCGCAGCTTCATGCCGCCGCCCAAAGGAGCCCACCCGATGCCACTCCCGCTCGATCTTTCCACCCATCCATCCGTCCGTCTCTGGATCACTCCATCCACCCCACCCACTGCAGCCCCAATCCATCGACTCGCAGGTTTCCAAGAGTATAAACCCCCCCTCGCGCTCGAACTCGTCTCTTCCTTCTCTTCCTCTTCCCCCCCCTCCATCCCTCCTATTATTGCTACCCCCGAGCCGGCGGTCGGAGCCTCAAACAGCCGGATCGCCACTTCCGGACGTCCATCATTCTGACAGAAGCCAATGTAGTCTATCGTCCGTCGGCAGCGGTCACTGCTGCTCACCCACTCCAACCTCCACTCCTCGAGGTCAATGAATCCTCGCCAACCTCAGTCTCCCGGCCATCCGTGCTTGCCCTGTGGGCTGTGGGATGTGCTCTTTCCCACCCAGAGACGTTGACATCCAATAGTGATTTCTCCCTCTGCTCTCTCTGCAACTCCTCGCCGTTAGCGCTAAACCGTGTTCCTGTTACCGGTTTCAGGATATCAGGATACTGGTATACCGTGTGGACACGCTGTTAGGGTCATCTACTCTATTAGGCGAGATCCACGGAACTACATGTCGGCATCTCTTACTCTTGAGAGTTGGATCAACACTTATAGCTCCGCAGATCTACACGCCCATGATCAAACGCTGTTGTTGAGTCGAGAAGTACTCAAGTGGCGGTTGGTAACATCCCCGGTATTGCCGAACCTGAGCCTCCTATGACCGTAGTACCGAGAGGAAGGCCAGAAAAAAAGGGAAAGAGAAAGGGCACCAATACTGGGAGGCCCGGATCTGGGGTAATCGAGCAACTACAAAAGTTCGGAGTATTGGATCAACTTTTTTAAAAAGCTTCTTGGGATCTCGGGACAAATAGCCGTTTCTATATATATTCGTTCTCTCATTGACTGCAGGCGACCTGTCTAGATCATGGCGATAACCAACTGTCCGGTTCTGTCCAGTATTCGATCCCGACCTCAATCAGTCTGCAGCTGAAGAAGTCAGCAGTACTGCAGGTATCAATCCAGCCTTTCGCAGTGAGGTAGTGAGGCACGAAGTCTCGGGGGTGCCATCCGATGCAGTAGAGAGTCTTCGCAACGCCATGAAGCCTTGTAGTAGCACCAAACTTCATGGCTCTTGGGACGGCTTCGAGTAATAGACTGACATTTTTTTTGGCCCAATCATACTCGTATTAAGCCATGTAGACTATGGCGGCGCACATTCTGACCGGTTCCTGTCCGCTGCCCGCGCGATGACGGCACGTTGCAAGCTTCCTTTTTGCCCTCCACCCAGGCGTGTTGTCGAGTGATAAACTGATGGATGCTGATGCTAACGGCGGTTGCTAGGGCATGAGCCCAACACAAGCCGCATGGTCGCCAACCCGGACGGTAACTTCGCCACAACCTAGCTTGGGCTTGAGGATTGCCCCAAAACGGAAGGTACACTCCCGACCCCGCAAACCACGATGTTGAATGTCTTCCCAGTGTGCTCGTAAGAATGTCGAAGTTTTCTCTTGTGGACCATTCCGCTACTGCAGCCTTAAACCGAGGAAAAGCTTGGAATTGCTCTCCCAATGCTGTGGCAGGGAAGCCAACAGTGGTGGGTGTGGCCGTGTGGCGGAAGGGTAGGAACGTGTGTCTCGTGTGCGCGTCATAAATTATCACTCGCCGCCGTAGTACTCTGTTAAAATAAAAAATCCGTGGTATGTATTGGGTTAAAGTTAGTCTCGCTTGACCCTTTTCCAGGTCCGTCATCACCCCATGGCTATGCTGGCGCCCTTTAATAAAAATTTCTTTCTCTCAGGGTCTGGTAGGAAACGTCAGAACCCGTAAACCCCGAACTAGGGAAAAATCTGTTAGTACCCGGAACCCCTCCGACGAGCGTGCTAAAGCCTGCTCGGCACAAATTGTTCGGGGTTCTGCAATAACCTTCTGATGGCTCGGAAGTTGCGTTGATCTGAAAGTTGGTGTGTCGGGTGTGCGGAAAATTTTGTATGCAGGGATAGAATAGAAGCCTCACCCGAGGTAGACTGTCCATAAAACGTCGAAGTCTTTGTATTTGTCTTAAACCTACATCTGCCCCAGTCAAGACATGAATAGTGAAATGATTAGGAGTACCTGCTCTCACCGAGTCGGAACCCCTGAGTTGAGCGCAAAGTTTCGGTAGCTGGCTGTTTGCACGAACTGCTGTCGGCGATGTCTCGTACCGTGGTCACTAGATATCACCCAGCTCGCATAAATCATGTGGTTGCTGATCGCGTCTGGCTACGAACCGTGTCTCGCCGGTCGGACCTGCAACTGTGGCGTGCCCGGGGCAAAGCAGATCGAACCACGATTCTAATGTGGAAGTGGCCGGAATGTCCACCTTCGGCAGGGTCTGGAGCAGGTCGGCGCGAGTGCGAAGGCCCGGTAGCTGGCCGGTGCTCGAGCGGTGGCTGGTCGAAGTTTGTTCCCCTCGACGGCAGTCACTAGATATCACTTATCTCACCTAAAATATAAATGTCGAAGATCGAGGGGAAAGTGTCGCCCGCCGGCTCCTGCTCGAACCACGGGTTCTACAGGGAAGTGGCGGGACTGCCCACCTTAAGCAGGGTCCAGAGTGGGTTGGCATGCCTGCTCAGGCTCGGGTGATGCCTGGTGCCCGAACTGCTGGCAAGCCGAAGTCTCGTCTTCCCGACCATAGTCACTAGATATCACTCCACTCGCAAAAAGGCGAGGATGAAGTTCGAAGTCAGCATAGTGTTGCCACTCAGGGCACATTGGAAGCACTCGTCACAGAGGTCGTGTATCCTCGAGTTGGATAACTCCATACTCCACGTAACTCCAGCGCCGGATCGGGGGAGTTTGTGCGCACTATGGACGTTTCGATGTACATCTCCAGCACTCCGGCGGCGGGGGCCGGTCGAAGCGGCACGACGAGACAGTAACAGCAGAACTGGACCTAAGGGACCTTAGGATTTCCCAGTAATCGATATTTTTGCCGGTTAGTTGCAACCGTACGGGCAGCGGCAGCCTTGAGTCTTCAGCGATGACCAACCCCGATGCTACACGAGCGAACCCACACGCACTGGAAGCGAGACCGGAACGTATTGGCCCCACGCCCCCAATCGAGTCGATTCCCTTTTAGGGACATGTGGGTGTCGTTCGCCAAAATTTCTCACCAATCTCCATGCCATGAATACTTCCAGCGTTTTGGCCGGGACCGACTGCTGGGGACATGTGGAGTATTGCTGTATATTCATTCCGGTCATACTCGCTCTTGCCGTACTCTCGTCCCTGCCGTACTTGTTTTTGCTGCGCGTTCTTGCCCTGCCCATCCTCGCCGTATCCGTTCTCGCCGTCCTTGCCGACTATCGGCCGCAGTCTCTGTGCTATGCGGTAAATTGCTTTTGGTGCTTTGGCAGGTGGAATCAAGGACCGTTGGGATTAAAAGGAGGCTTACCACCTGAACCATCGGCCGCACTACAGATTTACACAGCAATTATCACGGGCCTTTGTGCAGTTATACAGTATGTATCTACTTGTATTGTTCGGATATATGGTACTAGTTAGGTCCTACTCTTCTCCGCCACTGCGCCCTGTCCCTTTGGCATCTTCTTCTCAACCCCTAACGTCTCTAGATCCTTCGCTTTGTGATAGTGCGGAGCCACCTCCACCAGCCATTCGGGCTGTATCGGCATGACGTTGCGCATGAACTCCTTGCCTAGTTCGCTTGCGTTAGCATCCCATCATTTCCAAAGGACGTAAAAAGGGGGGAGAACAACATACTCGTCAGGACCAGCTCGAAATACAGCAACCACTTGGGGTTGACGTCAAAGATGGCACTACTCGGGTGAACGTGTACGGTCTGGCCGTTCTTGGCCGTGCGGTAGCTGTCGCCGCCCTTCTGCAGTCTGGCGGCGTTGGGGAAGAAGCCGGCCGTTATCGCCTTCTGGATCGGGATGATGTTGTTCTCCCCTGCCGAGGACATGGAGACTTCGACTCTGTCGCAGAGCCGCGACAGCTGATCGCGGACATCGCGCGCACGTCCCAGAGAGCGGTGCTGGAGGAAGTTCTCCCGTGCCCACACGTAACTAAAGTCGGTGTCCACCCACTGGTTCCAGATGTTCAGGAGGGAGATGTGGTCGCCGCCTGCTTTGTTGGTGAACCTTGCGCGAGCCTGGTCGGCGTGCAGCTTCTTGTCCTTGGGGCGGTAGAAGAGTGCCGAGGACTCGCCGAGCATGGCGATTATGCTAAGAACTTCCTCCACGCAGCCGTATTTATCAGCGGCTAGGATCGTCTTTGCTAGCATCGGGTCTGCAGGGAATTCAGCCATTTGCCGGCCCACCTTGGTGAGTTCACCTTTGTCGTTGAGTGCACCGAGAGCGTAGAGGTTTTCGAGAGCGCGAATGAGGGTTTCGGCCGGGGGTGGGTCCATGAAGTCGAATTCGATTAGGTCGTTGATGCCTAGAGACTTGAGAAGGAGGACGACGGAGTTGAGGTTTGTGCGTTGGATCTCCGGAGTCGTGTTTTCGTCCAGCTCGTTCTGGTACGCCCATTTGGTGTAGAGACGGAAGCACTTTCCAGGACCGACACGGCCGGCTCGGCCCATTCGCTGCTTGGCTGCGGCTCTAGAACATGGGGTGACGACGAGGGACTCCATGCCGGTCCTTGGGTTGTAGACGTTTTCTTTGACGAATCCGGGGTCGATCACGTAAACAATGCCGTCGATGGTTAGCGACGTTTCGGCGATGTTGGTGGCGAGGACGACTTTTCGCGCGCCTTGGGGAGTGGGCTCGAAGATCTTGGTTTGAAGTTCGGAAGGCAGATTGGCGTAGATGGGACATATGATAAGTTCGTGGATCTTGTTCCCCAGTTTCCGACAAGTTTCTTGCAGATTTAGTTCTGCTGCTTCAATCTCGTCTTGCCCTGTGAGGAAGACGAGGATATCGCCGTTGGGCGGGGTAGTAGTGTGGATCTGAAAGATTGTAGTGATGGCGGCATTGAGATAATTGGCCTCCGGTTGTTGAGTGTAGTGCACGTCAACCGGATATCGTCGTCCAGGGATGCTGAAGATTGGACAATTGTCGAAGTACTGTGAAAACTTTTCTGCGTCCATGGTGGCACTAGATATCAGCAGCTTCAGGTCCTTACGGAAACGTGCAATATCCTTGACCAGTCCGAAAAGAATGTCAGTCGACAACGTCCGCTCGTGGGCCTCGTCGATCATGAGTGTCGAATAGCCGCCCAGATCCGGTTCAGTCAGGAACTCCCGGAGCAACATTCCGTCGGTCATGTACTTGAGCACGGTCTTTTCGCTCGTTTGGTCCTCGAAGCGGATGGAGTATCCTACTTCGTTGCCTAGCTTCACTCCCATCTCCTCCGCCACACGGGCAGCGACCGACATGGCGGCCACTCGACGGGGTTGCGTGCAACCTACTTTCATCCCATTCTTGGTGTATCCGGCCTCGTGCAGATACTGGGGCAACTGGGTGGTCTTTCCGGAACCAGTCTCTCCAACAATGACGAGAATCTGGTGTTCTTCGAGAGCGTCAAGGAACTGTTGCCGCCACTGATATATCGGTAGCATCTTGCGCGATTCCTCGATCGACTTTGCTTTGCTTTCGGCCGCCTTCAACTGCTGCTCCAAGAACTGCTTTTCCTTGTTGGAGAAGAGGGAGCCCTTGTCATGGTCTGTGTGCTCGAGGACAAACTTGAGCTGCTGGCTCTCGTCGAACACGTACTCGTAGTCGCCTTCGTCCCCGCGCTCCACATGTTTGGTTTGAGCTTTCGCTTTCTCCGCCTGGTGCTGCTCCCATTCCTCTTGCTCGGTTACGAATCGCTCCCGGCCGTCTTCATCCCGATCCACATAACGCTTATAAAGCGCATCCTTTTTCTTCCTGGTGTCAATCTTGCCCTTCTCGGTGATGTAATCCTCCGGCATCATGTAACCATCCAGGTGATCGTCGACCCTCAACCGCTCCTCCGCCAGTCGCAAGATCTCCTTGTTCTTGGCCATTTCCTCCTTCTCCCGCCTGGTAAGGTCGGGGTTTGTCCGGAGCTCGTGCGTCTCGTCCACCACCTGCTTCCGCAACAGTGCAAGCTGCTCTAGCTCTCGCTTCTTCAGATACTCCTGCCTGGAGCGCTCACGGAGATCCGACAGCGCCGCTTCCCTCGCCTCCGCATCATCGGCCAACGCGCGGCGTTGCGCCAATAGCTTCCCCTCCTTGGATTTCGATGATCGATCCTCAACCAGTTTTTTCGTCTTCTCCTCATCCTTCTCTCTTAATCGTTTTGAGAAGGCATCTCTTTCCTCTAGATCCCTGATTCGATCCCTCTCCGCACGGGTCTCCTCATCATCCTCTTCCTCCTCCTTCTCCCCCCCCCCCTCGTCCTCGTCCTCGACTCGTGCTCGCTTCGCCGGTGGCTCCTCCGGTTCGAGCTCCTCGTCGCCCCATCTGCCCTCGAAGTCTTCGTTGCGTCGCCGGGGTTTCTTGGAGCGCCGGTCGTTGTTTTTCTCGCCGTGATCTCGGTCCCGGTCCCGATCCCTTCGCGACTCTCGGTCCTTCTCCCTAGCCTCCCCTTCCCTGTCTCGGTCTCGATCGCGGCGCTCCTCCTTCCGCGCCTCTCTCCTTTTCTCCTTCAAGCTCTCCTTCTCCTTCTTCTCCTTCACCGACACCGGCCCCAAATCCAGGTCCTCGTCCATGGTCAACAGACTGTACTTCTTCTTCCTATCTCTCTCCGTCCGCTCCCCTCCCTCCTGCTTCCGCATTCCCGCACCGCCGCCAACGCGCCGGTAGAGCTCCTCGGCGAATCTCTGTGTATCCGCGCCATTCGCCGCGTCCAGGAAGACGGAAAGTTTATCGCGTAGTGACGACGACGATTTCGAGCTGCTGGCGGACGCGATTACGAAGTCAATTATTGTTGGGTCCGCCGCACCGATGAGCTGAAGAATGTTGTCCGAGACCCAGTTGCGAGTTTGGGCGGCCATGTTCGTGGGAGGATTATCGGTTTGCTAGGCGATGCGTAAAGCGAGGAACTGTGGTATTGAGAGACCCGGGGGCGGACCGGTCTGGAGAACGTAGAGGTAGTGATATGTGATTGGTTCCTAACTTGACGGTTAAGAAGAATGGAGAGAGTGTAGAGAGCCTGCGTGGAGTCGAATGCGTAAGGTAGCCAAATGTCGAGCTCTACAAAATTGGCCGATATCGCAAGGATAAGAGTCCACACTACGCCATTTTGGGCCAGAATTTTCTGGGCACTCGACTCTCCGTATGTACTATCATACCTGCGGAAGAAGAAACCCCAAACCCTGCCTCACGCCAAGACGCTAACCATTCCCTGGCATTCGACGCTATCCACAGGAGGCAGACATCACGTATTACATACATAACCAGCTACATGTTAGTTAGGTCCAAACATATGTAGTTACAGGTGTGCTTGGCGCTCATGGACGGCAGTCACCATCGAAGCTATCTGACATTGAGTTGCCTCGATCTCAGCGAGAGTCGGTTGGCTATGTCAGCCAAGATTCATATTGTTCTAACGGAAGTACTCCATATACAGTTGCCGCCTCGAGACCGACCTGTGAATAAAACAGACTGCTGCGGTGCCTAGCTCGCTGGAATCAAGTCCCTGTGACGCCAGAACGAGACAAAGTATGTAGTACGCCGCCATAGCCTAGCAAGGGTGCATGCAAGTACGAATAAATAGAGTAAATAAAAAAGAACGAGACAAAGCGAACCGCGTGCCGACTTCAGATTCGAGGTTTAACTCTAGAGCGAAAGATGAAGGTTCGCGAGGAGGTGTGGACAAGCCGTCAGACGTGAAGATACGAAAAAAGGTCCCATGTGTGGAAGGAGCAGAGACCGAGAACAAAAAATATGCGTGAAGCCGCCAAGCCGCCAAGTCATTGGGGTCTTGGCTCTTTCTCTCCTTTGTACCATGACTACGCCACTCTTGAACGTGCGATAAGCTTGATGGTTCCGCAGAGACGTTAGGTGCAGAATGCGTGCAGCACAAGTCAAGTGAAGCCACAAAGAAATGGCGGTCTATCTCGGACGAATGAACCACGCTCTCGTATCTAGTCCTCTCAACGGTGACTTCGCGCCAGTTTGCAGAGTCGGAGGGTGAGGGAGAAGGGGGAGAAGTCTTCGCGGCACCGCCGCCATGAACGGGGAGACCAAATAGTCCTACCTAGACTGTAGTCCAGTGTGCAAGTAAGAAGAACCGCGGATGCTGCTTTGCAGGTGCGCGTATATAACTATCTAGCGTATGTAACTGTTAGTTACATCCAGTATGTAGGCCCCTGTAGGTACCCGATATCTACCCTCAGTAAGTAACATACCTAGTGCATGTACATACTACCTCTTACATAACTCCGATCTCCCCACCCGTCACGACGTCAGTGTTGTGGCAACCAACTCCAACTCAACCACCACCACCACCACCACCACCACCACCACCTCCGCCACCTCCACCACCACTCCTCCTCCCCTTATTCCCCTTGTTCCCACTGTTCCCCCTCCTCCCCCTGTTCCACCTCCCCTTCCTCCCCCTGTTCCTCCGCGCCATTGCCTGCGCACGCCAACCGCGGACGTTGAAAGCTGGCAGACACTCTATCTCCCCAGTTCGATGCCGGAGAAGCTCTCAGAAACCACACCAAGCAGGAAGAGGAAGCAAGCACCGTTTTCATCATCAATGGCAGATTTCTCATCCATCGTCTCGACCCCGCAGCGGCAGAGCACAATCACCGATCACTTTCAGACGCTGCAAGGCCAATGCGATGCAAATCGCCCGCCATACCCGAAGCGCCCGAAGTCCTCGGGTTTATCCCCCGCACTGGAGAAGGCGAAGAAGGAAAATATCACCCCTGTCACTGAAGCCACTATGTTGGAGTTCGGCTGGCAGGACTCGTCCCCCGATCTCAAGCGTCCTACCACCTCCCACACAAAACAACCCTCGGTACCGCAACCTGCTCCGGTGTTCCTGGAGCTGCAAGAACCCAGTCCCAAGAAGCTGCAGGTCAAGAACTTGCGCTCGTGGAACGAGAAGCGTTCGCTCGGGTTCGCCAATGCCACGTGGAAGTCTCTCGGTTTGGCTTTGCAAGCTATCTACGATTTCGAAAAGATTCCCATGAGTATGGAGGAGCTGTATAGGGGTGTCGAGTACGCGTGTAGGGCCGGAGGAGCCCCTGAACTTTACAAGCAGCTGCGTCTAAGCTGCGGCAACCATATTCTCCTGACGTTGAAACCGAAAGTTATCCAGAGCGCCACAGATACGAATGTCGATGTCGCCAGGCAAATTAATGCTATTTGGGTTCAATGGCAGAAACAGCTGGTATCTATATGTTTTCCTCGTCGCCTGGCTTTCTACTCAGATTGCTAATATCAAACTGAGCGAGTAGGTCCTGATTCGCTCAATTTTTCTCTTCCTCGACCGTTCGTATCTCTTCAGGGCACCACCTCGTCAACCAATCGAAATCATGGGGGTCGAACAATTCCGGAAGCACATCGCCGAAGACGTGGAGTTGGCCAGACGGTTTTCGTGCGGAGTGCTTGACCTTCTCGATCAGCACCGATTCAGCGGTGGCTCAGAGTTTATAGATTCTGAGCTCTTGAGCTCCTGCGTTCAAATGCTGCTCGAACTCGGACTGTATTCGAACGGATTTGACCAACAATCCAAGGAGTCGTCGAGACGCTACTGGTCTCAGGTCGCTGAGGATGAATCGCGCAAAAACAACCTTAAGTCTTACATTGACTTGTGCGTGCGTCAGGAGGAACTAGAGCGCGATCGATGCGAAAAATTTCAACTAACAGCAGCCACCAAAGTAGGTCTGCTGGGAGTGTTCGAAGATGAAATGATTCGGAAGATGACTCCGTTGTTGACAAACACGGACCAAGTAACAAAGTTCCTGAGGGATGCCGATTTTGATTCGTTGCAGAAGCTCTGCCAGCTTCTAGAGATCGTCGGAGATCCAGGCGTGATGTTAAAAACAATATGGACGTCATACATCATCACCGAGGGCACCAAGATCGTTCAGGACGCAGGGAGTGTGGAGATGATGGTTCCGAGACTGCTCGACTTGAAGGGCATCCTCCGTGCCATATGGAGTGGCCCGCTGAAGCAAAATGCCCGTCTGGAGTACGCGCTCAGGGACTCGTTCTGGGCATTCATCAATGAGCACAGTGTAGCAGCTTCTCTAAAGGCGAAATCGAAGCCGGCGGAGATGGTGGCTAAGTATGTGGACATGTTGCTTCGAAAGGGCGCAAAGGGACTGCCACCCGTTGCTGGTCTTCCCCATACAGGTACTAAGGACGTTGATATAGCGCTGGTGTACCGACTCGAACTAGTGTTGGATTTGTTTAAGAGCATTCAAGGAAAGGATGTATTTGAAGCGTTCTACAAGAAGGACCTGTCTAGGCGGCTGCTCATGGGACGCAGTTCAAGTATGGATGCTGAGAGACAAATGGTGGCCAAGCTGAGGACTGGTAGGTACAGAATGCTCCTCCAACCCAACAACTGATACTAACGGCTTGCAGAATGCGGAGCTGCCTTCACCAACAACCTTGAGGCAATGTTCAAAGACATGGACCTCTCCAAGGAATCGGTCAAGGCCTTCAAGCTTACCAAGATCGGGGCCGAGAAAGCCCGTGAGTGCGATCTGCATGTCAACATCCTCTCGCAAGCCGCATGGCCGAGCTATCCGGAGACTCGCGTCGAGATCCCACCGTGCCTCGCTGAGCATCTAGAGGCGTTTGCCAAGTTCTACCTGTCCAAACACAAAGCAAAGAAGCTTATCTGGCAACATGGGCTATCACACTGCGTGCTGAAGGCCGATTTCCCCCAGGTATACCCTGCCCCGAGAACATCCTGGGAAATGACTAATAAGAGTAATTCTCTACACAGGGCAAAAAAGAACTTCTTCTCTCCGCCTTCCAGGCCTCGGTCTTGCTATCGTTCAACCAAGCGCCTCCCTCTGGCATCCTGACTTACAACGACCTGTCCTCCTCCACTGGTCTTCCGCCAGAGGAGCTGCAGCGGACCCTCCAATCCCTTGCGCACGGCAAAGTCCGAGTTCTGAAAAAGTCGCCGAAAGGTCCCGACATCGCCCCTACCGACAAATTCCGCGTGAACATCTCGTTCAATTGCCCGCAATTCCGCTTGAAGATTAACCAGGTGCAGCTGAAGGAGACTCCGCTGGACATCAAGGAGACGCACGAGCGCGTGGAGCTGGATCGGCAGTATGAAACCCAAGCGGTGATCATCCGCATTCTAAAGGAGTACCGGACCATCAAGCACGGGGAACTCATCCGACAGGTAGTCGCACAGACCAGGTATAGGGGTGCACTAGATATGGAATTGATCAAGAAGAGCATCGAAAGGTAAGTTATCTTTCCTGATTTCGCTCCCCTTTTGTGTTGGTTGGGTGGGGCAATGGGCTGACAAGAGGTTTGCAGACTGATCGACAAAGAATACATGGACCGTGCGCAAGGAGATTCGTACATCTACGTCGCGTAGTCACATTGATCGTGTCATCACCATCAGCTCCCCCACCGTCCGTTAGGTGGTTAGGGAGGGAGGTTGTCATAGGTTTTTTTTTCATGTCTTGTTTTTTTTCTGTGCATCCGCGGGGTGGGTCGACAATTGCCCCATGTTAATGTTGATGTTTCACGGCGTGTACATACCACAGCAAGCGGTATAATGTTTCACCACCCGCCGCCTTCTATAGTTCGAGAGTTTTATGGGGCGAGTGAGGGGGGGGGAGTGTCCCAAAATACCAAAATGCCATTTGTATGTACATTCTCCCAAAACCGTCGTGAAAGAGGCGTGTTTATAAAAAAAAGAAGAAAAAAAAGCCCAGCTTCTTGCATAATGCGAACCACTCGATTCCCTCCCTCCCAGATGACAAAACCGAAACGAAACTCCCCCCTTTTTTCACCTGCAACAGGCCTCAAACTCAACTCCATCATCCCCCCATCCTACACAAGCACGGTATGGACGGCCAGCATGAAAGTAAGAAAGCGCCAAAGAGGAGAGAGATAAAAAAAAAATGTATGTATGTAGGTAGGTAAGTATATTTTGAATCGCCCGGGGGGGGTGGGGGGAAGAAACCCATCCATCCATCCAGCCGCCTTTCCCGTCTCCAACCAAACCGGACGAAAAGAAGTAAAAAAAGCAACAGAGAACTCCCGCACCGCACCACACGGCACCCAATTCCCTATTCCCAATCCCAACCCTACATCTCAACTCGAGCAATTATAGGACACCACCAGGTACCTGAATGTTTCCCCCCGGATCACCACCCTGCGCATTCCGTCTAAGCATGAACATTGGTTTCCTCCCCTCGCGATCCAACTGCTTGAACAGGATCAGTGGTTTCTCTTCGAGTCCCAGACAGCGCTCCTGGTCGCCGTGGACGATGTACAATGCGTACTGTCTCCAGTCCGCCTGGATGTTGTATCTCTTGAGGGCAGCCGGAAGGACTTTGCGGCAAGGGTCGTCCATGGATACACGGAATGACTTGAAAATGTCGGGTTCGCTGCCGCCGCCACCACCACTACCCCGGTCGTCCTCTGGGTAGTGCGGTGTCCGGGGTGTTGCGCGGTCACGGTCGCCAATGGTGGAGGGATTTCGCATCGGCTCGGTGCGTCGGGCAGTGAGCGGCGGGTTCATGGTTGGCAGGGATGCGTGGTGGTTGTAGCTGGAGTGATGTATTGTTCCGGCGCCGGGAGAGGTGGGGCTAGGGTGGCCGCGCATATCGTCCGCGGGTGGTGGCAGCACCGGCTGGTTTTGGGAGGAAAGTCCGTTGTTGCTCTGGTTGGGGTTATGATTATTGTTGTGACTATTTACCGCGTTCTGCTGCATGTTCTCGTACAGGTATTCGGTCATGGGTGGGGGGTAAGTTGGCGACGCGTTCTTGGGGGTGCCCAGGATGAGCTTCTTCATCGAGAATTTCCGTGAGAGGCCCTTGCCCGATGTCGGCGGTGCTTGCAACAGCGATGAGCTGGCCGGCGGTGTATGCTCTTGCGAGGTTTCCGTCTCCGGTGTCAGTGTAGGCGTCTCGTTCGAAACCGGCGGCAGCTCTTGGCTCTTATTCTTAACCATGCGCCAGACCGGAAGCAGATCATTGCGTAGGCGCGCCATGGCCTCGTACAGTGACTGGATGTGCGATTCCGCCTCCACTATGCGTTCGTCCCGCTTCCGGATGATCTCGATCAGTCGCTGGATATCTTGCTGCGTCGCCATCTTATTGTTTTCGTGTTCGTCGGCAGCTACATGGGCGAGAGAGAGAGGACATGTTAGCAACTCGACAACCACCACCTACTACTACGACGACTAGCAGACCCGCACGCACAAACTGGTATGTAGTCGTCGGGGTCCATCGGTACGTCGTGGACCATCTTGACGTTGTAGACATTCTTCAATATCAACAGTCGATGCCCCACGCTCGTGACCCCCAGTTCTCTCAGCTCGTCGTGTCCAAGGTGTACCAGAGCTTCTCCGTTGATATCGTTCTCTAAACAACCCAGTAGCAGCGGCAGTCAGCTTTCCGTACTTGTTCCGCAAAGCAAAGCCAAGTCTAAACACCACGTTGCAACTCACCCAGCAGAGTCTCCTGATATTTTCCCAGACCCAATGAGACGATCCACCCCACCACGCCCTCGGTATCCCATTCCAGTATGTTTCCATCGGGCATGCCATCCCCCTCGAGCCGCCGATCCCACGGGGTAGGAGTCGGTTCGCCGCCCCAATCCTCATCCCTCGGGCTCCTTGCCGACATGGGCTGCAGGAACCCCGGCGACGACATATCCTCCAGGGCCGGGAGTGTCGGGGGGTCGTTGTCCCCGAGGTACCGGTAGCGGTGATCGCTCCTCGCTCCTTCGTCCCCTTCGTCCTCGTCCTCGGTCTCTTCGTCGTCGGTATCGTCGAAGTCGGTGTCGGGGGCGGTATCGCGCGCGGGCGATATGGGATGCTGCAGGGCGACAGGCTGAAGCGGCGCGACGAGACTGTCGTGGGGGTTGCTCTTGCTCCAGCTGCTCTTGCTCCTGCTGCTGCTGCGGCTGCTGCCTCCGCCGGCAGCTGGCGGAGTAGATGAGGACGACGTGGCTGCTGACAACGGGAGGTGCGGATTGGGTTTCTTCAACTGCGCGGAAGGGGGCCACGGTTGTGAGGGTGGCACGGCCGCTCGATCTTTTGTAGAATCCACCTTGGGCAAGCTTGCTGGGGGGGTGGCGGCAGCAGCAAGTTGCGTTGGAGTAGCGTAGGAAGTGAGCTGGTGGTGAAAGGGTGTGGGAGGTGGTGGTAGTGTTGGTGCGCGTGGGATTCTGCTATCCGGAAGGAGGCTGAGATTCTGGGGGAAGGACGGACCTTCTTCTGGGGCTGGAGGGGTGACGGTGGTGGTGGCAGATGGAAGTGGTGTGGGCGGGTGTTCGGACAATTGTGAGAAAAGGGATAACTAAGTACAGTAGTTACAGTTTAGTTGGTAGCAATTGTTGGTGGTACAGGCGGGTTTGGCAGCGATGGCCGTGTGGCAGTCACCCAACTTTCAAGTCTGGTTTTTCACACACGAGACGGCAAATCTGGAGGGTGGCCATCCATGGTCTATCTACGTCCTGTATCTCCTTTACATTCATCTTAGTTCCAGCTGCGTGAAAGAGAGAGCAAATAAAGAGCATGTACTCTACACAGGATAAACGCAGACAGCCGCCCAAAATAGCGACAGAGTACCTAGTTCTAAGCGAGCAGTATTTAGGGACTTGACTTGGATTGCACACTTGCCTACTTTCGAAAAGGGGAGGAAGGGGCCAAAGAGCGGCGGGCGGGGGGCGATGTCGCGCGGCAGGTTGAGGGGCAGGATGGGGCATCGAGGACTGGAGGAACGGGGAGAACGGGGGAGAACGGAGAATGGACGCTATCGCGAATGTATGTATGTATCCGAAGACCAGGTCCAGGACGTGCACTTGTGGATGGATGGATGGACGGACGGATGGACGGACGGGATCGGAATGGGATTTGGAGGGCGGGGAGAGGGCCGCGGATGGGATTGGGGGTTGTGAATAATGTCTGAGGACTCGGTATCTTTGGTGCGGACGCAGACATCGAGGTATCTACATATACACATGCAGATATGTATCATGTACCCGACTACTGCAGAGCTGACACTCTCCGCCAGGCACACGCTTCTCTCGAGCGGAGAACCTCCAATTGGATCCTGGAAGGCCAAAACATCCTAGCACGAATAGCATATACTCGTTTCCCCGTAGGGAGCGTGGACGGGGGATGGAGGAGGACCTGCGCTCGCTGGGGCCACAATTCGCTGCTGAAAACTCAGTGAGATCAATGAAAAACCGAAAGGCGCTTCCCTTACTATCCTGGGGCGCACTGCCGGAACGAGGGTGCTGTGGGGCGGACAGTATGGGGGCAACAAGGCTGCAGTTACCGACTGTATTTTCTCTCCAACTACACGGGTATTGGTGGCTTCTTCGTCGATTATGGTAGAACGGTGACCACCCCCTCAGCGGGCCATGGCAGACTGACGCCAGACGGACTGGTACGGCGGCGCGCGGGTGTATCCATAATCCGATCGAGCGGGCGGTGGCGCTTCAGACTGGAGTTGGTCGCGAGAGTGACGGCGTGTCAGCGACTTCTGCTCTACCTCACGATGAGTCTCAACGTACTCACATCGCAAGTGCGTGGTGGGCACAGGAAACAAACAAACGGCAGAGCAGCACACCAAGGGCGTGGGGTAAGCGGCGGGACGGTTTCTTGCTCAGTGCTCCGGAACCATACAACTTCACGATAGGCCGAAGTGTATTGGCCCGCAGCTGAAACTTAGCACCGCACTTTCGGGAACGCTAACTTTGCTCTTGCATGTGTCATGATTGAGTTGTGCGAGTGCAAGATTCGTGCAGTATGTAGTAGCTATCGTCGAGTCTCCAGAATAGTGTCGGACACGTTTGGCACACTGGGCTTGGAATCCAAACTACCTAGCCCAATCCCTATTGTCAGTTGATGTGATGTGTAGACTATGATAGAGGTGATGGTTAACATCTATGCTAGGTAACTAGATAAGTACCCACTGCACTACGTACCCTAGATAGGCCGGTGGCACAGTCACGTGTTCTGACTAAGCATAAAGTGTGGTAGTCTAGTCTGCATATGAGGTATCTATGCCGATCACGATTCAAAACGGCTAGCGCCATCTACAGTAACCACCGTCACAATCCCAGAAAATTTATCACAAAAGCTCGCTCCATAAACCTGCTCGCTCCATAAACCTGCTCGCTGAACCCGCCAGCCACATACACACGATCCACGATTTAACGGACCGGAAGTCATGTCGGTCTCCCTCTCGGCTCCGTATACGGTTTTCCCATTGTCCCTTCCCCTGCACCGGAGAAGAGCGAAGGACGCAGACGGCTCCAGCTATCGTCCGTGCTACACGGCTCTGGTCGAGTCCAGGAAGCGGAAACGATCCAATGGCAGCACCGAAATCGTAACGGCCGTGGACGGAGAGGGTGTGAATATCTATGATGTACCAAACAAACAACCCAAAGCACCCACTCCAGTTTCTTTCCGGCCGGTGCTGACCTGCAATTCTCGCAGGTGCGGTCCACGCAAACCGTCTCTTCCTACGCCCTGTCGCCCGCCACGAAGTTTGCTTGCGCTCCCACCTCCACCGTGACTAGGAGCTCGAAGACCGCCACGTTCCGACGGACCTATGCCGCGCTATCTTCCCCCAAGGGGCAGCTCGTGTGCTGGGAGGAGAGAAGCGGCGCGGAGGGGAAGGAGACTCCCGTGCAGTTCCACTCGCTCGGCAGCGTCTCGACGCAGGAAGTCATATACATCCATGACCTGAGCCCAGCCGCGCGGCGCGGAAAGCCAAAGGATGCGCGCGCCGAGAGTGGTCTGTTGGCGGTTCATGCGGATGGCCACATACGGCTTTTCTCGGAGAACTTGCAGAAGTGTCACTGGGATTTCGTCATGCCTGCGCAGAAGGCCGAGGGCACTAGTGTTGCGTACGCTGCTTCGGCGAGCTCGGCGTCCGCGCGCAGGGCCATCTTCAGTAATCGGACTGACATTGCGATCGCGGAGGGCGCAGATGATGCGGTGCTTATGATTGTGACCAAGAGCCCCGTGGCGTACACCGTCCAACTCGTCGCTGTCCCTGTCGTCGCCGGAAACCGGAAACCAAGAGAACTGATCTCGCTGCCGCTGCCGACTACGGACAAGGCCGCAAACCCGGCTCCATCCATCTTCTCCGCACATTTCCCCACTGGGACGCTTTACCGATTGTCCGCAACAAGCCTTACGACCTACGATTTGGTTCCAGCTCAACCGGCCATAACGACGACTCTTCCCATCAAAACTTCCTCGACTCTCGGAGTGCGCCCAACGTCGTTGCTTCATATCTCATCTTCAACCGTCCTCGTGGCCACGGACGACGAGATCGCGCTTTACGACACCAAGTTCTCGTCACTGCAAGCTAGTGTGTCGGTCCAGGCATCCAACCCTTCGATCGTAGTCTCGCGTGCTTCGACCCCGGCATCCGCGATGGATGGCGCCAGCTCTATCGGATGCGTGTTCCTCACCACCTACGTCCAGGACATGGACCTTGCCATGGGTTACTCGCAGAGCGGCATTGTTGGGATCCAACTTACACGTTCGCGTGTGGGAGGAGGACTACTGATCGACTCACTTGGCCGGGGTATTGACGGAGCGGGTGCTCCTGCGTCTGGTAGGACCGGGAAGTCGGCCCATCACCTGGCGGGAAAGCAAGAGAGTGAGAAGAAGGCGGTTGCGGGAGCACTTCGGCGGCTGCGGGAGGCTAAGGCATTGAAAAATGTGGCTGCGTTTGAGGCTATCTTCGCGAAGTATGTTGGGATTCAGTTTGGACCATTGGAGAAGAAGTCGTCTACCGATGGGGAGGACGTTCCCATGGTGGATGGCTCCACACCGGATAAGGGAAACTCTGTTAAGGGCGAGGCCTCCACAGTTGACGGTAGTTTTGACATCCCCGAAAGTGCCTACAAACCGCTGCGCACCGATTTTGTCATGGGTGTGTTGTCCATTATCTTCGCGGTTACGGAGCCCAAGTCCGTGGACGAAGAACAACAAATGACCGTTGCCATGTTTGCACCCAATGTGCTCCGCTATCTCCTGGAATCCGGAAACTTTTCGACGCTTTTCTTGCCCCTCCAAGAGGGACTGATGAAGGCATTGCTAGCCCATGATGCGACTCTGCGAACTCTCCAGTGGTTCCTTACCACACTGACAGACCTTCCAGCGACCGAAGTTCTGTCTGCCCTTGAGTTGGCATTGTCGCCGACAACACTGGCACCAGAGGGCGAAAGCTCTGTGATTTTTGAGATCCACCGCACCGAGGTCGTCCGGGCGGCGCTATTGCGGCTTGCGACTTTCCCCGCATCGGCAATCATCAAATCGTTGCGCGCCCTTACCAGCGATGCCATCATGTTGCTCATTCGCCTTCTGGAGAACGAGCTGCTGTGCGAGGAATCGGGCGAGCCGGGCGCGTCCATCGGCATTGAAGACATTCGTATCGTCGCAGACCTTCTCACGTGCGCCCTCGATGCAGTGGGAATGTCGGCGCTCGTCATGACCGAGACTACGGATAGGCTGCAGGGTCTTCTGGAGAATGTCGAGGAGGCACTTGACATGGTTGAGGAAGCGGCAGGCCTAAAGGGGCTTATGGAGGAACTCTTCCGCCATGTCGACTGGAAGAATATCAATAATGCTCTCCCGCCACAACCCGCACAGGAGCAAGGAGAGGTGAAGGAAGTAGAGAAGGCCGTAACTAAAGGACATGCTCCGGCTATCGCCAAGGCACCCTCCACGGAAACCACCTCTGCCCCGACTCCGGCGAAATCGAAGGCCATCACGCTGAAGAAACAGCCGGTTGTTCTCCGTAAGAACCGCCACAAGCAGCGCCGTGAACGCTTTGCACTCGCGCGTACGATAGTCGGCCACAAAAAGATGCTTTCCCACTCAACCGCCGTTAGCAAATCCGAGATGATCAAACAAGACCGGCCGGTGGCACTATCCACCGCCAAGGGAGTGTCCCCGATTCTTCCTCTCGGCCCGCTCGCACTCCGGAGGATTGTCGATCCGCTGGTTGGAAAGGAGTTCCCGATTTTGAGAGCAGCTGGCAAGGCCAAGACGAAGGGTGACCGCTTGGAGATGAGGCGCGAATACTGGAGGGAAGGACTTGCCGCTGGGACATATAGCGTTGAGAGTATGGTTGTCTAGACCGACGGGGAAGGAATCCTTGGGTGTATTATTATATGTAATTCATTGTGGTTTCTGGCTTGCTTGTGTCTCTGGGATAAAAAGTTGTTCGCCAATCATTTTCATGGTTATATCTTTGTATTCTGTAGGATGTACTTACAACGAATTATGAACTCGGAGTTCTCCTAAGACAGAGAGCTTCATCAGCTAAAACCTCCTTTTGAGCACTGGCGATAGCTGCCACTCTCAAATTCCACACGCTCGGCCATCGGTAACTTCCTCGCGCTCAGTGGTGCACCATGGCCCTTGCGGTCGACTCGAGCCTGCATGTGTTCACCCCCGATGACGCCGCCACGCCCGCTCCCCGCGACCTCCCAGTCGACGCCGGTTGTGCGGAATTCCAGCAACGTCCGCCCATTCGCACAGTTCGACGCCCGCGACGAAGGCCAGTAGTGGCACACGCTCCCACATGGACGCGCTCCTGTTTGACGAGCTCACTGGCTGCGTCGTCTCCTGACGAGTACACAGGTGCTGTATGAAACCAACGTCCCCTTTCCCCGTCATTCCATCGCTGACACGCGCTGTCGCGTTGCGTCGGGCCTGCCCAGCAGCAAAGCCCCAGTAGCCATCGTCCCCGAATAGTTCAAACACGATGTCCAGTCGATGATTGATCACTACGTCTTGCGGTTTCAGCGAACTCCCTTCCCATTTGTCGCAAGCGGCGAACTCGTGAGCAACCGGGATGCCTCCGACCACGATTCGACCGGCAAGCTACGTGCGCGAGAAGTTTAGCGCTCAGACGACGAGGCACACGGTTCACGCCTTCACGCTGTGCAGAAACTGCCAGAGAGTCTGGCGCTTCGACCGGCCAGCATCGTCAACACCAACGACCAACCCGCGCCGTCCATCGCCGCGATGCCGTCCTGCGCTACCATTGGCACCGCCGACGTCAGGTTCGATCCCTCCATCCGTCCGATCAACAGCACCACCGAATTCCCCCTCCATCTGCATACACTACCTTCGCAACCCGGCCGATCCCGTTGCCATACACAAGCTCAAGATCCGCCCGAAAACGCACTCGCGTCGCTTCGCCATCAAGACCCACGGCGGCACATGCTACAAGGCTGAGTGGGTCGAAGACAGCAACCTCCCGCCGTCCATCTGGTCACTGGCGGTAAAGGACCAATGGCGGACTTCTGATTGTGTCCCAGAGGGCAAGTTCCTCGTCCTTACGCTACGGGATTCGACACCACCGGTTGGACTCCCGAAGCCCATCTAGCTCGGCGACATGACGTCGGACTCCGCGCCCTCGTAACCCGTCGTGCCGATCACGGGTCTTCTCCGCGCGGGCCTCGACTGTTCGCCGCAAGAACCCCAGACACCCGGGCGAACAGTGGCGTATGCGGCAACTGTCGAAGCTGCTGGCGTAGGACTCCATCACGGCGGTTGACCGTCGGCCGTCCGCTGCTCGAGTCCAAGACGTTCCCGCGGCTGTTGCGAGCGCTGCACGTCGCGATCCAGCGACACAGGGTGTACATCGGCACGTGTCCTACGGCAACATCCTGCTGCTCCCTGAGCTGCGGGGTTCTGATCGACGTCGACCTTGATATCCTCCTGGACCGGACCAACCACGGCGCTGCCAACCGGACGGAAAACCTTCGACTTCCTCGCGGTGGACATCCTTCTCGAGGACGCGCCGCACAACCCTCGCCAAGACCTCGAGATATCCTTCTACGTCCTGCTGTGGCTTTGCACGGAGTGGGTGCCACGGGGAAGATGGAGCCCTGCAATCTGAATGACACCAACCACCAATACTTTCTTTTCCCGCTACGTCGCGGGATTCCTCCCCCCTCTGAAGGCGGTTGGAACCAATAAAAAGGGTAACATACGATGGATCTAGGCTACTTCGCGAAGTTCTTGAAGAAAATCGCGGTCCCCCCGTTATCTAGTCGTCCGCTACCTCCTCTATAGCGGGAGGAGTTTACAGTTCCTACCCAAACAGCCATACAAATACGATTACGCTGGCCAGAACACCGTCCCCCTCATACGTCATACGGAGCAATGGTACCCATCCGCTACAAAAATATCCTCACCACCCTGGAGAAAGCCATAACCGGGCTCCTCGGGAAGCAGTGCTCGGGCTCTAGTATTGATATTGTTTCCCCTCGGCCGAGCACTAGGACAGAAACTACCTTTGGGTTTTGGCCGTGGCTGTTGACTGAGTTCCTCAACACAACGTGAGTGGAGCTGTTTCGCACCCTCAAGAACCAGATTCCACGCAAGGCGGATGCGCTATCGGCAATGTTCGACGAGAAGTGAATCTTCGAACCTTTAAAGGCCTCGGAACGAAGCGTGTAAGCGTTAATTATTTTAATATCAAGTACAGTGGAAGATGGGCATCCAATTCCGCACAGGTGCGGAGCTGAGTGGAGTAGTAGCCGCGTCACTGGTCTGCGATATCGACACCACCCAATGGTAATTGTACTGTACCTACTGAAGTAGTTAGAAGTGCCAACCGAGCAAATTTACCCCACCCGTTTTGTACAATTTCCCAGTCGTTCCATGTGGTCCGTGGACGCCATCTCCCACATCGTCAATGTCGTTGGGAAAGGCAGTGGTCAAAAACCGCACAAGTTTCTTATCCTGCCAGATAGCAATGCATTAGGGCTATCGATTGAATTTGTATTGTCGCCCCGGGTAAGAACCATTGGCGTAGGACCTAGCTACATACAGAAGTAGATAGGGCCAGAGAAGCAAATGCAGTTGATGACAGTATGGGTCCAAGTAGAACACGCTCGCAGCTCTCATTCAATCAATCCCAAAATTTCGTACATACGCCCAACATGAAGCCCAGAAGCATCTACGACCTCTTCGCCGGAATATCCTTCCCCATGATTCCATCCAGTTCACTCCTTGTCCACCGATGGGACGAAAGTACCAGGCTATGTATGACGAGAAAACGATTCCTTTAAGAGGACTGCCTTTAGATACTCCCATATGAGCCGCAATCATCCATCAGCAGCAGCCATCTCACCCTCCTTTCCTCACACTTAACTGCAAGAAGACAAAATCGAACCGGCTATGTCTTCCTCATCGAACGGAACGCAGATATCCACCGGAACGCTAGCCCAAACTGCGGATAGGATCACCCCCCCCCCCCCCCAGTGGAAGACGCCATGCCATCCTCACCCGCCCCAAGCATGGCTGGTTTCCCGACACCGACGATTCAGTGGCAGCATCCATTCACGAGCTCGTTCCAGGAGAGATTCGATCTGCTGCCGTTGAAGCTCGGGAGAAGTAGTCCATCGGAGCCGGTTCCCGTCGGGGGAGCCGTGAAGAAGCAGAAGCAGCGGAAGTTTTTGAAGTGGGTAGCTAAGATGGGGAAGAGAAGCAACCCGGATCCGTAAATCGGGTAGGCCGGTATGGTACTCGTCAGTGTTGGATACATAATATAAAGCTATATGGGAATTATAAAGCCCGCGGGGTGTTCGCTTCCACTGAGTATCTGGCATAGACCTAACTACGCACTACCGATGTACCTCCATAAGTGCCTATCCCCAAAGAATTCCTCTGACATGCTCCTGTATGCCTACCATACTGGACGTCCTTTTATTTATTTATTTATCCATTAATTTAGTGTGACCTATTTAGATCATGGCGATACACGTAATCCGTTTCCGTCCACCGTCCTTTCGGCTCGTTGTGATCTCCCCTTCCCTCCGCCTTAGCCTGTCCCAAAGATAATATCTATAACGTACAATCACCCCCTCACTCCTACCCGCCCCACCACCTCCAACCTCTTCTTCGCTTTCCGCTCCCAGAGCTCCCACTCCGACTCCTCACTCATGGCTTCTTCCTCGACCCTGTCTGGCCCCACCGTTCGTCCCACATCCGTGGTCGTAAGAAAGTCCAAGATCGCCTAACCGCAGCGCCCACCCACAAAGAGACCCCAGATCTTTAACCGACATTAACGTCTCCCAGTCTCCCTCCTTACCTCAGCCCACAGAATCTTCTGCTGGCGCTTCCAGTGCGGGCAGCAGTCTGGGTCCGATATTGATACCACCAGCATTTGGCTATGGATCGGTTCTTTGTCCAATAATGAAGGTATCGTCCCGTGAGGCAGTGCCCGGTTTCAGCTGGCGAAACCGGCCGACCAGCCTCTTCGACTACCCAGCCACCACTCCGTTCGGACGCTGCTGTCTAGCATCCTGTGCTTCTTTGCAGTGGCCGACCCTCCGCCCAATACCGGGCTTCACTCCACTTCCCTCCTGAGATCTCGTGCTTTCTGGCCTGGATCGCATACATCTGGCCGGGGCCAGGTTCCTCTGATGCCACCCGCTTAATGGCGGCCTAGGCATCTGTGAAAACCGTAATCCCCTCCGAGGCTGCCTGTCGTCTTGCGGCTGTTTCCCGTGCCTTGGCAACGCGTATTCTGTGTTGCAGGCCTCCTGGTTTGTAGCCCATGTGGGTTTTGATGCCCACCCAGCAATTGCCTGTTCTGCCATACAACTGAATATCCGGCAGCTCCACTGTCAAACCGTGGCCCATCCGTGAACACTGCAAGACCAGGTCGGGGGCGTTCCGTCTCGGACTTGGCCATATCATCTTCCTGCAGCAGAATGTCGGTGTCAAGTGTCTCCGGCTTCTCTAGTAAGATTGTGCTCCATCCTACCTGAGTATCCCATGGCACACTCTAGCCGTTGCCCGATACCTGATGCTGCGCCCACCACCTCTCTGGCCTGGCCAGCCTCAAGCAGGCTGAACCGCCACAGTCTTTTCTCCAGCTGTGTGCTATTGTACCATATTGGACGTCGCGGCGAAGGTGGCCTTGTCTTACACTCTCATGGTCGAGTGACGAGAGGTGTAGTAGGGTGTGGCTTTTGTGTCTCCCCTAATGACGCGGAGACTGCCTGGAGCTACAGTCGGATTGTAGCTAAAATCGGACTTTCTATTCATTAACATATCGTCTTCTTCCGTGCAATTGCATGTGGTGATGATGATGCCGGCGTACCGTTTTCGTGGGCTACGGGTAGACAATCAGCAGTATATCCATCGCCCGACCTCTGCTTTCCGGTGGCAGATACCTCTGCGGTGGTTTCTCCTTCCATCTTCGCGCCGAAGCTCCAATCCGAGGGCACGCGGGACGTGAGACGTCAGTATAGTTATCTAAACCACCGGAAACTTTAACTCTCTAGAAAGCTCAAAGCCTTTCTCCGTGTGCCTGATCCCGATTGGCTACAGGTTCTAATTGAGCGTATCCAAACGGGCCCTAAGTCTTTGCCCCCAACCCCCCCCAATTCGCCCCGCTGTGATACCATTCGCCAAGATTCTCGGCATCTCAACGTGCGGACGCATGAGTGCACTTGCAGCTACAGCAGCGCATCCTTGCTGCTTGCCAAGAACCGCTGTAGTGTAACTCATGGCGCCAGAAAGTGAGCTTCGTGGCTGAGTGTGGCTCGACAGTTGGATCTACCTTCGCCGCCGTAACGAAACACCAGCTGCAGCTCAAAATCGATGTCCCTATGTATCATCTGCGGTGTAAGTGGAATCGGAATCGATGTTTGTCCCACCCTTGCATCGAAACAGGGTGGTTTCACGCCCTGTAGAGCATGGAGTTCCGAATCTGGGGCTCAGCTGCTTGCGGCGATCACTCGACATGTGGATTCCAACTGGCATTGCGGCTCGCTTGCTTGGGAGATTCAGCCTCTCCAGATGGCGCTAGAACCGTGCCTAATTCTTATCCATCTCTACTTACTTTCGAGGCCTCTCTCTTCCTCACACTAAAGATTGTCCACGGAGGCCGATAATGCCCGATGATGGCTTTTGTATCCCTGCACCAAAAAGATGCCGAGCTCCCAGTCCAATCAGTTGTGATCAAGAAAAACATCCTGCACACCACTACTCAGTACAGGAGCCTTTCTCTTGTCCCCCTCCATACGCTCGCCTCTATTCTAATCATCGTCGCAGGATCTCAGCTGTGCGGCACTCTCTCGGTGGTCAATCCCGGCTGCATAAGCTTGCGTATGGAATACAGTTCCTCCGTCCTCGTATCGAGTCGCTACTGCTAATGGTCCTTCCCCTGCGCTACCAACCATTACAACACCACCCACAACAGAGACCACAGAACCAACGTCGTCGGATTTCTCGATAAACACCTACTTCCGTCAAAAGGGCATCCATTCCGTTCACCCTCCTCCCTTGGGCGCAAGCATGGCTAGACCACGGCGGAAATCTTCACTCGGCTCGGACATCAGGGGGGACACGTCGGCGCCGGCAGTGTCAACCATGGGCACAACTACCTCACAGGTGTGGTGTTATCCTGTAGCACGCGACCCCCTGAAGTCCATAGAAGAGGAGGAAGGGGGCAAGCCGACTGGGAACGGTCTACTGACGGCGTCAACGTTTACTTTGCAGAGGGCAGCTTCAAGAGGTAGACGACAAGCGCTGTCGAAGGAAAGGCGGTCTTCGAGGTCGCGAGCGAGAACGTTCTTTACATGGTACCGAGAGTTGTCGTATCGTAATACATGGCGTATGTGCTTCCCACTACCCTCCTTCTCCGCCGTGATGCCGGGAAAAGAAGTGCAAGAATACTCACTGTGAAGGTGGCTGTAGTGAACCCGCTGGTAGTCATCCTGATCGCGTTGGCTGGATACGCAATCCATCCTTCCCCCGATAATCCTCTGCACTCGGCAATATTCCTCTCGTACCCACGGCCACCGGACCCAACAGCTCTATACCCCGATGCGATTCAGTATGGCAAGGGGCTCAAGGATATCTGCTTCGTGCTGTTCTACACCTTCTTTTTCTCGTTCACCCGGGAGCTTTTGATGCAACGATTCCTACGGCCGATCGCTCGTTACTGCGGCATCACCAAGAAGGCGAAAGTCGCGCGGTTTATGGAGCAGACGTACACGGCCATATACTTCGGCGTGTTCAGTCCCTACGGACTGTACGTGATGTACCACACCGAGGTCTGGTATTTCCGCACCGCCGGATACTACGAGCGCTACCCGCACCATACGCACACGGCCGACTTCAAGGCATACTACCTCTTGCAGGCGGCGTACTGGACTCAGCAAGCGATCGTTCTCCTTCTGCAGCTGGAGAAGCCGCGTAAAGACTTCAAGGAGTTGGTGCTCCATCACGTGGTTACTCTGTCTCTGATCTCCCTCAGCTACAGGTTCCATTTCACGTACATGGGGATTGCCGTGTTCGTCACGCATGACATCAGCGACTTTTTCCTCGCTACGTCGAAGACGCTGAATTACCTCGACCACCCACTGATCGGTCCGTACTTCGGGTTCTTCATCCTCGTCTGGATCTACATGCGCCACTATATCAATCTCGGCATCATCATCAGTATCCCGATGCAATTCAAGACCATCGGCCCGTTCTTCCTGGACTGGGAGGCCGGTTACTACAAGTGCACTCTTGCGCAATTCATCTCCGGAACGCTGCTCGGAAGTCTCCAGGCGGTCAATCTGTTCTGGCTGTGGTTCATCCTGCGCATCGCGAAGCGCTTCGTGCTGGACAATGAGGCGGTCGACGAGAGAAGTGAAGATGAGGCTGAAGCGGATGAGGAGAGCTCCAACCAAGGAGATGAGATGTATGCTTCCTTCTGATTCGTGGGACGCAACCAGAACGCTAACACCTGGATCAACAGCAACCCCTCGATCGAGATTCCCTTGCCCAATAAAACCAACGGACACGGTGCAACCAACGGCGAGGCCAAGCGCGAGAAAGTCCTATAGACGGAGCAAGTCGGGCCGATGCATATGGTGATGCTTCAGCAGCCACGTACACCACGTTCGATTACAGCATCCGCGTTTTCCTCCTTTTCTCTTCCCCCTCAACCATTTCAGTCCGGCTTGTATTCTAGTGTAAGTACAAGTTGAGTGGCGAGTGCTAGAACTTCTTCTGTTTCTCTCTTGCGGATACCTTCATTGATTCTAGATAGATATTGTACACGAGCCTTTTTCTCTTTCTTTTCATTTTCATTTTCATTTTCATTTTCATTTTCATTTTTTGTTCGGAGGCGGAGGCGAAGGATGGGGATTTGGATTTCTGCTTTCCTTCTCATGATGAATTGATGTTAGAGAACGCACACAGTACGTACACAGGCCGCATAGTTCAGTTAATCTTTAATTCGTGTACGATGATGGCGCCGAGGAAGGGAATATGATAGTTAACATTTACTCTTACTCTCCTCCTGTCGTTTTAATAAAAAATTAGTGTCATGACGGAAAAGGTTTAGCCCTTAATTAGCGTGGTTCTTGAAGTACGAAGGTATAATAAGGTTTAGCGCTGCCAAGGTTTGAGTTGCATCTGATTCCTACATATCGAAAGAAAAGTAACCGCCCCTCTACCGTCATCGTTATACATACCTGCACCTTCCCATCGGCAAATCACATACACCTCCGCCGCCGAACAGAGAAGGTCAATTCTACCACAATGCTCTCGCGAGTAATCAAGCACTCCCTCCGTCGGAGCGCTGCTCTCCCTAAGCATCTCACACCATCAATAACATCACCCCACTCTCAGATCCGCACTCATGCCCAGCAACCACCGAAAGACAGCACGCCCGCCGAGTCAGATATAATCCCGCCGACCGGTGCCACTGTGCCCCCCCTCGAGAGTTCCTCCTCCACCACCCGCGATCCCCTCCAGGCTGCCGTCGAACAACAGCCCCGCCCCAGCATCAGCTCTGGCTCGCGCTCGCACTCCAAGACGAGCGGTGACGGACTGCCGCGATCTGCCTACGTCTCGTCTACCGACCGGAGACGCAATGCTATGGCGAAGTACTCCGCCTATGCTACGCTGCTAGGATTGGTTGCTGGCACGCTGTACCTGGGGCGTGACTTGGACCCGGTGGAGAAGGCGGCACACCCAACTATTGGCAGCGGATGGAGCGAGTTCTATGCGCGTGTGAAAGCTCGCTCGGGCGACTTCTTGAGCTTTTACAACGAGCCACCGTTCGAGAAATTGCTGCCTGATCCTATCCCCGAGTACGGTCGGCCGTACACCCTCGTCCTTGCGCTTGAAGACCTTATGATCCATTCGTCATGGTCGCGAGAGCACGGTTGGCGGATCGCGAAGCGTCCCGGATTGGACTACTTCCTCGCCTACCTTTTCCAGTACTACGAGGTGATCGTGTTTACGAACCAGCCGGAGGTAATTGCCGCGCCCATCCTCCAGAAGGTCGATCAACAGCCCGGATACATCATGTTCCCGCTTTTCCGTGCCCACACCAGATACGTGGATGGAAAGTACGTGAAGGATCTTAACTACCTCAACCGCGACCTGAGCAAGGTGGTAATGCTGGAAACGAACCCGGATGCGTGGTCTGCGAACCCTGACAACACCGTCAAGCTGGCGCCGTGGAAAGGCGATGCCAACGACCGCGAGCTGGTAGCGCTGATCCCGTTCCTGGAGTACATCGCCGCCCTGGGTGTGAAGGATGTTCGACCGATCATCAAGGATTTTGAGGGTACTCACATTCCGACCGAATTTGCTAGGAGGGAGGAACTCATCCGAGAGCAGCTAAGGAAGGAGCTCAAGCAGAAGAAGCGAAAGAGCAAAGGCCCGCCGGCTTGGGTGGCGAGTGCGCTTAAAATGACGCCAAGAGCGGATCAGGAGGAGGATGTGAAGACTTTCATGGACTTCGCCAGGGAACGCGGCCAGCAGAGCTACATGGCCAACCAGAAACACTTGGCGGAACACCGCGAGGAGCTGTTGAAGGAGCAACAGCAGGCCGAGAAGGAAATGGCCGAACAGATGAAGACCAGTCTATCCAAGATCTTTACTGAGGTGAGTTTTTTTTATACCTACGTTGATGAGTAACTAATGGTGGGTGTTATAGGGCCTGCCGAAGCAGCCAGGACAGTAGATAGACTGGGAGCTGTGGGAGGAACTGTACAAAAATCGACGACTGTAGGGACTTGTGTTCTTCCCTCTCATCGTTATTCTTCTTTGAAATGGATAATTGGTTCTCCTGGTTTTAACTTCATTCTTGTGTCCGTTTCGGTGGGGAGGAAGGGAGGGGAAGGAAAAGGGATATGGCGACATGGGTTTCTTGTTGGGGTTTCTGTCACTCCGCTTGGTGGAAGATGTACATTAACTGCTCAGTCAGAAGGATTATTGTGAGCACACTTATATACGAATCCTGCATATAGTCTAACCTTTGTTTCTTGTTGAATCTTAGAATCTTAGATTGCTTGTAGCCCGCTCAAGCATCTAAACTGTGATAATATGGACTTCCACGCTGCGGGGTTCTGCCTCCGCTTCTCATCTTATCCCGGTCTTCCCGCTCCCGCAATTCCCACTCCGACGGCTCGTGTGCTGCGCCATCCCCTGCCACCACCAGGCTCTTTCGCCCACGTCAGCTGCCTGAAAGCCAGGGACTGCCCGAGGCAACGCTGTCAGCGCGGAAATATTCGAGTGATATGCCATGTAGGGGACGCCGGGTAACATCACATGCTACATGCGCGACCCAACCTTGTCGATGAGCGCTCCCCCGGATCCGCCAGTCCACCACCGCTCACGACGTCCACGAAAATGCTCTACGAACTGATAGCCTGCGTATGTGATGTCGCATACCGCCTCCCTCCCCACCCCCCCTCAGCGCTTCCCTTCCCCCTTTGCGCCCACACTGACGGCCTGACTAACCTCTGCCCTCTTGGTGTAGGTCCGTCCAAGCACCGCCGGTCTGGGCGAAGTCCGCGAAATCGCAAAAACGTGCGGCATGGCTGTGCTGCAAGGCGGCGGCGTCATCCGCTCGATCCACAACTGGGACAAACTCATGCTGCCCCGCCGCGTGCGGAAACACCAGACGTACTACGACCGCGGCCACTACTTCCTCATGCGCTTCGACGCCGGCGCCGCCACGCAGAAGCGGATGAGGGACGTCCTCGGCCTCGATCCCAGGATGGTCAAGTTCAGTGTCGTCAAGGTGGGGGAGAAGTTGGAGGAGGTGGTCAGGAATGAGTAGCTACCCCGGGGGGGGAGAGGGGGGGTGGGTGGTAAAGGGTGCGGAGGTTGTACGATTATGATCGATGCAGACGAAGGAGGGGACATGGTGGGCACTGGATTGTATGCGCTCGTTGGTTTAAGGTGTCTGCGGGTATATCCTGCCAGATCGACTCTGGGAACGAAATGCGCATGTTTGAATCCAGAAATTCGTGCTCGCTCCACAATGCTCTAAGCAAATCCGCAATCCTGCGGTCGTGTGTCACTATCTACTGGGACAATGCTGTTCCCAGCCATCCCACGCACAGCCAGAAACTCCAACGCATGAGAAAATAGGAAAAGGAGAAGTTGCTACATAGTGCAGCCTAGGTAGAACCGTATACGAAGGTAAATACATACAGAACACTGACCGCCAACCGGTTAAGTTCGTCCGGTTTTTCCCCGCCAGATTTTGTTGCGAACCGAACCGCACTCCCAATTTCCTCCAGGAGACGGAGCAACTAAGCTGATTGCCCGACGTCCTCGCTCCAGACCAAAACGGCCGACTCTCCCAGTTGGCTGTTCTCGTCGTCTTCCTTAATCGCGGCAGCTTTAGCAGCCTCCACATCATGCTTGGCCTTTTCTTTGGCCGTCTTGTCCGCCTCGATCTTCTCCAAGATCGGGACACAACCCCCATCAACCAATTTCTGGGCGACGGCACGACCAAAGTCCTCGGCCTCGGCCTGACTGCCGACCTTTGCGCGTTCGTCGGCCTCGACATTCTGTGTGCCGTCCAGACTGGACACGCGGACAAGCATGTGCAGAGCACCGCCCTCCTCCCAAGTAGTCTTGACACCGATGGGAACACTGCAACCGCCCTCCAGGGTGCGAAGGACCTCACGCTCAGCGTAACAAGCCAATGCGGTGGGTTCGTGAGTCAATCCCTTGAGAACGTCGACGATATCGTCGTCGCCAGCACGGATCTCGATACCGATTGCGCCCTGACCGATGGCGTAAAGGATCTCGGGCGCATCGAGGTACTGTGTGATGCGATCGCCCAGGCCGAGTCGTAGAAGTCCGGCAGCAGCCAAAATCAGAGCGTCGTACTTGAACTGTGGGAGATTCTCGACGTTGTCAAGTTTTCTGAGTCGGCTGGGAACGTTACCGCGACAGTCGACAAGGACGAGGTGGGGGTAGAGACGTTTGATTTGAGCCATGCGGCGGACCGAAGAGCTGCCGATGACCGCCCCTTGAGGAAGCTCGGAGAGAGACTTGTATGGGTGGCCAGCACGGACCACGAAGGCGTCGCGGGGGTCTTCGCGCTCGAGGATGGCGGCGAGACTGCAGGCTTCAGGAAGCACGGTGGGCATGTCTACGGAAGTTGGCCATCGGCAAAGAAAGCCAAACACGCGAGAAGTTTAACTTACCCTTCAACGAGTGAACAATGATGTCCACGTTACGAACAAAAAGCATATCCTCGAGTTCGCTGGTCCACAGGGACTTGCGTTCCATCTCGTGCAGCGCGACGGTTTGGTTCTTGTCTCCGGCGGTCTTGATGGCCTTCCTTCCGATCTCGAACTCGGGGCCGAACTTCTCACGCAAGAACATCTCGACGATGGCGGTCTGGGCCAGAGCCAGGACCGAGTCCCGGGTCCCTAGCACCACGCCGGGGCGCTTCTTGTTGGGAGGTGAGGTGCACGACATGATTGCGGCATAGACATAAGCCAGGAGGTAGGAAAGCATCGTGGCAAGGAGATGGAGTAGGAGGCAGGGCCTAAGTGGCGGCGGCTTTTCAGTTTGGAACACACAAGTGTTAGTGCTCACGGTAAGCGATGTCTTCGCGCGGGCAAAGTCAGAGGAGACACGAACAGCAATTATTCGGCCTCAGCGGCGGCACAGGGAGCGATTGTATGGGAGAGCGGACTTGGTGTGTATATAGTTGTCGTCCTTGCAGCGGGCTGCGAGCTGGGGAACCCGACTATGCCTCGGCGCCGACCTCGATCCATCTATCCCCGCGCGTTAGCGTGGTCCCTTAAACTGTACAAAAAATCTTTTTTTTGTGGGGGCCAGGGTTGCGCTAGCGTACTAGTGTGGTGCACATCGCCCCGTGCGTTCAGCTCACAAAGCTCATGTAGAAAGTATGTACTTATTGTGTAGTTGGATTCTACTCGACATGAGGATCATTTTTTGCCTTAATTGAGCCAATGCGATGACCAACGATGGATTTTGTCCGGGCTCGGGCAGGGAGAGCGCGCGCGACGAAGATGCCCGGCCTCACCGCACGCGAGACGATTTTCTGGCCCTGACACATACATAGATTATCACTCACTTCCTGGAGTACACTAACTAGTGGCTATGAAAGCGTCATCTTAGCACCGCACAAAAAAGAGTAACTAGATATGTATCGATCTAACTATGTAAGTATCTGGACATGTTCGGCAATTGACGCACTCTCTACTTGTATCTAGCAGCACGAAGCTGCGACCCGTGGTTTGTAGATAGGTGCACGCGCACTACGTATCATTCTCTGCATCGTCACAGCCACCATCAGCGTAGGTATGTAGATACCGATAGGTATGTAAGAGTTCTGCACGCCGCCCAGACGAAGAAGGAGGAGTAGTAGGGCGCCCGCCGTTTCGACTTCGTCCGCGGAGATCGCCGTCTCTCTGCGGGGGGGGCAGTCAGATGGAGCATCGCCGATTGGGGGCCTTGTGCTCGAGACAAGCAATGTAAGCTAAGGCATGTGGATCATACGAATTCTACATATCAACTCTCAACGATGATCTACATAAATGACACCGGCGAGGCCTGGGGGTTTGTACTTCTCTCGGGTGGATCACAGGTCTGGAGTTTTCGATGGAGCCTTTATGAAGAATTGGAAGTAACACATCGAACAATTACTCGCATTCCAACACCAAAATCGCAGGAACCAACCAACGCCATCTAAAATACTCCACGAACGACCCCCAAAATAGTGCCTGTGATTGCATGGCCAAACCAAACCCCCAGGAACCAGGTCGCCCAGAAAACACCACTCCATCCCACCCGGGCTGGACGAAAAATGCCAAAACAAACCCCCCCCCCCCTTCCCAAGGAACCAGGCCACCCAGAAGACACCACTCCATCTCCAACCCGGGTCGGACCAAAAATGCCCATCCCTTTGCAGTCCCCCGGAGATAAATTATAGAAGCACTATGTTAAATCAGCGGTTGTGGAATGGTATATTTACTATCCAACGCCTAGCATACTCATCCTTGATATAGAAAATGCCATATCATTTGGATATCACTCGTCCAGCCCTTCCACTGGAGCAGGCTTGCTCTGTTCCCATTTCTGGCTCATCGTGCGGATCTTGTCCATGAGATGGTTGATGCGGTACCCGCCACCTGCGCCGGCCTGGGACTCCATGTCGATCGTCTGCATCGCCTCCGCCATGATTCGACCATGGGACGCGTAGTGCTGCTCGATCGCATCCTGCCCACCCCGCGTCTTTGCGTTTGGCACTACGTGGCCGCATCGCGGCCCATCGAGAGTGCATTTCCAGTGCAAATCCTCGCCCACCATCGAGAGCCCGGCTGTAAACTTCTCGGCGCTTTGCCCTTTCGCTGGTTTCTTGGATGCTTTTGCGCCTGCATCGCTCAAATACCCGTTGGTGTCTGATGCCAACGGGGACTCGGATGATAAACACAAAATCCTCCGTTTCAACTGACTTCCACTGGCGACAATAACGTTATCTCCGTCGTACCGCCGCTTCAGCCGTATCTCGATTGGCGAGGCGTCCGTGTGCATTTGGAGGCTGTCAGAACTTGGAGGCTCGATAGGTATTTCGTTCCGGCTCGGTCGCAGAGCTGATCGGCCTTTTGCAGAAACTGTCTTTCCGGTCTGTCGCCCTGAAGGAGTACGCGTACCCTCCACATCATCATCGTCGTCGCTCGTGTCGTCTTCATCCTCATCCTCATCCTCATACTCACCCTCATACTCACCCTCATACTCACCCTCATACTCATACTCTTCCTCTTCCTCTTCCTCTTGCGCTTCCTCTTGCGCTTCCTCCTCCTCTTCCTCTTGCCTTTCCTCCTGCGCTCCCTCTTGTGCTTCCTCTTCCTCTTCATCTACCATCGGCGTCTCAATGGCCTGGTTCTGGCTCGGCTCCGGCTTGCCCTGCTGCGTGTGCCCGTAATAAACCATGATCTCGGACACTGTTCTCTCGTGCTCCCGTTGGAAGTGTGAGAAAATAGGTGTACGTATCCACTTCTCCGCGTCGTTCTCGGGTTTCAGCATCATGAGTAGCAAGAACCGATGGTGTGTGTCGAAGATCTTGGACACCACTCTTGTCGTTCGGCATTCCGGATAGACTCCTATGTACTATTCATTCCTTGTAAGCCTCTCTCTCCTCCGCGCCTCGGCCGGGAGAGGCCGCACCTACATCTTTGAACATTTCCATAACGGTGCCCTTCAATGGCTTTCCGCACCCATGGAACTTTGCATATCTCTCTCTCACGAACAGCCATGCATTCGCCTTCTCGACCAGTGTCGCGAAATGCGCACGATATTCGGGGGCGGGGGAGATGCGATACCACGCGGCGCCACCGAGGACCCAGATCACCGTATCCCAGACGTCGCTGCCCTTACGACGGATCTGCTCCATGCTGAAAGTTCGAACCCCAGGAACGATAAGCCGGTGCGCGAGGGCATCGGGAGTGCGCACTGTCATCGGCAACCAACGCCACTGCCGTCAGCCAGAACGCAAGAATGAGAGTGCGATAACACTCGGAGCCAGGGATCACAAGGGCAAAGCTACCGATGTTCTTGTGCTTCCGAGGAATGGGATTCAGTCTCCCCTTGACGCGGAACGGCGTGGACTCAACCACGTCGAACAGGTCGACCAGCTCTTCGCGACACCCACGGCGGTAGCGGACGACCGACACGTCGACGAGCTCAAGGAGTGGCCATTCCTCAACATCTGTGTCGGCAGGCCCACGCAAGAGGGCTTGCGCTTCGAACATGGCAGATTGCGGGTGGATTTCGCGAGCAGGTGGACGATGGAGATGCCTTGCCGGTGCGACGAGATGGGAGTGACAAAGAAACCGCTAACGGGTATGAACCACAAAGGCCCGGAGGTGGCAGGCACGTGGTAATGGAAGAGTAGATGGCTGCTGGGGGCAAGTAGAGTGTGCATGGGTTAGAGAGAGGTCCGCAGCCTTATATAGATGCGAACTTTGCGCCAACCACCATCGGAGTCGACGGACGCCGGTGGTATCACGTCCGCAGGCATCTGACGGGCCACAGGCCGGCTGCTGCGCTGGTTCGTGGCCAGCCCCTCGTCTGGCTCTATGGCTCGAAGCTACGTATGTATGGCGCCGAAGTCTTTTCAGCGCGTGTGTGATCGGTGCTGGAAAGTAAGTAGCTACGCCTTTTGCTGCTAGAACCGAGCACCTGCACGCACGCACGGCATCGAGCCGCAGCCCCGCAAACCTGCCTCCCAAAATGTGACTACTACTGTTAGCCTCTCGAGTCTGCGCCCGAACTCAAAAGCTTCCTGCAGCAGGTCTCGAACGTTGGGAGAGTCGATACCGCGCAAGGTTCGATTTCCTGCCGCCACGACAGGGCCGAGGGCCAGTGACTGGGGGGCCTGTTTTTGGGCCCAGATGCCCAGAACGCTGCTGGCCCTTCCTCGACCGAGTTCTATCTCACTCTTGTCGCGGCATTCCGGCCTTTTGGTCTGGCACTCGACCCGCCCAATCATGTGATGGTGTGGCTTCGCGTGGCTATCCAGAGTAGTTGGTGCTAGGTAAACTAACGGCAGCAGAGCCCCATCTCGCTGCTCCCGCTTACGCAGCTCTCTTCGGCCGTTCGAGGAAGCTTTCCCAAACGAAAAAGCCTACAGCACCCAAACACCACCCGATATTCGCACCACTACAGTACGGATAACCACCTATGCTGCGCCGGAAACTTCTGGCCCTCGTGCTAGGCGTCGCCTCTGTTGCGGCCAACGAATTTGCTCTGGTATGTAGCTACGAGGGCGAGATGCGGATGCGTCCCCCGCCTCTCCTGCGCGACTCCCCCGACTGGTTGCTGACAGAGTGCCGAACCACCAGAACACGGGCAACGAGCAGCAGCGATGCGCGGGGATGTACAGCAAGGCTGCTTGGGGGGGCACGATCGATCCGGGAATCACTGTGCGCTTCACGCCGTCCGAAAGCCACGGCGACATCGTCAGCCTTGCGATCTTCGAGTACGAGGACGAGCCGTATCTCGGCCGCTTCACGTCGCCGGACGACCGTCGCGAAAAGTCCTACATCTGCACGTCCGAGAACGTCAAGGCTAGTTTGTGTCATGCGGGACACGAGGGGGAATTCATCATGGCGCCGGACGCGAATGTCACCAGTCGCGGAAGCATCTTCACGAAAGCTGTCCACCTCGCCGACAAGAGCCCCATCTACTATCCCATCAAGCGCACCGGATACTACTGTGTCTGGGCGGTGGCGTATTCCCCCGCCGACGCGGAGAAGGAGTTCACGGGTGTCGTTACGTTCCAGAACACCTACGGCGAGCTACCGGCGAGTCAAATCCCTAAGCTCGCGTTCTACGGCGGACTTACCATCGTATATGCGGTTATCGGAGCACTGTGGGCGTTTCTGTACGTGCAGCACCGCCACGACATCCTCCCGGTGCAGAACTACATCACGGCGATCATCATCTTCCTCATACTCGAGATGGCCATCACCTGGGTGTTTTACGATTACGAGAACCGCCACGGCAAGAACACCCTGTCCAGGATCCTGATGACGCTCGTGGCGATTCTCAATGCTGGCCGCAACTCGTTCTCGTTCTTCCTCCTACTGATCGTGTGCATGGGCTACGGCGTCGTCAAGCCCACCCTCGGAGCACTGATGAAGTACGTCCGCATCCTCGCCATCCTGCATTTCGTCTTCGGCGTAGTATACGCCGTCGCCTCGCTCTCGGTCACCCCGGAGAACGCGGGGCCCTTCGTCATGCTCGTAATCCTGCCTCTCGCCGCCACCCTGACGGCATTCTACGTCTGGACTCTCAACTCGCTCAAGTTTACGATGAAAGAGCTCGAGGAGCGCAAGCAGCACCAGAAAGGCCTGATGTACCGCCGGCTCTGGTGGTGTCTCCTCACCAGCATATTCGTGATCTTCGGCTTCTTCTTCCTGAACTCGCTCACCTTCGCCGGCCAGTCCTCGCCGGACTTCGTGCCCACGCACTGGAAGACGCGGTGGTTTGTGCTCGACGGATGGCTCAACCTCGTGTACCTGGCCGACCTAGTGGTCGTCGCGTACTTGTGGCGGCCGACAGCTAACAACCGCCGTTTCGCCATGAGTGACGAGCTGGCGCAGGACGACGAAGGCGGCTTCGAAATTGCAAGCATCGGAGGCGGAAGTGAGCTCGACGAGGACGAGGAGCAGGCGACGCGGGACAAAGATGTTGAAGCGCAGGCGGGATTGCGATCCACGGCGCTGCAGGGAGAGAGCAGTGCTCCTAGACCAACGCCTGCGCCGGCCCCGACAGTGACCAGGGGACGGCCGAGCGTTGATGAGCCAATCTTCGAGGTTGGCGAGGGCGACGAATGGAGCGATGGCGAGGTTATGAGCGACGAGGAGAGCAGTAGTGACGAGGAAGGGAAGAAGAGTAAGGGCAACGAGACGACGCGGCTGGCCGGTGGTAAGAGGGCGGAGTAACGGGGATGGGAGTGTGGTGCTGGCTGGGGTGGAAAGGGGCATGTGTTTTACCTGTATCATGGCCACAGATCTTTTTTGCAAAATGGTTTTCATATCGTATGGTCCCACCGATCTCGTATGTGTCAGTCTCTCTGGTCCTTTGCCTTGGTTCTTGGGCAGTAGGCTACAAGTAGCGTGCGAAACACAGTCAAGACTCGTCCACACGCGCCGCCGCCGGCGTCTTTGGCCGTCCAACCAAACTCCTCGCGCACCCGACCACCAGCATCCGGGGCCCGGCTTCTCCGTTGCCAGCGCGCGCGACCGCCGCGCTGATCCTCCTGACGACAGTCTTGTTGCAGGTCACCGTTGCGGCGCCGGTCGCCCAACCGGTCACGAACACGGCGCGGCCGAGCGGATCCGCGCGCAGCCTGTCGACGACGGCCGCAAAGACCTCCGTCCGCTGCGCGTCCTGCAGCGCGGTGAAGTCCGGCACGACGATCACGGGCAACAGCAGCTGTTCCAGGCCCTCGACCGGCCGCGCGAACAGCGCTTCCGCACGGGCACGCTCGGTCGGCGACGCTAGTCCGGCGACGATCTCACGGAACCGCGCAGCCGCGGCGCCGCAGGCGATCAGCGGGTGGCCGCGCAGCAGCGGCAGCAATTCCGGCAGTAGCGGTGTCGTCGTCGCTTCCTCGGCGATCTGGCGCCGCAGCGCCGGGTGCAGCTGCTGTTGCTGCCGGACGCGGACGGTGCCGTGCGTGATGTCGCTCGCCAGCGCGAGGAGCACGGTGGTGTCGAGGTTCAGTGGCGGCGCCGTCATCATCGCGTACATAGGTAGGTAGATAGATAGTTAGAAACCGTTTGCGCAAATGCTGAGCATTGCAGTGGGTCACATGGTGTAACGGTTAGCACGTCGGATTTTGATTCTCCCCCTCCCCGTTTGGGCAGTGTGACGCACACTCTGCTGCCCCCCCCTCCCCCCCCCAAAAAAAAACCGCGGATCGAAGAAATTCCTTCCGGAGATCTGGGTTCGATTCCCAGTGAGACCTCATTCGGCTGCGCTTTTTTTTTGCTTTTCTTTTTTCTTTCTTTTCTTCTTCTTTTCTGTGTACATATCTTCTCCTGCCCCTGGCGCGCCCCTCTTTATTGCAGGACGGACGGAGAACGTGCCTACTCTCAGATGACCCTACATATCTCTGCTCTACATACATTCTACGACCGCATTTACTTTTCTCGGCTGCGATCATGGCTTATGCGCATAGGTTTACTATAGGTGCTCTTTGCATAGATAAAAATAAATATAAAAAAAAAACCATAGCGGGGCAGCGGCAAAACCCGTCCATCGAATTGCTTGCTTGCTCTGGCTCCTTACAGGCGAAGCCCGCTCACAGAGCAAAGGCCAGAGGCAAAAGGAAACTCCCTCCACCCGCGAGGCAGGCAGCGGCAAGAAGGCAGAAGATGAAAGACGGTTAAGTTGGTGGATACCAGCTTGCACCCACCAGGCAAAGCCAGAAGCACAAGCCAAGAGAAAACAGCAAGCAAACCGACCACCATGATCCACTACAGCAACAAGTATCCATGTACATAGCACTCTCTCAAACACCCTCATTGCCCAAGTTCGGTTGGTCTCATCAGTCTCGTTCCTGTCGGGGGCACCCTCCAGGTCGGTCGGGGCGCAGAAGTATATCTATAAAATCGCTACTGCTTCTGGATCTTGCCGTACCCTTTCCAGACCAACAGTTCGACAATGTACCGAGTCACGCTCTCTTCGAAAGTGCTTGAAACTTGGCGGCCCGGATGGAGGCAAAAAAGCCCACGGGGAATTCCATTTGGCGAGACACCCTCGGGTGTAAAACTTCCGGTCACTCTGCTGTGCTGGTTCTTCTCTTTTCTGTTCTGTGCTGTTCAATATTACAAAACAATACGCCGATTTCTAAGGTCTGCAGGGCGGCGGAACTTTTTGCGATTACACATGTAGTTATTGATGGTTCCGACTTCGGGCGAGGAAAGGCGGGTTTTTTTTTTCGTTTGGGCCTAACTACTTACTTAACTATGTACAATCCGTCAGACGGGAAAACACACTCACAAAACCGGCGTGCTCACGCTCCACCGCATCGGACCCACTGAGCGACAGCAAGCCGAGAATTCAAACACAACATGAACTTCCTTGCTCAAAGTAACTATGTAGTTATCCAAGAGGCGGACCGGCTTTCCATCGATCCGATCGCTTGCAGCTGTAACTGCAACGAATTGTGCTGAAATAGAGGTGTGAGGAAGATGGTGGGTGGTGGGTTGCGGGCAGGACGAGGGGATGTCGAACGGGTAGAGATGCACACAAGTAAGTATGTAGATACCTGGTTATATCAAACAATACCGTGCTGAAAGTCACGTGTATTTACCCGGCAGTCGCCTATGTATCATACATACGGACAGGATAGTGAGCTCGGGTGAGGGATCTCGGCTAGATGGGGGCAGGGGTCCCACGAGCTATATAGCGAGCCATCATTGCCATCCCGGGGGAAGTGACATAAGACTGGTGCACTGTGACAAGGATCGAGATACAATTGTGGATGCTTCGACAGGAGTGGCAGGAGTGTAGTATGTATTATTGCTCTTTTTTTTTTTTTTTTTTTTAATTTCTGAAATTTTTAGATTGTGTTGCCATCTTCTGTGGTCCTCACCTTCTGCAGGCAGGTGGTACCTATCTACACACATACTTAGTTACATTATATCCAGGTACACCGCAGCCACCAACGGTAGCACCTGCCTGCTTATTTTATTTCTCTGTTTAATCACTACCTGGTGCTCGCATGCGCCCTGCTCACCGTGTGGGAATGATGTATGTATCTATCTATGTATGATTATGTGCAGTCCCCCTCGTTTCATCTTCTTCTGCTGCAACAGCGATGCGCTCGTGTGTCGCGATCGGCGCAATCGACACGCAAGCAGATATGTACGATGCTGGCTGCAGGGAAGCAGCAGCACATGGAATATAGTGCGGGGCGCGCATTGCGGGTCGCACGCAGCAGCTAGATATCTACCTATTCCGCATATCTAGATACCGCAGAGGGGCAGCTCCACTCGCGCGCTTCTCCGCCGTTGAAGTGGAGGCAGACCGGAGCGGGGACGGCGGCGGAGCGGGATCCTGCTGTGGAGTGCTCGATATCGATGGAAGAAGCTATGCAGGATGCCGAATGCGTTGCCTCGCTCCGCCGCTCGCCCCAAGACCGCTCTGTATTATATAACACCTCCGCCCGCCCCAGCGCTAACCCGCCCCGGACCCCATCAACCCCCATTATGACGCATCTTCCGTCCTTCGGCCAGCCCTGCACGCACTCTATGCTCCCCGGAAGATGTCCGAGGGGCTGTGCGCAGGTCTGGATATCTGCGTCGACTCGGCCGTCGTCCCGCGCCCCGCCGTCCGCCGCTGCTCCCTCCACTCCCTCCACCCCATTCTCCGCGTCTATCCCGCGACACCGCACCCGCCGCGACGCCCGGCGCCGAAGAGAGAGCGCGAGACCGGACATTGAGAGGCATCCGTTCGACCGTGAGGCCGGCTCGCATAGAAACATACTTAGGCCAGCTGCCATCGCACCTTCCCGCACTGAACCTCGGTTCCGCCCGCGATCCCTGCTTGGCACGGCGAGCGACTGCGATCGAAGGGTGCGCTGCGTGGCCCGTCGGCTGCTCCCCTTCTGCTGCTCGGTCCCGTCCTTGCTGTTCGCTCACCCGCTCCCTTCCTCCCCTTCTCGCGACCGCCGACTCTCTCGCGCGCTTCTTCCGGACGCCTCTTTACGGACCTTTAACCACGAGCGAGCAAGCAAAGGATAAAACCCCCCCTCAGCAGCGGGAAAAAAGTCTCCCAACCCGAAGGGAACGGCCCGAATACGGACGTCGCTCGGATTTCACGGGCTCGCGACTCAAACTTGCAGCGCGCGCTACGGACGAAACTCACGCACTCAACTCGACTTGACCGTCCGGGAGAGAGAGCACGGACGGACGAAACTCCCGTTCAGACTTCGCAAACCTCGCAAACCCACGCTCATTTTTTTCTTTCCCGCCCGCCGCCGACGCCGACACCGACACCGACACCGACACCGACGCAACGCTTATCCCCGATCGAACCACGGATAATACACCCTAATCTCTTAATACCTAATCGACCGGCGTTACGCAGAGGGAACCGACGCACCGCCCAGCTTTCGTCGTCCGAATCGCGATAACCGCCGGGAGGAGGCTCGAAAGTCAATGGGAAGATGTCGCTGGAGGGACTGGATTCACCGCAGCTGTGGGACACGTTCGAGGATGCTCAAGCAGAGCCTGGTGGATGGTAAGCAATGCAAGCACGATGCCCATTCGCTTCCTTTCCGTTGGCGCGCGCACGCACTCGCACGAGATGTTGGCATCACCAACACTTCGCTCTCCTGGCCGAGGTTTGGCTGCTAGCGGTCGTACGAAAAAAAAAGGGGGAGGGGGGAGGGATTGCGAGGAGAGAAGAGCGCGTGCCAGCAGCAGCAACAGGATGAGGAACCGCTGGATCGAGTTTGGCTTTTTCTGTTTTCTTTCGGAGAGAGAGACGGGCTGGCTAACCGGGAGTGTTGTGCGCCCCCAGGTTTTGGATCAAGTACATTTCGCGCAACGAGGTGGAGTTGCTGAAGAAGGGCAGCCATGGCACCGATGAGATGCGGCAGGCGGCTGCGACGGAGCCCGATGATTCGCCGCTGTACGGATTCATCCGTTTCCGCCGTCGCAATGTGCTGGTCAAATGCATTCCCGAAGGGACGTCGAGAGTCTTGAAAGGTGAGCGCACACAGGAGCCGGGGGTGTGGGGGGAATGGTTTCTTCTTCTCTTCGTTTCTTTTTCTTCCCTGTGTTTGCTTTGCCTATGTTCCCGCTACCGTTCGCTCCGAGCGGCTTTCTGTTGGTGAGGTTGTGGGGGGGGGGGGGGTCTTGATACGGGCGGAAGGCTCCTGATGAAACTCAGCAAATTTTCCGCTCTCCCTGCTAACATACGTGTGGTGATCGGCCGGCAGCTCGATCGCAGGTTCACTTCCAATTGGTCGCCGAGCGATTCTCGCCGCACGACACCATTGTCACCGTCTCCAACCCGAAGGAATTGTCCGACACGGCACTCAATTCTGTGTGCGGCTCCCACGCGGCCACGGCATCGGTATCGTCGTCCAACAGCTCGCTGCGACAGCGCCGACTAACGGATATCGCCGAGTCCGCCAACGAGGAAGGAGGAGATGCAGCGTCGCCTGGCAGGCGAAATATTAATCCCAACAGCAGGAAACACACCGTTCAACATGTTGTCTTGGGAGGTAGCGGTAATAGTAGTGGCCTGGCGACCACCGACGAGGTTGCTGTCGGCCCTCTCGCAGCGGCGCCTAACTTCCCCGGCGAGGGTCTTGCTGTGGTTGTCACTTCCCACGACCTGGCTGTGTCAGATGAGCGAGGGGCCGGTGCACCTGCAATTCAAGACAGGGATCCGACCACGCCGTCGCTCTTCCTCTCAAAAGGGGATTATCCCTCCACAAATGCAAATATCTCCTTGAGCGTCACCACCCCATTCGACTCGGGCACACCTTCTTTGTCAGAGCCCCGGCGAAAGTCCACTTCTTCATCATTGCGCCCGTCGGCGTCTGACATATATTCTCAATATCCGTATGTTCCAAAGGTCAAGCTCGGTCCGCGTCCCCATGTAGAGCCCCCTAAACGTCCACACACGTCGAACGAGCGAGAGCGAACGAAGACCTTTCAACCTTCAGCGGAAGAGCTTCGAGCTGCAGTCCCACGTTCCGTCCACATTCCGCCAAGAAGAACCACCTCCAGTTCCCGAACTCCTACCACTGTCACTACCCCCGTCAATTCACTCTCAATCCCTGAACCGCAGCTGCCCCCCTCACCCACCACCCCGACCTCACTCCGCTCCTTTTCAATCTATTCGAGCTCAGCTTCCGTCAAGACTTCCACTACCGACGGCCCCACGCCAGAGAAACAGCGTTTGATGAGAGCGTTGCAGTTGAGGAGACAACAACAGATCGCCCAACAGAAACAGCAAGACAGAGCTGACGAGGAAGAAGAAGAGGAGGAGCTAGAGGAAGAGGAAGAGGAAGAAGATCCCGCGGAAGAAGGCCCAGACGACGAAGAAGACGATAGATCGGACGACTCGATCGATCCCGCTCAATCTACCCCTATTACTTCCACGATGTCCCCTATCGATGACGACACTCACAATGTTGCCGACCCCGCGGACGAGAACCGTCCCGACAAAATAAAAGAAGACGACAACAACCAGGCGGGAAAGGGCGTGGATGGCAGCACTGGTGCTGTTCCGAAATCCCCGATCGATAAAGATGGCAAGCTGGAGGGCCCCGAAGAGCCCCTGACACCGGAAAGGGAGAGAGGAGATGGCATGGACGCGTCCAAGGACGCGGAAGAGGACAATGGAGACGACCAGGAGAAACCCGAACCGACACCTGAGATAGACGTCGAGGCTACCGAGCATCCTTCCCCGGCGGAAACTGAGGATGACAAACTAGAAGGTACGACTAAAGTACGGGATGATGTCGACGAGGAGAGTGACGGAGAGTCCATAGTGTCACTCGAAACGCAAATGAATGAGTCAAGACCGGGCGCGCAGCCTACCACGATCACCACCACCACTACACCATCAACTCAAGTACCTGCCGCCGGCAAGAGCATCCACCAGGCGGTCGACCGCAAATCGTCATCAGATGTCGGGTCAATGCCTCCTCCAAAGGCCCTGAAGCGAGTCGAACGGTCGTCAACGGTTGCTCCGGAAGAGACACCTGTCGTCGAGACTGCTCGCTCCGTATCAGGTCCATTTCTTAAGAATGCACGGACGGAGACCAAGCCGGCGATTGCGAAGAAAGTGACTGTGGGAAGTGGTGGTGGCAGCGTGTCGCAACGCATCAAGCAGTTCCAGCAGTTGGCGTCCGCGAAACCGAAGTCTACTTTCGTCGTCCCGGCTCGAACCCCGTCCGCTAGCAGGAGCAACTCCCCTACCCCGGAGTTCTTGGCCAATCGACCGCCGAGCGCCATGAGCAACCGCCCGCCGAGCGCCATGAGTAACCGCCCGCCGAGCGCCATGAGCAACAAGTCTCCGCCGAGAGTTAACAGCATGTCTTTCGATTCCACCGGCCCGGCGCCTCCGTTCTCCCTCGCGCCGTCGCCGGCGACAGTAATGCACCGTCAATCAATGCCTCCGCAATCGTTGCTAGCAGAGACTTTGCGTGCGGAACCCGTACGCTCCAAGCTTGAATTCGTCGAGAAGGACAATAGGCCGCAATTACAGGTTACCACAAAGATCTCCCGAGAGCCAAATACGACACAACCCTCGAGCGCTTTCGCCAAGTCACCTTCCACCTCACTATTGTCTCCGACGGAGAGAGATCCATCGACACCGGATATCCTCTCCATGCCTCCTCATAAACTCGTCGAGGTCCCACCCAATGAGCCCGCGCTTCGTAGAAGTAGCGTTGACTTGACCGGCCGGGGGCGACGGATCACTTCGGAGAAGGACCAGCGACCACAGATCTTTTCCCGGAGTCCCATGACTAAGGACCTTGATGATGTTCCCGAGGGTGGAGTGTCTGCTACAGTAGCGTCCACCGGTAGCACCCGACGGGGCTCGTCCTCATCGGCCAAGTCGCCCAAGAGCCCGAGTTTCCTGCAACGCGTCAGCCATTCGTTGACCAGGAAGAAGGATCCTTCTCCCCCTCCTGCCTCGACTCCGGCTTCGGCTCCGGCGCCACCGAAGCCAGTCGAATCGGCAAAGAAGACTTTTCTCCATGCTGGGTCCATCAACGTCCAACTCCCGGACACGATGCTGTGGAAGCGGAGGTATATGAAGGTCGACTCGGACGGATGGCTATTCCTGTCCCTAACCGACGATGAAGTATGTTTACAGTTAACCCACTCATCATACCTACTGTGTGATAGCTAACGATGAATAGAACGCACCGCAAACCAGACGCTATCACATCTCGAGCGAAGTGAAGAAGATCGATCTGCCCGACGTCGATGAGCAGGAGCTTCCCTACAGCGTTCGGCTGATGTTGCTGGAAGGTGGTATGCTGCAGTGTGCCTGCCAGAACAGCGCCGAGCAGAAGCAGGTTCTCGGTGGTTAGTGGTCTCCATCACCACAGACGCAGCGATCAACGCTAATATGTGAACTACAGTTGTGCGTCGGTGTCTTGACAAATAGAGGCTTATGCTTGATCCGGGCGTTCGAGTACTTATCACTGTATGATTGCATCGCCTTTGATACCACCGACCGGAACCAATTTTCTAATATACATTATTCCTACACCATTCTCGTTACTGCCACACTACCATTGTACCATTATTTATTACATACCTTACCTTTTTTTTACTCAGTGCGTTTTCTTCTTTCCACCCATTCTCGTGTCTAGGGCAGGTTTATTTATCTCTTTCTCCGACTGTCTCCCACGAGTACCCTATCCTTTTATAGTCCTTCCGACTTTTTCTTTTTTTCCTGACACGAGTTGAAACCCAACTCTCCACTACTCGCCAGCTTGTTCTGGTGGAACCGACTACCTTTTTTTTTGTCTGTTTTGTCAATCTTTCTCTTCTCTTATTTTAGATGTGTCCATTTTTTTTTTCGGTGTGTGAAATCGCTCCGTTTGTCACGACGACAGGCTTTCCTTTTTTTCTCCCCTTAGTACTCTCCATATATTTTTGTGAGCTTGGTGTGTATCTTGTGTTTTTTTCTTGGCCATTGATTGGAGTGTTGGAATGTTAAGTGAAATGGAAGGGGGGAATGGAAAGGGGGGTGGGGAGTTCGGTTTTATATCTTCATTCCCATTCGTTTTCGATTTGTTTTGTGGGAATGTTTCACCCTGTGTACATGTGGCTGGGGGTTTTTTTTTCTGTATTCTATTATTCACTGGGAGAGCGGATGTGCCTGCAGGAAGGTATATACTTATAGTTAGTGGATGGGTGGCCATTGGATGTACTGAGTAGAACTAAAAGTATACATAGACTTTTTATATGCCCCCGCTGACTGGGGGCTGGTAGCCGTGGCGTGGGAAGGAGGAGGAGGAAGAGGAGGAGTGGTGATGATAATAGTACTGGAGATTGTGGACGGAATTGGGGTGTTCTGTACCTAAGTACATACCGGGTATGCAGATACATGGTGCCTGCAGTCAATAAAGGCTTAATCTGTCCATCACCTTTGCACCCGGGAAGTTTAAGTTCCTTGCATTGCAGCCGACCGATGCCCACCCACAAAAAAAAAAAAAAAAAAAAAAGGGTTGCCCTGCAAACAGACTGACTTGTCAGTGGTTGAAATTAGGAAAAGTTCTGCAGGGTGGGCCCATCGTCGCAGAGAGAGTCTGTTGTTTCTTTTCTTTTCTTTTTCTTTTCTTCCTTTTTTTTTTTTTTCTTCTCCCCTTGACGTTGGATTTGAGCCAGAGCATTTTAGACGCTGCTGTTGGACCCTGGATCGGCCGGCCCATATCTATGGATTCCGATTCGTGCGGAGATATCTCGGAAGCTTTTCTTTCTTTTCTTTTTGTTAATTCATTTTCATACTCGCATGCAAGCCCATGACGAGATATTTACCTACCTAAGATGTATCTACATCCTACTTACTTAAGTATGTAGCAAAAAAAAAAAAAAAAGGGCGGGGGTTCTCCCCATTGGAGTCGCTCTGTACGCAGGCGGGAGTGAGCGGGAATGCAGCGCGCGCATGACAGGCGGCATACATACATACATTGTATGTATTATTATTTTTTGGAATCGTTCAGATAGGTGGACCGAACTCATACTATACATGCTTTCAAGCCCTGCCGCAGGTCACAATTTATCGTTGCCAGTCAGGCTACATACTTAGGTATGTATCATAGCTTCTGGCTCCGGCCGCAAGATTCTCAATGCCCGCCCCAAGTCCGTCTCAATACGCCTATCTCCTGCAATTAGATAGTTACGGCTTTCTAAGTACAACATACATTGATCTCCATGCTGTCGGCAATGCCCGTCGATTTTGCATTTCGACTACAACAGTAGGTACCCCGGAAGTTTTTGGCAAATTGCGGTCGTCCTGCAGCATCGAGGACAAGCCGCGCTACTGAGTGGTGACTGTGTAGATGAGGTTCATCACAGTATCTGATTGCATGCTGCTTCTATCTAGGCTCCAATCACTGAATCTCCACCCAGGGGGGCGGCGGGGGCCGGTCGAAGCGGGGCAACGAGACAGTAACAGTAGTATCCACGCCACCCCCCACTATATTGCACGTGTATATATACACGATACCAGCTGAGATCTGGTCCATCGGATTGTTGAATATCCTACTCACGGGATGGAATGACCCACCATTAAGTATCTCATGTAGTAACGTGCCGACAAGCGCCTCAAGGCTGTGAACGAGCGAGCAGGGAGCACGCTTTGTGATCGCGTGAGAAGGTGATCAAGAGGGAGGGAGATAGGGCGGGTGTGGGTGCGGACAGCTCACTGTGCAATCGTGAGAGGTGGGTGAGGAGGTGAGCAGGCAGCGCACTGTGTAAGTCGCGTCAGATGACGACCAAGAGAGTCTCTAAGCAGGCCAGAAGGTGAGTGGACAGCTCGCGGTGTAATCGCGGAGAAGAAAAAGAAGACGAGAAGAAGGAAGACTGAAGACCGAACGACAACTCCATTGATGCTGCTGCACGGTGCCATTCCTAATCGAACAATCCCATGCTCCAGATATTCGCTTAGCTTTTAGCCGCTCGTCCAACTCTGGCTGCTCACTCGACTCCCGGCCGCTCCCTCTATCAACTCTATTGCTCCGTGCCGTCTGCAGCAACCAAAGACAGTACATAACGCCATGTATTTGGTAACAGCGGGTGTTGAAGATTACGGCTGACCGTGAGGGTTTGCGGTAGAGAATCCGGTCTCTCCGTTGCTGCTTGGCGCTCCCACAACTTCAGCCGCCGCGGCGTCGCCCAACTCTGATCCTCCGTCGGCGCCGTACCTGAACAACGAGTAGTATTACAAACAGCGGGAAGAGCTTCCAACAGCCCACAACAATGCCATACCGACGTAAGATAGCAGCGAGAAGAACATAAAAAGGCGTGCTGCATGAGATGCCTCATTTTTTTTTTTTTACCTTCTGCATCCCTTCATGAAATACATGCATGTATTCATTCATGCATAACTCTACTGCGTGTCTTGTGTTCAATACCTGAAGCGAGCCGGAGGTAAGCCGATTATGTTACCTTTCGGAGTTGAGCGAATCCAGCTCTAAATTCAAGGCCGGTTTAAGGCCGCCTCAAAACCTACTTACTTAACATTGCAACTGGAGTTAAAATAGTCTAGCTAGAAAAAGGCGTGTGGTAGATCATCAGCAGGCCCCACAGTCATGTTCTACTTGCGCGTTTCTTGGAATCTTCATGTCAAGCAACTCGTCTCCATCAATTACATGGAAGCCCAGCTATGCGCGCTGAACGTTGGTCCAGTCGTCATGGCACATGCAGTCTGCCCGCCGTAGATAGGTAGAACACACCCCTTTTTCTCTGACTAACTATGTACTCTGCTTCCCTCCACCAATTTCTCTCTGGGCCGTTTTGTATCAATGAACCTGCAGTGTCTCTCGAAGACCTTCGTGGCGGACGTGCCTGAATCAGCCACAAATCACCGCCAAAGCATGATCGCGTGCGGGAAAGCTTGAACCACTGCTTATGCACGTCGATCCATTGTAAGCGGGATGCTGACCCGAAGAACGCGTTCAATTTCCACATTAAACCCAATGCAGAACCAAAGTATCTCTCCGTTTCATTCCGTCCCATCCTCTCTCTCCTCTACATACCACTCTTCTTCCTCCTCCTCCTCCTCCTCCTCCTCCTCCTCCTCCCCCTCCTTCTGCTTTGTCGGTCTGTCTGTTGCTAGCAACATTTCAGTTCTTCATCACGGTATGTAAGTTGAGCTTTCACAGAGCGCGCTCTCAGCGCGTTCTTCTGCTAACCACAGTGAACCGACCAGGTTGTTGAGCCGTGTTGCGACTCCCCAGGTTCTTCGCTCACCGTAGCTTCGCGACCACACAACAGTCTACACCGCCCACAGCTTTGATGCGGAAATCCGTCAGCGGATACAGTCCGGTGGAGGATGAATCCGACACTGAACGTGCTCCTTCGCTGCCCTCTGCTCCTCCGACGAACACTGCCACACATCCATTCTTTATGAAGACGTCTGAGAAGAGTATGTTATCTTGAATCTCTGGCTAGGTTTCCGTCCGAACATTTCCACTGATTCGCAACGTGTGTTTCAGAGAGGGCCTTCCAAGAGGAGCAGCGAACTCTCCAAGATGAGCAGCGAACCCTCCAAGAGGAGCAGCGGGAACGGCAACAACAAGCGCCGACACCGAACCCAACAAGTGCTTCCGACAATGAAGAGTACCTCTCAAAACCTTCCGCCCCCGCCCCCAAGCCGAAAAGTACCCGTAAGAAAGTCACGAAAACACGCAAAGGAAAGCAGACGGCGGCTCTATCGAGGAAACGCGCTCAGCCGAGTTCGTCGGCAACTATGGATTTGGCTTCTGTGCGCACGGAGATCGACCTGGCCACTGCCACTGCCGCTCCTTTGACGCCGAGTTCTTCTGTCGGAGGGGATGTTTTGAGCGCCGGGACGGGGGTGGAAACTGGAGTGTTGGAAATGGATGTGGACCCGCAGGAGAAGGTGGTGGGACCCAGTCTGTGGAGGAGTACACGCAAGAAGCAGGCACCATCTCTGGCCCCCATCGTCACCACCACGCCGCCTGGAGGAGCGGCGCTCCGCCGTATGGCTGTCGCCTCCGATACCGAGATGGTTCTCAACGGCGGTCAAGCGAGCACCCCGCAGAAGCGCGGAAGACTGGAAGTGAATCGCGTAGGGAGTGGGCTAGTGATCCGTGCGTCCGCGGAGGTGGCCAGTGAGCTTCTGCCGAAGAGTGCTTCTGCTGCTGCTGCTATCACTAGTCCAACGATGCCTCCACCGAGCAACCCGCCAGCCCAGTTGCTGGTTGGGTTACCATCGGCGCGCAATGCGTTCGAATTACTTGGGAAGAAGAAAGCTCCGGAGAAACCACCTCCCTCCAGAAGGAAGAAGGGTCCGCCGGCGCTCGAGGAGTCCCTTACGACTGAACCGAAGCCTGTCGGAAACCCCAGAAACTCCCGAAATCACAGGGGCGGAAAGATTGAGGATAAGCAGTCGCCGCCTAAAGGTCAGACGACGAAGCCTGCTGTTTTGACTCCCGAGGGCATGGTGGTTGCCAGAAACAAAGCAACACACCCGTTCTTCACTGCTGCGGGAAGGAACAACTTGATGCAATCTGCACCCCCGGCTGCAGAAAAAGCGGCCACGAAGACCACGGACGTGGCCATGCTATCCCCTACCCAGCAGCGGTCACTGAAAACCCCTGGAAACCGACGAGAGAAGAAAGGGGGCTGGCTTTTTTCATCTTCTTTTGGCGATTCCGCCCTAAGCCGAGCTGCGAAGAATCCTGGACTACTGGACGCCCCATGGCCTTCCAGAGAAACTGCTCATGTTCGTGGCTTCGACATTTCGAACCATGTTACTGTGGCCACATACCCACTCCCCATTCGCGTTGCGCATAAGCGCAAGGACCCCAGTTCCGCCATACCGCCAGAGGAAAACATCCTCATCAAGCTTGCATCGGCGTTGAATGTGCGCAAGCTGCAGGAGGAAGTGTCCTCCGAAAATTACCCTACCTTCAAGTATTTCGACGTCTCGCCTGATCTCAAGGTGCCCGATAGGATCCTTACCACCGGGAGCCTACTCCAGGAGACAATCCGCACTAGGATTTCTGCGAGGCTCACGCATCCGAAGGCGCTATCCCAGGCTGAAGAGGAGTCGGACTCTGGTGAAGATTTCACCGTTGGTGGAAAGAGTGTGCACCCCGCGGTCCTCAAGCTATACAAGCGGCTGGGCACAACTCTCACTGCGTTCGACGTACTCGAGTGTGAGCCTTCCCCTTGGGAAGTCAAATATGCTCCCGAGACGGCTAGTGAGCTCCTACAGCTCGGTCGTGAGAAGGATATTCTTCGGCAATGGCTGATCGGATTGCGCACCGACAGCGTGCATGTGCAAAAGGCTGGTGATGGAAAAGGGAAGGGGAAGCGCAAGGGCAAGCCAAAGGCTGCCGCTGTCAAGAAGCGTAAGAAGAAGAATTCCGATTTGAATGGATTCATGCTCGACAGCGAAGAGGAGGGGAACATAATGGATGAACTCACCGACCCCGAGGAAGACGATTGGCTCAATACTGCTGCGAAGTCAAAGAAGTCTACAGTTAGGTCCGGCGACAAGATGAATGAGTTCATGGGGAGGAACAGCAAAGCTAATAAGACAGCCAATGCCATCGTCATCAGCGGTCCAACCGGTTCGGGAAAGACCGCCGCGGTTTACGCTGCGGCGAAAGAACTCGGATACGTTGTCTTCGAGGTTAATGCGGGAGCCAGGAGGACCGGGAAGGACGTTTCGGCACAAGTCGGCGATATGAGTCGGAATCACCTCGTCCACCAGGCCAAGAGCGCCTCGAAAACGGATAATCCATTTACAAAGGCTACAGCGGTTGCACCAAACGATGTTGTGGAGCTGGAGGATGGAATGCAAATGCGCCAGAAACAGTCTCTCATCCTCTTCGAGGAGGTGGATATTCTCTACGACGAGGATAAGGGCTTTTGGAGCACTGTCATCGCCTTGACGGCCCAATCGAAGCGCCCGGTTGTCCTCACGTGCACCGATGAATCGCGCATCCCCTGGAAAGATTTATGTCTCCATGCCGTATTACGGTTCTCCACTCCACCGAGAGCCTTGCTGGTAGATTACCTCATGTTGATGGCTGCGAACGAGGGCCACCTCTTGGAGCGTTCCGCAGTGGAGGGTCTCGCCCGGGGGAACCGGGACGATCTTCGCTCGTCAATCATGGACCTGCAATTTTACTGCCGTATGGCGGTTGGGGATCGCAAAGGAGGACTTGACTGGATGATCAGCAGATATCCGAAAGGAAGCGATACCGCTGACAACGGCGAGCAGCTTCGTGTGGTCAGCGAGGATACTTACCACGCCGGGATGGGGATGATACGAAATGTGCCGGGATTTAAGGAGGCGGACAAGTGGCTCGATGTCTGGGAGGCTTATGGGCTCGACGTTGGTGCTTCGAATGAAGGAATCCACGGGTGTTTCAATGACATGCCGATGGATCAGCCTGAAGATAGGCTGGCTGCGCTCAAGCTCTCGGAGAGCTTTTTTGATGCCAGGAGTGATGCAGATGCGTTCGCATCTCTTTCTGGGTTGCATATGGATGATGATGTAAGTTCTTTCCCCTAAACTGGGGTAATTCGAAGGGTCCCGCAATCTAACAGGCCAAATAGCTTCAGCTAGATTCTTCCTTTCCCAAGAGAAGCGAAAAAACAATGCTAGATGATCTCTGCGGCTATCGCGTCCTCCAAACAGAACCCCACTTCGTCCCAGGCTCGGTCGGAACGGAAATGGCCGTGTACACGCGCTCCCTCGCCCGCAGCCGCCTCACCAGTGAAGCGCAGAAAATGTCCATCACTCTCCCGCCAGTCAGCAATTCATCAATCATGGAGTCCATTATCTCGCGCCACGAGCAAGTTGGTATCTCGCGTATGCAGATGCAGAGTCTCTTTGCACCGCTTTCCAAAGAGACGGGTCCCGGCTCTAAGCCGGTGACCACCCACAGCTCCATATATCCATCGCTTAGGCCGCTGGCCACAGAGGTCGCCCCTCAAGTCCGCAATATCCTGCGGCACGACATCGCCATGGAGAAGGAGCACCGCAATGCGATTAACCTCCTCAGTCTGAGCGGTAAGCGCACGACCCGCACGGCGAGGCTGGCCGTTGAGGGCAACAATCGTCGACGCAAAGAGAGGTGGCTGCGCGGGCTCGGTGCGGACGTGGTTGAGAGAAGCGCAGGAGAGGGCTGGGCGACGCACCCCGGAGGGGAAGAAGAGGTTTGATTACTTGAAACTTTAAAAATGGGAGCGGGTAAAAGGCATATACAGCGGATTTGTTGGGAGGCGTTACTGGTTTTAGGGGTTTGCGGATCGTTTGAATGTTTCTTTTACTGATTTTTTTTCCCCTTCTCTTTTCTCTTTCTTGTATATGCTGGGGTTGCACATGATTTGGGATGGTTGGCAGGTGATTTAGATTTGGGTGGAGCGAACTACCGGTGGTGGGTGATTGGCTGGGAACTAGTACTTAGAGCTCGAATTGACCAGTGCTGGGCTTTGCATGTGCTCATCTATGACGTAGCTGTGTCCAGTTAGAGTGCATTCTTTTTTTTTTGGATGCCAAGATGCTGCTAGCGCACTAGCGTATCTACTCCAGGATATCATGTATGTATTAGATATGCGTGGGGAGTCCAGGCATCTTGGCGCCACAAAAAAAGGAATATGTTCGACTACCTGGTATTACTGACGCACTCTCTACTTCGTACCTACCTACTTCCCTACTGACCTCATATACCTCACACCTGCCGCATACCTCCTCACACCTACCCACCATGAGCTCAACCGGCATCCAACCTGCACACACTCCCCCGCCGCCACCCCCATCCCCATCCCCATACCCACACCCACCCCCATACTCCGCCCCCACCAAACCAGTACTGTACTCCCACCCCTTCTACGGGCATCATGTCATAGAATCCCCGGAAGATGGCGACATCTGTCTGAAGCTTCATTTGGGCGAGTACAAGCACACACATCACGTCCTCTTCTGCACGGACGAACTAGCTGCTACCGGCGAGCTCTGTCGACGATGTGGCATTGAAATCCACGTCCCGCTCTCTGCAGCCATGGCACGCAGACGGATACAGATGGCCATGCGCCCGCGCGCGGACTATCCCAAACTCGTGGGCGTGTTGAGACAACACCCGCTCGAGACGCGGGATTTTACCATCGTTATCAAGTCTGTGGGTGCAGAGAAGGAGCTGGACAGGATCCTCGTCCACCGGGGTCTGCTGGCCATGAGGGTACCTTACTTCCTCGCACTGTTCTCCTCGGGATTCAAGGACTCTTCGTGGGATGAGGCCACATTGTTGGACGACGTTGTCACCGCCTCCGCGGCGCGGCGGGTGGCCGCTTGGTGCATGCTCGATTACGACGACGTGGTGGCTCCGGGATCGTTGGCGATGGCCGAAGCGCTGGGTCTCGCCGTGGCCGCCGACTACCTCGGAGCGGAAGATCTAGAGTCGTTCGCACTGACGTCGGCGTGGAACGCAGTGCACAGGTGCTCGGGGAGATGCGATATATGCTTCGAGAGCATCCCGGCCTTCCTAGAGGGTGTCGCGGCGAGACCAATGGTGTGGGGGAAGCTGGAGGATTGCGTGCAGAAGTGTCTCTGGATACTTGCGGCGCCGCAGGGTGTGGAGAGATGTGGAACCATCCGTTGATTGTTCTACCGGATGGCGTGCTAGAAAGACTGGTGGAGACCGCAGAGGAGCAGGTATCGGATGGAGGAAGTGAGGGCGCGTACAAGATGTTTCTGTCCATTTCCAAGCTCGCGAGGAAGGTGAAGACTTCGCCGATGAAGGCGAGATGGGAGGAGATGTTGCTGCGTCCGGTGACGAATGTGTGCGCGCGAGTTGCGGCGACCGGGCTGGGTGATGGCTACCTTGCCGGCCGGGTCCGACGACTACAGAAATCCACCAGCTTCGAGAAGCGTGCAGTGGGTGAGTTCCTCGAGTGCATCGCCGGGACCGTGACGAGGCGGAATGCGAATACCCTTTGGTTAGGATTCTCAACGATGGCGGACTCCGGTGAGGTACGGAAGGCCAGGGAACTGATGAGGAAGTGGTGGAAGATGGAATGGTCGAGCATTGCGGCAGATGGAGGGTTCATGGAGTGGAAGGATGAGGAGAGAAGCAGGTTGGCTGGGGAGCTTAGGATTGCGGTTGAGGATTTGGGAGTTAACAAGGAGCCGAGGGCTGTCCGCGGAGGCAGTGCTAGTAGAGGGGCTAGGTGGGGGCGGAAGGGAAAGTAGTTAGGCTTGTCCAAGAAATTTGACCCACGGGCCTCTTCTTACGTGCCCGACCGAAGCTAAGAGTAGAGTACACACACACTGGATTGACTACTTTGTACCTACGTAGTACCTAACTCGTCACTACGAATTTATCAACGCGACACACTTTGTCTATTGACTCCTATTATTCCAATGCACCAAGCACATCACCACCCCCACCACCAGAACCGGTCAGAAAAGGCACAGGAAGATTGGGAAATAATACAGAAAACATGTGTGTAGTTACCGGAACTTCCGCATGACTTTTTAGGTCACATCCGCGACTGTGCCTGTTCCAATCACAAATTGTGGTTTACAGTGCGCAAACTTGTCACAAAATTCCTCAAAAAAATAAATATGAAATGAAATAATGTCCTCAAGATTTCGAAAGCATTCCAAGGGGAATCTCTGGCCAGATTGCAGTTCTTTTATAACCTTTTGCCCTCAACGTGAGATTGGAGTGCTGCCGGTGGGTCAAATTTCTTCCCTGTCCGATGGCATACATACATAGATATCTCCATGGTAGATATGTATGAGGACCCTGCATGATACGGAAGGTTCTCGATAGTAATGAGGTGTTTATTCTCGTACGGCATGGTAATTGATATATGTCAACAGCCCGAATGGTCTAGTGGTATGATTCCTGCTTTGGGTGCAGGAGGTCTCCGGTTCAAACCCGGATTCGGGCCCTTAATTTTTTTTCTAAAAAAAAAAATGGTCTCCAGAGTCCAGTCAGCTGGGTTACATGGGTTAGCGACAAGGGTCAGTCCACTATCACTGTCTAAGGTTGGTGCGTAACCACAACTCCCCGCGCCGCGCGCCTTTCGAATCCCCCACAACATAACGGCATGGAGCAGAATCGCGCGCTGGTGATTCTGATCCTCCTGGTCATCATCTTCTTCCAAAACGGACAGGAGCCCGATCAGAGCAACGAGGCTATCGACGAGATAGCTCACGAACGGTACAACCTCGAATTACTACGAAATTCGACCTTCGGACATCCCGGAAACCTGACGGGTTTGTTTACGGATGCGCCCACGCCACCGGAGCTGGTGCGCGAGAAATGGAAGGGAACACGGGCGAAACTGTTGAAAACATTCGCGGAGCCGCTGCTAGCGAAGCGTGGGGGCTCGGATGGGAAAGAGGAAGAGTTGCGCCCGTGGAAGTCGGGCGCAACAGTGTACAGGAATGCTACGGGGAGTGTGTTTGGCCACTGGAAGAAGTTGCGGTTTCCGGACCTGCCAACGGCAGGACATCCGAACACCACGTACCCGAAGAACTTCACCGCCCTCGATGCGGGGATATTGACGCTTGACATCGAGGATACCGCCGAGGTTGCGAAGGAAGGCGGGCTGGGGGAGGTCAAGATGTCACTGAGGATCGCGGACTCAGCCGGCGGGAGCGTGGCTGCCTTGCTGCTCCATGGCGTGCATTTTTCGGAAACGGGGGAGATGGTTGCGGCGACGACTTCGGAGAGGTTGGTTGTCATCTACCTCTGGAGGAGCTTCGTTGATACGTGGTCTGCAGGTTCGCCGGAGTCTTTGCCTTGCCGCATTTCATGCTCTGCGAGGAGAATTTCAACCAGTCGAAAGCCTTTCTACTGCCGCTTATCGAGAAGACGGTCAAGAAGATGGAGGCGACGCGATATCTCGATGCACCGTGGCTGCCCGGCGGCACGTCCTTGTCCAAGGAACCGCAGTGCGAGTACATCACGTACACCCAGCTTCACCCCGTGGATCCCTGGTTTGAGCACAGGCCCGGAGCGCAGAAAGATATGAAGGGGCTCATGCGGGAAATCGAGCGGGAGATGCGGTTTCCGACGGGGGCTTCGCTGCCTTCTCCTCCGCCGCTTGAGGCAACGACCATGATCTACTCGCCAAACTGTGGAGTTGTCCTCGTTGCCAAGGAGCTAGAAGGACAAAAGGCGGAGTCGCTCTCCAGTCGGGCGGCGCACCTGGGTCTGGGAGCGGCGGCAGTCGCAACAGTGCAGATATGGCTTCTGATACGCCAGATGACCGATTCCAATACCCTCAGCACCATCAGTAGGGTTAGCTTCTGGACGATCACGATGATGGGCCTGGTCGATGGATACCTCTTCTTCCCGTTCATGATCTTCGCCATCTTCCTGCGTGCCAGTTTCCTGCCCATGGCTGCGGCAGCTTTCTGCTACCTGATGCTATCTGTGGTATTCGGAATGCGTTTCTTGGTTTCCGCGTACAAAGTCCAGCGCCAGTCTGCCCCACTCGTTCCCGCTGCCCCTCCTCCGCCTCCAACAGCTGCTGCTGCCCACTCGGATGACCTCTCCCTCCCTGGTACAGCCGCTCCACGCACGCCCACTACCACCCCCCTGCCGGCAGCGGCTACCGCTGTAACCGATGACGAAGTCAATGCCGAAATCAACTCCCTACATACACGCTTCTACTTCGCGCTGATCGCAATCCTCTTCTTCACCTTCCAAGCGGTAGCCTGGCCTCTATTCTACCTTAACATCCTAGTACAAGTGGGCTTGCTGGTGGCAAACTCCTACTGGATACCGCAGATCCACCGTAATATCATGCGCGGCTGCCGCAAAGCCTTCCGCTGGGAATTCGTTATCGGCACCTCCATCTGCCGGCTCACCGGTGCAGTTTACATCTACCTTTACCCGGGCAACATCTTCCACTCCTCGACCAACCCGCTGGCCATGTGCGTGATCGCCGGCTGGGTGTGCCTTCAGATCTTCGCACTGGCAATCCAGAACATCTTCGGCCCACGCTTCCTCATTCCCTCGCACTCGCTGCCGCAGGTATACGACTACCACCGTCCGCTGCCAGCGGCCGACGAGGAGGCGGCACAGGATTCGGGCACACCCACGGACGACGGCAGGTTGCGGAGCTTCGATTGCGTTGTGTGCATGCAGATCGTCGATGTCCCCGTTGCGGGTGCCGCGGATGTCAGGGACGGATTGCTCTCCTGGAGAGGATACATGATAACACCGTGCCGACACGCCTTTCACTCGCACTGTCTCGAGGGATGGATGCGGTTCCGACTTCAGTGCCCTATTTGCAGGTACGGTTCTCTCCTCCTTTCCCCATCTACATTACTGGCACACCCCAAGGGAGATATAAATTCTAACTGTTTATTTGTAGGGCTCCGTTGCCGGCTGTATAGAGAAGTATGATTTGATATGATTTGACGATGGGATGGAGCTTAGCTTTCTTGGCGCGGGTTTCTTTTCTCTCTGTGGTTACAACATGGCGTTAATTATTTATTTTATCCCTCAATCATAAAGTTTCTTAGAGAAGGATTGTACGATATCTATCAATCTATCGTTCCTGCCGCTATCGGCTGACGAGTGGTTGATCTCACGGGGCACTCAAGAAGCTTATCACTTTGAAATTTCGGTCGCTCCAGCCCAAGTACGGGCGAGCTATTGGCCGAACGGTAGGAGAATGCGAACCCGAGGAAATGAAGAGGTGTGAGGTAATCTTGAGTCCATAAGTTTTAGTTACAGTTTCTGGTATTGCTATATAATTCTTATATTCAAATGAAATCGCAAACCTTGTGTGGGAATCTGCTGGGAATTAAACTCGAGTGCCCTCCAACGTTCGAAGGAGTGCTGACCGATATCCGCTCCAAACTCGAAGCTTGTCCGCCCGGAGGGTATCACTTCAAAGCGGCGTACGATATGAGCAGGACGAGGAATGAAGGAAGCTGGGGGGCATTCCTATACAGGCGTGTTTCTTGTCGGCTGACATCACCGCAAAGCACTCGTTTCTTTTGCCAGCTGGTGTAGATACGAAATGGACAGTCAGTAACTGCGCATATGGGGGTCGTGCGTTGCCAATGCTTGATACCCACAGCTGGGGAATGCTATGCTACTTGTCGCGGCAGGACGGACAGACGAGTGAGATCTCATGCATGATGGTGTCCTATTGCCGTTTGTGGGGAGCATCACAAGAGATAAAATTGTACTCACGAGGGAAAGCACTGCAAAGCGGAGGGGAATAACATCATCTAAAAATTTGGTTGATCGGAGTGGATGTATGTGAAATTATGTGAGCACGTAGTTGACTATTTGCTGTGGGTGGGGTTACTGTGGGGTCAGTTGACCTCCGGTTCTCGACAGACGAGTGAGATCTAATGCATGATGAATTTATTTCTCACACAACTACAAGGCGTTGGCCGGCCTGGGTCAACACAGTCCGGCCACCGGGCCCACCCCTGCCGGACTAGGCGGTCTCAATAGCCCGCGGGCCGACCGGGCTATTGAGACTTTCTGTTGATGGCGAGGAGTGAACGCCCCATGTGGAGAACAATTTCCAAACAACGTCTTACATATATATCTTCCAGCTCTACCTCCTCCCACTGCCGTCCCCCACTTCTCTGTTCCTCGGCGGTCTTCTGGCTGGCGTATTCGTTGGTATTGTCCGGTCATTGTTTTGAGATGCGAGCCTCAGGATTTCAATAGGCTCTATCGCATCGAGAACTCGGAGGATTGTAGGAAGCGTATTGTCCGCTTTGTGCGGAACGGCTACGGGCACCGCAAATTCGAATGCGGAAGGCTGGGGCACCGGTGCGGATGCCGGTGGGGCCTGCGGAGTCGGGGGGATTCCCACCGGCGCTCGAGTGACTTTTTTTTTTCGTGAATCGCATTTTCTTGTCTGTCTGGCTTGTCTGAGGACGAGAGGGTGCCAGACTTGCTTTGGGGTTGATGGCAAAGGAGCTCGTTCAGACACTAAAGAACAAAACAGCCTTCAATACTGGGGGGTACAACAGGCTACTTCTGCACTAGGATCGAGTTGTTGTTGAGGGGGTCTAAATGGCACGGAAACTCAATTTCTACGGTCAGGCGGATAACTCCGGGCACACACTGTACGTTTTTAGGGTATCGCGGGAGGGGTGCTGTCTTCGGCCCACTCAGCATTGGACTTGGCGTGTGCTGCCGCGGGCCTTGGTGGCGAAGCGACGAGAGCGCATGTCAGCGATGGAGTGACGGCCGGAGGGGACGCTGGTGTCGTACAGCACCCGGGCACGTGTCGAGCATGGTGTCCGCGGCCAGAGGGAGGTGCGCGCGGATGTGCGGTGGCAGGTGTGCCCAACGGGTGGGAAGCCGCGATGAACTGATTGAGCTCGGTCGGTATGTATCTGTCAATAGTTGGCACCACGCTCAATGTGTCAATAGCAATAACATCACGCTCAATGTGTCAATAGCAATAACATCACGCTCAATGTGTCAATAGCAATAACATCACGCTCAATGTGTCAATAGCAATAACATCACGCTCAATGTGTCAATAGCACTGTGCACGCATCTTAGATATCCGTGTGTTCTATGTATCTCCGTTAACCATGCAAGCCAACGGGGGCGATCTGAGCTGTCGCGGTGGGTGGGCAGCAACGTCATTCCTGCAGGGTGCGAGTTGAAAACCGACCACCCCAACACCGACTGCCAACCAACACGTTCCCCCCCCCCCCGCCCCCCGCTGCACGCTGCTCCGCCACGTCCTCGAGTCGAGTCCCGAGCAGAACAGCGAACCCAAACCAGCACCCAAGCTCCGCATCCTTCCCCCACTTCCTCCGCTTGGCTGCTGCTTGGTGACCCGCGCTGCTGATTCCGCCGCTCGTCTTTCTCCCCCGTAACACATCCACACCATGTCGCTCTTCGGCGAATCGCCTCCGGGCTCGCGATCGCTCTTCGCCGCCCCCGACTTCTCCGGGGCGCCGTCGCTCTTCGACGACGACGACACGGTCGACAGCACGGGCGGCTGGGGCTCGGCGGTCAGTGCTGCGGCCGCCCCGCGCGTGCGCCGCAACCGCTCCCAAAACCTCGGCGACGTCGTGCGCAGCCTCCTCACCGCCGACAACGCCGACATCCCGGGGGTCTACTACGCCGTGTACGGGAAGCTGGTGAGCGAGTTCGGCGACGGTGCGGACGGAATGGTCGAGGCGCACGGAGCTGCGGACAAGGTGCTCGACGAGGCGGGCGTGGCCGGCGACGAGCGCAATCGAATCTGGGATGCAGTCGTGGGCCGCAAAGATCTGGTCGGGAGAGGCGAGGTGTGGTGTCTGCTCGCGATGGTGGGCCTGTGGCAGGAGGGCGATAGGGACATCGGCGTCGATGCTGTCGATGTGAGGCGCGCGAGTGAGTATCCGTTCCGCCCTTCCCGGTGCACACGCGCGGAAAACTGACGGGAGAGCGGCCAGAGCTGCCGATCCCGCGCTTGAAGACGCTCACGCCCCAGGAGCCCAAGAAGCGGCCGGAGCCGCCGCGTCCGAGAACCCCGCCGCAAGAGGCCCTCGGCGAGGACTCGGGCGCCGACGTGTTCTACAACAGCCACGGCAGCTCGAATGGCAGCCGCAACCCGCACCACCAGCACACGCTCTCCGGCCCCGGCTCCGGCTCCGGCTCCGGCTCTGGCGCGGAAATCCCCAAGAGCCCGCTGTCGGATAAGCCGAATACCATTGTCGCGCGGCAGCAGAGCACGCCGATCAGCACGAAGCCTGTGCGCACCGGCAATCCCGCGGCGCTGTTCGCCACCAGTGTCGAGGACCACCCGTGGGGCCCGCCGCCCGCGCAGCAGGCACCGGCGACGACGCACGCTCCTCTGCCGCAGCCGGTGGCACAGCCGTCGGTGCAGGCCTTTGGCGCACAGACAGACGGCAGGAACGATAGACAGCAAGAGGAGGACGATGACGATGACGATGGCAATCCCGAGCACGACGACATTCACGCAGCACTGCGCAATACCGGTCCGAGCAGGGTCACTACTACCTCGTCTGTGTGGGGGAACGATACCTATGTTCAGCCGGAGACGTACACCGGGAGTGCCTACAACCAGAGCATTATCGGCTTTGGCGATCATCCTGGGATCGGCGCGAGGCATGGCAGTTTCGGTGGACTGGGTGGAAATCGAGTCAACGGTGGCGGCGAGCGGCTGGGAAGCGGAAACGCAAACGGAAACAGCGTGGTCTCCTTGGAGAGGGTTAGGGCTGCCATGAAGCTGCCCGAGGAAATCGTCAATGTCAACATCCTGCCCGAGAAGGAGGGCATGTTCATGTTTCAGCACAGGAACTATCAGATTACCAGTCAGCAAAGGGGCAGTCGCGTGGTCCGCCGATACAGCGACTTCGTCTGGTGGGTCCGCTGGAGCCTGTCCCTTCTCGCGTATGTACTGATGGATGGGTGACAGGCTGCTTGACTGCCTACACAAACGATACCCCTTCCGACAGCTTCCCCTTCTGCCACCGAAACGACTTGCAGGTGAGTCCATTCCGGCCTACGCCGCTGGGTGTAAACGGCAACTTATTCTCATATCTGACGGTAGTTAACGGCCACTACCTATCAGCCGATGCCGAATTCCTGGAACGTCGGCGCCGCGGCCTACACCGCTTCGTGAACGCGCTGGTGCGCCATCCCACTCTCTCACAAGAGCAGCTAGTCATCATGTTCCTCACCGTACCCACCGAGCTCTCGGTGTGGCGGAAACAAGCTACTTTCAGCATCGTTGAGGAATTCACCAACCGCTCATTGCCACCCGACCTCGAAGCCTCTCTTCCCCCCGACCTCACCGACACCTTCGAGACCGTCCGCTCTGGCCTCCGCCGCAGCGCCGAGATGTACATCCAACTCTGCAACCTGGTCGAGCGCCTGGAGCGACGACACGAAGGGATCGCGGCGGACTACGGCCGCTTTGCGACATGTCTCGGATCCCTCACGGACGCCAGCGAAGCCACCTATGCGGTGGACACGAGCGACATCCCTCTTCTGAACGACGGTCTTACCGCCGTCGCCAAAAGCCTAAACCAATCGCGCGCGCTCCTGGAAGACGAGGCAAAAGCCTGGGATGCCGGCGTCCTCGAGGACTTCAAGCGGCAGCGTGACACGCTCGTGTCCATGCGCGAACTCTTCGACCGTTACGACCGCTTGGCGGGGAATAACATCCCCTTCCTCACCAAGCGCATCGACACGAACCGGAAGAAGCTCGAGCAGCTCCGCACAAAACCTGTGGAGACCCTCAAACCCGGCGAGATCGAAAAGGTACAAGACGCAATCCGCAAGGATGGCGAAGATATCGAGCGACAGCGAATCCGCGGGATTTTGATACGTGAATGTGTCATGCACGAGCTCATCTTCTTCCAGGGCAGCCAATACCACGTCGGCAGGCTGCACCAGGAGTGGGCCGTGGAAAGGGTCAAGTACGCTGAGCTCCAGGCGGAGGGATGGAGGAACCTGTCGACCGAGGTAGAGGGAATGCCCACTGGCGAGTAGAAATCCTCGGTGCTGCGGATCGACGAACGGGAAGGGAATGTCTGGGGTGTTGGACGGGCAGGTCTTGGAGGGAGGAGGAAGAGGAGGATGATAAAAATCGGGTGGGGCATGGTGGATGGGGTGGTGGTGTAATCGGATTAGGGGGGGGGTGGTTGCTTTGCTTTATCCTTTGTCTCTTCGCGCGTGCTCGTGATTGCTGTTACTGTTATTCCGATTCCTCTCTGTCTGGAGTGCTGTCGTGATGCCGCCGTAACTGTCTGCTTACCCGTGTGTGGAGGAAAGTGGCAGCTAATGTTTGATTACATGGTGGTGGTGATAGCTAGGTTATATGTTAGGTGTGTGATGATTATGTGAGCTCAATTCGCGAGATTTATCTATTCTATGACCATTTCGCGTGTCTAAGGGAAATGGCAGATCGTGAGAACTATTATGGCCTCGCCATGAGATTGCCAGACTCCCATCCCATGACGTACGTAGCTTAATCTATGGCCCCTGTATGCGTGCCTAACTTTAACTCTTCAACTTTCCCGTCCGTCATCAACAGCTCTACATAACCACCTCCGCTTCCCCTCTCAACCTCGCCTCCCCACGATCCCGACGCGCAATGACGCACCCCTCCGCCACCGCCGATTGGGAAGTCCTCGGGGACAAATACTATCGCAAGATCCTCCTCTACTCCGACATCTTCCCGACGCTCGACCTATCGCACTACATCGTCGCCGGCGCACCCTACAGCGGAGCCGTAGCTCTGTGGAAGAACTCGGAGCGGCTCTCGGAATTCCGCAGCGGATCGGCCGCGAAGCCGAGCATTGACGTGTACTCGTGCGCGGGGCGGCTGATACGCAGCATCTCGTACGATAAAGGCGCAATCCGAGGCCTCGGGTGGAGCGAAGACGAGAAGCTGCTGGTTGTGGCCGAGGATGGCATGGTTAGGTGTTACGCCGACCTGCAAGGGGAGTTCACGCAATTCTCGCTCGGACATGTGAGTTTGCTCGATCCGGATCATTGGGGGGAGGGGAGAGAGAGAGATGTGCTGGAACTGATTGCGGGAGGGTGCGGAGATGGTACGCGTGAAGGAGGTGCGGTTCTGGCCTACGGGCTTCGTCGCGCTGCTACGAACGAACCGGCTCGTCGCCGTTTCGCGATACGACGAGCCGCGTCCACGACTGCTCGCGGATTCGGCGGGGCTCATAGAGGACGACATGATACACTCGTGGGCGCTAATCCCGCCGGCGTACACACTCTCGCGCCACGTCGAGGTGCTGCTGTCCACCGGCCGCACGATACTGGTAGTCGACCCGACGGACGCCCAGGACCAGGACCTACAGAACGGCCCGTTCATGCATATCTCGGTCAGCCCGAACGGGAAGTACGTCGCTCTGTACACCACCGAGGGCCGCCTCTGGGTCATCAAGGCGGACTTCCAGGAGAAGCTTTCGGAGTACGACAGCGGCATGGGCAGTGTCATGCTGCCGGGAAACGTGGAATGGTGCGGGAACGATAGCGTGGTCATTGCGTGGGACGAGGAGGTGCACATGGTCGGGCCGAAGGGTGAAGCGTTGAAGTATTACTACGACGGCAGGGTCCATCTCATCCCGGATATCGATGGGGTCAGGCTTCTCACTGCGGAGAAGTGTGAGTTCCTGCAGAAGGTCCCGGACGTCACGGAGGAGATATTCAAGATCGGCGCTACTTCGCCGGCATCGATTTTGCTGGATGCGGTCGACCAGCTCGAAAAGAAATCGCCCAAGGCGGACGACAATATCATGCTGATCCGACAGCATCTCGAGGAGGCTGTCGACGCATGTATCAAGGCTGCCGGTAACGAGTTCTCGACGTATTGGCACAAACAGCTGCTGAAGGCGGCGTCGTTTGGGAAGAGTGTGCCTGCACTGTATTCCAGTGATGATTTTGTCGATATGTGTGAGACCCTACGGGTCTTGAATGCGGTCAGGTTCTTTGAAGTCGGCATACCGATTACCTACGAGCAGTACGTTCGAGCACCCTACAGGTGAGGATTGCGATGGCTGAGACTGGCAGATACCTTCGCCTCACGCCGGAAAAGTTGATACTGCGGTTAGTGAACCGGCAGCAGCACCTATTGGCTTTGCGGATATCGGAGCATCTCAGGCTTCCGACAGATCGAATCTACATCCATTGGGCATGCACAAAGGTTCGTCTTCACACTTGTGGATGGGGGGGCTGGCTACGGAATTCTCACGGATTTTTCTTTCTTTTTCTTTCTGCAGGTCCGGATGTCATCGGACGACGAGGACAGCATCTGCCGTATGATCGTCTCCAAACTTACCGGAAAACGCGGTATCTCTTTCGAAGAGATCGCACGGACAGCCTACGACGAAGGCCGTGGCCGGCTAGCCACTCAACTCCTCAACTACGAGCCTCAGGCCGGCCGACAAGTTCCGCTGCTGTTGAGCATGGAAGAAGACGAGATCGCACTCGATAAAGCGATCGAGTCGGGCGACACCGATCTCGTCTTCTTCGTCCTCCTCCACCTCAAGAAGAAGCACCCACTGGCAAACTTCTTCCGAATCATCAACGACCGGCCGTTCGCGGCTGCGCTCGTGGAATCGTCGGCGAGGGAGACGGACCTCGAGATGCTGAAGGACTTCTATTACCAGGATGACCGTCGCGCCGACGGAGCTCACGTCATACTCCGAGAAAGCCTCGAGGCGAAGGATCTCCAGTTGAAACAGGAGAAGCTCAAAGTGGCGCAGAAGCTGCTGTCCGACAGCAAAGACCACGCGCTCGAGTCCAAAGCCCTGGAGGAATCCGCCCGACTTCTGCAGCTGCAGGAAAGTTACGAGCGCGACACGCAAGAGCGGTTCATGGGCAGCTCCCTCAACGAAACGATCTTCTGCCTGATCCGCACCGGGTACTCGTCCAAGGCGACGAAGCTGAAGAGCGACTTCAAAGTGCCCGAGAAGCGATTCTGGTGGCTGCGGCTCCGCGCGCTCGTCGCGAGGAGGGAGTGGAACGAGATTGAGGAGTGGGGGAAAACTAAGAAGAGCCCGATCGGCTGGGAGCCATTCTTCAACGAGTGCCTGTCCGCGGGGAATACACGCGTCGCTGCGATCTTCGTCGCGAAATGCGCGACGCTGGGCTGGCAGGGGAGGATGGACATGTACCTGCGGTGCGGGCTGATCATGCGAGCAGCGGAGGAGGCGAACAGGGCGAAGGACGTGTCTGCGCTCGAAGGACTGAGGACGAAAGCAGTAGGAAGGGATACGGTTGAGATTGAGAGGTTTATTAATATTCTGAAGGGCGGGAAGTGATGTGATTGCGATACGAAATTGACGACGATTGGAGATCTTTTTACGATTTTTTTTTGATTTTTTCTCTCCATCTGGTGCTTTTTTTCTCCTGCATTTCTGCTTTCTCTTGCGGGGCGCAGGTACGGGTGCGAGTGTGGTGTACATATACGATTGGACTGATTGGCAGAGTTTCACATCGCACATGGTTACATAGTTATCACGATTTTGCTGGTTACATATGGGTGCGGCAATCGAGAAGACCGATGATGGAGGGGCGATAGAATCTCGATCCCCAACCAATATGGCAACATGTGGGGAAGACCACTTTTGGGGATTTGATCACGGAGACTGATGTTGATCTGCGGCGGGCTTCGTGGGTGCGATCAATCGTTGCTGCTGCCTAGACAAATGGAGTGATTCTTCTCACTCGGTGTGTGTCTGTACGATCCTCATGCACACAAAGTCAAAAACCGGGACAAATATCGCCATGATTCAATAGGGTCGCATGCGATCAATGAATCATCACCACCATCATCATCATCATCACCATCATCATCATCAAGCACCGGGACACGGCATGGTCGACGTCATGACCCTGCCGTTCTTACGTATGTATGTGTGTTTTGAGGGTGGATTGAATTCAATCGGGATAAAAGCCTCAGGCTAGTGCATTAGGAGGGCATGGGATGATGTGTGTAGCGTAGTGAGTTGGAGGTGATTGCTGCTGCGCTGCCATTATATAAACTGCTTGCGTCTCTCTCCCACCTCCTCTCCTCCAACCTCCTCCATCCTCCTCCCACCTCCTCCCACTCCACCTCTTTCTTCCTCGACATCCACCTTACCCATCAATAACACTCTCTTCCTCTCCCCCTTCATCCATCAAGAACACAGGTTATCCAGTCTACAAACACCAATATGAAGCTCAAATTCTCCGCTCTCACGCTCCTTTCCATCACGGCCCAGGCGTTCAGCCAGGCGGTCCCTGACCTCGTCGCTCTCCTCGGTAACACTCCCGAGCTGAGCAGCCTCTTGTCGGCGGTGTCTACCTTCCCCGAGATGGTGACCGCCCTCGCCGCTGCTGAGAACATCACTATCCTCGCCCCGAACAACGATGCATTCACTGCGTTTGCCGCCATGTCGCAGGCCCAGAACGTCTCGCGCGAAGGATTAGCTGCTTTGCTGTCCTACCATGTCATCAACGGCTCGGTCCCGTCTACTGCCCTCTCGACCACACCCGCGTTGGCTCCGACTTACCTGGGCACCTTCGGCGAGTACCCCAGCTTCAAGAACTTGACTACTGGGGACAGCCAGGTCATCAAGGCCGTCATCGAGGATGGCAAGCCGTATGTATACGGTGGCCTTGGAATGAAGGTTTCGGTTCAGACCACGGTAAGTCAATTGGTGCTTCCTGCCTGGTGCGTTTGTTGTTGATATGGACGGGCTGCTAACGGTGCTGCCGCTGCTGCAGGATGTTCGCTTCACCAACGGCATCGTCCACATCATCGACACCGTCTTGCCCCCTCCGATGAGCGTTTCCCTAACCGCCAAGGTTGCGAATCTGACGGTTCTCGCCGACGCCCTCGTATCTACCGGACTCGTGAACACTGTCAATGAATTGAACGGCATTACGGTCTTCGCATCTACCGACGCCGCGTTCGATGCTATCAGCAACACCATCGCAACCCTGACCAACGAGCAAATCGCAGAGGTCCTCACTTACCACGTCGTCCCGTCTCGCGCCTTCTCGACCGATCTCGAGGACGGCATGAAGATCGAGACTGTCAACGGCAAGACAATCACCATCAGCATCGAGGAGGACGATGTCTATGTCAATGGTGCTAAGGTGATCCTGGCTGATGTGATCACCAACAATGGTGTCGTTCACGTCATCGACAGGTATTTCATTCCCCACCCCCACGCCAAGGCGACGCTAACCCGGACCCAGTGTCCTGAACCCCAACAACACCGACGACCAGCCCGAGCCTAGCTCCACTAACGGTTCGCCCGCCTTCCCTGGCCCCTCCTCCAACACCTCGGCCACCACCTCGGGAGCTGTGGCGACCGCCACCGGAGCCGCCGGCAAGATGGGTGTAAGCTCCATGCTCATTGCCCTTACCGCTGGTGCTTTCGCGCTTGGAATGATGGCTTAGCTGCTCTTGACCTGTCTCCCTTATTTCATTTCAGTAACTGTAATGTAATGTGTTGATACCTTCATTTGTTCTTTGCTTCTTCTGTTCTTCTTTCGCTTTGAATGGAGGGGGGGGTATGAAAATGGGGGTGTATGGGAGAAAGGGGCGGTGATGGTGTATAATGGCGTCTTTCGGTGTTGCGGGAATTCGTTTCTTGAAAAGTGCCCATTTGTGGTGCGGTGCGATACGGAATAATGATGATCTTGTTTTCTTACCGCAGTTCGAGTGAAACACTATGCCTGGCTCCCAACAGCGAGACTTTCTTCCCACAATGGAAGGAACACCTGCATCAATGCGTAGAGGACTGTTTCCTCGATGGACACCTGGAGTTACCTACGAGATATCCCCTGGATCGGCGATATCCACCGTGCGACGCACTGGGGAACCGGCATTTCCTTTTCGTATTCTTCTCCAAATGCTTCTTGAGCTTTCTTTGCATTTGTGCTTTTCTTGCCCAGCCGCTTGCGCATTCGGAGGACTTCAGAGCCGACCTCATGAAGTGGGCACACGATCACGACCGGAGCATTGTCGAACGACAACATCGCCCCTCTCCACTTCTTGGCCAAAGGCTCCGACAACCTTAAACCTCGCTGAGTGGCAGTCAAACTCTGCTTCGAAACTTTGAGCTCCAGAGGGAATCCAGCCGACCGGGTGGGGCGCCGATTTTGCAAGTCGTGCCTTAGTTTTTGCAAGCAGCTGCACTGTGGCGTAGAAGCTGTCGAGATATACGCAGCTTCCCCGAGCAGGTGGTAGACGATCTCTCACCGGCTGTTGATCCTGTACCTTCTGCGGATGGGTACGGGCTCGGAGCCAGCTTGGTTCGATGTCGCGAGGAAATCCCAAATGTATCCGTGCTCAGCTACATCGGTGCATAGTTAGGCAGTGAAACAACCCCCCACCCCACACCCCCGGCTGCATCGGCTTGCTACGTGTCTTGCACCTGCGCTGCTCGTCATGGCTTCACCGACGGCATGCGATACTTCCGTGCACTGAACCGTAATCGCCGGAGCACAGGATCAACTTTGGGCGTGCCATAACCGGCGCCCGGTAGGAGCAACGGTCAGTTCATCCGGCGGGATTTGTGCATGCGCCATCTCTTGATCCGTTCGAAGTGAGTCTGGCTCATGTAGGTAGTCGGAGATTGGGTGCGCGGGATTGAGTTGCCGGTAATCCGCACCTGCCGGGGAGGAATGCACCCCCCCCCTCTCCCCCCTCCCATGTGGATTACAATACCGAACCAGACGCTAACTTCTTCCGCATTCACGTCCGCCCACCTCCTACCTCCATCTTGGGTGTCTTCCATTCGTTTCTTCGCAGAGTAGGCGTTGGTATTGGGCCGTGATCGCAACAATCAGCGATTTGGTGAAAAACAGTCGGAACATGCCGTAGGGCTCGAGTGTGTTAATTCCGCGTAGGAGAGAGGTGGTAGAAGGTTATAGGCCGCATCTCAGCAGCCTATAGCTACGACAACAAGGCCAAACTGTGGGTCTTTCAAAGGTTTCCGAGTGATCGTTTGTGACCGGTTTTTTTCTTCTTTTCTTTTCTTTTTCGGTGAGTTTTGGTCGTTGGAGCTGCTGTTTGCTGCGGAGTGCTTAGGTTCTGGCTCAGGAACAGCCGATCTTGAACTTCCTCTCCACCACGGACATGGGGAAGCTGGTCCCAGCCGGCTGAGGAAGACGTACAGAGCGAGGCGTCGGAGTGGGAACTCCAGTGGAGGGAGGAGGAGAGGAGCTTGGAGGTAGAAGAGGCTTGCAACGAGCCGCCTTCGGCGCGGACGGCGGACGGGAAACAGACAGTGTGTATATCACCATGATCTAGCTAGGTCGCATGCGATGAATGAATATACAACAAAACATGGTTGTGCACAATCCTATGTCGGTTGAGTTGGGGTATAGCGGGTTCGATTCCTTTCTTTCGCAGATGATGTACATTTTGGTGGCTCGCAAAGCCTAGACACTTAAGTTACGATCCAGAGAAAAGTAGTCCCCTGGAATAGCAAAAAGAGATACCGACGTCGACAGGACTCGAACCTGCGCGGGCGAACCCAAGAGATTTCTAATCTCTCTCCTTAACCACTCGGACACAACGCCTTCTTACTGGAAGCTTTCTTCGAGAACAGTCAACAGGCTGTAGAAGAGGGCTGGAGGGCTGGAAGATTAAGGTTGTCCAAACTCTACAGCGATATAACTATCGTCAACACGCCGAAGTCTCATGCAATCTATGCCCCCGCGCCCACCGCCCGCCAATACCCGAGCGACATTCCTCCAACCATTTGTGGGCGTGCTGGGGAATCTATCCATCCATCCAGCGCAAGAGACCTCGTTCATTATGATGACTCGAGCCGTAGAGACGAGGAAGAGGACCTCGAGCGGGGGGGGGGCGCGAGAAGGAAGGAGAGGACAGAGACAGGCCGGGAGAGGAGGGGTAGGAGAGGCGGGGGCAACGTTCGGTCTTTCTTTCTTTCTCTCGTTTCCTTTCCTTTTCCTTGCAGTCTGTCTCTTCGGTATCTGAGCTTTTTCTTTCCTTGTCTTTCTCTTAGGGCTGGCGAAGTGGGGATAGGCCTGTTTGAAGCTAGAGTGGACGTCGAACGGAAACGGACTGTGCATAATATCGCCATGACCCGACAGAGTCGCATGCGATCAATGAATCATCACCATCATCGCTCATCATGACGAGGCCGAACTGGACCGCTCGAGAGCTACTGAGACGGAGCGGAGATCCGAAGCCCGTTTTGTTGAATATGCATTGCAGAAGGAGCGGGGAAGAGTAGAGTTGGACGAGCCGAGTTGACGATAACCTAAACACGAACAGGCTATGATCAACTTTTGACTGTAGCCACGGGCGAATGATTCCGACCACATCACTCGCCTCCTCCATTTAAGCCCCTTCACCACATCTCCACCACTTTGCCATCCTTTCCATCGATCTTGGTACTTCCAAAAGCTTCCCAAGCTAAAGAACATGTCAGGTTCTTTGCTGAGCTTTCGGAGCTGGAGGGATGCATGGCGAAGCTACGATTCTCACGAGCGGGTATACTCCCCAGTCCACTCTGCAACTGCATGATGCGGGAGGGTGGGATGAGCTGATGCGGGCAGACAAACGTGATTTTCTACATATCGGGCATGATGCTGTACAAGATCGGCTTCGAGTCGTTCGTGGGATCCATGACGTCCGTTATCCATCCACGGCCCGCAATACTCCCGCGCATCCCCGGCTGACCCGTCCGCGTAAAAATCAGTAACTTAGCACTCGAGCTCTGGGGTGGCGACGAGCGCTACGGCAAGCTTGGATGTCTTCACGGAGTCAATCTTGTGTTCCAGGTACGTGGCGACTCGCTGGAAAGTCGAATACAGAGGTAGCGGAGTGGGCTGACAGGTTGGTGTCCGATAGTGTATAGGCAGCATCGTATCGGCTCAAGTGCTTCGCAGGCTGGCTGGTCGGCAGGTGCTCGTCATTGCCGTCTCAACTTTCGCTACCGTTCCGTCATTCCTCATGATACTCGATAGGTGTACAGGCGGAGGCCTCAAGAAGTCGGGAACTGCGGAGGAGGGAATCCATGGCAGATGGAATGCGGACGCACTGTTCCCGTTATACTGTGTCTGTGGAGTGTGCTATGGCATGATCGAGTTGGTGAAACGAGTGATCCCGAGAGATATCGTAGGTGGGAATGTGGATAAGCTCCGGCAGATCGATTCACTGGTCAGTTTGGCGTCGCGTGGGGAAATCTGCGGGGATCTTTGTTGCTGACGATGGAGAGAACAAGGTCCATATATTCTACGAAGCATTCGGGACCGGTGCCGCGTTCTTCTCTTCGTACCTTATCATGCGGCTGGGGAGTAATTACAGCATGATCATGACACCGATATGTTTTCTCCTCGCAGCGGCGCTCTGGTGGAACATTGGCGCTCTTGGTTTCGTCCGGGATCCAGATCTGCAAGAAACCTCCTGGCTTCAAGGCATCAGAAATGGCAATTCCGCCTACATCTCCAACTCAAAGACCTTATGGCTGATTGCCCACAGCTTTTCTCGACTTCGGCCGCTCCATCGCTCTTGGCGCACGATTAGTCTTCTCCCGGCGACGATTTGCCTGGCTACCGCTCGGCTACTCGTTGGCGCTTTATGCGCACCGCTACCTGGAGAACGGTCTCATCCCCGTGCTGGCCCAAGGCTACTTCCACAGACCTTCGTACGCGCAGATATTCGTTGGTGGGTCCAACCTAGGCGAGACGTTGGGAGCGCTGCTGGTTCTACTGGCGGGAAATGCACTACCCACACCTATGCCGTGGTTAAGAGCAGATGCGCTGATGCTGGGGCTGGTGTGGATACTTCCGTTCTACGAACCACAACTGAGTGTATACTCTCCCTACTGCAACTAAGCCTAGGAGCTGCTGCTCACGTATGCAGGCTGATAGAACCACGAGTTCGAGTACTGTGTGGAAGGTGAGTACCGACGCCCCACAATTCCTCCGCATGACGGCCTTTGAATAATTTTTGCATGCACAGTGCGCCGCCATCTTTATTCCTCTCTCCCTCGGCTGGGCAGCCGGCGACGTCTCGCTGGTAGCCTACATCCAAGCTTCCGTCCCGGCGGACGAAAGCCATGCTCGTGTCTCTTCCCTCGCTGCCGTTATGGCCTGTACGTCCCCATCCCTCCTCCTCCTGCTCTCACGCCGATGCTGATTCGACCAGTTCTCTACTCCATCTACATCGTCCTTTTCGCCGTCATGACCCCGGCACTTGGAAAATACGCCGACGACGGCAGCGACGACGGTGCACACGCTACCATCCTGCATCTTGGCGGAGTGCAATACTCGGTCATCGCCCTGGTGTTGTTGGCTAGTACGTTCGTTCCCCGGGGAGCCTGGAGCTTCAATCCGAAGTTGCCATGCAAGGAAGAGAGCGGGGAGAAAGACAGTGAGGCTGGTGAGGGCGAGGAGAAGCCTGAGAAGCCAAGCAACACCAAAGGAGAGGAGGCCATGGCAATCACGGCTTCGTGCGAAGAACGAGAACAGGAGGCCGGCATCGCGGTGCCGGTTGGATAGCCGGACATTATACACGACATTCAGCTAGGAATGATACGTGAGTTTTGATACAAGCTTCCTGTGGCCACCTACCTAGAAGAACCACCGCCTGCCAGACAATGACGTAATATCTGGTTTTAACTGCCAGGGCGGACGATATATCTGCTCGTACCTGCCGGACATATTGGTCGGCCCGTTGGCCAGGGACTGGTTATATGAGCGGGTCTGACTGCCTAGCAAGTAGGTGGAGGGGGTTCACCATGCCAACCTCTATGCCTCACCCACTCCTCCGTGATTCCTTTCACTAGGCCCGAACATTACAGGTATAGCTACCCACGATCTGGGTCTGTCACTGTTTGCTGGCTATCTGTGCCTCTCTTCGGCTGTTGCCAGGTGTCCAGTTCCCGGATGGTCGAGCGGATGGCTGAGCGGCGAGCGCACTGTGAATTTGCGTGCCAGGATAATCGAGCGGATGAGTGAGCAATTTCAACCACCAATGCTCCCATCGAGGAGTAATCCTATGGGGTGTAATCTACCGCTGGTGAACGGCATACAAAAACAATTTCTTTCGATCCGAATTTTCAGATTTCGGTAAAATCCATAATGTAAATGTATGCCCCTTTGTACGTAGTTTTGATAGACAGGTACTTCGTGTCGCTACGGGCCGCCGTACCCGAGTTATGATTCGTGGCGCTGCAGGCAGCCGTAGTCTTTACTCTGATGTCGAGAGCGACTGGCTTCTACAGCGGCGACGTGCTCTGGCCACCCTGCAGGCGCTTACGTGCGATAGGATGCAGCCTTGCATATGTTGATGCCTACATACAAAAGCAGATACATACACCCCACTCTCCGTCTGATATCCAGCTCACCCACAGCTCGTTCGGAACCATCTCTCATCCCACCCCCGCGCCATCACCGCTACCTACCGCTCCGGCTCAACCCGAAATCCGCGCTTATCCAGCTACCTTTCGCTCGCGCCTCCGATGACCGCTTACCGCTGCAACATGTCCTCCCGTGCGCCGGCGGAATCGTCAGGGCTGGAGCTTTTCTGCGCCTTCCTCCTCGGTGCAGTAACGTATCTACTCGGCCAAGCGCTCCTCTCCTACATCCGCGATGGCTCGCTGGGAACAGTTACGCTCTACATACCGCCGTTCCGAGCGCCGACCGAGCTCCGTCTCTCTCGGGTGCGATGCCCACCTGTAGCCCCCAAATACCTGGCGGATGTGCTGACCGAACGCCAGGAGTTCACAAACACATGCACTTCTCTCCTCCCGCCAGCGAGCGCCGACGCAACCCATGCAACCAACTCGGACTGGGTCCTCTACGACCTCCAGCGACAGCGCCTGATCCACGACGTCGTCGCGAACGAGTACGTGCGGCCGGGCGGATCCTACCTCGTCGTTTCGCGGTGCGGAGCCGCGCGCGGCAGCTTGGATGACATGGTCTGTCGGTGGGTCGAGGGTTGCCACGGGAGGGACTGCAGGAGCAGGAGTAGTGCCAGTGCCAGTCTGGTGGAGGGCTGGGTCAGGAATGCGGGGGCGACGACTGACGGTGGCACCTTGACGCCGACCAGTAGCCATGGGACGTTTACGACGGCGGGCCGGGGAAGAGCTGCGGTGGCACTCGGCGTGCCTGCCCACTGGCAAGATGAATTCGACTGATACTGCTGGGATCGGGGGGGGGGGGGGGGGGGGGGGGGGGGTGGTGAGCAAAG